>Ga0214921_10004849_pt1 | contig 19443 bp, 16 predicted proteins | sample LL1505_MetaG_FD_177992 | JGI IMG/M metagenome (GOLD analysis project Ga0214921, IMG submission 177992) | Freshwater microbial communities from Lake Lanier, Atlanta, Georgia, United States - LL-1505 | ecosystem: Environmental > Aquatic > Freshwater > Lake | place: USA: Georgia | collected... | reverse complement strand
CCAGTCCTTTTTGGGCATGTACTGTTGCTTCAACACCATTTTTAAGTTCAATGTAACTAACTGCTAAATACTCATCGCAGTAGTAAACCTTTTCAGGCTCTTTATCCTTTTTGAAGTGTTCACGCGCTTTGATCAGGTACGGAATTGCTTCTGGATACCTTTCCAGCTTCATTAGGGCGAAGCCGGCGTTGTAACTGTCGATTCCCATGGTCCATTCTGTTAACTCTGGATCAATCTCTTGCATGGCTTTTAGGTGGCAATCTAATGATTTCTGATACTCGCCTGCGGTGAAAAAGAATCTTCCTGCCTCTCGCAACATATCTGTTGCATCAACTGGATTATCTTCTCTGAGAACATCAACCGCGTGGAGTGCTAACTCTGCAGCTTCTTTCTCTCTGTCGAGCTTTCGAAGAGACCATGTGATTCCCTCATACACATGGAGTAATGCTTGGGTACTTACTGTTGCTTTAAGAGATTCATAAATATCTCTCGCACTTTCACAGAGGGCTAGCGCTGATTTAAAATCACCGCGTTCATATGCCATGTGACTAAGTGTTACAAAATGTTCGGCGCGATCAACGCCTTCGGAGCGAGGGATACTGGCCCATAGCTCTTTTTCATCAGGATTGTTTTCTGTGCTCACCTTTTCCTTTCTTCCGACAATGGTGCTTCTGACTGGTGGAGAAGTTACTGGCCGTCACTGACAAATCTGCTTCGAGGCTAGGGGCGGCGTTGGGCAGTTTTTGGGGGAAGCGGAGAGTAACACAGAATTCGAACAGGTGTTCGAGTTAGCCCGCGATCGTGGCCCCATGGCCCTCCTGGAGGCTATAAAGCCAGGCCTCTGATGAAAGCCCTTACCGCAAAAGTGGCGCGGATATCGTCCAGGTTGTATTCGCGAAGCCAGTCAATAGCTTCTCTCCTGGATGACTCATCTGCTCCCGGCGCAGTTGCGGCTTTGTACTTGAGAAGTGACATCGCTCCTCCAGCATCCTCTGCCTTCCAGGCAAATCCTGCGACAGGAGCTAATGCTTTAATCGAGTAGCTCATGGTTGGAAATGAAATCTTCTCCGTGTATGGGCGAAGATCCACAAAGTATTTGGCCAAGAACTCTTCGACAACTTTTTCTGTAGGAACTCCTGGTTTTCCAGCATGTCGTCTCGCAAAATTCTTCCACCAGATTTTTTCATGATGAGAGTAATGGAATATGCCAATTGTTTTACCCGATGATTCAGCTTTAGCTACTTCTCTCTCTAGAAGCTGCCACATATTCAATAAGACTTCATACTCCGCATCTTCGTTATCGTCGTAGTTTCCAAAAGAATCTATGTATGCGGTTTGCCAATCCTTGCTACTAGTTCGATCGTGAATTCCATATCCATAGAGATATACCTGATCGAGCCCTGCAGATTGCCCGGGGTCAATCTCCTGTAGGGCGGCTTGGCTATTTTCAAGATCTATATCAATTTCCATATCGAATTCAGGCAAATCAAAACCCTTGTCGGGATCAAGTAGCTCTGGATTTTTGGTCTGCCAGACGCGGGCGCGGATTTGGGCTTTAGCAGCAAAATCAGTCAGGTTTGTTGCTTGACGAAGATCCGTGATGCTTTCAATGTGATCTGGGATCTTTACCAACATATTTGGGGTAACTGAGGCCAGAAGTGTTGGGTGGCCTTCGTTATTTTTAAAGGCGTTCATCTCTTTTAAGCACACGTCTTTATAGGGACAGCTCTTGCATCCATAAACACCATCTGGCTGCACCATTGGTAAGGCAGCTACTTGAGCTGCTGCATCTTTTGCCTGGGCAATTGATTGAGCGATTATTTCCTTAGCCTTGATGAAATCTTCGATGTAGACAGTCAATGCATCTGGAGCTGCTTTACCGCGACCAAACTTTGTTTGATCAAGGTATGTCCATGCGATCCGTTTGCCGTCACTTCCAACAACCCCCGCTTTGAAATCTGCTGGGGCAAGCCCTAGAGCACGAAGGTGAAACATATAATGGGCAAGCTGAAGTGCATCACTTTTTGAAATGCGGCCAATTGCTGTTTCAATTGGATCCAGGGCTACTAGATCAACTAGTTCTACCTGATTGCTCTTGTTATCGTCATCAAATGCGCTGTGGCTTTTGATATCAACTGGTGCCCAGATTGCTAAGCCCGAATCTACTCCGATTTTGACAAGCAAGTCTGGGCGGCTAACACGATCTTTATCGCCTTTACAGCGATCGCCTAATTGCTTCTGCAATTCTGCTTCGCAGACACCAGAGATGTGGGCGCCGATAATAATGTCGATATCTGTACGAAGTAGCGCACTGGCTGTATCAATTTCTTGAATCTCATAGGACTGAAGTGGATCTACTTCTAGCCACTTTACTTTTGATTCCTTTATAGATGCGATGACGTTTGCTTCGTGAATATCTCCCATCTTTTTATATTCATCGCCGATGGGATCTTCGGTGATGAGCAAAGTCAGATCAAAACGATTAGGAGCATTTTTCTTATGTAGATATTCATGGCAATAAAGTGCGGTGCGAGCTTCATGTCTCAATCAAGCACCACGCAAAGCAGCTAAGTCGATGGTTCTTACTGGCTTGTAACCAGTGAATTTTTCTGGAGTACAGGTGAGCATGATGAACTGCTGATCATCACCAAAATCGCTAAAGATGTTATTCATCATCGCAATGCGATCTGGGTCAGAATGCGCAAACTCATCATCAAGAATGACTGGGAATGGCTCTCCGACTTGAACGATCTGGGTTAGTGCCAAGCGGATAAGGATTGCCAGTTGTTCTTTTGCGCCAGTTGAAAGGTATTTTATTTCCACCTCAGTTTTGTCCATAATTCGACTGATGATTTCGAATGAGTCAGATACATTGAAGTGAACATCTGTTCCATAGAAAGACTTGGCCAGATCATTAATGTACTTGGCGAAATGCACTGAGTAATCCTTCTCGTCAGATTCCTTGTGCTCATTTAATACTTCGTAGAGCATACGAGCAGCCAAAGCCTTTCGATTAAGAACTTGAAGGCGCTTCTCGTGGTCAGCAATTTGCTCACGAGTTTCTTCTAATTCGGTGTGCCAACCAAAGCGAGAAATCTCTTCACTGCGACCTTCTTTTTGACCAACTTGTTGGGCAACTTCTTCTAGGTCAGCTGTAGTTACTGGTGTTGCAGAAATATCGGTATCCCAGTTTGGAAGTGTTTCCATAATGGCAAGGTTCTTGGATTCAGCTATTTGTAGGGTTTCAAGAGTGTAAGTCTCTAGAAGATTCTCTAAACTCTGTACCTGGTTTTTATAGCCATTGTGAAGATCATTTAGATTCTTGGCTTCTATGAAATCTTGGCAACCGAGTTTCTCTAAGTTTGCGATGTAACGCTTTGCAGCTTCCTCTAAGCCTGCTGCTCCACCATCTGCATATTCAATAGATAGCAAATTAGGGATGGTGATATTGAGGGGAGATTCGAGCTTTTGTTCTCGGAATTCACCTTTGGATAAGGCAACCTTGGCCCCATTAACTTCTAGATCTACATTACTAAGTGCCGTTAACTTGATCGAATTAAGGGCGTTGTATTGCACATATAGGCCACGATCATCATTAACTGCATCAAAAAGTTCCGATGAGAAGTTCTTTATGCCTGGATTATCCGCAAGCAGACGCTCAATCTTCTCTTGGGCATCTGTGCGGACCTTTAACTCGCGCTGTGCAAAGGTAAGTTCTTTGTGTGCGTCTTGTGCTTGCTTACGCTTTTGAAGGACGTCACGCGATTCGCGATTAACGATCATCTCTTCTTTAACTGATGCAGCATCTGCGATATTGATTTCAAGATCATGAGCTCGCTTTTTGAGTGCGAGAAGGTCTTTGCCCTTATCCGCGATCAATTTCCCTGAAGTACCGTTTGCGGTTGCCGGTTTACCAGTCGGTGTCCACCATTCTAAGTACGCCTCTTCGGCTTTTTCGGCTAAAGATTCATCACTAGAGTCTTCGTCATCAGTTACGGCGCGACTAAGGTACTTACGCAACATGTCTCGCTGTTCATCACCATAATCATCTACTAAGAGTTCGGTGAAGTTAGCTTGAGCTACTTGAATCATTTTCCAAATAGTTTCATCTAGATATTGTTTAAATATTACATCAATGATCTTGTCGGCATCATTTCCAGAAAGTGCTTTCTTCTCTGGTGCTATAAGTTCAACTTCAGTTTTCTTTTCCTTAAGCCAACGTTTTTCAATTTTGTAGGTCTGCCCATCTACTTCAATGATCGCACCCATAAGTGGGCCAACATCTTTACCATATGGCTTTAAATCTTTGATCTCCTGTGAATTAGCACTTGATTTGTGCTGGAATAGATAATCCAGTACCTGCGCGATGGTGGTCTTGCCCATTTCATTAGGTGCAGTGATGAGATTTAGGCCAGTTGGAGAAAGCTCTACTTCAACAAGATCTGATATCCCCTTTACATTTTCCGCCCAGAGTTTATGAATTTTCACTTGTTACCCCCTGCAAATTCGGTCAGCAACTTAAGTGCTTCAAGTGCAATCTCTGAATCTTCATCTTCAGCCCTGGCAGACGCTTTTAACTCTTCATATGCGCTAAGGGCATAGCCAGATAAACCTGCTGGAGCCTTTTCATTGAGCGGGTTAGATTCGATCCTTGCGCCTTTGCTGGACTTCGAAACCTCAAAGCGGGCAAGAGTGTCGTCTTCCCATTCATCAAAGAGAGTGCCACGGCGAACATCTGAATCAAAATCTAGAACTGAATCAAGATAGATTTTTACAGCTGTCTTAGGTGGCTTCTTAATTGCATCAATCTGCTTTTCCAGATCATCTAGATCTTGTTTGGAGCGCAGTTGATGTTGTTCAAACTTTGTTCCGAAGCGAATGAACTCCCATTGTCCGACCTGGATTTTTTCTACTTTAGCGGCAGTTCCGGGATTAACTTCGACGGCCAACACATTGCGTTGGTCATCTTCAGTAAATGCAGTTGGTTCTGGAGCACCTGAATACCAAACAGCACCTGAGTCTCCAACTTTTGTAGTCGAGTGGCGATCGCCCATAGCGACATAGTGAATCTTTTTGTCGGCCAATGCTTTTTCAATGGGTGTTAATGCAATTAAATCTTTACGGCCACCAGCAGGCATGATTGCATCAATGCTTCCGTGTCCCGCAACAATTCGAATAATGGTCGTTGGTTCTAAAAGATCAATTTGAGTTTTAACAAGATCAACTAGATCTTCTTTTCCTTCAAGAGGTGCAGCAACAATCTCGACACCAGTTAGGCCTTCGACGCTATTAATGCCTGCTTGTAGTACATGCAGGTTAGCTGGCTTATTCTCAAGGAAGTACTTGGTACTGAACATGAATTCACTACCGTTCCATTCGTGATTTCCAGCTAAAACATAGACCGGCTTCTTGATCCGTTCGATCTTCTTAAAAGTCTTTTTGACAAGTGTTTCTGAAACACGAGGTGTTTCAAAGATGTCACCGCAGACAAGAACGAAGTCAATTCCATTTGCAGCATTATTGGCAAAGTCACCAATTGCTTCAATGACTTCAATTCGATCGTCTTCCATCGCACTTCGCGACTTCTCTTTAAAACCGTGGAAAGTCATGCCTATTTGCCAATCAGCTGTGTGAATGAATTTCATAGTTCTACAAACTTTCTTATCTCAATTGCTGGATTATTGGTCGACATTAAGAATCCCTGCCTTCTTCTTTTCCATGTTGAGCAAAATTCTTATCTCCTGACCCTTTTTATATCCATGATGGTTCTGAAGATGCTTGATTGACCCAGTGAATCCGGTCCAAAAGCTCGGGTTTTTCATTCGTAACATTTGATTTGACTCGAAGGAACCACAAAAACATTCAACTTGAAACGAATGTAGCTTTACCATATCGCGTAACTCTTGTTTTGGGAAAAGCACTCCGGCAGCAATAGTGTTCAAGTTCGGAGTGAAACTCAGCAGGATATTGGTTTCGTTGAAAGTAAAATCTAGTTGCGTTGGCTCCTCCGCAGCACGAGCGATGGCCGCATATTGCTTCACAAGCTCTAGATCAAACTTCTGATCAGCCAAAGATAAAACAGCAGATCCAATTGGGCGAATCAAGGGATTAAAGAGAAGGAATATTCCTATTGAATTTATATTCTTTCCATCTCTCATGGCCGCGGCAGTTATCTCATTGCGGTGCAACATACCAGTAGGTGAATCTCGGAAAACTTCTAAAATCCATTCATCGGTTTGAGATAGTTCCGGATCTTCAAGTGTGTTTGATCTGAAGGTAGTGAAATTTGGGTATTCTCCACTCAAATCCTTAATCATGGCAATCAAATCAGCTTTCAAGCCAACAAGTGGCGTTTGTCGATAGTTTGCTTGACGTTCGATCCCGACCAATAGTGAATCAGCATCTAACTCATTGAATACCTTAAGTTGCTTTCCGATTGCATTCTCAAATGCAGTGTCTAAACCAGGAGTTCTCGCCAGAACTAATCTGCCGGTACGAATTGAACGAGGATAGATCGCTTTAATCGCTGAAAAAGCTTCTGCATCACCAACCTTGTTGTCTTTCGTGAAAGTACTCAGGTCAATCAAACCAAACTTGTGACGTGCTTCGCGTGCTTTTTGCGACAACACGTCTTTGACGTAGTTTGCAATATCCCACTGCGATTCCTGGCTTTCCACACGCGAAAGGTAATTTTCTAACCCCAAAACTTGCAGTATTGCCTTTAGCTTTACGACAGTTAGCGGCTCACCTTCAAGAAGATCTGCCTCCTCTGCCCTTTCTATGAAATCTTCCTCATTTTTAGATAACTCTAGAACTTTGACAAGCTCTAACATCACAAAATTGCTCTCTTTAACTGCACCCAACTGAAGATCTATGTACTTGTTTTCAATCTGACGTACTCTTTCACGAGTTATACTAAATTGCGTGCCTAACTCTTCAAGTGTTTTTTGTTGACGAAGTAATGCCGGCACGCGCGCTCTGATTATTCCAAGGGTTCTGTCATCAATTTCTCTGTAGTCGTTATAAAAAAAGATTATTCCTTTTACAATATCTAGCAAAGAAACAGATAGATCGATAACATCGGGTGTATATGTTGAGCCATCGATATCTTCTAGATACTCAATCTGTGTAGCTACCCATCCATCTATTCCCTGCTTCTCATAAACGTTGAATACATTTATAAGTTCATCAAGGATTTGATTCTTTCGAAACTCTCCAACATTTGGAGTATCCATCAAATCTGACAATCTATACTCCTTAAGATGGTTGTAGCAGATACCAAATTGCCAGCTATCGTCTCTACGTGCATGAGAGAGAAATCTTTGCAATGAATTGGTCACTGGATTAGTGAAATTGTCCCAAAGCAAAACGACTTCGGGATCCCCATTGAATGGAATTAGATCGGTTAGGTATTCATCCATAGATTATCGATTGACCAATCCGGCCTGAAGGGCTATTGCAAAATGTGGGAGTAGTTGCTGTTGGCGAGCAAAATACATAGCTGCATCGCTAAATCTCTCTGGATGCATCTCTGCTTCACGCTCTACAACATAAGATGCTAATTGTTGAGACAAGGTCTCACATATTGTTGCGCTGGCTTCAGGTGAATTTTCATTCTCAAATCCGGAGGCTTTCCAAGCACCGAAAATGTTTTTTAACGATCTATGTTTTCCATAGAGCCTGATCATCAATTTTCCATCTTCGATGCTAGCGGTAACTCTTTGAGTAGGGTTATCTCTACCGCTCAATTCAAAATCAAGCTCAGGATTACGCTTATGTCCAGCTTCAGTGATCTTTACTGTTGCACTTGCTGAGATTGTCCCGACAGTTGCTGTGACAATTACAGTGCCCTCTGACTTCCCCGCAATCGCAACCACACGTGCTTCGCAAGCGGTGCCAGAACCATTTGGTTTAAGAGTTACAACCTTTTGTACTTCAAGCAGTTGATCATTTACAGTGATGTGTGCTTTTTCACCTGCAAGTTCAATAGGTGCACGCAGAATCATTACTTTTCTTTTTTCTGGAGCAACACTGACTGCATCCGGATCAAAAATGAGGGTTTCTGGAATTAATTCCACAGGTGTCTCAAAGTCAATTACTGTAATTTCACAATATGCAGAGACTTCATTGCGTGTTGCAATCAAGGATGTTGAACCAACATTCGTGGCCTTAATCCTCACTGTGTTACTGACAACAGGCAAACGTTCGTGTTTTACCCATCCATTTGGATCAGGAAGCTCAAGAATCTCTACAACATTTGTTCCCGACGTAAGGTGAATCTGAAGAGGCTTTAAATCCATCCCTTCAGGCGCGCGTACAGTCAAGGTAATGACTTCATTTTTCTTGCAAATTCGACGCGGTGGAATGATGGTTAAATCTTGATAATTGTCATCTTCTCCAGTTTCAGTAGGAATCTCACCTGCATCGCTGGCATCAAGCAACTCTTGAAGTTTGTTTGCCAAAGTGTTACTGAGCGCATTGAAGCGATTGCGTAGTTTTTCACCTTCTCGACGTTGAGCGCCTTCTTCGTCTGCAATTGCCTCAAGAATTGGCTTGAGGTGCGGTTCAATTGCTGCACAAAGTTGTGCCCAATATGGATGCTCGCGAACTAGTCCATCGCGACTACGGCTGATCACACGGGTTGGATTTAGGTCGTTTTGGCCACCCTCTTCATCCACGGCCCGAGATAAGTCATGAATCTCAGGTGCATCAAGTCGCCCACAGAACCACCCAATACCTTCCTTGCTCGATAGATGTAGAAACGAGTTCTCATAAGTAGCGCCTCGTCCCCCAATAACTATTCCATGTCTGGAGTAGCCATTTAATGGACCAACTTCTTTTGCAGGAAGTCTGTAAATCGTCAGGTGTACCGGGAGTTTGTACTTTGCAATTGGAATGTCCAGATCAAGCACGATTTCACCTGATGGTGCCAACCCTTCTAGACGCTTAATAACTTTTGTACGTTCGTCGTAATAAGTAACTTCATTACGATTGATTAACTCTCTTAACTGCACATTAGCTTGAAGCTTTTCAATCATTTCAGAAGCTGACGGAATTCTATGACGCTCATGGACATACAACTCTGCTGTTAATCCTGATTCTCCCTTCGCAAGATTGGTATCGGTATATGCCTCTTCAGTGGGAACATCATCAAAGAAATCCATTTGGTACTCACCACGACTGTTAATCTCAAGCGAGCTGAACTTTCCGCCGTGAATTGCAAGAAAACGGGCTCGCCCTAGTGCTGCAATGTCCTTAGCCCCGCGGCCAAAAAGACCTCGAGTACCCATATCGGCCATCGCTTTCTGATTCTTGTCACCTAAATTTGTGAAGGCTTCTTCCATGCGTGTTCCATTTAGTCCGCCAGCCTTGTCTCGCACAATAAAGACACCTTTATAAGGCTCTGCTGATTTATTGAAAACTATCTCAATCTGACCATCGCCTTTACCGTTATATGCGTCATCAACATTTGTTATAAGTTCGATAAGGGCGCGCATAACATCGCCCTTCATTGCCTCTTCGGCGTCTTGCTGGAATCCTCTTTGCGTGTACTTTAATTGACCTTGGCGTTTACTCATTTGTTATTCTCTCCGTCTAAGACTCTTAGTTCTACTAATTGGGCAAATTGCATTAATTCTTGATCTTGTAAGACATCAGCGGCTCGCTTCACATCGTGAACTCTCGAAGCCCACGTTCTTTGTGAACTTGCAGCAGAGCATTGAAGTATTGAGGCAAAATCCTCTATTCCTATTTTTTCTGGGGACTCTTTGAATAGCACCCAAACTTGGCTGTTCTTAATTTCTTGGCGTTTACGTTCATGCATATTTGTATTTTTTGAAGCCTGCACAGGGGCCTTTGAATAAACCCGCTCCAAAATCGAAATATATGTCTCAACCCATCGATTTCCATCCAGAGTTAATCTGCGGGCATATTGATTGCTGTGATGAAACAACCCAACGTGTGTCGATGCTTCAACTGACTGTAAAGCCTTTGAAACTTTCTTATAGTCGGGAAGGTCTGGCCGGGTCCGCCAACTCAAACGTGCTGGAGCCAGTTCATGACACTTCAAGAACATATCTTCTACATCAACATCTTTATCTGCTCCTCCGAGCAAATAGAGTGCAAAAACAAGTGCATCCTGATTATTTGGGGATTCACTTGGAGGATCAGTCCTTACCTGCTTCTTATTCATGAGTGTGAGTCTGCCATTCTGTTTGATTGCCAGCTAGAGCCAGCTTCCGCGAAAGAGATGAATAGTGGCTTTGAATATCGGTGTCTGTCTTAAGCGGCATATGCAGCCGCCTGAACTCCATAAGTTGCTTTACTGGTCAGATGGTAGGAATTGCATTGGTCATGCCAGTAAATGCGGGTTTCGGTTCGTAGATTTGCCACACCTTCAGCCAGTGCTCGCTGGCGCTGACGCTTAGCTTTTGTTAAAGCTTGTACAGCTGAGTCGTGATAGCGGTACCTGGTTTTCTGGCAGTACTTGGACTTTGTACCCTTTCTTTGGGGGATCGATTTATTGTGCTTGCGGGTCTTTTCAAAGCTCGCTCCTTCGATCAGAAGTAAGCCCTTAGAGATACTCATTGCCATTGTTTTCCTCTCGTGAGGGAATACTTTTCCCTCTACTTGTTATGACGAGCTATGCATCCAAATCTCAATGAGTTCTATCAACTTTGTTGAAAAACTCAGTAAAACAGGGTACTTTTGGGACGAAAAAAAGGGCTTGCGCCACTTCTTGTGTAATCCCTTTCGTATTTCCGGTATACTAACATTTTAGTTACTCTCCGTGCAACTCATGTCACGGAGAGTCTACTTCCAGGGGGGGGTCGAGTGAGTCAGAAGGGGTTCGTGGCATTAGGCCAGGACACGACTGGTGCGACGTTGGCTTCAGGCTGCCTGGAGTACCTAAAGGGTGAAACCTCAAGATTTGATGACCAGACCACCCAAGAGCTAGTTGCTGCCATCAAGAAAGCCAGTCAAGGCGCTGAGCTGAACCTAAGTGATAAAGACTGGACCAGGCTGGCAGATGCGGCTTTGACCATCGGTTCTGGGGCCTTGGACCGGTTGACTCGCAGGATCACAATTCTTGCATCAGCTTCTGGTTGGTCTCCAGATTTTGACTATCGGCCTATCGCTACTCAAATTCATGCAATGTCTGGGCCAGCTCGCAAAATCAGAAATGCAATTGCGCACCGAGCCAAATGTGTGCGAGCTGTCTTGAAAATCCAAACAGACAGTAACTCAACTGAATTCGCCGTTGAATTGGCAAATGCGAAGTACTCAACGATTGATGATGTTATCTCCTGGCAACACGGCAGCTTTAAAGCTTTTGAGCTTCAAGGTAGTGTCAGTTTAAGGTTTCATTCGATGTACTACAAAGAGTGGGAAGAGTTCTGCAAAGAGTGGAATGACTTTAACTTTGGGATAATCGGCTTGAAAACTTCAGGACTTGAAAGTATCTTCGAAAAGTACATCACTGATTTGTCTAAAGAATCCACAAAATTTAAATTGCAATGGAATTACCCTATTGGACCAGAACTTTCCTACCTTAGGGTTGCAAGTAAAGATTTGATTACTTTTGATTTCAAACGTAAGGCAGAGAATTTTACAATTTCAATTAGGATTCCAAATATGCAACAAAAGGACTTCAATTCGATTTCAATAGATTTGATGGATCTTGTTGAGAATACGACCGGATTGAAGCACATTGACACCCTTCGAGGTGGCAAAGATGCAGAACTATTGAATGTTGAGGTCTATGGTAACTATTCCATGGATCAGCTCAAGACCGTTTTAGACGAGTTCGAGAAATACTTTGACCAAAAATATCCTGGTGGAATCAACTAAGTGTTCTGCATCCGTATGAGAGATATAAATTTTTGAGACTGATCATTTTCAGGTTCACTCTAAGCAGTCAGCGGACGAGTAGATTCTTGAAGCCTAAATGACAACTCCTCCATGACTCGTTGTTTCTCTTCTTTGCTTACCCGCAGTTCTTGAAGATTTAGTGTCCAGCCACAGACCCTAGAAGTTCCAGGACCGTGCCCCAAAATAAACTTAGAGGTCATTTTTCTCTCACCTGACATATAAGTAATTTCACCAAATTCTTGAATGTTAAAGGCAGGTAATGTCCTGAGTGATTCATAAACCGTGGACCCATTGATGACTACAAGTTCTATATTTGACTTAGCAATTTGCCATTCAAGGAAATCAGATTCACCCAAGAGAAGCTGGTTTTGTTGAGCCTTAGTTAAATCACGAAAAACAGGATCGGTTGCCCAAGGGCTAATGTCTAGATGACAGGCAGAGGAATCTTTGTAACTCACAGAAGCCCCATTTAGAACCGTTTCTAGATCCCCAAACCAATTCCAATATGCATTGGGACCATTAAAATAGTCTCGACAACTTTCCCAGATTTCCTTGGCTCCATCAGCGCCGAGCATGTACTGGGCTGTGTCATCATCCAATGGATCAGTCGACATGATGCCTAATGACTCATAATCGGCAAGACGCTTTTTCCCGTCAGGAAGTAGCTCATTAGCAGTGCCCGAAGATGAGGTATCCATAAACTCTTTAGAGCTTGGGTTGATCCCAATTGTGGCGACTTTTGCCTTAGTAAAATCTCCAAAAGAAACTACTGGGGTAGATCCCCTAACAACATCGCAATCACGTGGCCACGACATGAACTCAATCTTGTTGCAGGTGAAATCAACTAAACGTTCAGTACTTAGCGCTTCGCCAAAGACACTCAAGGTGCCACACCCTTACTGATTTGCTCCCCCGAAATAATCGTCTCTTTACCTGTACCTATGTCACGAATAACGATCTTTACCGTGTAATTAGCATCTGGTGAGAGCGAGCCCACTGAAAGTGTTTCGCCTGAACCAAAGAGCCCAATAGATGTTGTTGATCCACCAGGTCCAACAACCATGAGGGATGCAACTGATTTAGTTGGGTCGTAGTCAGGAATTACTGGAGTTTTAATATCAACCACGCGATGACCTGTTGCATCAGTTGTTGAGGAAGTAACAGCTGGTGCTGCGACTGTGGCCTTATCCACTACTGGGTTACGAGCAGGCTCTGGAGTGACAATCGGTGCCGGGATGGTTGTCACAACAGGATTTACGATCACCGTTTCTTTATTTGTAACGGTGTCTGTAATAACTGTCTTAACAGTGACGTTTTCATTTTGGGGCAGATTATTTACAGTTACCGTTGTGCTTGGCACAGTTGGATCTATGCCGATAGAGGTAGTTGAGCGACCATCTGTAACAACTTGTACTTGAACAGTTGAGTTAGCTGGCACATTTACTGTTGGCACCTGAATAGTCACGGAAACAGAGTTATCTGGTGCGACCGTTTGCGATGTGACTTTAGGTGCATTTTCAAAAGGAACTGGTGTGCCAACGGGAGGTGCTGGCTCTGTCAGTGGTGCTTTTTCAACCAAGCCAACCTTTGGCGTAACCAACTCAGTTGGTGAGACTTGAGCAGAAACAATGCTTCCTTGATAGATGGCAGAGAGTCTTAGAACTCCCTTTTCATCTATGTATGTAACGCCATCGCCCACAGGCAACTTAATGATGACGGCATTCTCACTTAAGTCTTCATTCTCACTGTAGCCATCCCAGTTGATGATCTTGTCGATAACGCCATCAAGTACGACTGCGTACTTAGCTACTTCAATAGGAGCAGGTGTTGTGCCGGCAGCTTGTGGAGTTGACTCAATCTGAGCAACATCAACTTTGTAATAGACGTCAGACCGGACTTGTAACAGATCCTCCCCCAACATGCGTTTAGCAGTAGAAAAGTCACCATCTATCAAAAGATGATCGATATACCAGTTAGCGCTAGCAGTGGAGGTCATACCTAATGATCCACAAGTTAGAATTGAAATGAGGGCAAGCTTCTTAATTCTTGACTGCATTTGAAGTCTCCATTCCAATTAGTAATGACTTGACTGCATCTAGCTTTGGGCCGATCTCGAAGGTGTAAGTCTCATCTACTCCGTATGCAAAGTGAAGTGCCTTGACCATAATTTCAGCGATTTCTCGTGGAGAGTACTTGGCTTGATCAATAAATTGCGCGTAATTTGGTAAGTACTTTTCTGGGTAGAAGCGCCATCCCAGAAAGAGCATGGTCTGTTGCCCTGGCTCATCTAATTGAGGATCAAGAAATTCATTGCTTGAGGCCTCAATCAGAAGGACATTGTCATGCTCCTGGAGAGCCTGGACATAAGGGCCATCGACATAGCCGCCGCCATAGGTTTGCAAAGTGAAGTGATCAACCTTGTGTTCGATATAGGTGGCGATCACAGTAACTAGATTTTCAAGTTCTGAAGGAAGTTCTTTCATAATTATTAAGCACTCTTTCTGATTGGTGATTGAGCGATATGTGCAGCTGCCTCATTAAGCAACCAGTGCTCATACTCTCCATTACAAAGCGCGTAGCTAGAACGCTTCTCACGCAAAGTATCTATCGCCTGATCAGCTGTCATGCCGCTGATCATGAGGGTCAAAGCGGTAACTAGTCCGCTTCGATTGAGCCCTGCTTGGCAACGGATGTTGACTCGCTTACCTGAAGCCCACTTTGCGTGAGCCCATTGGGCAAGTTCAATGATCGTTGGAAGGTACTCGTCAATGATGTTGGCATCTGGGAAACCAAATCTGCGTTCTTCAACGCCCCAGTTAGCAGGTGCTGCCCATGCATAGAGTGTTACAACGCAATCAAACTCATTGCTTCCGTCAAAGTGACGAAGTTTCTGTGCTTGATCGATGGTAGCGCTGTCATCTGTTCCACCCATAAATAGATTGGGTGCAACCTCTGAGTAAAGCGGGGTACTTTTGTAGTTCATGTATTTCTCCTTAGTTTAATTCTTCGTCAGTGTCGATCGATGAATCGACAGGTTGGTTGCGCACATTGCGAGCGCGGGTTTTGCGTGAGTAGGACTCAGTCATTCGCTTTGATGAATACATAACATCTTGATCTTCAGCAGTTTGAGCCAATACATCGATCTCATCTGCTTCAGCTTTAATGATCGCAAGTGACTCTGCGCTGCGCTCATCTGTTACGGGGATCAAAGAAGCCTCACGACGAAGGGAGGACGCCGCACCTTTAAGGCGCGTAGAGGCTTCTTTGATCTTTCCGCTAAGAAGCTCATCAACTGCTAATGACTTTGCAGTTTGAGCCTCCAGGATCAACCGTTCCGCACGAACGATTGGATCGGCGATGCGACCAGCAGCTACGTCACCAGGGACAACATTGACGTTAACCGGCATAGTCACAGAGATTTCTTGGCGCTGTGCCAAATCTAGATATTCGATAGTGATGTCAGCGATCTTGCATAAACCAAGTGAGGTGATCCCTGGAACATCAAGATCAATAACAAAGCGACGGTTCTCACCGCTATAGAGATCGCCTAGCTGGACAACAAAGGTTTCACCATCTTTCCAATATGGAAGACGTTGAACGATCTCAATTGCTGGAGCACCTGACATAGCAGGAGTTGGCGTAATACGAAGTACTGCATTCACGATTGTTTTATCCAGCAAGTCATCAACTTCAGCTGCGATAGCACCAACAGCTTCATCAATAGAGCCTGCGAAGCGATGTGCTCCGCCGCCGCCTTGTGCGAGTGCTTCGAGGATTGTCTCGTCATAGCCATTGCCTAAACCAATTGTTGAGGTAGTGACCTTTTCTGTTGCTGACTTAGTTGAGACTTCCTGGAAGAACTTAGGGTTCTGTTCACCAGCGTTTGCATGGCCATCAGAGATAAGAAGCAGTGTTGAACCACCAGCTGCATTAACACGTGTTAGTTCACGCAATCCCATGAGATACCCCGCGGAGATGTCTGTTGATCCACCTGTTTGGAGATCGCGAATTGCTTTGCGAAGTGATGGCATGTGGTGATCTGCCATGGTGCGAGTTGGAACGATAACTAGAGCTGAGTCATCAAATGCGACTAAGCCAAATGCATCTTGTGGCGCCAGGCGATCTACCAGTTTTAGTAAAGAGCCTTTTGCAGCTTCAAGTGGTTGTCCATCCATTGAGCCAGAGCGATCCAATACAACTTGAATAGCTTGACCAGGGCGTGTGCTCTGAGCAGGGTTTGCTGGAGCTGTTAGATCAAGCATGAGCGTGACCTTGTCGGCTGCTTCAAGAGCAACCATGTCTACATCCAAGAGTGCCTTTACGTTCATTGGGTTGTTCCTTTCGATAGTTGAGATTTTTTGTCTCCTACTCCTTATGACGAGTGAGGGTGGCAAATCTCAATGGGTTGTTGAATTTATTTATGGGAGGACTCTGCAACGCTCAGAAATCGAGCGTCTAGCGGGTCGGGACTAGATTTGGGAGCCGAAGGCTTTTTGTAGCTTGGTGCGAATTTGGCCCATCTTGGTTGCTACTACCTGGGCGTTGGCAAAGTCGAGCTGGACGGCGATCTCAGCGGTTGAATAGCCCGCTGTGTGCAGAACCCAGATCTGCTGATCTCTAAAAGATAAGGACTCCAGGACTTCTCGTGCGAACTCAACATTAACCAATTCGGAAGACATTGATGGTTCGTCTCTGTCTGCGACTAACTCTGCAATTTCCTCATCATTGTGAGCATGAAATGAATTGCCAAGATTTTTCCGACGAGCATTGATGTGGCGATCTCGGTCAATGTAAAGATTAGTAATGACGGCCTTTAGCCAACCTTCAAGGTTGTCTGGCATTTTTTCTAACGTAAGGAGTTTTTCAATTGCCTGTGCTGCAAAGTCCTCTGGACCAAGGGTTGATTGACCATTTTTGCGGGAGATATTAAGAGCCACTTTCCATGCATATTTTGCCTGCTCATCAGTCAGTTTCATCTCTCACCCCGCTTCTTTAATGCATTTTACAGGGTTGCACTGACAAATCTCACGGAGTCCTCATAGACTTCCGCAATGGAACCTTTACTGCCTAAAGACCCTAAGAGGCTAGGTGGATGGACGCTCACTGGGCGACTTGGCGAGGGCGGAATGGGCGTTGTATACATGGGCAACAAGGCGGGAAAGACAGTCGCGCTGAAGGTAATTTCCTCAAGCGAGCTTAACAATCCACGAGTCAAAAGTCGGTTTGTGCAAGAAGTGCAATCTCTTAGTCTTCTAAGAACTCCTTACGTTGCACCCTTATTAGATTTTGATCTTGATGCAAAAAACCCTTGGTATGCCGTTGAATACATCTCAGATATGTCATTAAGCGATGTAATCAAAACAACAGGAAGCTTCACCGGGAAAAATTGGTGGAATTTAGCCCACAATTTACTTATGGCTCTTGCGGCAATTCATAATGCTGAGGTAATTCATAGAGACCTTAAGCCTGGAAATATCATGATTTCCAAAGGAACTCCCCGATTAATCGATTTTGGATTAGCTAAACCAATCGCAGATACCGTTGAGAAATACCATTCAACAAAAATCGACCAAGTCATGGGCACCCCCCATTACATGTCTCCAGAGCAGTGGAAACGATCAAAAGATGTTGATGGGAAAACCGATGTCTGGGCAATTGGTGTAACGCTAATTGATGCCGCTGGTGGCCGCCCATGGGGGAAAAAAGAATCGCACGAAATTCAAGTATTACTGAGCACTGGAAAAGCACCTGACCTTTCAGCATTAGATCCAGCACAAAAGGCACTTGTTTCTGTCATGCTGATCCCGAAAGCCGAAGAGCGCTGGGGTGCAACGCAAATTCTGAAGAGTTTTGATTCCTTTTACAACTATAAGGAAGCTCCTGCTGCCGCGCAAGTAAAGGTTGCGGCAAGGCCCATCATCACTCCTGCCAAGAACAATCAAGTGCCACCCAACAATATAAAGGTTGAAGGTAATCGGGTTGTTGTGGGCGAAGATGTAAAACCCCCTGCCCCTAAGGTTGCTAAAAATCCTTATGTCACAAGTGACGGTGTACCCATTTTTATTGGTATGCGAGTTAAGTACATAAAGACTGAAGAATTAGGCAGAGTAACCAAACTCGACAAAAATGACACCGGGTATGTGTTTGTTCAGCTAGATGGCGAAAACGAGTCAAAGGTAAAGTCAACCAATCAACTCGTGTCCGCAGCAGGAATCAAGAAGAAGTACGACGGTTCACAAAGCTCTTTTGTGCAGCGCTACTGGAAAGATGCCTTACTTTTTTGGCTTATCACCCCCATCGGTTGGCTAATCTACAAATACTTCACAGATAAAGAATTCAAAGCGAAAATCTCTTCTCCAGATACGCCAAAAGCAATAAAGTATTGGAAAATTGGTTTCCTTCTGACCCATACCTTCACGCTAGGACTTTTGGGGCCAGTCTTATGCGTTCCCCTTGCAATCAAACTAAAACGCCTACCGCTCTTTATCTTCATGGTTCTCAACCTAAGCACCGTGTGGATTTTTCTAATTGGAATTTCAAACACTCCAGATGGTGGGACTCTTCCAGCAACGCCGACAGTTGCTTTCATTCTCAATTATCTTATGGGATTTTTCTTCCCTCTATTTGTACGTACTGGCAAGAAAAGTTCTGCGTCTGATCAGGTATAAACTTTCTAATCCTGTAAATCCGTCACTCCCATCTGCTACATTTCTCCTAGGTCAACGAATCTAAGCGCTAAGCCCTTCGGCTTGCTTAGTACCAACCGCGCAACTCGCGCACGGTGGTCTGAAGGAAGACCTGCTGGCGATGAAAGACACCGCCAGAAGTAGCGGGTTTTTCTATGTAAAAACCCAGTTGGGTTGGTTTTCTATGTCATCTCAAGGATTGTTTGTTTGTACTACTTGTTTTTCACTTACTGGACTTGGTCTTGGCATGCAGCGGTGCCGTTGCGAAGAATACAAAGCGTATTCGGGCGTTGATTGTCCGAGTGGTTACCACCTGTGTTATATGTGTGGCACAGAAGTTGCAGGAGGAACATCTAGATGGGCGTGGAACGCTTGCGAAAGCTGTTTGAAGTTCAACAGATACCTAGCTCGCACATATAGCTTTCGATTACCACTTGGTCGGCACTCGATCATGAACTCAATTGGTATTCCAATTCATGCGAGTAAAGAGGTTCAGGAAGAAGCTACGAAGGATATATTCCACTTTCTCAATGTGGCCGGAAGTATCGAAGACTGGGGGGCATTGCAAGCCAGAGTGTTGTTTGAGTCAGTTCACTCATGGCAAAAGATCCAGATAATCCCGCTGGCTATGTGGGAAGCGAAGTTTCATCTCTCCAAAGTGAAGGCAACTACTAGATCAGGACAAGCCTTCAAGGATTACTTGCGGATAGATGAGTTTGAAGAGTTAGGCGCTATTTAGATGTTGGAAAAGGATTATTCAACTCTTAATCACCACCTCCACCACCCCCTCCGGCGTCGCACTCTCCCCCAACTCCACATTCACATTGGTGGGTATGCCGTTGATCTGGGCAGCAGACAGGATTGAGAGTTGGGCTGCTATCTCAGT
>Ga0214921_10004848_pt1 | contig 19448 bp, 16 predicted proteins | sample LL1505_MetaG_FD_177992 | JGI IMG/M metagenome (GOLD analysis project Ga0214921, IMG submission 177992) | Freshwater microbial communities from Lake Lanier, Atlanta, Georgia, United States - LL-1505 | ecosystem: Environmental > Aquatic > Freshwater > Lake | place: USA: Georgia | collected... | reverse complement strand
CCCATGATCCCAAAGCCAGGCTGAGCGAGGCCCCGCCCAAAGCGAAAACAAAAAGCCATCGAAGCAACCCACTTCGATGTACCCGTGATGAGGCATACAACATCCCGGAACCGGCCCCAAAACCACTGAACAATACAGCAAGGTGGACCAAGGAATTCACAAGCGAGGTTTGCCCTCTCAGAACCGGACCCATCCAAGCGGCTGTCAACCATAGCATGGCCATTGAACCCAGGGTCTGTCCAACCCGAAATACCAAGGTTAGGGACACCGCTTTCATGGCCTCCAACCGTCTATCCAATTCAGCATCGCTTCCCCGGCTTCTTCCGTTCGATAGCCTTTCAAACGTTCTTGGACCCTGTGCATCGCTTCGGCGTTATTCCATGGAAAAAAATCCTTGGTTATCGTTTCTTGCAAGGCTTTTGACCAAGTAATTTGCTGGTCATCCGATAGCGGAACCAATCCAGGCAGGCCTTGATAAAACACTTGCAATGGGCGGTATGAAGTCCATAAAGCACAGCCGTTTAGCAACGCCTCGGCAGCCAAAAGCGAGAAAGTCTCTCGATGACTGGTCAACAAAAGGGCCCGGGAGGATTTCAGTTGATAACACAATTCGGGTGGACTCAAAATCCCTAACCAATCCACACCTTTGACCAATGAATAGGCCGACCTGGATTCCGGAGAATATTCCCCGGCAACCCGAAGGCGATAGCCCTCTTCCGCTAATCCACTTTGGGCCCATGCCCCAAAGAGCAGGGCGGGGTTTTTGACCGGTGCCAAATCCGAAACATGCAAGAAAACACGGGGGTCCCGTAAAGGTTCCTCCCCATCGGAAGGAGCTCCGTGAATCGCTTCGATAACATTGGGCAGGGTCGAAACCTTGAGCCCGGAATAAAAATTCGACACAGCATCGGCCAGCCAACGAGAAACAGCTGCCACGGAACGTGCTTTTCGAAAAGCCCAACGAGCCAAAAACTGAGGGAAAGGCTTCATCGGAATTTTCTCCTCCAAGTATCCCGACCAATGCTCAACGATACCATAAGGCCGACCCAAAAAAAGAGCCACCACTGCTGCTTTCCAAGCCACTTGAGCCACCACCACCGTGGGTAAATCGCCATGGTGGCGGCGATAAGCACTCAAAAGTCGTATCCATGCAAGGACTTGAACGAGGAGGGAAAAACCCCCGCCAAGGCCATCCCTGTAACTCTGGAACCAATGGCGTACAGACCCTTCTTGAAGGTGGTTCGGAGGATTGGAAAAAACGCCCTGCCGTTGAACCTTCCCACCGGTCCAGCTCCTCGGCTGTACAGCCATAACATCGACCGAGACCGGGCGGCCCGAACGGGAATAAGCCTGCGCCAAGGCTTCTGCTTGCCGAATCGCAAAAATCCCGTTCCCACTACGTCCGTTCATCGGATACCAGCTCACCAAAAAAAGCACTTTCATCGAATCCTTCAAATTTAGAACCTTGGGGGTATTTTTGACCAAATCAGTGGCCCGAAGGCCGTCAATCCTACCCATGCGTCCTCTCCCCCTTCCTACAGGCTTATGGAGCTTGGTCTTGGTCCTGGCTTTCACCGGTTCCATGGCCCAAAGTCCCGCCGGCAATGTCTCGGAAGGTGGTTCCTTTGAAATTATTGAGTCCGGGGAAGGACGATTGGACCAAGGGCCCCAAGGCAGCACCAAAACCCTGAGCGGGGGTGTTGTCTTGCGATACCGTGATTGGCTTTTGCGTTGCCGAGAAGTCGTCCTTTTGGACCAAGACCAAACCGCACGGGCCTCGGGCAAAATCATCCTTCAGGGAAAATCCGGTTTGCGAATTCAATCAGAACGCCTGCTCTGGAATACCACCAACAAAATGGCACTGTTTGAGGACGATGTCCGCTGCAAACAGGGTGACATGTCTTTGGAAACCCCTGCCTTGCGTCTTTCTACCGAAAGCTCCGAAGCCGTTTATGAAAAAGGAGGGGTCCTCCGACAAGGGGCTTTGCGAATCGAAAGTCGATACGGCTTTGGAGACCTGAACAAAAAAGAATACCAGTTTAAGAAACAAGTGGTGGTTCGACATCCGGAGCTGGATCTACGAACCGAAGCTTGTCGCTACCTGGCCGCGCCAGACTGCTTGGTTTTGGAGGCTCCGGCGCGCATGGCAGGCCTGCAAGGGAACATGCAGGGGGATCGCGGCTCCTATCAGCTAAAATCCAAGAAAGTCCTGCTTTACCGTGAGCTCCATTCGAGCCTTTCCCCGTCCGGTCCTACCATGGCTTTCCTTCAAGACCGTTACCTAATTGCGGGGGATACCCTGCAACTTGACCAGAAATTCGGCGCCTACCGGGCCAAGGGCAAAGCCCAGTGGTTGGATCTTCAACGAAAAATCACGCTTCAGGGGGATTTATTAGCCTTGGATTCGGCGCGAAACCTCCCAACATCACCCCCGGTTCCCCGCCATTCTCAGAGGCGCCAAGGGTTATGGGCCTTGGGGCAGGTTCGACTCCTGGACGAATCCTACCAACCCTCCTTTGAATGGATCGCCCAAAGCCTGTACGGCTGGATGCCGACCCCCACCGATTCTCTGATGCTATGGACCAAAGAACCCTCGCTGCTTGCCCAAGGAAACTGGTTGTTTCAAAGCAGTTATTTGTTTTTGGATCGACAAAACCGGACCCTGCAGGCCATCGGTCCCATCCTGGCATGGCAAGGCAAAAGTCAATTGGAATCCAACGGTCTCTTGTGGAAAAACATGGGGGATAGCGTGAGTACCCTGGACTTTGAAGGAAGCACCGGACTCTGCGAAGAAGCCGATACCCTCCCCTGGCCCCTTTACCACCAAGCCGTTGGCCAAAAAGCCAAGGCAAGCATATCCGCAACGAGCCTACGTGATTTTGAATTGATTGGAAACACGGTCACCCTTTATTGGACCCGGGGAACCGACAGCCTTTGGTCGGCTTTGAGCCGTACCGAATCCGCCAGGGCGGTCTTTGAATTTCAAAATCAACAATTAAAAACCGCACGATACTATGGGGGACCCCGCGGAACCTACACCCCCATGCCTTTGCTAACAGAGGCACCGAAGTTTTTGGCAGGGGTTCGGCCCCAATTTGATCTTCAAGAAAAAGCGATCCTCGCCCTGGAAGAACGAAGACGCCTCTACCCCCAACGTATGCCCCGTGACCTGGCCCCCCTGCCTCGTTAAGAACAGGGATAAACGGGGCGTTTTATTCAAAAAGCGCTTCGCCTTGGGCCAAGGCCCCATCCAGGTCCTTGTTACAAATTAGTCGGAGTTCTTGGGCCCTGGCCAACCCTTGATCCGCTACAGGGTGTCGTCCCTTCTCGGGCCCTGCGTTGATTCGTACATTCCAATAGGCCCCTTCCAGGGCAGCTCGGGCTGCTAACAATCCCACCATTGCATCGGAACGGGAGCCCGGGTTTCCTTTGATCAGAATTTGTTCTAACAACGGAATAAGTCTTTTCACAGCCTCCATTGTCTCCAACGGAACCCTGAGGGCTTCCAGATTGGCTTCTTCCAGAGCCGCCTTACGCTCAGCTTGTTGGGCCGGGCTTTGTTTGGGCAAAGCCAAGGCTTTCATAACACCCTCAAAAGCCTCGGTATCCTTATCCACCGCGGCCAAAAATCCTTCCTTGGCATCTTGAAGTTCTTCGGCCAACCCCGAAAAGATTTCCAATTCGTTTTCCCAACCCCGTTTGTGCGCCGAAAGGTTGGCGACCATTGCCCCAAGGGCAGCGCCCAGCGCCCCCATGGCAGCCGCAACAGAACCTCCACCGGGTGCTGGCGCATCGCTGGCCGTCAAATCGGCTAAATCACCCAAGGACATGCTTGCTAGGCGACCCCTTGGCGCTTGCATGGCGTATTCAATAATCTTTTTTTGGGGATCAAACGGACCCAATTGCCGCAATCCCAAACTTTGAACCGCCGACTCGATTAGCTCGGCATCGGAGGCACCGGCGGAGCGACCGGCTTTTTTGAGAAAATACCTCCCTGCCTTGCGCAAACTCTCCAGGGGAACCAGGCCTACCAACTCAGAACCGGTGACTCGCAACCCACGAGCCTGGGCCGAATCCCAAACCGCTTCATAGGCTTCATGCAAATCAGTATCCGAGAGACGGGTCAAGTTCATGGAAACCTGAGCCATCTGGTATTCAGGGATATACCAACCCACCCCTTTTACCGATTTGCAGGTGCCGGGTTGGCGGAGGGGTTCGCCCTGGGAATCGGTAATAATTTTGCCGGTGACAGGATGTCCATCGCGCAGGACACGACCGGCTTCGCGCACATCAAAGGCTACCGAATTCGCCAAACGGGTCGAAACTGTGTTAAGATTGACATTGTAAGCCACCAACAAATCCCTCGCACCGATCACCGTTGCCCCGCTTAATGCGTTGAATTCATGGGGGCCAAAATCCGGGGTCCACCGTTCCGATTTCATTCGCTCGGCCAATCCTTCGTATTCCCCGGCTCGAATATCCGCTAGGTTTCTGCGATGAGGCGCAGTCGCCGAATACTCGTAGAGATAAACCGGGATACCCAAGGCACGACCCACCCTTTCGGCAAGAATGCGGGACCATTCCACGGCTTCTTCGACCTCCATCCCTGCGATAGGAATTAGAGGACAAACATCGGTGGCGCCCATTCGTGCATGTTCACCTTGGTGATCACGCATGTCGATTAAGGCGGCGGCTTCGGCGATAGCCCTGTAGGCGGCCTCGACCACGGCGGCCGGGGAACCTACCAAGGTCATCACCGTGCGATTGGTAGCATGACCAGGATCAACATCGAGCAGACGGGTTCCTTCAACGGACCCAAAAGCCGACGATATTTTGTCAATTACTGATTTTCTACGTCCCTCCGAGAAATTGGGAACGCATTCCATTAGAGGAGATGCCATGGTCAAAATTTGCTTAAAATTAAAAAGGCACCCCCTCTTTTGGCCCTAATTTTAGGATATGAAAGTCAAGTTCCTCCAGCTCCTTGCCGGGGTCCTCGTGATCCTCGGGGCAGCCACCGCCCAAACCATTCAACCCAGGACACTCGAAGAACGCCATCCCCTGTGGGCTGGTGGTCCCATGTTGGGTCATGCCGGCCTTCGTTACGCTTCGGTTTGGGTTCAAACCAAGGGGCCGGCCACCCTTTGCTTGGAATACCAATTGGTCGGTCAAGCGGTGGATAGCAGCCGAGAGCCCTGGATACCTTCGGTTTCTTTGCGCAGTGGCACCCAATGCAAGGAGGTCACAGCGGGTCCTGCGTACACGGCCCTTTTTGAATTGGATCAATTGCACGAAGGCGCTACGTATCAATACCGTATTCTCGTTCAAACGAATCCTTCGCCGGAAGAGGACGTCGAAGAGGATTTAGAAACCTTGGCAACAGGAACCTTCAAGACCCAACCTCATTTTGCCCATCGCTACCCGGCACCCGATTTTACCTTGGCCATCGGATCCTGCGCCTATGTCAACGACCCGGCCTACGACCGACCATCGGTTTCCTACGGAGGTCAATACCAAGTCTTTGAAAGCCTTGCATCCGAAAGCCCTGATGCCATGATTTGGTTGGGTGACAATGTTTATTTTCGAGAAGGCGATTGGGAGAGTCTGTTGGGAATGATCCACCGGTACCGGCATCATCGTGCCTTACCTGAATTGCAGCGTCTCCTAACCACCTGTCCTCATTACGCCGTTTGGGACGATCATGATTTTGGACCCAACGATGCGACGGGAGCTTGGCCTCTCAAACGTGAAAGCCTCGAGGCGTTCAAATTGTTTTGGGCCAACCCTTCTTACGGTATGCCTGAATTTGAAGGGATTAGCACGGCCTTTCGTTTGAGGGATGTGGATCTTTTTTTGTTAGACAACCGTTACCACCGAAGCCATCATGCTCTGAAGGATTCGTGTGAACGCCGCATGCTGGGACAGGCCCAAATCAATTGGTTGGTCGAAGCCCTCAAGTTTAGCCGTGCTCCTTTTAAATTGGTTGTCTGCGGAAGCCAAGTTCTTAACAGCGAAGCGGTGCACGAGACTTTTGCCAATTACCCCTGCGAGCAGGCGGACCTACTCAAGCGTTTGGCCGAAGAAAAGATCCATAACCTGGTTTTTTTGACCGGAGATCGACACCACACCGAACGGACTCAGCGAACAGTGGATGGGGTTGTTTTTAATGAAATAACCTCCTCTCCCCTGACCAGCGGGGTTCATAACCAGGCCGAAGAGGAGAACAATCGCTACCGAGTCCCCGGTTCCTTGGGCAAAACGCGCGGTTATGCCACCTTGCGATTCAGTGGTCCATCCAAAAAACGGAGCTTGCTTATCCGATTCCACAACCAGGATGGAAAAATTTACTATGAATCCACCCTTAACAGCCTACAGCCTTGATCGCCCATGAAACGACGCAGCACACAACTAATACACCCCGACACCTCAAGAGCCAAATCCGAAGGAGCCGTCAAAACTCCAATTTATGCTTCGTCCACTTACCTATTTGAAAGCGCCGAAGCTGGAGCAGCCACTTTTGCCCTGCAGCAAGGCCGGCCCGTAGACCACGAACCAGCACCTTTCAACTATGCGCGTTTAGGGCATCCAAATTTGGAAACGGTGGAAGCCCAATTGCTAGCCGTTGAAGGAGGCCAAGCAGGTGTGCACGATGCCCTTGCTTTTGAAAGCGGTATGGCGGCCATTACCACGACCCTTCTAAGCCTGCTTAAGCCCGGATCTGTTTTGGTCACCACCACCCCCTTGTACGGTGGCACCCGTCAATTCATCCGTGATTTCCTGGAACCTTGGGGCCTACGAACCTACGCCCTGCAGCCATCAAGCACCGCCGAACAAGTCCTGAAGGACCTTGACGGACGCATTCCTTCCATCCTTTATGTTGAAACCCCGGCCAATCCCACCAACCAAATTTGGGACTGGAAACTCCTCAAGGACCTAAAAACGTCGTGGGGTTCGTCCGGACAGCGGGTTATACTCCTGGCTGATAACACCTACCTGGGACCCTGTTGGCAAAAACCTTTGGAACTTGGAGCCGATATTTCCCTTTATTCGGCTACCAAATCCATGAGCGGTCACAGCGATTTGATCTGCGGGGCCTGCGTAGGGGATGCCACCCTGATCCGGAGTATTTGTTCTTGGCGTAACAAATTAGGCAATACCGCCAGTCCCTTCACAGCCTGGCTCTTGTCTAGAAGCCTGGAGACCGTCGAATTGCGTATGCAGGCAACGCAACGCAATGCGCAAATCCTTGTACCCCGATTGAGAGAACATCCGGGAATTCAACGCTTGGAGTATCCAGGTTCCGGAGCCATGATTTCGATTTGGTTGAACGGCCCGGAGAACCGAAACAACGCATGGAAGTTTTTGAATGCTCTTAAAATCATTCAGTTAGCTGTTTCTTTAGGGAGCAACGAAAGCCTGGCATGTCACCCGGCATCCACCACCCACAGCGGGGTGGATCCTGAAGAACGAAAGCAACACGGCATCGGTGAACCGTTGCTGCGTTTATCCATCGGCATCGAAGACCCGGAAGATTTATGGGAAGATTTGTTGAATGCTCTGGATGCCGCGAACGAACGCTAAGTTTTGCGTAGACGAGCAGCATACAAGACATCGGCTCCCAAGGCAGATCCATCGATGTATCGATCCTCCTCCAAGACGGAACCCGGATGTTTTTGTAACATTTTTTGAATCAAGCCTTCGTTTTCGGCAGCATACACCGAACAAGTTGCGTAGACCAAGAAACCACCGGATTGGAGGCGACTCCAGAGTCGGCCGAAGAGGACGGCCTGCTTCTCTGCCATCTGTTCCGGATCAATCGGAGGCAACAACTGTTTCGAGGGTTGGTTGCGCCACGAGCCTGAACCAGTGCATGGTGCATCCAACAAAATCCCGTCAAATCGCTCGGGAAAAGACCCCAAATCAGGGGTAAAAACCTGGGTCCAATCCACCACGGCCCGGGTGTAATTCCTCCAGCCGGCTTTTTGGAAACGGCGGGACAATTCCTGCAAAGCCGATTCCCTCGCATCGGTCACAAACCACTGCAACGATGGAAAGGCCTGATGAAGCAACAAGGTCTTTCCTCCGGCCCCGGCACAGGCATCCAGCCAACGACCCTGCGCATGTTGAGGAAAAAGTTCTACCAACATCTGGCAGGACCAATCCTGCATTTCGAACCAAGCATCGGCAAAGGCTGGCAAGGTATGCAGAGCCAGACCCAATGGAAGCGATGCCGTCCCATACGGACCCTTTACCTTGGAATCAAAGCGTTCGGGTTCGGGCCAGGAACGTTCTGCGATTTGTTCTAACAAAGCAGGCCACTTGGAGGCATCGACTCGAATCCATGCTTTTCCAGCCCTTCCCTGGGCCCGAAAGAACGCATCCTGGTTTAGACGTGGGCTGACCCACTCCGCTCCAGGAAACCCGAAGGATCCCAATCGTTGCGCGGCATCCAGGGTTTGATTCTCCATCCCGAGATTGGCTCGAAGGGCATCCACCCAGGGGTGTTCGTTTCCGTAACAGTCGGCGAGGCCCTCGGCCAGGCAGCGTTCCCACGATTCATCGGGGAGGTAACGCTTGGCCCTCATAGCCTGATAGACCCCGTCAGACCATTCTTTGCGGTCTCTGGACCCCATCTGTGGGTATTTGCGCGCTGTTTCACGAAGCATGCCCGGCAAATCCGTTCCGGAGTCAGAACGCTTCCGTTCCCAAATCGACAGAAAGTCCAATACCTGGGCGGAACGGCGATGCCATCGACCGCCTGTGTTTTCTATTCCCATTCGATGGTGGCGGGGGGTTTGGATGAAATATCGTAGACCACCCGGTTTATTCCACGAACTTTGTTAATGATGTCATTGGAAATTTCGGCCAACAATTCATAGGGCAGGTGTACCCAATCTGCGGTCATACCATCAACACTGTGGACTGCTCTCAGGGCCAAAACTCGCTCGTACGAACGCTCATCGCCCATAACCCCCACCGATCGGACCGGCAACAGAATGGCCCCTGCTTGCCAGATTTTGGAATACCAACCGCTGCGGCGCAGATGTTCCATGTAAACAGCATCGGCCTCCTGAAGCAGAGCGACGGATTCGGCATTCACCTCCCCCAAAATCCGGATTCCCAAACCAGGGCCGGGAAATGGATGGCGATCCAACAGGGCATCGGGAATGTTAAGGGCACGCCCCACTTTGCGGACCTCGTCCTTGAAAAGACTTCGTAAAGGTTCGACCAGCGCAAGCTTCATACGTTCGGGCAGACCTCCCACGTTGTGATGCGATTTGATGGTTGCCGACGGACCGTGGACCGAAACAGATTCAATGACATCGGGGTATATGGTGCCTTGTCCCAAAAAAGCCACCTTTGGCAAGCCCCCGGACTCCTTCTCAAAGCATGAAATAAAGGCTGCTCCAATGGCTTTGCGTTTGGCCTCCGGGTCTGTGAGTCCGGCCAAAACTCGGTAAAATTCATGGCGCGCATCCACCCCGCGCACCGATAAACCCAAATCTTGGTAAGCCTTTAGGACGTCGTGGAATTCGTTCAGGCGAAGCAATCCGTTGTCCACAAACACACCGTGCAATCGTTCTCCGATGGCTTGGTGCAGCAACACCGCCGCCACGGTGGAATCAACCCCACCGCTAATTCCCATAACAACTTCCTTGTCACCTACTTGATCTCTAATTTGTTGCACAGCCTGTCGCACAAAAGAGTCGGCGGTCCACGTTGGTTGGAGGTCTGCGATTTTGAGGACAAAATTTTTGAGGACCTGAAAGCCTTCGTGGCTGTGGGTGACTTCCGGGTGAAATTGGATACCATAAATCGGACGATCCATCCACTCAAAGGCTGCAAATTTCACCGTATCGGTGGATGCAATACACCTTGCACCGCTGGGGATTTGAACGATGGTATCACCGTGGGACATCCAAACCTGGGAGGCTTCTGATAAGCCCTCCAAAAGCGGAGAAGGGGCTGCTCCTTCCACCTTTAGCATCGCCCGACCGTATTCCCGTATGACCGAACGGGCCACCGATCCGCCCCGGTTGGCTGCGAGCCATTGAGCTCCGTAACAAATACCCAAGACAGGAACTCTCTCAAACCAGGAGGGCCAAGGAACCACCGGAGCCTCCGGGTCATGGGTTGAAGAAGGGCTACCCGACAGAATAACGGCCTTCCATGGTCCCTGATCCACAGGGCAACGGTGGTAAGGCAAAATTTCGCAATAAACCTCCATCTCGCGGATTCGCCGGGCGATCAACTGGGTGTACTGCGAACCAAAATCCAAAATCAATACCTGGTCCATGGACAAAATTAAGGGTTGGTGGTTTACTTTGCTTGACCTGCATGGAAGACAAAGAACATCGTTTGCCGGCGGCCCTGTTTTTGGACCGGGACGGCGTTATAAACCACGATCCGGGCGATTATACTTGCCGTCCCGAGGACTGGCATCTCTTGGATGGTATCACCGATGTGATGAAAGCCTACCAAAGAGCCGGTTACCGTCTGGTGGTGGTAACCAACCAAGGAGGTATCGGGTTGGGTCGGTACAGCCTCGAGGTTTTGAACCTTATACACGAGCGAATGAACCAAGCCTTGGCCCAGCGCGACCTGGTTTTGGACGGAATCTACGCCTGTCCGCACCACCCCAGAATCGAACCCTGCTTGTGCCGTAAACCTGCTCCCCTGTTGATCCAAAAAGCCTTGCACCGTTGGAATTTGGACCCCAAGCAATCCCTCATGATTGGAGATCGATCCCGGGATGTCGAGGCCGCCCAGAATGCAGGGGTTCCCGGTTATCTGGTGCCTGTCAATGCCGATTTGCGGCGATTGGAAGGACCCTGGCAATCCCTGCTCAAGGCTCTCTGTTTGGTCGCCCTCTGTTTGGGTAGCATGGTGGATTTTGTCCAAGCCCAGAACCTGGTTGCTCAGGTTTTTTTGGATCCCCGTTGCCCGGCTACCCAAAGTGCCATTCCTGCTTTGCAGCGCAGCCAAGAAAAATGGGCTGAGCAAGTCCATTGGATTGCGGTCTTTAGCGATTCAAGCCTCAGCGAACAAGCCTGCCTAAAATATTTGTTAGAACACAATTTGGCTATGGCTCTTCGGAGGGATCCTCGAGCCAACAACCTACGGGTGTACCGGATTCCTTTGCAACCCTGGATACTGCTCACCAATACCCGTGCCGTTACCTTGCACCAAGGTCCTTTGTTGGATGCAAAAACCTTGCCGAACGACCGTCAAACCTGGGAAAAAAGCCTTGAAGAATGGTTGCAGAAACCTGAAATTCGGAGCAACACACTCCCAACCAAGGCCAGCGTGCGCGGCCATGGATGCCCCGTCCGCAAAAGACCCTAGGCTCTTTCCATACCTTTGGACTAAAATCAGGCCAAGATGGTCCCCGACCACCGAATTTCAGTCTGGCCCGGAAGTAGTTTATCCAGGTAAACCGGGACAGTCGACCCCGCCCACAACGGATCATAAACCGCTTCAACGCGAAGGTAATTCGGGGTGTAGCCACGCATGGTCGATGGCGAACCGTTGGAGCCCGCATAGGCTTCGTTCTCGAACAACACGGAGAGGGTACGACCGCGAAAACCAAGAGCAAAATCCCTTTCCCTCTCCAAACTCCAACGGGTCAAATCTTGGTTTCGCTTGGCCCTTTGCTCCATCGAAACCGAGGCACCCATGGCCATGGCATCCGTACCGGGTCGTTCAGAATATGAAAAAACATGGAGGTAAGCCAAGGGGAGGGTGTCCAAAAAATTCTTGCAGGCCATAAACTCTTCCTCGGTCTCACCCGGAAAGCCCACCATGACATCGGCACCGATGCTAGCCTCAGGAAACAATTCGATGATTCGGTTCAAACGGTCCCTGTAAAGTTCCGTCCTGTAGCGCCGTCTCATACGCGCCAACACGGTATCCGCTCCACTTTGCAAAGGAATATGAAAATGCGGCACAAAGCGTGGGGATTCCTTCAGCGCGACCAACAATGATTCATCCAATAAATTGGGCTCAACGCTGGACAGACGGAAGCGTTCAACTTCGACTTCATCGTTGAGCCGACGAACCAGGGAATCCAAGCCTTGGCGGGGGCCTTCCGGGGAACGATCGCGGTCCCCTTTTCCTCTTCCAAAATCACCCAGGTTCACCCCGGTCAAAACAATTTCAACTGCTCCGTTCTTGACCAAATCTCTGGCACGTTGAACAACCGAATCCATGCGATCGGAACGAGAAAGGCCCCGAGCCGCCGGAATCGTACAATAGGAACAGGGGTAATCACAGCCATCCTGAACTTTGAGAAAGGCTCGGGTTCGATCGCCCCAACTTTGGGCAGGCTCAAAATTCAAGGCTTCTTGGATCGGACGATGAACCACCCGATGGGTCCCGCCTTCCGGTAGAAGTTGGGGCAATCTCCATTTATCAACGGTACCAGCCACCAAAGTAACACCCGGAATTTGAGCGATTTCCTCGGGTCGCAACTGGGCATAACAACCTACAACGGCCACCTGAGCATGGGGAGCGTACCGCAAAGCCTGTCGAACCACTTTGGCGCATTTACGATCGGCCTTGTCGGTTACCGAGCAGGTGTTGATGATATAGACATCTGCACCCTCTTCGAAGTTACAAGGCTCATAACCTTGGTCCTCAAAGGTTTTACGGATCGACAGCCCATCCGCGTAATTCAGCTTGCAGCCCAACGTATAAACGGCCACTCGAGGCGGCTTTCCTTCGGTTATTCGGGCAAGACCTTGGAGGGTGTCTTTGGCTGTGGAGGCGGCAACCAGCATGTTCCTAAATTTGGATCAGGTCAAGGATCCGGATGCAGCACCACGCAAGCGAATGGCCGTAATGATTTTTTTGGTGTGTCGGGGAAAATCACCGGCCATCATCCACGAATAATACGATGGATCCCTGCCAAAAACCTGCTCAACCGATTGACCCTTGTACTTGCCAAATCCAAAAACTTCGATGCCTTGATCATCCCGGACGATGCGTCCAGCCAAATCAACCGATTTGTTGTTACGGGATGTAAAACGATGGAGAAAATCAACATTTCCCTGCAGATCAGGGTACCGATTCAGTTGTTCCAACAATATCCTGCAGGTAGCCCGGGCATCGGCCGCCGCTGAGTGGGCGTTTTCTAGCTCAGCGCCGCAATAATAGCGCAAGGCTGCTTTCAGGTCCCGGGGTTCCTTTTTGTGAAAAATTGCTTGAACATCCACCATCCGAGCATGCGTAAGGTCCAAATCTTGGTCAATACGCAGCATCTCATCGACCAAGAACGGCAAATCAAAATAAGCGCTGTTGTAACCCGCCAAATCGGATTGGTCAAAAAACTGAATGATTTTGGGGGCAAACTCTTCGAAAGTTGGCATGTTCTCCACATCCTTGTCGTAAATCCCGTGGATCTTGGAGACCTCGGCTGGTATAGGAATTCCAGGCTGCAGCCTCTGTACCAATTCCTGAACCGAACCATCCGGCTTGAGTTTGACCCCGGCAAACTCCACGATTCGATCCTTGCCTATCGTCAACCCGGTTGTTTCCAAATCAAAAAAGACCAGGGGCCTTTGCAGAATCAGATTCCCTAATTCAAAATTTTCCATCGTTCGTCGTTAAACATTAAAACCCTGCCTATCTCCAATTTCCTTTACAACCTACCATTCACCAATTTCCTTTTCCCAAGGCCAAGCCGACCAAGATCCTGAACTCATCATCAAAAGGGGTCGGTAGGCTGATTGTATTCGAATCCAATCTTGGAGGGATTGCAGGTCAACAAAAACTCGTAAATCTTTGCGACCAAAAGCCTGAATCAAAAAATCTTCTTCGAGTCTTGCCCCTTTTTTGCGACGGACCTCTTCGTCCGATACAAAAACAGCGGCTACACCAGCCAAATCCATAGTACCCTTGTATTCAGGAATATAATCGGGATTTAGGCTGGAAAAACTATGCAATTCAAGGACGGCCGTAAAATCGGAACCAAATTGCTCGTTCACAGCACCAACCGAGGCTTTCACCTTGGAAGGGGAATGGGCAAAATCCCGTATGACGGTTCCACCAGAACCGGTATGCATGCGCTCAAGGCGGCGCGAAGAACCAGGAAAGGACGCAATGGCCTGATAAAAATCGACCTTTTCAAGGCCAGCCACAGCCGTTAATTGCCTGGCAGCAGCAATGTTATGCATGTTGTGGCGACCAAAAACCTGCAAGGGAATCTTGCCCAAACTGGTTTTGAGAAAGGTATACCCGTCTTCAACAACATAAGGTGCTGCTTTGTAGGGTTTGAGTTCAAGGCCACGCCCGTTTTCATGGACCAAGCGAGCCAAGACAGGGTCCTCTTCAAAATAAATCAGGACGGCACCGGAATCAAGGGATCGGATATAATCCGCAAAAACCTTTTCGTAGGATTCGGGCGTTGGAAAAACATTGATGTGATCCCAAGCAATCCCTGTAACAACGGTTGCATGAGGTCGGTAATGCTGCATTTTGGGACGGGGATCCAAGGCAGAACTCAGGTATTCGTCCCCTTCCAAAACAACCGCAGCGGCCTGCGTTCCCAATTGCACCATCCGCTCGTAGCCCGGCATCGCCGATCCAACCAAATAATCAAAGTTGATTCCGTGAAAGCGTAGGGCATGCATAACCATCGAGGTCACCGTGGTTTTACCGTGGGAACCGGCCACCACCAAACGCTGCTGATGAGCCGTCATCTCGCCCACCAATTCCGGGAAGGAACAAACCCGGATTCCCAATTCCATGGCTCTTTGCAATTCGGGATTATCCGCCTTGGCATGCATTCCCAAAACGACGGTATTCAAATCCGGCGTAATTCGAGAGGGATCCCATCCCATGGGCTCCGGTAGCAAACCCGCCGTGGCCAAACGCCCACGCGCTGGTTCATCAATGCGATCATCCGAGCCACTGACCTGGTACCCTGCGGCCTGCAAGTCCAGGGCTAAATTGTGCATCACGGCCCCACCAATGGCAATCAGGTGAATTTTGGCTCCAGGGCTTAATTTTGACATACGGCAAATTTACGCAACCCCGGTACCCATCCTTTTCAATGAACGTACAGATTTTACACACAGGCTATTTTAAACTGGACGGCGGTGCCATGTTCGGTGTCGTTCCCCGCTCGATGTGGTCCACCCACAACCCACCGGACCCGAACAACCTCTGCACCTGGGCCCTGCGTTGCTTGCTGGTTCAAGACGGAGACCGGGTGATTGTGATCGATTGCGGGATGGGCCGCAAGCAAGATGACCGATTTCGCAACCGTTACGGGGTGTCGGAGGAAGTGGATATCGCCCAGGCTGTCCAGAACGCGGGGGTTTCGCCGGCAGCGGTTACCGATGTCATCCTGACGCACCTCCATTTTGACCATTGCGGTGGGGCAACGCGAATTGGCGAAGACGGCCAAACCTTGGAAGTGACCTTCCCCAATGCCACCTACTGGGTAGGCGCCAAACAATTGGCTTGGTCATACCCAAAGCCCAATGCACGAGAAAAAGCCTCCTTTTTGCGTGAAAACATCGAGCCGCTCCTTCATTCGGGGCAGCTGCAGGAAGTCCCCCCTGGCCAAAACGCCGCCGGTCTCCCCTGCCTACATGTGGATGGCCATACAGACGGCATGTTGTTGCCCATGGTGCCCTTTGGAGGCCGAACCCTGCTTTACTGTGCGGATCTCTTGCCCTCGGTAGCGCATTTGCCCTTACCCTGGGTCATGGCCTACGATGTCCGACCCCTCCAAACCCTGCTCGAAAAAGAAGAAATCCTGGAAACCGCATTGCGTGAGAATTGGCTGCTGTTTTACGAGCACGACCCCTTGAACGCGGTTTCTTCCTTGGCCCGGGATGCCAAAGGCGTCATCCAAGCCCTGGACCCCCGCAGTGACCTTTCCTTTTAGCTCCCTCCAGGCAGGGAGGTCCGTTCACCCCAAAGCGAATCGGTTCACCCCAAAGCGAATCGAAGGAATCGAAACGCTCTAGCGCAGCGGCAAAGCCCATAATTCGGCCATGCGCAAAGGGATGTCGGTGTTGTCCATCCAACCTGCAAAGCGATCTGCACCGGGCCCATAGGCCAGAACCGGCACCAGGACAGGGGTGTGTTTCTTGGTGGTAAAGGCAAATTTCATATTGGAGCCATCCCGGGCCCCGCTCTGAATTGCCATGCCCCCGGTTTCGTGGTCGGCGGTTAGCACCACCAGGGTTTGTCCGTCCTTTTGGGCAAAATCCAGCACGGCACCCACCACCCGGTCCAAATCCTGGGTCTCCGTGATCACATAGTCCCCATCGTTGGCATGACCTCCCCAATCTATTTGGGAACCCTCAATCATCAAAAAGAAGCCCGAATCCACGTCCGGCCTATGCACCCTGTCTAAATCGCGACAGGCGCGGGTTGCCAACATACTCATTAATTGGGGATCGCGGCCCTGCAAAATCGATGGAGCCGGCCCGTCCCATAACAAACCAATCAACGGAGTCGCTATGGGACGCAATTTGGGGGACAAAATCTCCTGGGTGGTGTTCACCGGAAGAACGCCGCTGGCTTCGCTCATTTCGTACAAAAGATCCCGTTGGTCCTGACGGTTAACGAAATGGTTCCGTCCACCGCCCACCAGCCAATCCAGAGGGGCACGACTCAAATCCAACGCAATGTCTTCAACCAAATCCCTGTCTTTGCGATGGGCCGCAAAAGATGCGGGTGTCGCATGGGTGACTTCAGAGGTGACCAACATGCCCGTCTTCTTGCCGGCCTTGGCCGCCAACTCCAAAAGGGTGGGCAAGGGCATCGTATCGGAACCGACCCCAACCGCCCCGTTGTATGTTTTGCGGCCGGTGCTCAGAGCCGTGGCGCCAGCACCCGAATCGGTGATTAATGCATCAAAGGAAACGGTAGACGCCAGACCAACATAGGGGAACCGGGCCATATTCCAGGATTCAGAGGGTTCACGCAGTGTTTGTTGCAGATAGGAGGCCGATACTTGGTGAAGACCCATCCCATCCCCAATAATCAAGATAATGTTACGAGGCCGCTGCTGGGCCTGAGCCCCGTTGAATAGAATTTGGCAAAGGAAAAAAGGGAGCGTCCACGTACGAAATTTGATCATAAGAAAAATAAAAAAAATTATAAAAAATTAAATCATCGATGGGATTGGCATCCGAAGTTCGGGTCGTAACAACAAAAGGTGCTGGATGGCAGCCACCGAAATTGCATCGGTAATCAAGCCCTGCTGTATCATTTCCCAAGCCTGGGCAGGCCGAACCCAACGCACCATAAGTTGCTCGGTGCCTTCAGGTTCAGCCATTCCTTGCTTCAAGGATTGGGCCAAGTAAACCACGGCAGCCTCATCACTGACCGAATTGGACAGGTGCATTCGTAACACAGGCTCCCAAGAATTCGCTTCCAAGCCGGTTTCTTCACGCAATTCGCGTTGGGCCGTTTCCAGGCTGTCTTGACCCAGGGGACACCCCCCTTCGGGAATTTCCCAGGAATAAGCCCCCAAAGGATAACGCCACTGACCCACCAGTACCAAGCAACCTTCGTCGTTCAGCGCCAAAACCCCCACCGCCAGGTTTTGGAATGCCACCACACCGTAAATTCCTGGCTTCCCGTCGGGCCGTATGACCCGGTGTTCGGTGACTTGGATCCAGGGATTTCGGTAAACCTCCGTTGAAGAAGTGGTCTGCCAAGGGTTGGAATAAGAGTCCGTAACCTGCTTAGGGCCCATCGCATCATGCGTTGGATTAGCCGAGTCTGCCAAATTAGTCAAATCAAGGAAGGTTAAAGGTCAAAATTACATCATCCTCCATTCCTTGGGGATTGCAAACCTTTCAATTACTTTTGCGTTCTCTTAACCAAACCCCTTTTTTATTATGTTCAAAAAACTCTTTTTTCTTGCGATCGGCAGCTTGGCTCTTAGCCTGACCGCCTGCAACAACCAAGGTGGTGATGCCACCGATCCCATGGCCGAAGGCCAAGCCGGTGCCGGTGCAGACACCCTTGTACTCACCGAAGGCACCATCGAATGGGTTGGCTCCAAGCCAACCGGTAAGCACAACGGTACCTTCAAAGTATCCGAAGGCTCTTTCATGGTCGAAAACAACGGCATTTCAGCCGCTCAATTCACCATTGATATGAACAGCCTGACTGTTTTGGATTTGACCGATGCCAAAATGAACGCCGACCTGGCTGGACACCTCAAGTCCCCCGACTTCTTTCAAACCGATTCTTTCCCAACTGCCAGCTTTGTTTTGTCTTCGGCTACGGCCCTTGCTACGCCGGATTCCTTGGGAAATACCCATACCATCGCCGGCAACTTGACCCTCAAAGGAGCCACCAAAGGTGTTAGCTTCCCAGCCAAGGTCACCCTCTCCGAAGGCAGCCTCAACGCCGAAGGAACTTTGAGCATTGACCGCACGCAATGGAATGTTGTTTACGGCTCCAAGAACATCTTCAAGAACTTGGGCGACAAGTTCATCAACGATATGGTGGACCTCAAGGTCAAAGTGAGCGCAGCCAAAGGTTAAAAGAAAGAAATTTCTTCTTAAGTAAAATGACGAAGCCCGGCCTACGCCGGGCTTTTTTTTTGAACCTACCGCTTGATCATTCGATGGAATTCCCTGGCTCCCCCAAGCGCGTAATCCAACCGCAAAACGAAGATCCCAGATGGCAATTCTTGGACAGGCAAAGACCAAAAAGCCTCGCCTTGGTAAGTGCCACGACCGATTTCTCTGCCCAATCGGTCCACCAGGGTCCAGGATAGGTTTACGGAATCGGTCCCCGGCCATTGCATATAAAGGTTATTCTCAAAGGGATTGGGATACAAACGAGCCTCGGCTTGGGCATTCCATTCCAGAATCAAAACAGGTGAAGACCCTCCAACGGAGGGTTCTTCGGTCGTCGCCATCAGGCGATTCAAACCGGGACGGGGACCGCTTAAAGCCCCAAAGGTTGCAAAGCCAAAGGCATCGGTAGGAACGATACCGCTTAAAACACGGAGTCCGACCCCATCGTCAACGGCGGTGCTCAAGGCCAGGTTCGTGGAATCCAAACCAAGGCCTCGGTTGTCGAACAAACGCAAACGATCGCTGATGCCTCCCAGGGTATCGTTGACCGCGCAGGTCCCCACTCCCCCGTTGACCCGAACCAAGACCGCGGGATAAGGCGCTGTAGCTGATGTTACGGCTGCCTTGGTTAGGTTGCTATCACTAGTCAAAACGGTACGCCAAGGGTACAAGGCTCCCAGGCTTTGACGCATTCGCTGAACCTGACCCTGCGTAAAAACATTCATGCAGTCATCGTCCGTATAATCCATGTAATTGGAAATCATGCGAGGCAAAGCCGGCGGACAATCGACCGGGGCCACGGACGGGCAACCAAACAAGGGACCATCGCAATTGGGCGTGTCTTCGATTTCATCGTCCACCGTGCAATCCCCGTCACCCCAGGTATGGTAA
>Ga0214921_10004847_pt1 | contig 19458 bp, 19 predicted proteins | sample LL1505_MetaG_FD_177992 | JGI IMG/M metagenome (GOLD analysis project Ga0214921, IMG submission 177992) | Freshwater microbial communities from Lake Lanier, Atlanta, Georgia, United States - LL-1505 | ecosystem: Environmental > Aquatic > Freshwater > Lake | place: USA: Georgia | collected... | reverse complement strand
TTTTGGGGTAACCATAACCAATGTGGATAATGTTTTTATATCTAGTGCTTCTGCGGCCATAGCATATGTCGCTAAAACCACTTGTTTGGTCTCGGTTTCTTGCAAAGCCGCCTGTTTCATCCCGCCTACGTAATATCCCACTTCTGCTATTTTGCGATAAGCAATTGCATCGTGTAAATATGTCAAAAGAGACCGATTATGTGCCAAAATCATTATTTGGTTTTCCGGGTTCTCTTTTACTAAATCACCTATGACACGAACGATGAAATCGCTACGCGGTCCAAACTCGCATAGTTTAGTTATCATTGTGCTATATTTAGGGTTTCCTTTCCAATCATATTCCACTTCATTAAATTGCGGATCGGATGTGTTATACACAATTCCACGAACACAAACTGGGTCTTCATCTTTCCGGGCTTCCGTGTAGATTTTATTGCCAATGAACATGTATAACACTTTCGTCAGTTTGTCTTTGCGATCCACTGTTGCCGAAATACCGAGCATATAAGGCGTCACTATTTTCGTGAGTGTTTTGGAGAACTGTTCGCTACCAATTCTATGCACTTCGTCTATTATTGTGAGCCCGAAACTAGTGAATGTATTTCCGGGATAATCTTTGTCATAGAGTGTCTGAATCATTCCTATTACAATGTCTTTGTTCTCTATGTCCATAACTTGGGCCTGGATTTTACCTATCCGGGCCCCGGGCAGAAACTCGTTGATACGCTCAATCCACTGGTTCATTAAGAACTCTTTATGGACAAGAATCAGGGTCTTTTTGTGTAATAGTGAAATGATTTTTAGACCCATAACCGTATTATGAGTAACAGTAAAATCGCCTAAAACAAACCGATGATTACCATCTATTTCAAATCCATAATAATCGTCTTCTGGCAATATAGATACTGTAATGCCATAGGATAAATCATCGGATTCATATATAGAAATAGTTGTTTTAGTATGCAATATAACTCTATATCCAGACGATCTAGCAATAAAAACTACTTCGTCATATAATTCAGGTATTTCTATTTTGATATTGGTGTTTCCATATTTTTGAATAATTCCTTGTATATAGGCGGTATTATGTTTATAATTAGTATGAATAGGAACACGATACCCAGTCCATTTTTTTTCTTTGTAATTTTCTAAATATTCTGAAATAGACATATCGACAGTAGTTTTTGAACCAGGTTCTCTCAAAGACAATATATGACTAGCATTAACAGTGTATGATATATCCATATTGGGAGAACTTAGGTCTTTTATTTTATACATTGTTTCCCTACCTCTGGCTAATGTCAAGACATTTCGCGGTGTAGAATCATCTCCCATTAATACATCTCCCACAACAATATCCTGCACCATTTTAATTGTTCCATTATACATAAGAACCGGTGTATTTTTGCCTAAACACTTCCCTCGCCCACAAGGAACCTCCAATATACCTCCGCCACCCTTATGCAAAGACCCTGCACACAAAGCCGCATCCACATGTTTTGTATAAATACCGATGATGTTCTCTTGATAATCGCGAATAGATTTAGAGAACTCCAATCCAATATCTAGCCCCGGTTCCACATCGGTTTTATTGGGCAATCCATAACGTTCTTGACCGTAAAATCGGGGCAAATATATTTTCTTGTCATTTTCTCTATAAACGGGAAAGGCGGTTTCTTCTGCGGCAGCAACTCCATAAGTAGCCCCGGCAACTACGGGCTTAACAAACAAGTCTTTGTAGAGAAACTTGAGGTCATCTGGGTGTAAATATTCTTTAGGAATGGTATATCCTTTTTTGCCTAAATGGGAGTTCTCGCGAATGCGAGTTCGGTATTCTTCGGTTATAACAAAATCCGGGTCTTTTGTTATGGTGGTTGTAGGGTTTTTCTTTTTAGCTGCAGATGCGGCGGCCATTTTACGACGAATAAATGCATTCTGTTGAGATTTCATTGTGATTTTAGATTATATGAGTAATACTAATATGTTAGATAAATAATCTTTATTACATTTAGCATTATTGCTTTCAATTTTTCACCTTTTTTGATATAAAAATATATAAATCTATGGTATAGATGAAGATACCCGAATCTTTTAAAAATATGTCATCCGTTGAACTTGTGCTATTTTTGGCATTTGTTCTATATATCGTTCTCCCAATGGATACTCCTATTTGGATGAAACCATTTGTCAATTCTGCCATAGGTATGATATTTTTCTTTTGCGTGACTGTCGGATTATTTGCTTACACGAATCCCATTTTAGGTGTTTTATATATTTTAGTGGTATATGAAGTTTTACGTAGAAGTAGTGAAACTGCAAAGAATCCTAGAGCTATCGTATTAGAATATGAACCCTCTCAGGCAACTAAAAATGAGGCTCTACAAAAAATGAATCCAGAACGCACTGAAAAAACAGTAGAAGAAGAAGTTATCGAAGCCCGTGCGCCAATTAATAGAGAACAATCAGTAGATATTGTGCAAACCACATTCAAACCAGTGAGTAAACCAATTGAAGGCGCATCATCATATAAATAAATACATATAGAAAGATTATTTATTATTGTAATATAAATAATCTTTTCGTAAAATATTTGTAGCCTATATCCAATTATCAGCCTGAATTGTATAGCGCTAGTATCCATGGTATGCAAAGTGTTCCATAAATAAATCCTATACCATATATCATACCTCTTAAATGTGATATATATCCTGGTGTTTTCTTTTCTTTTTCAACAACTGACGTAGACGTAGCAGAGACTTCTGCAGAAATAACCAATATTAAAAATAATGATATAAATATACCAATAAACGCATATAATGTAGTTTTATCTGACAAGTTTACAACAGTAAAATAAGCACTGATAGAGTTCATAATGTTGTTTAGAGAAGTTGCCATATTTGTTTGAGGAACATATGGGTTTATATTTCTTTGTAATGCAATCGATAGAGCAGATAATCCTAAAAATATAATAATAAATACACCAACCCACATTTCAGATACATCATATGTATTTCCAGATATTAACAAAATTATGCCTAATAAAAATGACATAAATGCTAAAAATATAGTAGCATGTGTTAATTGGTCAGGATCGGTTATATGTTTGGAGACACCATGATAAAACATTATAGGTGACCCAAAATAACTTATAATAATGGTTGTAATCATAATTATAAATGCATATATTAATGCATTCGCGGAGTTTTGTGACTTATTCGCCCCGTCTACTAAATATGTTGCTACATTTTCATTGACCATATTATCATTATCATCTACTAAAGTGCATGAAATAAGATTTTTAGCAAACAAATTATTCACATCAGCGCTAACCTGTGTAGAATTATCAGCCACTCCTTCTACGCCTTCGGAAAATCCTTCCACTACCGTAGTCGGAATAATTTTGTAATTGTCATTCACTGGATATATAGAAAACAAATCATCTGGTATATTGTTATATTTTGTAAAATCTATCTCTTGTATGGGAATTGGCGTTGTAAATACAACAACCGTATCTATTCCACTTTTATAAACGACTTTTTTCTGTTTTGGTTCAATAAGATTCTGCAATGTGAAATCCATTGTAGTGTAACTGGTGGGAGGTTTAACCGAAATATTCAACAATTTATCTATATCATTTTGCGGTTGGGTGGAATACCTAGTATTTATCAATGGTAAACATAAAAAGAGTTTGTCAGATGTATTCACAGTAGGAACCATTTCTATAACAAGTTCTCCGTCGAATGACGAATCCATAGTTATTTTGTGCGAAGCCTTAAAAATATACAGATTTTTACATTTGTATTTTTTTGTATCTACATTTTCTGTATATGTTGCATTTGGGCGCATGGTCCCACTCGGCATAAAATACGATATTTTTACAAAACCGCCATTCAACACAGTTTTATTGAACCTATTCAAATAAATAATGGCAGTGTATAAATCGGTTTTAATCACTTTTTTTTCATCAGTAAATGTATCATCATTTATAATGAATGTTTTTTCTGTTAAATTATCCGATGACATATATAGTATATAATTATACTATATAAACATTTATACAACTGATTATCCTATGATATTATTATCCTAAAGATAAGGAATATACGAAAAGGTTCCATTTTCATACACAGTAGCGCTAAATGTAGTTTTATACCCCTCTACATAAACTGTATCTCCATTTTGTATTTCATTGCATCCATATTCGCCGGTGCAACTTTTACCATTTACACTGACAGGTAGCTTAGTGCTCATATTACTCATTCCATTTGACATTGTGTAATACTGCCATTTATCACGACCATTCAACCACTTGCGACCCATCAAAGGTAAAATAAGACCATCTCCGCCGCCATTCATTGGTGTCAAAATACCGACTTGTTGATAAGCCATACCACTACCACGAGTTTCTATATTTACAGGTATCCCACGCACATCAGAAGAATTACGTGGATGATAATATCCGTCATCTTTTAATGGTGGTGCATATGGGTCATTCAATGAATCGGTTCGCCGAGTTGCTATACTTGCTAAAGATGGTTGTTGTATGACAACAATTTTAGAAGGTTCTCTATTTGAAGAAATAGAATTGTATTTGTTTTGAGAATAAATCATGTAAATGACTAATCCAATTACTAATAATAAAATAAATAGCGTCATATTTTCAATACATATAACTCCTGGAATGCACTTTTTTGCCATAACTATAAACTAGAATCATATATTATCCTATACTATATATTAAAACTTACCTATGTTCAAAGTTGGAGGATTAAATGTCCAATCCAAATCAGGAAACTTTGGAAACTCATCCGGACAAAATACATAACATTGGTCGATAATATTGTCCGAAAAGTGTATCAAATGGTATCCGGTGTATTTTTTGCATATACAATCTATATTTTCGGCATATTCCCATAACATGTTCTCTATATATTGTAAATTGAACAGCCAAAACAAGAACTTCAAAGGTGAATACAATGTTTTACCCAATACATCTAAAGAATACCAACCAAAGCATTTTGGAAAATTAATTATAAATCGTAATCCGCCGGTTAAATAGCTACCTAACCATATAAATACCGATGGTATATATTTAAACGCTTTCGTTATATTTTCAAATACTTTACGTAAATAACTACTCAAATAGTTAAATAGTTTCGGAATATAATCAAATATATCTCCAATAACCTTAAAAAAGTTTCCAAGTCTTTTGAAACCTTTACTAACCTCGTCAAATATTTGAGTACTTTTCTTGAGACCTTCACCAGCTTGTTCAAATGTTTTTTTGGTATTTCGAATGGATTCTTTTATAGCATCTCCTAGTGGGTCATCCACACCTTCTAGTATAGTGACTTTCTTTTTTCGCCGTTTTACCAATTTACCATCTTCTCGTTTAATCCGTGTTTCTAAACCTTCTCGTATTGGTTCATTATATATATTGTATAAAACATATGCCAATAAAATACATACAATAATCATAACCGAAAGTAAATATACAGTTATTGTCATGTTCAAGTTATATATTATATGCATTTTTTATTCATTTTTTCTACTAGTACTAATAAATTACTGGTAGAATATTTGTATATAATAGCCATTATCCTTCGATTATAAATTATCTCCGAATAATCATTGAACACCTGCATTATGTCTAGAGTTTACGGTGCTGCACAAACGAACTTGTCATTGCATTTGTATCCATTTGTGCAATCCGCATCGGTAGTGCATGGTGTATCGTCAATACCTTCTGCCGATTCATCTATTCCTTCCACTTCTTCTTTTTCGCTATTTGAAACACCTTCTTTGGCAGGTTTTTTGTGATAAACCTCTTTATCATTACCTTCTTTGGTTTCTTTATCCTTGCTGTCTTTTTCCTTAGAATCTTCACTTTCGTTCGTCATACCTTCTAAAACAATATTGGAACCAGATTTAACTACATTTGACACAACAAATGCAATAACTAAAATAACAATCATGTTTTTACTAAAATAAGATGTCAAAAATCCGACTAACAAGAATATACCAACAGAAACCATTTCTCCGCTGAAAAGCCATATCAAAAGGTTCAAAAGACATATAGCAAATGATACATATAGCACATATTTATTGTATAGCAAACTTCTACTACCAGCAATTTTTGCCGAATAGTTTTGATATGCTTTACCGTAGAGTTTTTTAATAGTAGATGATGCTGACTTTCTCAATGTCATTATATACTATAGAAGGATAATAACATATTCATATTTCCTAAATATTTTGTCTTTCTGGAATCAATCCAGAACTATATTCCTCATCCGTATAATTTGGAGGAATATCCCCACTATAAATATCTAAAACTTCTTTTACAACCTCTTCGCGTTGTATATCCGTTTTATCAAACTCAAAGCTAGATATACTCGATGACCTACGCCCCTTAAACTTATTTAAAAAATCATCCATACCATTTATTTCTCCAGCACGGTCATTTTGTTCTAAATCACCAGTTATAACTAAACGACTGTTTTCGCCTAAACGGGTTAGCAACATTTTCATTTGTGATATAGTAGAGTTTTGCATTTCATCCGCTACAATCCACGCATTTTTGAACGTTCTCCCTCGCATAAATCCTAAAGGTGCTATTTCTATTATTTTTTCTTCCATGAGGTCTTGCACTTCTCTGGGAGATAGAAATGTATATAAAACATCATAAATTGGACGAACCCATGGTGCCATTTTTTCTTCCAGTGTCCCTGGTAAAAATCCGAGTTCTTCATCAACGGTTACCGAAGGTCTCGTAAAAATGAGTTTTTCATAGACACCTAGTAAAAAATATTTTACACCGAACTCTGTTGCGAATAATGTTTTACCGGTTCCGGCTGGACCACTCGCAACAATGATCTTGCGATGTTTATTTTTAAGGGTGTCGAAATATTGTTCCTGATGTTTATTTTTCGGTTTTGTAAAACGGTTTTCGAAGTTTGCTTTCTCATTTGGTGACAAGTATTGCATATTTTCGTATAATTTGCGTTGTTTTCCAAATGATTTAGGTTGCTCATTATCTGCCATATATTCATTCATTAGCTCTTTCTCAGACTGTTTTTTGGATTTACGTCCGCGTCTTTTTGGTTGAGGGTCGCTAATTGTTTCTAAAGGATTCATTTATACTATTCGGGGATTTTATATTTACAAGGATTTATTGTAATAAAAATGCATTTTAGCTCGTTTATGGGTTAATCATACAAAGCAATAATATCAACAATGTAGTGTAATATACAAATCATATGAAAAACGTGAAAAATAAGAACCAAAGGGTTCTCATTTTTGTTTATTTAGAACGATTTACAATGCATATAATATAAATTGTGAAATATAAGAACATGTAGATATAGATATACAAAATACTAGTTTTTTATATGTTAAACATAGAACGCCATAAGCCATCTACTTGGTATTCACATTCGCGCCATCCATTTGCATTGGGTGTTTCTCTGTCTGGTCTGTCTGCTGAATAGTGAGCACACGCAAATCCACTAGGACTGGTATATACTTGCCCATTACGCACGATTGCGTTTTTAGAAGCACTATATCTTCCAGTCCATACAGAGTTGGCGTATGTTCCGTCTACTAATTTGAGGTCGAGCATATGACGAATGAGTTGCCCATCGACAAAGCATTCCGCCATATTACGACGCCCGCGTGGAACTGACTTGGATGTCTCCATCATATCGAAATAGGGAGCCAGTTCGGCACAAGAGATGTGAAATACCTTTTTATTGCTAGGATCGCGGCGGTCAGCAAGTATCTTGTATAGGTTCTCTACTTTTTTCTTGGTTCCATTACCTTTTTCTTCATTGCAATAACAGTACTCTTATCTAATTTCGCTAAGAGCTCTGCTGGTTCGTGGGTTGTTGCTACAATCTTGGCAACACCGGGCATCTTACGACTGGTAATAACGGCAATATATCCAACGGAAGTCATCTTTATCTCTTAAATATTCGCTTTTGAGTTTGAAAATCTTTTTAATCACTTATTGTTTTAATTGTCATACAGTAAATATAAAAAAAGTATTTCAATTTTCTATTTTTGCGAGAAAGCCGGAGCTCGGAACGAGCGTAGGTGTTCGAGGATTATCCGGAGATAATTTATTATCGAAGGATAATATTGTCTGGACATATAACATATAAATGGGTTATTACAAAGCATTTATTGTATCTATTATTATTGTGAAAATATTATTTATACTGACTGCAATATTGCATTTTTATTTGAAATTATCGGGAAATACAAATAAGGAAGTAGATGAAAACATACTATTTTTAAAAAATCGTATGGATTTTATTTTCATATTTATGATGTCTTGTTTGTTGATATATCTATTTTATCCTAAGAGAACTGATGTTACTTTAGATTCGGAAACAAAAATGTTATTATATTTGTTTGGATTTGTGTTAATTTTTACAGCAGATTGGAGCGTATTTATACATGAGTCAAAACTACTGAAAATGATACAAGGTGTTATAGTAAATAAATCCAGTCAATAATATACGTCCAGACATTAAAACTCGGCAATCAATTCAAATATATCCTTGTCTATTGATTTATTTGCCAATGCATATTCGGCATTGGTTCTTTCGAAAAAATTAACCTTGGATTCTATACTAATCAGTTCCATAAAATCAAATGGATTCGATACATTGTATACTTTGTCATATCCCAACTGAACAATGAGTCGGTCCGCCACAAACTCAATATATTGTGTCATTAAATTGGCATTCATTCCAATCATACGACATGGAATAGCTTCGGTTATAAACTCCTTTTCAATTTCAACCGCCTCTTGAATGATTTCATATATCCTTTTCTTATTGAGTTTTTTCACCAATTTACTATACAACAATACGGCAAACTCGGTATGCAATGCCTCGTCGCGGGAAATAAGCTCATTGGAAAATGTGAGCCCGGGCATTAATCCACGCTTTTTAATCCAATAAATAGCGGCAAATGACGACGAAAAGAAAATACCTTCTATAGCTGCAAATGCAACCAACCGAGAAGCAAATGAACTACGGTTATCGCCTATCCATTTCTTCGCCCAATTAGCTTTTTTAGCAATACATGGATAATTCTCTATAGCATTAAATAAACGCGACTTTTCGGCATCATCTCGCACATATGTGTCAATCAAAAGGGAATATGTCTCAGAATGTATATTTTCCATTGCGATTTGAAATCCATAAAATGCCCGGGCCTCAGATACTTGCACATCATTCATGAAGCGTGATGCCAAGTTCTCCAAAACCAGTCCGTCAGATGCGGCAAAAAACGCGAGAACCATACTGATGAAATGTTTTTCATCTGCAGAGAGTTTATCCCAGTCATTTAAGTCTTGGGCCAAATTGATTTCTTCTGCGCGCCAAAAACAATCCATTTGTTTTTTATACATTTTCCATATATCTTGGTTGCAAATAGGAAACATTACAAAGCGATTATCGTCAGGTTTCAATAAAGGTTCAACAAAATGGGTTTCGGGCGTAGTCATTCTTCCTAAATAATATACTCTTTAGATTTTATACCTTTTATAAAAAATGATTAACGATATGCGGTTTTTCCACCGAAAATATTTCTTTACATCATATTACTATGTGATCATAGGGTATATTATCGCATAATTCAACATATACACTGTATATGGACTATGATTTACTCGAACATCAACTCATACATCAGGCTGTTACTTCATAGAGATTATAAATGCAAATAGTATTAAAGATATGATTACTATATAACCTTATGTTCCGAAAATTATTTCTTATTACTGACTCTAGCATGCATAATAAATACAAACTAGATGACATTATTTTGAATATACAAAACGTTGCACTTTTTGGAATAAGTCTATATTCATTATATTGTTGTGTGAATTATTTGATTATTACCAGCTGGACATATGTATCATCCAACGAAGATAGTTGTTTTGCTGATAATAGCTTAAGCCACTGCAATACAGATAACTATATACGACCTTTTGACAATTTATTGTTTGCCGTGCAGTTTCATGCAATTATTGATTTATTTTTAGTTAAAAAAACTGATTCAATAATACATCATTTATGTGTTATAGGTATGTGTTCTTATGAATGGTATAGCAAAATGAGTCCCGTAAATAGATTTATTTTGTCTTATTCTCTATTAAAAACCGAAGTATCTTCTATATTTTTGGTCTTGAAATATTGGCTACCTACAAAATCATACGCGTATGATATCAACGCAATATTATTCTATATAACTTTTTTCAAGTTTCGTATTTTGGATGTGTATAACGAAATAATTCGCGACAATTATGCATTTGATATACTTATCAACATTTATACCCCCAAGAATCCATTTGTATCTGGTGTATTGTATATTTCGATTTATGGAATGTATATATTGAACTGGTATTGGTTTTTGATTATAAATAAAATATTGTATAAGGCGATTGCGATAACCCCGCCACGAGGAGCGAGAACCGGTGTGAGAGAATTATCACAAGATAATTGTAAAAATACGCTTATCAATACTGACAAAATGTGTCATTTCATATGTTCCTATATTCATTTTGTAAATATTCCATTGGTCGTGTATATATATTCGTATAACACACGAGAAAAATATTTATTTGATATCAGTGGAATAGTTATACTGAGTATTGCGGCTTACATGTATCATTATGACATATACAAAAAAATACATAGAGACCAAATGGATGACTATGATATTTTATCCTTTGATAATAAATTATCTCCGGATAATCCTCGAACACCTACGCTCGTTCCGAGCGCCGGCGTTCTTGCAATAGGCAATGATATGAATTGGGTGTATTTTTTGAATTATACTGTATGTAGTCACGCGCGTTCTTTTTTAACCATTTTAACCAATTATTATGACACTTCCTATTCAATTATTGCTATTTGTGGAATAGTTCATTTCGTATGTTGTCATAACAATATTATAAATATTATAGAATTGTTAAGAAATAAAATATATGTCAAATCCAACTTTTTGAAAATACATTATATTTTTGTATTTTCACCAGTAATAATCGATATTATTGCTATCTATTTACACACTAAATCGTATCAAATTGCAATTCCATTTTTGTTAGTTACTATATTGATGGGTTTGTTATTTATAGTCGAACCTTTTTATAAAATGACACCTGTTGCATTTCACATTCTCTTGATTGTGCAAAATTGGTATTTGTGTTTGTCTAATAGCAGCTCATAATTGGTAGTATTATATGCAGATAAAATAACTATATAAAAACTTTTGATTTTATACCAATACATTATGCAAAATATGAAACCGAATGTATTGGTATTTGAAGACGGGGTTCTGACAAACGATATAGACAATGACTTTGTATGGCGCGGGTTTTGTTCCTCTGCCAATAAAAATGGGCCGATTGTGAAATATATTCAGTCCATTTTACCACCCAATTCCCTGTTTATTATTCCGCGAAGTGATGGAAACATAACTCGTAATAATACATACAATGAGGGATATCATCATTTGTATTGGGAAACAGATATAGAACCCTATGTGCAACATGCAAAGGAAACTGGGCGGGTTCTCCTAGTTGGTGTATTGTCTTTATTAGAATACAGAGAACCCGATATCAATTATGTCTATATACCATTAGAAGATGATTTTTTTTCGATGGGTGTAGAACACTGGTTTCCACGCGACCAATTACCCGCATGGGAACAGAGAAGCGATGAATTGGTATGGCGAGGAGGATGTTCTGGAATAGGCGAAGGAGAATCGCTCAGAATACGGTTCGTCAAAGAGATATACAAATACAATCCAAATACCCAGGTGCGGCTAGGCCGATGGTGGAGTGAAAACAAGGGTATTCCCGAAGAACTTTTCGGAGAACATATGCATCATATGGCTATGACATCCCAGAAAATCTATTTTATTGTGGATGGAAATGTCATTGCATCAAATCATATGTGGGGCTTCGCGACCGGGGCCGTGCCCTTTTTGATTTCCAATGCATATTGCTGGTTCTCCGAATATTTGAAGCCATATGTAAACTATATACCGATTGCCTATGATTTGAGCGATTTAGTGGAAAAAATAGAGTGGGTTAAAAACAATGATGCAGCGGCAAAACAAATCGCCCAAGGTGCGCTTGATTTTACGAGGGATATTCTCTCGGCCGAGTTCCAGCGCAAATATTTGCGCGAACAAATTGCTAAATATATTCCAATGAAAGAAACATAAATAGGAGAACATACATAGTAGTATTATTGATATATTGTATTATAGAAAATGAAAATTGTAGATTGTTTTACATTTTATAATGAACTGGATTTATTGCAATACCGTTTGGCCGCGTTATATGATTATGTGGATTTTTTCATATTAATAGAAGCAAATATAACTCATGCGGGTCATCCAAAACCAACCTATTTTATTGATAATATGCATTTATTCGAAAAATACAGAGACAAAATCATACATATGGTTGCCGAATTGCCCCATAAATCGCCCAATATAGATTACTCAAAAAAACAACAGTGGGAAAACGAGAACTTTCAACGCAATAGTATAAAAGAGTGTGCGCAATTGGAACAAATTGGACTGGCAAAAGACGATTTAGTCATTATTTCCGATTTGGATGAAATCATTGACCCAGAAAGACTAGTAGAGTTTCGGGATGGTAGATTGTCCGCATATAAGGGGTTTTCATTATCACAAGATATGTATTATTACAATCTACATTGTAAAAATACGTGGTTTTGGTCAAAAGCCAAAATAGTGACATATGAATATCTATTGCAAAAAACGCCGGAAGAAATCCGGCAAGGAGAACTGCCTCTCCTAGAAAAGGGTGGATGGCATTTGAGTTATTTTGGTGATGCCGCATTTATTCGCAATAAATTACTCGAGTTTGGGCACCAGGAATACAATTCACCCGAATATACGGATGAGAACATTATTACACAAAGATTGGAAAGTGGGATTGACCTATTTGGACGCGGATATGTTCATATGACACATATTCCACTAAATCAAAATAATTATTTGCCTCCATTGTATGATACATATTTAACGAATTATACGAAAACCACTGAGACAAAATGCGAATTACCCATTTATGTATATTATCATTTATGTTGTATTGCAAATTGGCGCGATATTTTTTCACGTATGATGTTTAAAATGAAAAATAGTGGATTATATAATATTATATCTGAAATACGAATAACTATATTGGGAAATGAATACAATCCATCTGATACATTGTTCAACGATCCTAAAATAACTATTCGTTTTCATTCACCGGATACTTCTCTATATGAACGTCCTGGGTTAAATCATATGATAGAAGATGCTAAAACCGAAGATTTTTATGTGTTATATTTGCATTCTAAAGGAGTCAAACACTGGAAAGATATAAACATGGAATCCAATGTATATGACTGGTGTGAATATATGTTTTATTTTAATGTTTATAAACACAAAATGTGTATAGCCGAACTGGATAAAGGTGCAAATGCAGTGGGATGCAATTTGCAAGAACGTGGTGCGCCATTGCATTATTCCGGTAATTTTTGGTGGTCCAAGTCCAGTCATATCAAAAACTTACCTAAAATTATGGATAATCGTTATAATACACCAGAGTTTTTAGTAACATCTATAGAAGGTGTATACAAATCATTGTGGCATTCCGATGTGAATCATTTTCATTTCCCATATCCTTCTAAAAAATATGAAAATAAACCGGTCATTGTTCAAACTATAACTAGAGAAAACGGTTATATCATTTATTCATAATATATAAGGTCCAACTGTATAAAGACTTTTTGTATTATATAGTATTTTCATAAACATGTATATTTCAAATAAATATCTAATAGGAATATTGTTTTTAATGGTATCCATTTCAAATACTTTCGGTTACTCATTTTTGACTCGTTGGTTCCGAAAAAAATGGCCGAAAAAAGATTTTACAAATATTCCTAAACATATCCAAGAACCGGATAAAAAACAATTTTTCGGAATTATAGGACCGAATATTTTACCGGAAAAAGTAAAAACATTGTTTGAACTATTTACGGGAGATGGTATTATACAGGGTGTTTTTATAAATGGTGAAAATATCACGTTTGTGAAACATCTTATCGATACAGAAAAAAGGTATCATGAAGAGAATATAAAAAACTCTCCATCGTCTGAAACGTTAGGAATGAAATTGCTAAAGTATTTTGGATATTTGATTGGAATTAACAAACACAACAATTTAGGCGCAGCAAATACAGCCATTCTACCTATTTCTACACCTATTGATGAAAACACTACGGCGGCATATGCCCTATTTGAGAGAGATAATCCATATTTATTGCATTTTTATCATAATACATCTACCATAAAAACAATTGGAAAAATACGGACACCGTATCCGCTTTCAGGACACTCAAAAAAATCTACAGATTGTTATGGAACCCCTGTTATAGAATCCATTCATTATCATATTTTTTCTAAAAAAGTAATGTATTACACAATGGACGAGAACTTGAACAGTGTTCTCTCAAAAGCATTTATCAAAACCAAATATATTCCAATTATACACGATTTTCTATCCACTAGTGATAGTATTGTTATAGTAGATTCTCCATTGGTATTTGATTTTCCGAAATTGTTTAATGGGAAAATGCCACTTCGGTTTAATACAAATCTTCCTACTTATATTCACATTCTCCACAAAAATACTGGATATGTCTCTACATACAAACTATATTGTCCCTTTTATGTATTTCATTTCGCTAAATATATGGATTCATTCCAACAATTGGAAATATATGCACCTTTGTATGATGATATTGATTTTGACAGCATTAAAATAAAAGGAAGATACCGGAAAATTGTTATAGACAAATGCCACAAAACGGCCTATGTATGTAACAATTTGGATACGGAAAAATACAACTTAGATTTTCCGGTTGTGGATATTTTTGGAAATGTCATTTTACGCAATATTGAAAAGCGTAAAATAAATGGATTTGTAAAGGTGGATACAAATATGGCTATAACTCAAAAATGGATGTTTAATGATATCTTTTTTTGCGGAGAACCTATATCCGTTCGTCTAAATGATAAAAACGGATTGATTGCATTCGGAAATAGTAATACATCTATGTCTCCTTTATCCTTCGATAATGCTACACACGGAGGAATCGTATTGCTAAATATGGAAGATGGAACGGTTGTAAAAATACCAGTAAATGATAGTTTAACCATGGGATTTCATACCATTTCTATAACTGCGAGCACGCCGAAATAACAACATTATCGTAAAAAGAACCGAGTATAAATCATAGAAAATTGAATGCTAACGAAGTATATTTTTATTACACTATAAAAATATAACAATACAATTTTATAACAATGACAACCGTATATGTATCTATTCCGACCGATCCAACATTCACTTCTTATACAAAACATTGGCGTATAACAAATGGCGAAGTATCTGACGCAGCGAGTGTGTCGGGTCTGTATTCATTATCGCAGGATGATGACCCATACCCAAAACAATCGTATAACAAACTGAATCATATATTTCATTCTCATATAGCCCAATCTCAGTTCTACGATGTAATGATTAAATTGGGTATTCCGTCACAAGACAGAAAATGTTATCGTTTATGGGCACATACATTCAAGGGAATTGGTGCAGATAGACGAAAAAATCCGTATGTTCGTTGCATAGACCTTTATAGCGATTCCCATATATGGGACGTCCCAAATAAAAATGGTAAAGAAGGCACATATTCGTCACATGCTATCACACTAATGGATGATTATTGAGATAACGGCTGGGCTCGGAACAAGCGTAGGTATTCGAAGATTATCCGGAAAAATATTATCACAGGATAATTAGCAGGCGACTTGTGTAATAATGTTATGATTTGTATATAGTACTGCTAAAAAAGGACACAGTCGTAAAATAAAAGGGATATGCCATATGGTGGTGAATTATCACCCCAATCATACAATGATTTAGAACAAGGAACATCCGATGTAGCTCTTCAATTTATTTCTGGAAACGCTTTTAACACCTTTTTATAAATATTTTACTTAGTATAAATTATTATTTATATTGTTATAATATATATGTCATATATAAGTCAAGATGATGCGCCCATTGATAATTGTGCTATATGCACTGAACCATTAAAAGACCCAACAAAGGCACTTTTTAGATTAACCTGTGGACATGTTTTTCACAATAATTGTCTTAATGACCTTTGTGAGCATGATTTCCCAAATATTAATTGTCCTCAATGTAGAACCCCAATGGATGAGAATGAATGTAACACATTTTGGGCATTTAAAGAAGGACCGCCTGAAGAAGGACCGCCAGCTTTAGACCCAGACTATCTAAATAGTTTACCACAAGATGTTCAAAATGTATACAACAACACTACTATTAATCAAGGAGGTAAACATAGTAAAAATAGAACAAAGAAATCTAGACGCAACAAAAAATCTAGACACAACAAAAAATCTAGACACAACAAAAAATCAACAAGAAGACGCCGTTCTAGTATAAAAAGAAAATATTAACTATTACACCCAATCTATTTTAAGTATATAGCCAATGTCCGAGCACTTGCATCGGTTGCATCCACATATTTAGGCATCCAAAAATAAGGTATAATATGTCCCATACCACAGTAATTGGTTTCAAATACATATCTATAATAATACTGTTCGGCGGTTTTCGGTATATTTGTTTCTACTTTTTGCATGATGGGTGTATTTTTTACCATATCTTCATATGATTTATGGCCATTTAGAGGACATAACTTTGCACAATAATCCTGTAATATTTGATATAATGAACGGTGTTCTCCACTGACACCATCGCTAAATGCTTCTTTTCTTCGCCATAATACTTCGTGTGGTAATAAAGATGATAATCCAGATAATGGTCTATATTGCGTTTCGGAAAATGCATATCGCAACCAATATTTCTCAGATTCTCCCGAAAACTGGCGTATAATTGGTGATATAGATAAATAATATTGTGTCCAAAAACGGTCTAAAAACGGTGTGCGTGGTTCTAATCCATGCGAGGAAATAGATTTATCTGACCGCAATACATCAAATGTATGTATATCTTTCAACAATCTACGACATTCTTTATCAAACTCTAGTGCATCCGGCGCATTTTTCATATACAAATATCCGCCCAACAATTCATCCGACCCATCGCCATTAAAAATCACTTTGGCTTGGCTATTTTTAGCAATATATTTTCCCAGTAAATAATTACCGATACTTGCTCTTACTGTAGTCGTGTCATAACTTTCGATAGTTTTTATTACTTCCGGTATAGCTTCGCAAAACTCCTCTTCTGTCAAAACAATTTCTGTATGTTTTGTTCCTAAATGTTCTGCAACCAATTTAGCATATTTCAAGTCCACTGATTCCGCCAACCCAATACTATATGTTTCTAAAGGCGGTAGACCATTTTTTTTATGATATTCACTTACTATTGCTGTTATCAAACTGCTATCCAATCCGCCGGACAATAAACATGCAATCGGTCTTTCCGTAGTGCAGCATCGTTTTTCTACTGCGGAAATCAAATACTTTTGAATACCTGCAACCGTTTCGGGAACAGATGTATATACTTCCGTTGAATCGTATAGTGTATAACTAAATCCGGTTTTATGATATACTGTATTTCGTGATATAGCACACCATTCAGAACATACTTTATCGGAGAACGTATAGGTAGAATATGTTCCCGGAATAAATTGTTCTACTGTATATTTTGTATCGGGGAAATCTATTGCATTTTCTCCAGATAATCCTCTAATACCTGCGGTCGTTCCTTTTTCCGATGTTCTCGTAAAAGGGTAAAGCACTTTTAGTTCTGATGCGAATCCTATGGTTTTTTCTTTATTAGAGTCACCTCGTTGATGCATACTATACAGCGGACGCACTCCATATGGGTCTCGTGCAACATATAACAATGGTTCTCCTACTTGGAATCGTTGATCTAACAAAACAAAGGCAAATACCCCGTCTAACATTTGCAGGGTTTGTTCAATACCATATTTTTCATATAACCATATGATTACTTCACAGTCCGATTGTGTATTCGGCACAATTGGCGATTCGCCGCCCATTACTTCATATAATTGTTTGTAATTGTATATTTCTCCATTACAAATCAATATAATATCGCCTTTGATTAGTGGTTGGCTAGAATCATTCGTTAGTCCATTTATAGCTAGACGATGAAACCCAAACATGGATTTACGACTGACTTTGCACATTTGAGAGTTCTCTGGACCTCGCGAACGACCTTTTTTGAATTGTTGTGAAATAAACTCGATGGAATATTTTTGTTCGTAGTTGAATAATGCAAATATTCCACACATTTGTTAATGGTTGTATAAAATAAATAATGAATAATCTTTATGTTAGTGCAATAGAATATTTATATAACTATGCTATTCATATAAATGATATAAAATTATTGTAATAATATTTATAGTTATAAATATGATAATACAAAATATATATGCATTTTTCAATTACATCAGAGAACAAATATTTGGTAAAACATATATACCGGTTCCATCAGAGGAAGAAATTGTAGTATTTGATAATAGATTGTGAGAACCCCCGAAGATTATTTGGAGCTGTATTTTCTTGATAGAATAATGTGTATAATAATGTGTATAATAATATGCATAACAAATTATAATAATAAAAAATATAGAGCTGATTATATATAACAATAATAATGTTGAAAACATTTACATTTCAAGATAATTTAGGTAATATGTTGTCAAGTTCTCATAAACCATATACTCCACAAACAACTACTAGTCAAATAGAAACGGTATTTGAAGGATTTGAAGATTATATGAAGGTAGACAATGACTTTGCTATTTATTCAGAAACTTCACCAGACACGGTTCCTAAATATACCATGATTTCTAAACCCACAACTCCAACACAACCTCATAATCAAATATATAAAACAGAAAAAGAAGTGCAAACCGATGAAGATACAGATGATGTCCCTAGTGCAGTTCCACAGGTTCAAGACGTGATTGTATCAAAATTTCTCGAACCATCGAAAATGAGCACTATTAATACTATATACATAGGTTCTCTTAGTATAATTGGGCTATATGTACTATTCCGCTATATGAAGTATTAGGTTTGGAGATATGAGATTATCAACAAAGTGTACTATTTGTAGTAAATAATATATGAATAATATATATAATCATATATTATGACCTCACAAGTGCCCAATACCACTACTATATCAAATATGCAAACTATTAGTAACACCGATGATTTAGAATTTGACTTCGAATTATGTCATTCGCAGTATAGTTATTGTTGTTGGCATTGCTAGAACGCATCGACTAATAAAGCGTGCAGGTATTAGCGTAT
>Ga0214921_10004846_pt1 | contig 19459 bp, 19 predicted proteins | sample LL1505_MetaG_FD_177992 | JGI IMG/M metagenome (GOLD analysis project Ga0214921, IMG submission 177992) | Freshwater microbial communities from Lake Lanier, Atlanta, Georgia, United States - LL-1505 | ecosystem: Environmental > Aquatic > Freshwater > Lake | place: USA: Georgia | collected... | reverse complement strand
TCACATGGGTTATCGATCCACTCGACGGAACAGTCAATTACTTCTACGGTCTTCCTGGTTGGAATGTCTCGATAGCTGCCAAAGATAAAGATGGTTCGGTCGTCGGCGTTGTTACAGCCCCAACAATTAATTCGACGTGGTGGGCATCTCGTGGTGGCGGGGCGTACTTCAATGGCAGCAAGATCAAAGTTAATGAACCTGTTGAGTTTAATCGCGCATTTATCGGAACTGGTTTTCAATACGATGTTTCACATCGAGTACGCCAAATTGAAAATGTGGGTCGCATGCTTCCTTTGATTCGCGATATCCGTCGCAATGGCGCAGCGGCTGTCGATATCTGTTCTGTTGCAATGGGCGCACTCGATGCCTACTTCGAAGATGGTTTGAAAGAGTGGGATTGGGCGGCTGCTTCATTGGTGGCGACAGAGGCTGGGGCGAAGTTCGGTCTCTACGGCCAAGCCCCCTACATGACCACCCTCGCCGCAGGGCCAACCCTCTTTGGCGAACTCGAGGGGTTCCTCAACCTCCACGCGTGATTTTTAGTGGGCATTTGCCCGATTTACGCTCAAGCCCTCTTCTGTGGCAAGATACGCAGTCTGCACAGCGTCACTGCGCAGTGCCTCATAGATAAGTAATGAACAGGAATCACCATGAATATTCTCGACGTCGTAGATGCAGCCTCACTTCGTAAGGACATCCCACAGTTCCGCGCAGGCGATGAGCTCAAGATTCACGTCCGTGTTATTGAAGGTAACAAGTCACGTCTTCAGGTATTCCAGGGAATCGTTATCGGTCGCCAGGGCGACGGAGTCCGCGAAACTTTCACAATCCGTAAGGTTTCTTACGGCGTTGGCGTAGAGCGCACATTCCCAGTTCACACACCAGTTATTGAGAAGATCGAACTCGTCACAAAGGGCGATGTTCGTCGTGCAAAGCTCTACTACCTCCGCGACCGTCGCGGTAAGGCTGCAAAGATTCGCGAAAAGCGCGATGGCGTTGTCGGCTACGGTGATGGAATCCTTTCAACTCCTATCGCTGAAGTTGTTCCAGTGGTCGAGGAAGTTGTGGCTGAGGCAGTAGTTGAGGCTCCGGTTGCGGTTGAAGTGGTGGCAGAGGTTCCAACTGAAGTTACGACTACAGAAGATGTCGTAGTAACAGAAGCCGTCGAAGAATCTAAGCCAGAGTAACTCCAACTCTTCACATGTCACGCAAGGGCTCAGCTCTTCGTGAGTTGCCGATTCTTGTAATCGTCGCGCTCGCAGTCTCACTTCTCATCAAGACCTTCCTTGTGCAGTTCTTTTACATCCCTTCAGGGTCGATGGAGAACACCTTACAAATTCAAGATCGCGTAGCCGTCAATAAAGTCCCATTTATTTCTCGTTCCATTAACCGTGGAGATGTCGTTGTATTCCGCGATCCCGCCAACTGGTTGCCTGAACCATTTACAGCTGATGAAAATAAAGTTATTGCAAAGATTAAAGAAGGTCTAGTCACTGTCGGCGTTCTTCCAAATCCAGCAAAGCAATTCTTGGTCAAGCGCGTCATTGGTGTAGCCGGAGATAACGTCATCTGCTGCAGCAATGGCAAGTTAACTATTAACGGAAAAGAAACAACTGAGCCTTACATCTTTGCGGGCAACAAGCCGAGCGAGATGGATTTCAACGTCACAGTTCCTGAAGGAAAAATTTGGGTTATGGGAGATCACCGCGGATCCTCTGCAGACTCTCGCTATCACCAGGACGATGTCAATAACGGCTTCGTCCCTGTCGATAAGGTCACTGGACGCGTCTATGCAATCATCTGGCCTTTCAAGCATATCGGCCTTGTTCCTAACCACAATCCCATCAAGTAAGTAGCAATCATGAAAGCGATCGAAGAACTCCTTCGTAACGCTGGTATTTCTCCGATTGCAGGAGTTGATGAAGCAGGTCGTGGACCATGTGCTGGCCCACTTGTTGTTGCAGCAGTTATTTTGAAAGATCCCTCAGCTCCAGAACTTGCTGAGGTGCGTGACTCTAAAGAAGTCTCTGAAGCTAAACGAGAAATTCTTTTCGATGTCATTATGAATATTGCCGAAAGCGTTAGCGTCATTATTGTTCCACCATCTGAAATTGATGAACGTGGAGTCCATGCAGCCAATCTCGATGGAATGCGCCGAGCAGTCAAAGGCTTATCTTTCGAACCCGCCTATGTATTAACAGATGGGTATGCGATTGAAGGTCTTGCTGTTCCCAATGTTGCCGTGTGGAAAGGCGATCAAGTTGTGACTGCCATCAGCGCTGCCTCAATTATCGCCAAGGTGACCAGAGATCGCATGATGGTTGAACTTGATAGTAAATACCCACAATATGGCTTTGCAAAACATAAGGGCTATATCACGGCTGTTCACACTGCAGCGTTGAAAGAACATGGCCCGTGTATAGAACACCGTAAATCATTCTCTAATATCGCATCTCTTCTTCAGTAGTTTCCACAGTCTTGTAATTCTCTACTTAAATTATCTGAGGTAGGTCTTACCCTCCCGCGCATGGTTCTTAAAGTAAAACGTCCTGGGCCAAGGCAGCGCACAGGTGCATTCGGAGAAGAAGTCACAGCTCAATATCTTTTAGCGCGAGGCGATGAAATCCTCGATCGTAATTGGCGAATCCGCGAAGGCGAGATAGATCTTGTCTCGCTCAGTGCAGATGGCTCCTTCCACTTCATCGAAGTAAAGACACGAAGCTCACTCGCTTTCGGGCACCCATTTGAAGCTATCAATCGCGAGAAGGCGCATCGGATGCAACGGTTAGCAATGGGTTGGTTGGCAACGCATGGGTGTTTGGGGTGTGAATACTCCATCGATGCCGTTGCAATTCTCATAGCTGCAGATGGCAGCCATACCTTGGAATACCGAGCTAACTTGCTATGAGTATTGGTCAGACACAGAGCATCGCACTTCTTGGTCTTACTGGAAGCGTGGTTGAAATCGAAGTCGATATTGCAGATGGAATTCCTATGTACTCACTCCTTGGATTACCTGATGCAGCTCTTCAAGAATCACGCGATCGAGTGCGCGCAGCAATCTCGAACTGCAATGAGGTCTGGCCCAACCGGAAGGTGACAGTTTCACTCTCTCCGGCATGGCTCCCAAAGAGCGGTTCTAGCTTCGACCTATCCATCGCAATCGCAATTTTGATTGCGCACGGAACTGTTCCTCAGGAGCCATTTTCTTCAATGGTTGTTCTCGGCGAGCTAGCGCTCGATGGAAAAGTCCGTTCGGTGCGCGGAGTTTTACCTTCACTTATCGCTGCATATAAATCTGGAATTACTCGTGCAATTGTTCCGGCTGCAAATCGTTCCGAAGCTGCGTTAATGACACAGATGCAGATTCTCACCTTTGAATCCTTGCGCGAAGTTTTATTGTGGGGCAGAACCGGAGAGTATGCCGATTCGCAAGAGTTGGAACTCGATCCAACCGATGTTGATGAGTATCTCGACTTTGCGGATGTGGCTGGCCAGGTAAAGGCGCGCTTTGCTGCAGAAGTAGCCGCAAGTGGAGGTCACCACCTCTTACTCATCGGTCCACCAGGTACAGGCAAGACGATGATTGCCTCTCGTATTCCAACAATCCTGCCATCGCTTTCTATAGATCAAGCGCTCGAAGTAACTGCGGTGCATTCAATTTCTGGCGCGTTCGGTTCTCGTTCACCCATGTCGCTTGTTGCCCCCATTGTCTCGCCTCACCACACAGCATCTAGGGCCTCGATTGTCGGTGGCGGATCGCATGTAATTAAGCCGGGTGCATGCAGTTTGGCGCACCATGGCGTTCTCTTTATAGATGAAGCGCCAGAATGCGCGATTGGTGTTCTCGATTCGCTTCGCCAACCACTTGAATCCGGAACCATCACGATTGCGCGAAGCGTTGGAAACATCACTTTTCCTGCACATTTTCTCTTAGTGCTTGCTGCAAATCCGTGCCCGTGCGGAAAGTACACAGGAAAGGGTCGCAACTGCACATGTTCATCCGTACAAGTTCGTCGATATTTAGGAAAACTCTCAGGGCCTCTTATGGATCGCATCGATATGCGTGTACAAGTTGACCCAGTAAGTCGCGTTGAAATGGCGCAGACCGAACTCGGAGAGAACAGTGCAACCATTCGTACTCGTGTCATCAGCGCGCGAAAAGCTGCATCTGCTCGCTTTGCTCAGGATCCATGGTCGCTTAACGCGCAGATTCCAAGCCGTGAATTACGTGGCAAATATCGCCCCCAGCGAGATGCGATGAATTTTCTCCACGATGAACTCGATCGCGAACGCATTACTGCGCGAGGCCTTCACAAAGTCATCCGCCTTTCCTGGACCTTGGCTGATTTGGCAGGACATGCGGTACCCACTCTTGAAGATGTTGAGCGAGCACATTCACTTCGCGAAGGGACAGATCTATGAAAGAACGCGCACAACGCTTAGCCCTCTTCTCTGCAATCGAAGGCGGAGCAGCCTTCTGGAGTCGAGAGATTTCAGAAAGAGGAGTGCAATCTGTCTTCGAGCGAATTCGAAGTAATGGATATGACTCAATTAAACATGCAGCGCTCGTCGAGAAAGTGAACTCTTTTGAAAGTCCGGCAGCTTTTCAAAGTGTCGAAAAGACCGGATCCCACTTCATCATTCCAGGTGATCCCGACTGGCCGCTACGCCTTGATGAACTGGAGTGCCCACCCATCGGACTTATTGTGAAGGGCAACCTTGAGATATTAAGCAACCCTTCCCTTGCGATAGTAGGAACACGAAACCCAACTCCTTACGGAACACGTATCGCAGGAGATTTCGCTGCAGGTTTTGTTGATCGCGAATGGGACATTGTTAGCGGAGGAGCCTATGGAATTGATTCAGCGGCACATCGCGGAGCACTTGTTGCAGAAGGTCGCACCATTGCAGTGATTGCATCAGGAATTGATCTGCAATACCCATCAGGCAATACGCGTCTCTTTGAAGAAATCTGCGAGAACGGTGCAATAGTTACTGAGGTAATGCCCGGAGTGCCGGCACTTCCACATCGATTCCTTACTCGCAATCGAATCATCGCTGCGCTATCGCAAGCTACCTTGGTAGTTGAAGCAGCATTTCGTAGCGGCTCTTTGCGTACGGCGCGAGATGCTGCAGAACTGATGCGACCAGTGATGGCAATTCCAGGGCCAATCAATTCACCATCATCTGAAGGCTGTCATCGACTTATTGGCGAAAGGGCTGCAGAACTTGTGACTTCGGTAGCTGATGCAATTGAGTTAATTTCAGCGCTTTAGGTACTTAACGAATGTAATGAGAGAATAGGCCCATGAGTGATTTCCGTTCGGGCTTCGTGGCTATTGTCGGCCGTCCCAACACTGGAAAATCAACTCTCATCAATGCACTCGTTGGAAGCAAGATTGCAATTACATCTCCGCATCCCAACACCACGCGCCACGCAATTCGCGGCATCGTCAATAATCCTGAGTACCAGGCTGTGCTTGTTGATACTCCCGGAATCCATAAGCCAAAGACTTTGCTCGGCCATCGCCTTAATGCAGTGGTAAACGAGAGTCTTGATTCAGTCGATATCGTCATGATGTGTCTTCCTGCTGATGAAACATCAGGTGCAGGAGACGAATTCCTCGCTGCAGAAATCGCGAAGTATTCACGCGCTAAGAAGTTCGCACTTGTGACAAAGACAGATTTAGTTTCAAAGAAGAACCTCGCAACTCGCTTGCTCGGCATTTCCGCCTTGGCAAAGGGTTTTGTATGGGATGAAATCGTTCCTATCTCTGCGGCAATTCACGAGCAGATTGATCTTCTAGAAAAGCTCATTGGCGATAACTTGCCAGCTGGACCTGCCTTCTATCCAACCGATGTAAAGAGTGATCAGAAGATTGAAACTCTTATCTGCGAGCTCATCCGCGAGGCTGCGCTGCGCGATGCACGCGAAGAGCTGCCTCACTCCATCATGGTCACTATCGATGAGATGGCAGAGCGCGAGGAAAAGGGCAGCCGTCCCTTCTACGATATTCACGCCACAATCCACGTTGAGCGCGATTCACAGACCGGTATCTTGCTCGGCCATCAAGGCGAACGCCTAAAAGATATTGGAATGCGCGCACGTAAAGATATTGAACGCGAACTCGGCGCACGCATCTTCCTAGGGTTACACGTTAAGGTTTCAAAAGAGTGGCAGCGCGATCCAAAGCTACTTGAGCGGCTTGGTTTTACCGAAAGATAAAGTTAGCGCTTTACTGAGCGCTAATCACACCTGTTGCAAGAGCAACAAGGAGTGCAGAACCAAGTACCACGCGATAGATAACAAATGGTGTGAAACTCTTGGTTGAGATGAACTTCATCAACCAAGCAATGACTGCATAACCAATGACAAATGCTGTAACTGTTGCGACCAAGATTTCAGGCATTGAATACACAGAGACTGTTGAATCTCCCATTGCCTGCTTTAACTCATAGAGGCCGCTTCCAAATACTGCAGGGATAGCAAGTAAGAATGAGTAACGAAGAGCTGCTTCGCGCTTATAGCCAATGAAACGACCAAGTGCGATGGTGGCACCAGATCGAGATACACCAGGGATAAGTGCCATCGCTTGGGCGAAACCGTAGAGAATTCCGTCGCGAACACCAAGAGTAGATAAATCTTTCTCACTTCTGCCAAAGCGATCAGCTAATCCGAGGATGAGACCGAAGATGATGAGAGTAGATGCAATGAGCCAGAGTGAGCGGAAATTATTGGTGATGTAATCCTGTCCCAGATATCCGAGGGCGATAATGGGAAGAGTTCCGATGATGATCAGCGTTCCAAGGCGCGCTTCAGCAGATCCATCGCGCTTAAACCAAGAACGAAGAATGGTGAGAATATCTTTACGGAAGTAGATCAATACTGCGAGCTCGGTTCCAATTTGAGAGATTGCGGTAAAGGCTGCACCTGGGTCGTTGGCGTTGGGCATAAATGTGCCGACGATACGAATATGGGCGCTCGATGAAATCGGTAGGAATTCAGTGAGGCCTTGGACTATTCCAAGAAAGAGAGCTTCAAGCATTGCGAAAGTATCTCAATAGTTACGCGTTAGCAGGCTTGCGGCTCGCGAAGTAAGAACCGATTAATACAAGAGGAAGTCCTAAGACAATTCCTGTTGTGAGTGGTTCATTAAGAATGATGACTCCAAGAACTACCGCACAGGCAGTGTTCAGGTAAGTCACAAGTGAACCACGAGCGACGCCGATGATATTTGCCAGTGTGAAGAACGCTGCAAAAGCTGCTCCAGTTGAGAGAACACCTAGTCCAATGATTGCTCTGATTGCTCCTTGCGAAATTTCATGTGTTGGCCACTGCGCAATAGTCCACGGTAGATAGAAGAGAGCGGTCATAGCCATCGCAACTGCATTGATTGCAATCCCCGAAACATGAGGAAGTGCACCTTGCACCATCATGACAGCATATGAATAGCCGATTGAAGCAAGCAGAACCATAAAGACGGAAAGTGGATCTGCAGTTCCTGTAATGCTCTCGATTCCGACAACGGCAATCAAACCGATGAAACCTACGATGATTCCGAGCAAACGAGTTCGATGCCAAACTGATTTATCCCCTCGCATTGAGGCAAAGATGGTTGCCCAGATGGGAACTGAAGCAACGAGTAGCCCTGTAAGGCCAGATGAGATTTTCTGCTCGGCAGTACCGATAAGAATCCAGGGACCAATCATTTCAAGGAGTGCATAAGCACCTACATAGCGCCAACCTTTTATTGCGAAGAATAATTGTCGCTGTTTTAGTGCAATAGGAATCAAAATTGCTGCACCGATTGCAGTTCGCAGGCAGACAACCGTTGCGGGGCTAAAGCCATTATCTGGATCTACGGCAACCTTAATGAAGAGATATGGAATACCCCAAAGGAAACCGACAAGCAGAAATAGAAACCAACCGCGACGTGACATGTATTCCTTTTCCTAAATGACGCTCTTGTAGAGAGCAATTGTCTGAGCAGCTACTGCATCCCAGCCGAACTCTGATTGGGCCCGTGCCCGACCAGCTTTTCCATACTTTTCAAGAAGTGCAGGATCTGCCATGAGGGAAGAAATCGCTGCAGTTAAATCAGATTCAAATTTGGCATGATCTGTTGTGTAATCAACCAGTTCGCCAGTCTGCTTATGCGAGACTACCTCAGGAATTCCACCAACACGAGAAGCAAGCACCGCTGTTTCGCATCCCATTGCTTCGAGGTTCACAATACCAAGTGGTTCGTAAATAGAAGGACAGAGGAATAAATCTGCGTGGGTAAGAGGTGCAGTTAATTTGTCATGGGGGAGCATCTCCTTGATCCACCAGACGTTAGATCGAGTGCTCTGCAATTCTGCAATAAGTGCAGCGACTTCATTGCCAATCGTCTCTTCATCAGGGCTTCCTGCGGCAAGTACGAGGCCATATTCAGCAGGAACGTTCTTCCACGCGCGAAGCAGGTGAGTTAAACCCTTTTGACGAGTGATGCGACCGACGAACATTGCGTAGCGGCCAGTAATTCCAAATTCCTTTAGCACTGAGTCATCATGGTTTGGTGCGAACTTTGTTGTATCTACGCCGTTTCGAATTGTGACAACCTTGGCAGGATCTACATCAGGGTATGCGTTTAATACATCAGTGCGCATTCCATCGCTCACGGCAATAATTGCAGCAGCTGCTTCATAGGCAGTTTTTTCGGCCCATGATGAAATCTTGTATCCACCACCTAGTTGTTCAGCCTTCCATGGGCGCAAAGGTTCAAGTGAATGTGCACTCACGATATGGGGAGTGCCGTATAGAAGTGAGGCGGTATGTCCTGCCATATTGGCATACCAAGTGTGTGAGTGAATGACATCAACGTTGTTGAGGTTGTTGGCAATAGCTAAATCAGTGGCAATCGCTTGAAGAGCAGGATTAGCTGTTGCGAATTCTGCAGGGGTGTCATATCCGAAGGCGCCGTCGGTGCGAGGGCCTCCAAAGCAATGGACATCGACTTCTACGCCTGAGACTTTGCGAAGGGCTTGCGTTAACTGAACGACGTGGACTCCGGCTCCACCATAAATAGCTGGCGGCCACTCCTTCGTCACGATTCCGATTCGAGTAGCGCTCATCAGGCAAGAGTATCGGTGACTCTAGATAGATTGAAAGTTAATCGCTAGCCTTCACCTATGGCCCGCTACGAAACACCACTTGGAATCGTACTTGCGGGCGGAGAAGGCAAGCGTTTGATGCCACTTACTGCAGATCGTGCAAAGCCTGCAGTTCCATTTGGTGGTTCATATCGCCTCATCGACTTTGTGCTTTCCAATCTTGTTAACGCGCAGATGCGCAAGATTGCAGTGCTTACTCAATACAAATCTCACTCACTCGACCGACACATCACCACCACTTGGCGTATGTCGACACTTCTTGGAAATTACATCACCCCAGTCCCAGCACAGCAGCGCCTCGGACCACGTTGGTATACAGGTTCTGCCGATGCAATTTTGCAGAACTTTAACTTGATTCAGGATGAGAACCCCAATCACGTACTTGTCTTTGGTGCTGATCACGTCTATCGCATGGATACCAATCAGATGTTCGAACAACATCTTGAAACCGGCGCAGGAATTACCATCGCTGCGATTCGCATGGCACGCTCTGAAGCCCACGAATTTGGCGTTATCGAATTAGCGGATGATGGAATCACTATTAAGGCATTCCACGAGAAGCCATCGAATCCACCTGCGATGCCAGGCCATCCAGACCTTTGCTTAGCCTCAATGGGTAACTACATCTTCAAGCGCGATGTCATGGAAGAAGCCCTTATTCTGGATTCAGAAGATCTTGAATCGCGCCATGATTTAGGTGCAAATATTATTCCGATGCTTACCAAAGCTGGAGTTGCAAAGGTTTATGACTTTGCAAATAACATCGTTCCTGGCGAAACTGAGCGCGATAAGGGTTACTGGCGCGATGTAGGTTCTATCGATGCGTATTACGACGCTCATATGGACCTAGTTTCGGTCCATCCAATCTTTAATCTCTACAACCGCGAGTGGCCGCTGCTTACCAATCCACCAGCATTTCCACCAGCAAAGTTCAGCGCTAACGGAATTGCACAAGATTCCATCGTAGGTGCGGGTTCCATCATCGCTGGCGGGCACGTTAACCACACGGTGACTTCTTACGATGTGCACGTTGGAAACGGCGCTTTTGTCGATGGCTCAGTCTTGATGCCAAGTGTGAAGATTGGCGACCGCGCAGTGATTCGCAAAGCGATTATTGATAAGGGTGTCATTGTTGAAGCTGGTGCGCAGATTGGTGTGGACCTCGAACGCGATCGTCAGCGATTTACAGTGACTGAAAGTGGAATTGTCGTTGTCGGTAAGGGAATGATTGTTACTGCGTAAGTCGCTTAATTTCTGCAGCAGCAAAGTCAATCGCTTCACGTGCAGTCGGTGTAACGGCAAGATTTGAGAAGAAGCCGTGAATCATGCCGGCATACTCTTTATAGGTTACTGAAACTCCGTCTCGTTCAAGCAGCTCTCCATATTTCTGGCTATCACTGAGCAGTGGGTCATATTGGGCAGTGATGATGATTGCTGGCGCGATATCTTTAAATGATTGAGCCTTCATCGGAACCGCATATGGATTTTCATCATGGTGATCACCTTGCAAGTATTGATCCCAGAACCACTGCATTGCTTGAGTCGACAACCCGTATCCAGTTGCACAATTGAGATATGAATCTGTGGTGAAGTCGCGATCGTTACACGGGTAGATAAGTAGCTGGAATGCCAGTGAGATCTGGTTATCTCGCGCCTTAATCGCTACAGCAGATGCCAAATTTGCACCTGCGCTGTCGCCGGCAACACCGATAGTCGCCGGATCAATATTGAGATTTCTCGCGTTATTGATAACCCATAAAAGTGTTGCGTAACAATCATCGAATGGAATTGGGAATGGATGTTCGGGAGCTTTCTGATAATTAACGCTAATGATGGTGGCACCGCTCTGGTTAGCTAATCGCGTAAGGGATGCATCGTAGATATCGAGAAAGTTGATTACCCATCCACCACCATGAAAATAGACGACAGTCTTTGTCTCTGAAGAATTGTCTGGACGGTAGATGCGGATAGGGAGATCTGCTGTGGGACCTGGGATAAAGCGATTGATGACTTCGTGAACATCTTCAACAGGGCCTGATGTAACGGTGCGTCCCTGCGTGTTGCGCCGAATCTCATCAAGTGGTGCTTCCCAAACTTGAGGAAGTCCGGCGCGCGCCCCAGCTTCAAGAAAAGCTTTTATTTCAGGTGCGAGCGACATGGTGGTATTTAATCAGAGTTCACCACGAGAGAGCATGTCTAATACTTCCTTTGCTCGTTCACGTAGTTCAGGTAGATCGCTCAATCGCTTAAGTCCTGCTAGTTGTTGCCCCATGCGATGGTTCTTTGCAAATCGTTCTTGATTGCGGTCGAGAAAATCCCAATACAGTGTTGTGAATGGACATGCATCAGCGCCGATTCGCTTCTTCGGATCGAATGCACATCCCTTGCAGTAACTGCCCATCTTTGAGATATATGAACCACCTGATGCATATGGCTTTGTTGCAAGCTTTCCACCATCTGCGTGAAGGCTCATACCGATGACGTTGGGAACCATCACCCAATCCGCTGAATCGATAAATGCGCGACGCATCCAATCTAAGAATTCCTGTGGGGATGTTCCAGTAATGAGTGCGAGGTTACTTAAGACCATCAGGCGCGGAATGTGATGAACCCAGGCGCGCTCTTCGATATCTCGCACCTGTGTTGAAACACAAGCCATCTGCGTTTTCTTCGAATCAGTGAAGAGTGGCAGCAATGGGCGAGTAGCAGCGAGTCCATTCTCTTCACGGTAGAGATCTCCGAAATGCCAGTAGAGACCATTGATGTATTCACGCCAACCAATAATTTGGCGGATAAACCCTTCGGCACTAGCCAAAGGAATATCGCCTTTTGCGAATCGCTTCAGAGCTGCAGCAATTATCTCTTCGGCATGAAGTAATCCAACGTTGAGGTATGGACTTAAGAGTGAGTGATTAACCGCCCAAGAATCTGCAACCATCGCATCTTCATATGCACCGAATTCAGCAAAGCCTGTATCGAAGAAGTGCTTCATCTGTTTCAGCGCCGCTGTTCGCGTTGTTCCCCATGTTGTATCGGGATCTTCACCAAACACAGGAAGAGCGCGCGCCTTGATATCTGCAAGGACCTGTTTATCAATCTCATCGCGAGGATGCTCAAGGTATTTGGGCCACTTATGTTCGCCTTTGGGCGGCGGTAAGCGATTATCGGCATCGTAATTCCACTTGCCACCTACAGGGTCGCTTCCTTCCATCAAAATATTGAGGCGCACACGTTGGGCGCGATAGAAGTTCTCCATCACCAAGTTCTTTTGGCCCCCAGCCCACTGCGCAAAGAGCGGACGCGAGGTCAGGAAGAAATCGTTGGCGACGAAGGTAAGTCCTGCCGCCTTCATTTGCTCATATTGTTGATGCGACGATGGTTCAGTCACTTCAATTTCTATGCCGGGGTTAGATTGTCGGAACTCAGCTAGCCCTGACTGCGTGTCCGCACTGCGAATAAAGGTGACTATAAATCCTTCATCTCGAAGCTCTTGCAAGAAGTGATCACGTGCTGACATCAAGAAGAAGAGCCGTTGGATATGCCACGTGCGAGTAGTGAGCATCCGCTCACTCTCAATAAAGAGGATCTGATGAGTTTTAGGATCAGCCTTCTTCAACGCCCCGTACTTGCGATTGAGATGATCGTTAAGAATTAGGACGGCTTTATTTAATTGAGCAGTCACCAGCTGATTGTTCTATCTCGCAAGGTTCGGTATGCATCAACTACTTCAGGAGTAGGAGTTGAGTTCGCTCTCGCTACTTCACTGAGATTCCACTGAGGCGGAGTAGCTCCACCGAGAAGAGCCCAGGCAGCTTGTCGTGCAGCGCCATCTGCAACATATTCACCTGGTTGCGGAACTAATACTTCTCGACCAAAGAGTGAGGAAGCAATCGATGCGATTGCTGGATTCTTTGCAGCTCCACCAATGAGAAGTACGCGATTAATCGATACGCCCAACTGTTCAAGCGCATCGACGGCATCGACAAGCCCGCACAACATTCCTTCAATCATGGCGCGAGCAATATCTGCCGGGTTGGAGTTAGTGAGATTCATTCCAGCGAATACACCAGTTGCGTCGGGGCGATTCGGAGTGCGTTCGCCTTCAAGGTAAGGAAGAAGTGAGAGACCGTTAGCACCAGGCTTTGCAGTCAGAGCAAGAGCACCGACTTCATCGTGACTCTTGCCCAGAATCCGCGTTGCTGCATCCAAGATACGCGCAGCATTGAGAGTGCAGACAAGAGGTAAGTAGTGTCCAGTTGCATCAGCAAACCCTGCAACTGCTCCGCTTGAATCGTGTGTAGGTGTATCTGAAACGGCGAAGGCAGTTCCACTTGTTCCGAGTGATACAACGACATCACCAGGTTGCGCCTGTACGCCTAAAGCTGCACCGGCGTTATCGCCAGTACCTGCTGCTATCGGAATTCCTGAAAGAGTTTCTCCGCCAAAAGCTGAAGGTGCAACGATGCGTGGCGTGATGATGGTGCGATCGGTGCGCAGAGCAGATTTCAATAAGTCATCACGGTATGTAGATGTGACCGCATCGAAGTAGCCCGTGCCTGATGCATCGGAGCGATCGGTAAATAACTTCGCAAAATCTTTTCCACCTTGTAGGCGCCATGAGAGCCAATCGTGTGGGAGTGCAACAGCTGCAACTTTCTCGGCATTCGCTTTTTCGTTATCTGCAAGCCAGCGAAGTTTCGTTGCTGTAAAGGATGCAACAAGAACTGAACCAACTTTCTTGGCAGCCTCAGCATCTCCTCCCATTTCAGCATTTAGATCGCGAGCAGATTGCGCCGAGCGAATGTCGTTCCATAAGAGTGCTGGGCGAATTACATCGCCGTTGTTATCGAGTGTGACCATTCCATGCTGTTGTCCGCCAATGGAAATTGCAGATACATCATCGAGTCCACCTGCATCGGCAATTGCGCCTTCGAGGGCTTTCTCCCAGAGGGCTGGCTCTACTTCTGTTCCATCAGGGTGAGAAGCGCGACCTTGACGCAGTAACTCACCAGTATGTGCGTCGCGAATAACGACTTTTACCGATTGGGTCGAAGAGTCCACTCCAGCCGTGAGTTGGGGTTTTGCCATGGCGAAAGGCTAGACTGTGCCAGTCAGTGTTGACCACAGTGCGGCTTATTTATTTAGCCAAATCTCACTTATTTTTGGAGCGTTGCAATGCGTATTGGAATTCTTACAGGTGGCGGAGACTGCCCAGGACTTAACGGTGTTATTCGCGGAGTAGTCACAAAGGGAATCAAAGAGTACGGATATGAATTCGTCGGTTTCCGTGATGGTTGGAAAGGGCCTCTCGAGGCGCTGACCATGCCTTTAGATCTTGCAACTGTGAAGCCAATCCTTGCAAAGGGCGGAACCATCCTTGGTTCATCACGCACAAACCCATTTAAGATCGAAAACGGCGTCGAGCGCATCAAGCAGAACCTTGCTGATCAGGGCATCGATGTTCTTATCGCAATCGGCGGCGAAGACACACTCGGCGTTGCAACAAAGCTAGACGCACTAGGCGTCAAGGTCATCGGTGTTCCCAAGACAATCGATAACGACCTTAACAACACAGATTTCACATTCGGCTTCGATACTTCCGTCAACATTGCCATGGAAGCAATCGATCGCCTTCACACAACAGCAGAGTCACACCACCGCCCCTTGATCGTTGAGGTCATGGGTCGCCACGCAGGATGGATTGCACTCCACTCAGGTATCGCAGGAGATGCTGCATGCATCTTGATTCCAGAAGTGAAGTTCTCAGTCGAGAAGGTCTGCGAATACGTCAAGTCACGTTTTGAAACAGGAACAGCTCCCCTCATCGTTATTGCTGAAGGTGCAATTCCTCAGGATGGCGACATGATCACCAAGGATCAGCCACTTGATGCATTTGGCCACGTTCAACTTTCAGGTATCGGCGATTGGCTCGCCGCTGAAATCGAGACAAAGACTGGCTACCAGACACGTTGCACAGTTTTGGGTCACATTCAGCGCGGTGGAACTCCATCAGCATTTGACCGTGTTCTTAGCTCACGCTTCGGACTTGAGGCAATCACAGCTGTTCACGAAGGTGACTTCGGCAAGATGATGGCTCTTCACGGAACAAAGATTGCTCGTGTGCCTTTGGCATCAGCGACAGATGTTCTTAAGACTGTCCCAATCGAGCGCTACGAGGAGATCACTTCGTTCTTTGGATAATCTCCCTCCGAGATAACCACTGAATTACGTACCCTTATGCCAATGACAAATGACACAGTCAATACGCCTTCCTCACAGCTCGATAACCTCTTCGACTCTTCGCTCGTTGCTGCCCAGCAACCAAATTGGCCTGGTGGCCATGATGGCGAGCAGATGAAGAAAGCTGTCGCAGATCTTCGCGCACTTCCTCCACTTGTCTTTGCTGGCGAGTGCGATGATCTCAAAGCGAAGATTGCAGAAGCTGCAGCCGGACGTGCATTCTGGTTACAAGGTGGCGATTGCGCAGAAACATTTACTGCCGCAACTGCAGATTCAATTCGTAACCGCATTAAGACAATCTTGCAGATGGCTGCTGTATTGCAGTACTACTCAAGCTTGCCTGTAATTAAGGTCGGTCGCATGGCTGGACAGTTCGCAAAGCCACGTTCCAATGACCTTGAAACACGTGGTGATGTCACTCTTCCTGCCTACCGCGGTGATGCTGTCAACGATATTGAATTTACAGAGGCAGCTCGTACTCCAGATCCCAACCGACTTGTACGTGTTTACAACACATCGGCGGCAACTCTTAACTTGGTTCGCGCATTTACTCGTGGTGGTTTTGCAGATCTTCGTCAGGTGCACGAGTGGAATAAGGGCTTTATTCGCGATTCACAGTTCGGTGAAAAGTATGAGCAGATGGCAAATGAAATCGGCCGCGCGCTCTCCTTTATGCAATCTGCTGGCGTTGATCCAGAACAATTTAAAGCCGTTGATTTCTATGCAAGCCATGAAGCGCTGATCATCGAATACGAGAAGGCACTTACTCGTATCGATTCACGCACTCAGCTCCCATACGACGTTTCAGGACACTTCATCTGGATCGGCGAACGCACACGTCAGCTCGATGGTGCACACGTTGATTTCGCATCCAAGGTCCGCAACCCAATCGGCATCAAGCTTGGACCTAAGTCCACCGTTGAGGATGCGCTTGCACTGATTGCAAAGCTCAACCCTGATAACGAGCCAGGACGCATCACCTTCATTACTCGTATGGGTGCCGGCACAATTCGCCAGGCGCTTCCAGCACTTGTTGAAGGTGTCACCAAGAGCGGCGCACAAGTTCTCTGGGTCTGCGATCCCATGCACGGAAATACCTTTGAATCTAAGAATGGCTACAAGACCCGAAACTTCGAAGATGTTCTCGATGAAGTCCGCGGTTTCTTTGAAGTCCATAAGAAGCTCGGCACCCACCCAGGTGGAATTCATATCGAGCTCACTGGTGACGATGTCACCGAATGTCTTGGTGGCGGCAACCAGGTATCTGAAAAAGATCTTGAATCTCGCTATGAAACAGCCTGCGACCCACGCTTGAATCACTCGCAATCTCTCGAGCTTTCATTTTTGGTTGCTGAAATGTTGCGCGACCGCTAATTTAGCGAGCGTGACGCTGCTTCTCTCAACTCTTCCGACACCAATCGGGAACCTCAATCTAATTGCCGATGAACACATTCTCCTTGGGGCAAATCTCTCCACACTTAAAGCGCTCAAAGAGAGTTTGAGCGCAGAGGATTTACTGCGTGATATCAAGTCCGTCTCAAAGATTCCTGTCATTACAGATCTGATCAACGATTACTTTGATGGTGATATTTCAGCGCTCAATGCCATTCAAGTACGTCAACCCGGTGCACCATTTTCGCAAGCCGCCTGGAAAGCGATGAAGAAAGTAAAGCCAGGTGCAGTTATCTCGTATGCAGATTTAGCAGAACGCGCCGGAAGTCCGGCAGCCGTTCGCGCAGCCGGTAGTGCATGCGCTAAGAATGCAATTGTTCTCGTTGTTCCGTGCCATCGAATTGTGAAAACTGGTGGAGCTTTAGGAAATTATGCTTATGGGCTTAATAAGAAAGAGTGGTTACTTCGCCACGAGGGTGCGCTGTAATACAGCAATTGCTTCATCGCATTGCGCATCATCAAAATCAAGGTGAGTAACCAGGCGTGCGTAATGCGGGCCGAGTGCGCTAATCCAAAGACCCGCTTCACGACAGCGAGCAGTTAAGTCAGCCGCAGTGATGCCAATCTTTGAAAGATCAAGACCCACAATATTGGTGACGACCTTTGTTGGATCGACGAGGGATGCATCGATTGCAGCTAGAGCGATAGCAATCTTCTTGGCTCGAGCATGATCTTCTGCCAATCGAGCGATGTTGTTGTCCAGTGCATAATGAGCAGCGGCTGCGATAATTCCAACTTGTCGCATGCCAGCTCCGTAACGCTTACGCCAGATACGAGCTTCGGCAACACGCTCTTTGCTGGAGAGCATGACAGAACCAATCGGAGCACCTAAGCCCTTTGATAGACAGACGCTGATGGTGTCGAAATGTTTTCCATATTCAGCAAATGCGACACCGGATGCAACATGTGCATTCCAAATTCGAGCGCCATCAAGGTGCATTGCAATTCCGCGCGCATGAGCTGCAGATGAAAGTTTTGCGATTTCTTCAATGGGTTGCACCGTTCCGCCACCAAAGTTGTGGGTATTTTCAACTGCAATTGCTTTAGTAGAAACTAGGTATGGCCCCGCATTTTCATGTGCAATGGCGAGTGGATCTTCGGCTTTGAGCGTTCCATCAGTAGTAGGCCAGGTACGTGTTGTGATTCCACTAAATGTGGCAGCTGCACCAAGTTCAGCGCGGACAATATGCGAACGAGTTTCAACGAGAAGTTCTTCACCTGGCTTTACCAACGTGCGAATCGCTAGCTGATTGGCAAGGGATCCCGTAGGGGAGAAGAGGCCAGCTTCATGGCCAAACATTGCGGCGACGCGCTCTTCTAGTGAATTTACCGTTGGGTCATCACCATAAACATCATCGCCTACTTCAGCTGATGCCATGGCAGCGCGCATTGCTTCACTTGGCTTAGAGACTGTATCCGAGCGAAGATCGATAGCCATTTCTAATTCTCCTTCAAAACAATCATAAACATCGCGGTGAGAACCATGAGTCCGCCAAGGGTAGCTTGCAGAGTCAGTCGCTCACCACCAAAGATCATGGCAAAGACAGCAGCAAAGACAACTTCCATTGTGAGAATGACGGCCACCTTGGTTGTGGTCATATGTGCTTGTGACCAGGTCTGAACAACAAAGGCGACTGCAGTACAGATGACTGCAGTAAAGATAACCACGCCCCAGACTCCATTATCGGGAGGTGGTGAGTAACCCTCTGGAATCGAAGCCAACCCTGAAAGAACGGCACACATCGCCAGTTGCACGATTGTCATGGCATAGACATCTCGACCAGATGACCATTTACCGAGAGCGATGATGTGGGCTGCAAAGAAGAATGCGCTTGCAAGAACGAGCATCTCGCCGATTCCTACCGAGAAACCACGAATCGAAAGTAGTCCAAGTCCCACAGTGGCAACGGCAACGCAGACCCAAATTAATTTAGTGATACGCTCTTTTAGAAAGAAGTAGGCAAGCAGGGGAGTGAAGACCACGTAGAGTCCTGTCACAAAACCTGTGATTGCAGCGCCAGTACGCGATAAGCCAAGTGTTTGGAAGATGTAACCGAGTCCAAGAAAGATTCCAGCAGATGCTGCTCGTTGAAGTAGATTGCGATCGAATTTCTTTATCACTGATGGCTTAAGCGCGACCATTACTATTACTGCAAGCAAGAATCGGGTGAAGAGAAAGTTATTGACACTCTGTCTTTCAATCGCATCTTTCATGACAACAAATGCCATGCCCCAAGCTGCTGAAACAGAAAGTAGTGCCCACGGAGCTAGGCGAATCTTGAGTGTGTGAGAAGAACTCATCCACGCAGCTTCTTTAAAAGTGCAATTTCCTCACCGTGTTCGGGTTCCATGCCAGGTGTTTCAAGAATGAGTGGAGCATTGGCAATAGCTGGGTGCTTGAGAAGTTCGGCAAATGGATCTACGCCGATAAATCCTTTACCGATATTTTGGTGGCGATCTTTGAGGGCGCCGCAGACATCCATCGAATCATTGGCATGGATCAACTGAATACGTTCGATGCCAGCGACTTGAACTAGTAGGTCGAGAGTCTCTTTCATGCCACCCTTCTTTGCAATGTCATGGCCCGCAGCAAATACGTGACAGGTATCAA
>Ga0214921_10004845_pt1 | contig 19464 bp, 13 predicted proteins | sample LL1505_MetaG_FD_177992 | JGI IMG/M metagenome (GOLD analysis project Ga0214921, IMG submission 177992) | Freshwater microbial communities from Lake Lanier, Atlanta, Georgia, United States - LL-1505 | ecosystem: Environmental > Aquatic > Freshwater > Lake | place: USA: Georgia | collected... | reverse complement strand
ATAAAATTTGTTTTGGTTTGAGAAAACTCTAAATCTCTCAAATAATAAGTACCAGGACCAGTTGCGCCACCCAAATCACCTAAAAAGTTCGCTGCTCCTACTCCAAAAATAACTTCTTTACGTTGGCGTTTCCATTGCTGCGCATTTGAAATTATAGGTATAACAAAAATATATAGTAAGAGTAAGCGCTTCATTAAAAACAAATTAAAAAAATTAGCTCTTTTTCAAGAACTTGCCGAAAGTATCACAAAATAATTGAATATTCAAAATGAAATTTAAAATTACATGACAAAAACCATAATTTACATAGCTTTGGGCACATCATTTAACATTGAATTAATATATGACTGAGGAATTTAAAATAGTTTCGAAAACAACCTTTGGATTTGAGCCAGGTGTTGCCAAAGAATTTGAAGAAATAGGTTTAAAGGAAATTGAAATTCATAACAGAGCTGTTACTGGAATAGGTTCTTTAAAGGACTTATATGCAATTAATTATAGGAGCAGACTTTCACTTAGGGTTCTTGTTCCAATTTTAAATTGTGAGGTTAACAGTCAACAACAATTATATGATGCTGTTATGAGCATCAAATGGAATAAATATATTACTATAAAAAGTAAAATAGCCATTGATAGTAGTGAAAACCAATCTGAGTTCAACAACACCATGTTTATTAGCATGAAAGCCAAAGATGCAATTGTTGACCAGTTAAGAACCGAAGCTGGAGAAAGGCCTTCAGTTGATATTGACAACCCTGATTTGAGAATCAATATTCACATATTCAAAAATCAATGTACAGTAAGTTTAGACTCCTCGGGATATTCATTGCACAAGCGTGGCTACAGAAGTGCTACCGTAAAAGCTCCGTTAAATGAAGTGTTGGCTGCTGGACTTATTTATTTGAGTGGTTGGGATAAAACAGTGCCATTCATTGACCCAATGTGCGGTTCGGGAACCATAGCAATTGAAGCTTGTATGTTGGCAAAAAATATCCCAGCTGGTTACTTCAGCAATGGATATAATTTTATGAAATGGAACAATTACAATAAACAGCTTTGGCAAAATGTTGTAGATGAAGCAAACGCACAAATTAAAGATTTAGAAGTGCCAATTATTGCACTTGATGCAGCAAAACAAAGTATTGAAGCTGCTCGCGAAAATATTGACGAAGCAGGTTTGAGTGATGATATCAAACTCATTCATACCAATTTTATGGATTATACTAATACTTTAAATGAAGGGATTTTAATTATGAATCCACCTTACGGTGAAAGGTTGAGTTTGGAAGATGTACAAGATTTTTACAAGCAAATTGGCGATACTTTTAAGCAAAAATACAAAGGAATGTCTGCATACATTATTACATCAAACCCTGATGGTTATAAAAGCATTGGTTTAAAAACTTCACGCAAAATGATTGTATTTAATGGCGGGGTTGAGTGTAGATTTTTGAAATATGAAATGTATGACGGTACCAAAAAATTTAAAAAACTAGAATTAGAAGAATAGATGATTCCAGAATTGAACATACAACAAAATTCATGTTTATTTTTAGATAGAGATGGCGTAATTAACAAACGCCTTTTGGATGGTTATATAACCAGCTGGAGTGACTTTGTTTTTATTGATGGAGTTTTTGAGGCATTGAATATTCTGCAACAACAATTTAATACAATAGTGATTGTAACCAACCAACAAGGTATTGGTAAAGGGCTTTATACCATTGAAAATCTAAATAATATACACAATAATATGTTGCAAGAGTTTGAGAAAAACAACATTCATATACATGCTGTATTTTTTGCACCACAATTAAAATCAGAAAACTCTGATATGCGTAAACCTGCAATTGGCATGGCATTAAAAGCGAAGCAAATTTTTAAAAATATTAGTTTAGATAAATCAGTAATGGTGGGCGATACAATTTCAGATATGCAATTTGGACGAAATGCAGCTATGAAAAACATTTTCATCAAACATGAAACCGACAATGAAAAATACGATGAAAAATTAATTGATTTTACATTTAATTCTCTTTTATCTTTCGCAAAAAAATTAGAATAATTTTGTCATGCTGACGAAGGAAGCATCTGGATACTTCGTTCCTCAGCATAACAAACTCAATAATAAAAACATGAATATTAAAAACTACACAGTAGCCGACAGATTTTTGAATTATGTAACTATTGATACACAATCGGACCCACAATCAACCAGTTTTCCCAGTACCGAAAAGCAAAAGAATTTAGGAAAAATTTTAGTTAGTGAACTATTAGAAATTGGAGTTTCTGATACGCATATGGACGAATGGGGTTATGTGTATGCAACCATTCCTTCAAACTCAGATAAGCAAAATATTCCAGTTATCTGTTTCTGTTCGCACATGGATACTTCACCCGATTGTAGTGGCTTAAATGTAAATCCTATTGTACATAAAAACTATGATGGACGTGATTTAGTTCTTCCTGCCGATAACTCAATTATATTGCGTTTGCAAGAACAAGCTGATTTGAAAAACCAAATTGGGAATGATATTATTACCGCCGATGGCACTACATTGCTTGGCGCAGATAACAAAGCAGGAGTTGCCGAAATTATGGATGCTGCTTATCAACTGGTAAATAATCCAACAATAAAACATGGCAATATTAAAATATTGTTTACGCCTGATGAAGAAGTAGGGCGTGGAGTTGAGCATGTAGATATTAAAAAACTTGGAGCTGACTTTGGTTATACTATGGATGGCGAAAGCCGCGGAAATATAGAAGATGAAACATTTAGTGCAGATACTGTAAAACTCACCATACATGGCGTAAGCGCACATCCAGGTTTTGCAAAAGGTAAAATGGAAAGTGCCATTAAAATTGCTGGAGATATAATAGCCTCATTACCTAAAAACAGACTTTCATGCGAAAGCACCAGTGATAAAGAGGGTTTCATTCATCCCGTAAGGTTAGATGGAGAAGTTGAAACAGCTAATATTCAATTTATTATTCGTGATTTTGATACCAAAAAATTAGCGGAACATGAAGCGGAACTAAAAGCAATTGTAGATGCAGTAATGAAAAATTATCCAAACTCAACATATGATTTTAAGGTAATTGAACAGTACCGCAACATGAAAGAAATTTTAGACCAATATCCGCAGGTAATTGAGAATGCCTTGGAGGCATTGAAAAGAGCTGGAATGAATGCAAAACGAACTAGTATTCGCGGAGGTACTGATGGTTCACGCTTATCGTTTATGGGTTTGCCATGTCCTAATATTTTTGCTGGCGAACATGCTTTTCACTCAAAATATGAGTGGGTAAGTATACAAGATATGCAACTTGCCGTTGATACTATTTTACACTTATGTCAAGTTTGGGAAGAGAAATAATTTTTTTTATTCCAATATATTTCAAAGCAACTAGTTGTTGAACCAATGTCTTATTGAAATTATAAAATCACTTTTAAAATAATTATAGATTTGTCTGTAAAACTATTGTGCAATGAGGTATTGGTTTAAAAATATTTGTTTGCTTTTTTTGTGTTTATTTCTTGTACAATGTGTGAGTAAAAAAACGCACAAAAAAAGTAAACGCAATTACAAAACACGTTGTCCTAGTTTTGCATATTACAATTTACATAGCGAAGCAAACAATCAAACTTAGTCTTTAAATTTCATTCTCATTTTGAAAACATCATTATTTATTTCGGTTGATGGAATGACTGACCCTTTGGGGCAATCACAAGTGTTACCTTATCTTTCAGGATTATCAAAAAACGGATACAAAATATTTTTAATCAGTTGCGAAAAGTCTGAAGTGTTTGAAAAAGGTAAAGTGAATATCGAAAGAATTTGTGCAGAGAATAATATCAATTGGTTTCCTTTAGCTTACCATAACAAACCTCCAATTATCGGACCCATCTACAACTTGTTGCAAGTAAATAGTCTTGCAAAAAAATTAGTCTCAGAAAACAACATACAACTATTGCATTGTCGTAGTTATTTAAGTGCACTAATTGGCTTGGGATTTAAAAAGAAATATGGTACTAAATTTCTATTTGATATGCGTGGTTTTTATGCCAATGAACGTGTGGATGGAAATATTTGGCCTCAGTCAAAATACATTTTCAAGAAAATTTACAGGTATTTTAAACGAAAGGAAATTGAGTTTTGCGAAAATGCCGACTATACCATTAGCTTAACCTATAATGGTGAAAAGGAAATTCATAGTTGGAAAAATTTATGTAACAACCCGATTCCAATACAAGTAATTCCGTGCTGTGCCGATTTAGATTTTTTTTCAAAGAAGAATGTAAATCCACAGCTGGTTGCTGAATTAAAAACCAAACTAAGTATTAGTGAAGATGATTTTGTAATAAGCTATTTGGGTGCAATTGGTACGTGGTACTTAACCGACGAAATGCTTCAGTTCTATAAGCAATTGAAAAAGAAGAAAAGCAATGCATTGTTTTTAATTATTACCGCCGAAAATCCTGAAATTGTTTACCAGTCGGCCGCAAAGCAAGGCATTGATAAAAGCAGCTTGCGTGTGTTTAGGGCAACAAGGCAAGAAGTTGTGCAACTACTTTCGTTTACACAATTCTCTATCTTTTTTATCAAACCTGTTTATTCTAAAAAGGCATCATCGCCTACCAAATTGGGCGAACTCTTAAGCATGGGTGTGCCTGTAATTTGCAATAGCAATGTGGGAGATGTGGAACACATTGTAAAATCTAGTAATACAGGAATAGTAATTGATTCTTTTGATGAAGAATCCTTTAATAGTGCCATCACTAAAATGGACAATTACCTGAATGTGGACATCACTGAAAGGGCAAAAACAGTAAATGATTTTTTCGATTTGAAAACGGGTATTGAAAAATACACATCGGTATACAAAAAATTGATTGGGTAAATATGATTAGAGAAAACTCTCTATTTGTTTTTTTCTTTACTTATTTGCTACTTTCATTTATAACATTATCATTGCATAAACATTAATTATTACATATTATGAAACATCCTAAAGGACTGTATTTCTTGTTTTTCACCGAAATGTGGGAACGTTTTTCTTATTACGGAATGCGTGCCATTTTTATATTGTTTATGACTAAAGTGTTATTGCTTAAAGACAATGATGCTTCAGTAATTTATGGTAGCTATACAGGTTTGGTATACTTAACTCCTTTGTTAGGTGGTTATTTATGCGATAAATATTTAGGTAACCGTCGTAGTATTATTATTGGTGGTTTGCTTATGGCATTAGGGCAATTTTTAATGTTCTTAAGTGCTAGCATTGGCGAAGGCGGTATTGCCATGATGTGGATGGCACTTACAGCTATTATTGTTGGTAATGGTTTCTTTAAACCAAATATCAGTACAATGGTTGGGCAACTATATCCAAAAGGCGACAGACGTATTGATAGCGCATTTACCATCTTTTATATGGGCATAAATTTAGGTGCGTTTTTCTCACCATTAGTTTGTGGTTCTATGGATTTCAAATGGGGCTTCTTAATGGCTTGTATTGGTATGATAGTTAGTTTAATCAGTTTCGTTTTGTTTCAGAAAAAATATTTGATTTCGGAAGAAGGGAAAGAAATTGGTTTGTTGGTTAAAAAACTTGATTTGAAAAGCATTTTGCTAATAGTTGGTTCAATCGGAATTATCTTTTTCATGTTGAATTTCAAAACCATGTTCAAAACAGATGTTGATATTATTGGCTACTTTATTTATGGAGCAATGATAGCTATGCCAATTATCATTTTAACCGACAAATCACTTACGAGTGTTGAGCGTTGGAGAATTATGGTAATATTTATTCTTGCATTTTTCGTTATCTTTTTTTGGGGTGCTTTTGAACAAGCAGGTGCTTCATTAACGTTATTTGCTGATAGACAAACCGACAGACATGTATTAGGTTGGGAAATGCCAGCGTCTTATTTTCAATCTGTAAATCCGTTGGCCGTTATTTTATTAGCTCCTGTGCTTTCAATTCTTTGGGGCTTTTTATACATGCGCAAATTGGAACCATCTTCTCCAAAGAAAATGGCATTAGGTTTAACATTAGTTGCATTAGGTTATTTGGTAATAGCCATTGCCGTTAAAGGTTTAGATGTTGATGGAAAAGTAAGCATGTGGTGGTTAATTGCTTTATATATCATTCACTCAGTTGGCGAACTTTGTTTGTCGCCAATTGGTTTGTCAATGGTTTCAAAATTAGCTCCATTACGTTTATCATCATTAATGATGGGAACTTGGTTTTTAGCTAATGCAGCAGCAAATAAATTTGCGGGTACTTTAAGTGCATTAATACCACCAACAGCCGACCCTGCAAGTACTGAGCCTCTTGTTTATCCTTCGTTTGTAGGATTTCAAATCACAAACTTGTACGAGTTTTTTATGTTGTTTATTGTGATGACAGGAGTTGCTGCGGCAATACTTTTTATGCTTAGTTCATGGTTACAAAAAATGATGAACGAAGACCATGTAGAAGTACCTGTTGATATTGATAGAGTATAATTTCAAAACATAATATGTATTCAAAACCTACAAGATTTTCTTGTAGGTTTTATATTTTATAATCATGGAAAACAAATTGACATTAGAAGAAATTCAAAATTTTCAAGGCAAATATCCAAAGCAAATTTGGCCATTATTCTTTAGCGAAATGTGGGAACGTTTCAGCTTCTATGGCATGCGCGGTATGTTGGCTTTTTTCATGGTCAACCAACTTGACTTTGATAAGGTAACAGCTAACTTACAATACGGTGCCACGCAAGCATTCGTTTATGCATTCACATTTATTGGTGGCTTGTTAGCCGATAAGGTTTTAGGTAAAAGACGCTCATTGTTTTGGGGTGGAATGTTGATGATTGTGGGAAGCATTTTATTAGCAATCAATCCGCATGAATTTTTCTTTCTCGGAATTTCGTTCAACATAGTTGGAACAGGTTTTTTTAAACCAAACATTTCTAGCATGGTTGGGAATTTATATAAAGATGGCGACAGCAGAATAGATGCAGGTTTCATGTTGTTTTATGCTGGTGTGAATGCAGGTGCTTTGTTAGGTGGATATTTATGTATTGCCATCGGCAAAGGCGAAATGTTGTCGGCAATAATACCTGAAGCTATAAGTTGGAATATTGCATTTGGTATTTCATCGGTGTTTATGGTAATTAGTTTGCTCACCTTTATTCAAACTCAAAAGAAGCTGGGCAATATCGGATTGTCACCTCTATTGGATAGAGAGCCAAGCTATCGTAACAGGACGGAAATCATTACATGTGTAGGTTCTATTTTGGCAATTCCACTCATCATGACAATGGTTTCGAAAACAGAATACACTGATTATTTTATGTATTCGATTGGGCCAATAGCATTGCTGTATTTGATGTTTGAAATGAAAAACTTTACAGCTGTTGAAAACAAAAAAATTGTTGCAGCTGTTTTGTTCATGTTGTTCTCTATCATATTCTGGGCGTTTTTCGAACAAAGTGGAGGTTCGCTTAGCTTTTTTGCAGCAGATAATTTGAACCACAATTTGCTTGGCTTTAACCTAGACCCTAACGGAGTAAACAATTCATCCAACTCATTATTCGTAATTATTTTTGCAGCACCACTTGGGTTGTTTTGGTTGTTTATGAATAAACGAAAGTTAGAGCCGAACACCATCGTAAAATTTGGTTTAGGATTTATTTTTTTAGCCATAGGTTTTTATGTGTTTTATTTCACTAAATTTTTTAGCGATGCCAACGGAATTACATCGTTGAACTTATTTACTTTTGGTTGGTTCATCATCACATTTGGTGAGTTGTGTTTATCGCCAATAGGGACATCAGTAATGACAAAATTATCGCCACAAAAAACACAAGCTGTAATTATGGGAATGTGGTTTTTAGCAAGTGCATACGGCCAATATTTTGCAGGTATTTTAGGTGCCAACATTGCCGAAGCATCTGCCGAAGCAAGTAATGCCGAAAAACTAATTGTGTATGCTGATGGTTACAAGCAACTTGGTATTTATGCTTTGATAGCTGGTATTATTATGATTGCCCTGTCACCAATTATTAAGAAATTGATGGGTGATGTGAAATAGAAAATAGTCAAATTTATTTTAAATCAAGAACGATTAATAGCCTAATAAATCATACATAGTAATGTTCTTAAAAATACCTATTTGCTTTTTTGTAAACTCGTTTATGGCCGGATTTGTTCTGTAAATTGCAGTGTCATTTATTACTAAAAATCTAGCACCTTTGTGTATTCTGTCCAATATATTTTCTCTTTTACTAAAATCGCAAGAGTAGTCTGTATAGCCTTTTCTATTTAGTAAATATAAACTTCCACAAATTGTATAATCGGGTAGTGAAATGATTTTGTCTTCTGGCCCAATCCCAAAACTATTAAGTTCAGGTGCTAATTCAACCATATTTTCATAACGTCTTTTGAAGTCTTCATTCATCCAATTGGTATACCTATCATGCATTTTAATAGCGCAGTGATTAGAAGCTATAAAGATTATGTATCCAAGAATTAATATAGTAGGTATTGGGTAGTTAATTTTATATTGTTGAATTACGTAGAAAAACAGTCCCCAAGTAAGAATAAACAAAGGCATCATTTCTATCATATAATAATCATGGCCATCCAACAACTTAAACCAAAATAGTATGTAAAAAACACCACCAATCATCATAACTAAATTGGCAAACCATAACCTAATTCCGAGTTTTTTGAAATGAATTAAATTAAAAAACCACAATGCAAGAGTAATCCACAAAAGTTTTGGATAATAGTACTCATTCAGCCAAATTTGCTTTACCAAATCAATAGTTTTATCAATTTCTATATTTGTCATCTTCCAAATTGGCCAAAGTCCAGTATACGTGTATTCTCCGCCATGTTGGAGGTTGAATTTAATTACATAACTATACCATGCATATACAATTATTAACGCTATTGTGAACGGAATAAGGCTTTTATAGCCATCATAGTAAAATCGATTTTCTTTATTTTTTATGAATATCAATTCGACAAAGAAAATACCTAATAATGTAATAAAACTAATGCCTGCTGTTGTTTTTAAAAGCATTGCTAAACAAAAATAAAATGCACAAATCCATAAGTCTTTTTTATTTTTATTGATGAAATACTCGTATGCGAAATACCACGCAATTAAAACGAATGCCATGGAAGGCAAATTCGGTAAAAAGCTAATTGTATAGTTGGCTATAACTGGCGACGTAAAAGGAATAATTCCTAAAAATAATGCGATGATACTGTTTTGGAAAACTTTTTGACTGAATTTAAAAACATAAAAAAAACCTAAAAATCCGCAACACATCACAATAAATCTAAATATGCCTTCTTGCGGGTCGAAAATTTTCCAAAGTTGGGCAACTACATAATATAATATTGGAAACTCGCCTAATGACTTGCCTGTTGTAGCATCATCAGCCAATTGATTATGAATTTCAGTTTTGGCAAAAGGAGTATTATATTGATAATACATTTGGGTAATTGACAATCCATTTGTTTGTCGCCACAAATGGATACTTTGAGGTGGTTTATTAATTAATTCTAAATAACCATATCTATAACCAAGTACTCCTAATACCGCAAAAAATATTAACCACGAATATTTAGGGATGTGTGGATTGAAAGTTATTTTTTTACTTAGATCCATATTAGTTTTTTTCGATGCTATTTACAAAATCATCAAATAAATACCTACTATCTAATGGACCTGGAGCTGCTTCGGGGTGATATTGCACACTGAATACGGGTTTGTTTTTAACTCGTATACCTTCAATTGAATTGTCGTTTAGGTTACGATGTGTTACTTCTATTTCTGTGTTGTTGCTAAGGCTACTTTCATCAATTGCAAATCCATGGTTTTGAGAAGTAATTTCACATTTGCCAGTAATTAAATTTTTTACTGGATGGTTAATACCACGATGACCGTTATGCATCTTAAACGTTTTTAAACCTAACGATTGTGCTAATAATTGATGACCCAAACAAATACCAAATAAAGGTTTATTGGTGGCAAGTATGTTGTTCACAAGTTTTGTTTCGGCGGGCATTACCTGCGGGTCGCCAGGACCGTTTGATAAGAAATAAGCGTCAGCACCAAAATCAAAAATATCTTTTTCGGTAGCGTTGTAAGGGAATACTTTTAAATAACAATTGCGTTCTGCAATACAGTTTAGAATACTTTTCTTAACTCCAAAATCTAAAACGGCAACTTTGTATTTAGCATCAGGATTACCGATAAAATAACTAGTTTTTGTTGAAACTTTAGATGACAATTCCAAACCTTGCATACTTGGTACGTCTGCAAGAATGGATTGTAAACGTTCAATATTTTCTGTTTCAGATGAAATAACACAGTTCATTGCGCCATTATCACGAATGTGTTCTACCAATGCACGCGTATCAATATTTTCTATTCCAACAATCTTGTTGTTTAAAAGAAAATCATATAATGAATTAGTGCTTCTTTTTCTCGAAAAAACATCACTAAAACTTTTGCAAACCAAACCTGATATTTTAGCATCATTACTTTCCATATCTGCATCTAATACGCCATAGTTACCAATATGAGTGTTTGCCATTACCATTACTTGCCCAAAATATGATGGGTCGGTAAAAATTTCTTGATAGCCCGTCATGCCGGTATTAAAGCATATTTCGCCAGTTGTTGTTCCAATATTGCCAATGGCTTTTCCTTTAAAAATAGTACCGTCTTGTAATAATAGAATTGCTGGTTGAGGAGAATGTGAAGCGTTCAAAATATTAAGTTTAATTGTTGATATTAAACACAAACTTACGTTTGTTCTGATGGCTACAAACCTAATTTATTATTTGTAAATTCAGCACTTAGTTGATTTGCTTTTTTATCTTTTTATGCACAAGTTATTGAAATTAACTATTACATTTTGTGTTATAATTTTAATACTAGTTTAGCTATGTGCTCATGATATGATACCGAAAGTTTGATGCTTACATTGAAATTGCAAAATAAGTTACTATGCCTATTTAATATAGAACTTCGAGAGTTTTAAATTGATTTTTTGCAGATATGGTTTATGATTGTGAAGCTTGATGAGCAAGAAATTATACTTTGCGGTAAGCTATTTCATTGGATAGAATTGTTTCCCAATTTGGTAATTAACTTTTAGTTATTACCAGACCTAAAATATTCGGCGGACTTAAAAAGTTCGTATTAATATTCTAAAATATGATTGATTAATATTTAGCTTGTGAATAATACCTTTGTTGGAATTTCCTTGCGTGCAATTTGTTGCCGGTTCAAATCTAATTTTCGATTCACTTGCTTTTACAGGAAAAATAGTTAGTTATCACATTTATGGTTTCTGCATTTCTAACTGAATAACCTTCAGTAATATTATTGATATGATTTTTGGTTATCTATTCATTTTAAATTAACAATCTTATTATTTCCTCTGAAATATATACACTTCGAATTTCGGATTGGGGTAACTTGATGAAAAATTATTGAGCAAAAGAAACTCCTTATTATCTAAAAATCTTTCGAGAGGTTGCCCAATTTCTTTTGGGAAAAAGTGTGAATCCCAAAATATTATTTCGCCCGATTTTAAAGTATTCTCAGGATGCTCTTTGTCTAAGCCACCTGAATTGAGTACTTTTTTCTCATCAAAGGGGTCGGTTTTTAAAGCTAACGTAAAATACGGATAGTAATATGATATTTTTTTATCGCTACTTACATTTTGCAAATACCAATCAGCAGATGTTTGCATTACACCTTCCTCAACACCAAAACTGAATGGCAATATTTTGTTTGCATTTTCAAAAATATCTGAAGCATGAAGCATTATTAACACACTTGAAACTAAATATAATTTATGGTGAAAATTATTTAGTAAATTGTAACCAATCAACACGCAAAAAGCAATTAAAGGTGTTATACATGTAAGCACTCTTAACAATCCTAAAGATCCTGCAAGGCCTTTCCACCAGAGAATACTATGTAATCCAACAAAAAAGAAAATTATGAAGAATGAAAATCCAAAAGGAAATAACAATGGAAATTTCTTAAATTTAAATAAGGTAATAATAAATAAGCCGAGTGAAATTAATAATCCGTATGAAGTATAGTTACCAAAGGTTGTATGGTAGGATGAAACAAAATCCAATAGCTCTCCATGTCCATAAATATCACTAGCGCCTTGATATGGATTTTCTGTAATGAGCCATAAAAAATCCTGAAAATACAGGCCTCCTATGATGGAATAAATAACTGTAACAACAGGCAACAGAAGTATTGATTTCCATTGTTTTTTGTATAAGAATGCTATGGCAAAAATACCCATAATAAAAAAACCTTCGGTGCGTGCGAATGGAAGAAATGAAATGACTATTGCGCTAAAATTAAATTTAGCTACCACTAAAAAATAAAATGCCGAAAGGAGTATGACTGAAAATAAAGGTTCGGTAAGTGCACTGTTGGATGTTCTAAATGCTTCGGGCGAAAGAAAAATGATGAGAGCTACAATCCAGCTATATTTTAGATTAAATTGTTTTGCTAAAAGATAAATTAGAAAAGATGAAATGGTGTTACAAATTAGATTTAGTATACAACAACCTAGCATTCCAAATTGTGCAAATGGAGATGCTATCAAAGTAAATATTGGTTTTGCCCAATGGTCTAAATAAAATTTTGGGTATTGAAATGAGTATTTGGCTAACACATAGTGCATTGCTCCATCGCCATAATCTGAGCGTGCTTCGGTATTAATTATTACCCAAAAAGTTGTGACACTTATTAATAGAATAATAAAAATGTCGAAGTATTTTGTAATTAATTTCAAATAAAAAAATTTTAACTGTTACACCGCAAGCATATTCGCTAGTTCTACATAAGCCTCCCAACTAAGTTGCTCTGCGCGTTTATTAAATATTTCGTTTTCTAAAACATGCTGTTTGTTGTTTCGCTGGGCAATTTGTTTCAATCCATTGCGCAATGTTTTTCTACGTTGATTGAATGCCGCCTTAATAATTTCTTTGAAAAAAACTTCATTACATGCCAATGAAGTGTTGCTTTTGTGTACCATTCGCATCACGCCAGATTTTACTCTTGGTGGAGGGTCAAACTCAAGTTCACTTACTGTAAATAAATATTCAATATCGTAAAAAGCTTGAAGCAGAACGCTTAAAATCCCATACTCTTTATTACCTGGTTTTGAAGCAACACGTGCTGCCACTTCTTTTTGAAACATTCCTGAAAATAGAGGAACCTGGTTGTGATTTTCGAAAACTTTAAAAAGAATTTGAGTTGAAATATTGTAAGGATAATTACCAATTACTGCCGTTGGTTTGTCAAACATTTCTTGCATGTCCATTTGCAAAAAATCACCTTCAATTATTCTATGTTCTAATTCTGGGAAGTGTTCTTGTAAGTAAGGAACACTATCACGGTCTAGCTCTACAACAAACAATTTTTCATGAAAATAGTTAAGCAAATACTTTGTTAAAACACCCATTCCAGGACCTATTTCAACAACTTTTTCAAAAGTATCATAACCTGCAATGCTATGAGCTATTGTCTCAGCAATTTCTTCATTCTTTAAAAAGTGTTGTCCTAAAAATTTTTTAGCCCTAAGTGTTTGCAAATCTTTATGTTTTTACAAATAAACAAAACTATTGCTAATGATTATGTATTAGTGGATGATGAATTTCATTTTTGTAAATGTACAATAAAATTAACACAAGATATTTGTCATATTTGTGCTACAAAAAGTATATTATAAGATAAGAGTGCTTGAACCTAAATTGTTTTCAAGCGATTCGGAATTATCAAAACATCAATTGAAACAAATATTTTTCTAAAATAACTTCAATTCAATATGATTATTAGTTAGTTCTGGACCTGATGAGCACAATAGTAATGTTGTGGAAAAAGAAACGAACATTGAAATAAGTCTTGTGCTGGAAATGTGTTATATCAATGCGTTTGAAGATTTTGTTAATTTTTTTTATGACTTCACCTTTCGTACATTTTTCAAATAAACCAAATAACGCTTATTGAATTGTGAAAAAAAAACAGCAATATTGCTTTGCTCAAATGTGTCGTAAATATTACATTAAGCCAAGCAGTTTATGCAAAAAAAAAAGAAACTTTAGGTGTCTAAAATTGTAAGAATAAATATTGTTTTGACGTATTTTTTGCAATACAGATTTTTGCAACTTTCTTTTTGTAAAATCAGAAAGTCGTATTTTATAATGTGCATTTTCTGTTTGTTTAGTAACCATATTTTTTCACAAGATAAAGTAGAATTAAAATTAAATATTTTTGCTGAGAAGGAATATAAGGCATATGAAAAAGAAAGTTATGAAACCAGTTTTTCTGATACTTTGCAAGCCCAAGAAGAAATAAAGCAAACACTAAATAAATTTTGGAGCAAAGGTTTTGTAAATGTTGAAGTAACTGAAATAAAGCAAATCAAAAATCAAGTTTCTGCTACTATTAAATTAGGAAAATGTTTCAACAAATTTTATATCAATAGAATTACTTATGCTGATAAATTGGGCTTAGAGAATTCAATAAAGTTAAAGCAGCATGTATTTACTGCTGATGAACTTTCAAAATTTAAGGAGAAAGTCATTAATAGCTTCGAACAACAAGCCTATCCATTTGTAGCTGTAAATCTTGACTCTATTAGCTATTCTGAAAATATTATTTATTCCAATTTTAATATTACTGCTAATAAAAAGGTTAAGATAGACAGTGTTATCATTAATGGAAATGCAAAATTAAACAAGTATTATTTAAATAAATATGTTGGTATAAAGCCAAATGATGATTATGACGAGCGTATAGTAAAATCAATAAACAATCGCTTAAAAGAACTTCCATTCGTTACCGAAACAAAACCTTATAGTATTATATTCACTAAAAAGTACACAAAACTGCTAATTCAATTAGATAAAAGGAAAGCAAACAAGTTTGATGGTTTTTTGGGTTTCTTACCCAACGAAAAAAATGATAGAATAAATTTTACTGGACAGTTAAATATAAAATTACTCAACACCATTGCGCATGGAGAAACTATTGAGTTGGAATGGAGAAAATTGCAGGCGCTTACGCAAGATTTAAAAACAAACTTTATTTATCCCTATATTTTTAATTTGCCATTTGGTGTAGAGCATAATTTGAAATTGTATAAGCGTGACACAACTTTTATTGATGTATCAAATGCATTGGGAGTTCAGTATTTACTTAAGGGTGGTAACTACCTTAAATTTTTTGTGAGCAAACGCAATATTAATTTAATAAACACAAGTGGTTATGAATTTGCAACTATTTTACCTGAATTTGCCGATATTTCAAACACATCATATGGTATTAACATTAACTTGAATAATACCGACTACAAATTAAGTCCGCGTAGTGGTTTAAAAGTAGTTTTGCAAGCTACGGCTGGCACAAAACAAATTAGGAAAAACCAAATATTTAGCGAAAGTGTTTATAATGGTTTACAACTCACATCTCAGCAATACCAGATGCAAGGCGCTGCTTCGTATTTTATTCCAATTTTTAAAAAGAGTACAATTTTGATTGATGCGAAATTTGCGAGCATAATTGGTAAAAACATTTTCACGAATGAGTTATACAGAATTGGAGGATTAGTCTCTCTTCGAGGCTTTGATGAAGAGTCAATCAACGCCTCGGCATATATAATCCCTACTATTGAGTATCGTTTTTTATTTGATAAAAACTCTGCCATTTTTATTTTTGCAGATGGTGCTTACTATGAGAATATTAGTCGTACACAACGAGTTTTTGATAGGCCATACGGTGTCGGAACTGGATTGTTTTTCGAGACAAAAGCTGGGATATTTTCTCTTACATATGCATTAGGAAAGCAATTCAACAACCCGGTATTAATCAAGAATGCTAAAATACATTTTGGTTTAGTTAGTGTTTTTTAATAAGCTCCCATATTTTTTACTTTCTTACTTTCGAATATTCCTTACAACATTTTCATGTAATACCCACATTTTCAATTGTGAGAGTTTCTTTAAAAAAGTAAGTTTGCGAAAATAAAAATTTATATGGCAATTTATTTAGACAATGCAGCTACAACAGCACTTGATCCTGAAGTGTTAAACGCTATGCTTCCAATCATGCAAGAGCATTATGGAAATCCATCATCAATACATGCAATGGGGCGCAAAACAAGAACTGCAATTGAAAATTCGCGAAAAGTAATTGCTAAATTATTGAATGCACAAGTTGGTGAAATATTTTTTACATCAGGAGGAACCGAAGCTGACAACATGGCTATTCATGGAAGTGTTTTTGATTTGGGAATCAAACACGCAATTACAAGTAAAATTGAGCATCACGCTGTTTTACACACACTTGAAAATTTGCAAGAAAGAGGATTTATAAAATTGAGTCTGGTAAATATTAGTGCAAATGGTCAGATAGATTTGGCTCATCTTGAAGAATTATTGGCAACCAACGAACGGTCGCTAGTTAGCCTAATGCACGCCAATAATGAAATTGGAAACTTGTTGCCCATTTTAGAAGTTGGCAATTTGTGCGAAAAGTATAATGCATTATTTCATTCCGACACAGTGCAAACAATGGGACATTATGTTCATGATGTAAAAGCATTAAAACTACACTATTGCGTTGGAGCGGCACATAAATTTCACGGACCCAAAGGCATTGGATTTATATATTTGAATAGTGATATTAAAATTAAACCAATTATCCATGGTGGTTCTCAAGAGCGCAATATGCGGGGTGGAACCGAAAATGTATATGGTATTATTGGTTTAGCCAAAGCACTTGAAATTGCTTATCGCGATATGGCCGAACACCAAAATCATATACAAGATTTAAAATCATACATGATTGATAAACTAGTGCAAAACATACCGGGTGTTGAGTTTAATGGTACAGCAACAGTTTCTGAAACTTCGCTTTATACTGTGCTTAATGTTCGTTTTCCTGAAACCTCAATTGCCGAAATGTTGTTGTTTAATTTAGATATTGCAGGTATTTGTGTATCTGCTGGTAGTGCTTGCACAAGCGGCAGCAACCAAGGTTCGCATGTGTTACGAGGCATTGGTGTTGATATGAACCGTCCATCAATACGATTTTCATTCTCTAAAAATAATACCAAGCAAGAAATTGATATTGTTGTTCAAAAATTATGTGAGATGTTTTTGGTAAAATCATAGTTGAGTAATCAACTGCAAATAAACGATACAATTTCATCTTCGTTTTTATTGGTAACAATTATATCTAATACTTGTAACAAGTTTGATGCGTACAATCCTTCGGTATTTTTGTGATTTTCGGATTCCCAAATACTAATGCATTTATTAAATTGATACGCCTCTATATTAATATTATAAACGATATTAGGTATTACAAAATCCTTGTTTACGTCAATAAAATATATAAAAACAGGGTAATCAAACAAATCAATATTCAGCAAGGTTTCGTTAAAAGTTGCATCATAATACAAGTAATTGATCATTTTGCAATTCACTCCTTTTGCAATTAATTTTTGTTGCAAAACTTTTAGTTTAGTTTGCATCACCTTAAGTGGAGTTTGGTCAGCGTTAAAATTGTCAATTGAATTCCAAGTATTATCTGAAAGTTTTAAATATTCAATTCCCAAATCCGATATTTCAAGTTTATAATCGAAACGTGTGTAATTGGGCACGAAATAGCCTGGATAAAAATAACGCAATCCAATTGCTTTGCAATGTTTAATCTTTAAATAAATAAGATACTTCCCAAGACTATATTTTTTGTATTCATGGTCGTAAAAGCAGGTAATACCTGCTGATGTATTAGCGCCAACATCAAAAATACCAATTGCAATAAGTTTTTTTCCATCAAAAATATTTACCTCAAACGAGTCAAAAATATTTTCACATTTACCGTCTTCATATAATAAGTGTTGTATTGATTCTGATGCTTCAAATGCTACACCTTTTCTATAATTATAAAACAAAAGTTCTTTTTCGGGAGTCAGTTTAAAGCGTTTTATTGTTACTTTAAATTTCTTGTTTTGCTTTTCGAGTTTTGTTTGTGTGCGAGTAGGAGTAAAGCTATGTAAATCAAGTCTCAGCCAAATAGCGCTATAGTAAGTTTTATTAAACTTCAGAAAGTTGGTAGTAAAAACACTTTGCGTCATTCTAAAATATCCTTTACTCAAATAATTATCTAAGCCTTCGCCAGATAACATGCTTGGATAAACTGAATGTGCTAACATATTTGATGTGAAAATGTAGTTATTTTCTAATACTCTAATTCGATTAAAAATCGAATGCCTAAATATAAGTTTTCAGTTTTAAAATCATCTCAAATTTGTTCATGTGAGTTATTTTGTCGAAAAATGAATTGACTTATTTTGCCTACTAACTGAGTAAAACTAACAATTTTAATGATTTTTGAAGGTGTTTTGAATGAGAAAATTAAATTACGTCTAATGTGTTATATATGCCCAATACATTTATCGATTAAAACATTAATATTGCGACTAATAATTTTTTTAATAAAATGAAACGCATAAATTTTTTGATTGTTGCAAGTGTTGTTGTCTTTTTTTCATCGTGTGGTAACACTAAAAAGGAAGATAGTGTTTTGAGTATTGGAATTGATGCAAAGAATATTGATACAACTATTCGTCCGCAGGATAATTTTTACCTTTTCGCAAATGGTAGTTGGTTAAAAAATAATCCTGTGCCAGCAACAGAAAGCCGTTGGGGAAGTTTTTCAATATTGAATGAAGACAACCTAAAAAAGTTGCGAGAAATTTTGGATGAAACTGCCAAGAAGAAAAACGCAATTGGAACAAATGCTCAAAAAATTGGTGATTACTATTATGCTTCAATGGATTCGGCAAAGAAAAATGCTGAAGGTGTTAAACCTTTAAGTTCGGAATTAGAGTTGATTGAAAGTATCAAATCAAACAATGACATTATAAAAGTTTTAGCAAGCCTGCAACTAAATGGCACTAGGGCATTGTTTTTAACATACGTTGGTCAAGATTCTAAAATAAGCAGTCAAAATATTACGCAATTACAACAAAGTGGTTTGGGATTGCCCGACCGTGACTACTACACAAAATCTGATGAAGATTCAAAGCAATTGCAAGTAGCATATCAGGAGCATTTAGTAAAAATGTTCGAGTTGTTAGGCGATGCAAAAGATGTTGCAGCTAAAAATGCCAAAATTGTTTATGCTTTTGAATTACGCCTTGCAAAAGCAAGCATGACAAATGTAGAGCAACGTGATATTGAAAAACAATACAACAAAATGACAATTGCCGATTTGGAGAAAAAATATCCAAACATGCAATGGCAAAATTATTTGAATGCGATGGGATTAGCTTCAGCAAAAGAAATAATTATTGGGCAGCCACTTTTCTTTAAAGAAACCAACGTGATGCTTAAAACT
>Ga0214921_10004844_pt1 | contig 19465 bp, 17 predicted proteins | sample LL1505_MetaG_FD_177992 | JGI IMG/M metagenome (GOLD analysis project Ga0214921, IMG submission 177992) | Freshwater microbial communities from Lake Lanier, Atlanta, Georgia, United States - LL-1505 | ecosystem: Environmental > Aquatic > Freshwater > Lake | place: USA: Georgia | collected... | reverse complement strand
ATTCCTCCAGCCGACCTTGCCCGCGCCACATGTCCACCACCGCTGCCACCAGTTTGGGCAGATAGGCCAAGCCAGACCATTCGTTACTGGGTAGGCCATCAATCAGTTCCACCACTTTTTCCAGCATATGTTGGCCCTCTTCGGGGTGTGCATGAAGCAGTGTTGTCGCTAATTTATAGGCTGGGAAAATCTCATTCGGTTGCTCTTGGTGAAGGCGACGCAGCAAAAGCAAGTTGCGCTCACGTTTACGGTCTCGCTCTTCGGCTTGAACATAGCCGTGGTCTGCCAGCACCACACCAGAGTCTGGCCAGTGGCCTTGACCCAAACTAAGTAAGCTTTTAGAAACGTCTTCGTGCACCCGCCCCGAGAAGCGGATCTGGGGGTGGTTTCGAAACAAGCGCAGTGACTTAAAGGCAAGCTCTACCTCAGACTTGCCCATGGTCGTATTCGGGTGCATGGTGGAAGGGCCGTACAAATCAATGGTCACAACTTGAGCCATGCAATCGGTGCGTTCAAGGGCTTTTGCCAAGACTTTCGTACTGTCGCTGGTCAATTGTTGATCTGCATCAAGGCTCAATATCCATGGCTGCGTGGCCGCTTCAATGGCTGCATTGCGCGCAGCGGCAAAGTCGTCAATCCATTCAAAGTGCAAAACCTTGGCACCCATGGCTGCGGCTATGGACACTGTGTCGTCTGTGCTGCCTGTGTCCACCACCACGACTTCAGCAGCAATGCCTTTGACCGATGCGAGAGCCTTTGGTAAATGGCGAGATTCATTGCGCACGATCATGCAAACGCTCAAAGGCAAAATTTCGGGCATGTTGGTTTCCTTCATGTTGAGGCCACATCTAACCAGCTAAGGCCGGTTTCGGGCAAAGCCACATCGGCCTCGAGCAATGCTGTGCTCACCTCGCGCAGCATATCGCTTACGTTGGTCTCGGTGATGCGGGCTTTTTCTCTGAACTGCTTGACCAGCTTGGAGAGTTTGTCGCTGAGTGAGGTTGCCATGTATTGAAGCCTGAAAGAAAAAGGGGGCAACTCCCCAAGGTGCCACAAGACGCTAAACTGTAAGAATGATTGTATTCAGCGCATCGGTCTTCTTTACGGTATGGAGTTTTTTAGCCGATCTGGCTTACTCTCTGGGTGCCCTGTTGGTGCGGCAAATTACTTGTGTGCCCATCAAGTTTGCTGGGGCTAGCGAAAAAATCGCTAGCCTAGGGCGTTTGATGCCGAGCAACATGCAGGTTGTATTTTGGGCATGGGCGAGATTGTGGCCTTGGTCTAGCAAGTCACAGCCAACTTCGAAGCGCCGCATTGCCTCTGGCGCTGGAGTTCAGGTGCATGACGTCAACCGCATTGTCAATGCGTTTGTCTAAATGCAAGACATGATGAAGAAGATGCGCGGCGGCGGCCTGATGAAAAAGCTTGGTGGTATGAAAGGCATGCCCGGTAGGATGTAAAACTCTGATAACCATATGAATAAATTTTCAATTTGCATCCCAACTTATAACCGAGGCTCCAAAGCCCTCAACCAAGTTTTAACTACTCTTCCCCTCATTGATGAGGATTGGGAAATCTTAGTATTAGATAATTGCTCATCCATATCGTTAGGAGAATATGCTGAAATTGAAAAAATATCAAAAGTCGACCCTAGACTTAAATATATTAGGCATCCTAAAAATTTAGAATTTCATGGTAATGTTTTATCTTGTTTGAAATTATGTGACTCAAATTATATACAGATTATTTCGGATGAGGATTTTTCTAATCCGCCTGTCGTTCGTGATGCTTTAAATGTTTTGAGTGAATTCCCTGATGTTGGTTTAATGAGAGGGTCTATATCTGCCATTTCAGGTATGCAGCCCAGAAATAGCACAACTTATGCTGATAATTTATGGTCTTCTGGTAGAGAGGCACTAGGTGAATTTTCGCTTACAACAAACTATATTTCAGGCATTATCTATAATAAATCCCTGCTAAATCAGCACGACATTATTAATAAATTTGAAAATGGTTTAAATTCTATTCCAACAATACAGTGGTATGCTCACATGTACTTAGATATTCTAGTCGCATCTGTTTGTAAAGTAATGACCACTAAAGATATTGTATGCATTGAAGGTGAAGAAATTAGCTCCACATCTTCAATGAATTCCATGTCAAATTTACTAGCTTATTCCTTTGGTGGAAGACTAGAACAAATAATTGCTTTCAGGGATGCTTTTCGGGAAGTGTGTGGCAAGAACGAATTAAATGATTTAGCATTATTAGTTTACTTGTATCAACGGTTGATTAACAAATATATATTTTTATTTAAAATTGATGATTCCTTACATACCTATAGAAATTTAGACACAAGTTATTTAAAAGAATCGTTGTTTAATTTTTGTATATCAGCTTCACATATTCCTGAATTTAGTAACATACAAGATAAAACCAATGAAATTATCAAAGAAGCGTTTAGAAAATTTTTTAATTAAAGCGAATTCAAAATCGAACTGCAATCCGCATCAGTGATTGTTTAAATACTTCTGTGGTTCATTTGAACCCCAGTTATTTTCTAGGTCAGTTGTTTAATTTGCTTCAATAATTCGACTCGCATTATCAGTCGCTTTTAATTGATGTATTTAGAATAGATTTTATGCAGATGTAATATTTTTTCAGGGCACTCTTTAAAGAAGGCTATTTCATTAGGAGCATCTAGGTGCTTTTTATACAAAACGGTAAATGTCTCTTCAGAGAGATCGCAACGAAATAGCAATGATAAAAAATGAGATCTGTCTCTCTTGTTGTGCGAAATGATCTCATTAACATCAATTGGTCCAATAACTGATTGTAAGCTTGCACCCAACTCCAATCTGGCGACCTCTTTGACTCTATCGGTCATTTTTTCCCTAAAGCGAATAATCCCGCCAGGAATATGCCAACCACTTCCAGAATGTACATCATCTCGCCAAGTCAGTAATACACCATGTTCAGGATGCTGAATTAGTAAGTCCACATTAATGAACGGGGTTAGGCGACCAACTAAATAGAAAATAGAATCAGGCAGGCCTTTTTCTGGATCTTGAACGTAATCCTCAATCTTTTGAATAGACTCATTCATAAGCCGCTTGAATCTTGATTTTTTTTTCTTGCTTTTTAAGACCTAAACCAGTGTCAGTAATGGATTTTAACTTTGCCTTAACATCCCAGGCCGGGCGATTAAAGCCCATGTTGTATTCAGGTAAAGCTAGTTTCATACACTTATCGCAAGTAGTAACCCTTTTTTTTGCTTGGTTAATTTGCTCTAAGGTACTTTTTAAGAAGTTCTGAGCAACAACATTTTCATCTCTTTGAAATACCGTGCAGCATACGGGCACTGATAAATCAGCGTTGATATTAATCTGATTTTCTCTAAATGGGCAAAAATTTTTAGGAAGTCTACTTTTGCTAGAGGCCTCAACTCCTTCTCTAATTGTAACTAATAAATTTTCTTCTAATTGCTGAGTTTGTAGATCAGGATTACCGTCAAAGTAAGACAATACCCTCTCTAGAGGCATTACTAATGCATACGTTTCAGACATTACAAACCCAAGTTCATTGGCCAGTTCCCGAAATTTTTCAAGATTGATTCCTGAATTATCTCTGTATAAATGATAATTAATATCAACCAGGGTATTTGCTCTGTATTTATCTAATAAATACCGTAATCGATATAAATTAGACTTCACCAAATTAATATCTCCACCTTCATGAGTGTTATTATAAGCATCCGGATAGTAACCCGATAAGGAGACCTTTAAATAATCAGGATTTTGTTCAATCAACCTGTCGAGGCGATCATCAAACCGAATTGAAAGGTTACTCGATAAAGCAACCGCAATATTCTTGTTATGAATATATTGCACTACCTCATCAATATAGGGGTGCAAAAGTGGCTCGCCCCAACTATATAAACTAATATGAGATATATCTGGGCTTTCAAGAATAATTTTGTCAACTACCTCTTTAAATAAGGATAAAGTCATCGAACCTTTTGGCACGCCATGATCTTCAATACTATGCGGACAAGAGGCGCACTTTAGATTACATGAGCTTAAAATATCAATTGTGTAGTAAGGTGACTTTTCATCTTGAAAACTCAGCACAGGTATATTAGTAATACCTAATTTATTCAGCAAATTAAATATCTCCTCCTCTTTTAAAGCAACAGCAACAAAAATGGCAGGATTTTTAGCCTTAGTTAAAGCCTCAAGAAAAGTTAAAGGTTGGTGAACAGGCAAGCCCCTCACCTCTTTGCCAACAAATGCAGAATCTGAATCTATAAACCCAGCAACTGATATATCTTTCGAATTGAGAACGCGTAAGGCGCCCAACCCAGTCATTCTTGCCCCCCATATAAAGACAGAGTATCCTTGTAAAGCATTGATCGATTTTTGCTTATTGCTAATCATTAAGGGTCTTCCTAAATTTCTCAAGATCAACCTGACTCATATTTTTTCGATAAAAATTTACTAATTCAATAATTTTACTTTGAATAGGCGAAAACAAAAACTCACCAATCTCTGAAAACAACTTGTCAGGGCTACCAGAATACTCTGTATTGAAACCATCTTGTCTAATAATGATCGATTGCTTTTGATCCATAACTTGTTGAACTACCTGGCCAATTTCTCGAAGTGAAAAAGGATTCCCGGTACAAAAATTATAGTCATTAGTCTGTAATGGTAATTTTGGTAATAAATTGACTAAAAATTTTCCCAGGTCATCAACATGAATAAAGTCAAACAGCATGTCTCGATTTAAAGAGACAGGAGCGCCAGATAGCACCCTACAAATATTATTAGAAATGAACCTTCTAGTGTAATCCTCATATTTTCCAAAAATTCCAAACAACCTTAAGTTAATAGAATTCTGAATTTTAGAAAATTTAAGCTCTCTTGCAATTAAATATTTTGCTAAGCCATAAGTATCAATTGGAATAGTCATACCAAATCTGGATTCGTCCATTCTTGGCTGATATGCCCTACGATCATACTCAGCACCAGAGCCTAATTGGATTAATTGACCATAAGAATCATGGTTATTGAAGATATTAAAAAACATCTTTAAAGAATTTTCAACCGATGTAATCTCAACTGCGCTATGTATTACAAAATCAGGCTTCTTGAATGATAGATAACGTTTGCAAGCCTGGTCGTCTAACAGATTCAATTCTTGCCGTGTTGGAGACAATACAACATAGGTAGTGTTTTCTTCAAAGTATTGGCGTATGTTCTGACCGATAAAACCACTTCCGCCAATAATAAGAACAGATTGATTGTTATTTTGCATGTGAGTGAATATAGATCACCTGCGCATGATCTATCCATCTATTTTTATCAATATTTTCAAAATCCTTTTGGCCGCCAATAGTATTTATTAATGAATGGCAATGCGGATCTAAGTCCTCTTCAACGCAAACCATCGGCGCTGAGCATGCTGCACAAAAGTTAATACATTTTCTTTTTCCTGCTAACATTGCCACTTGTAGTTCACGAAGAGAATCTCCATTCCAAATATCACTAACATTTTCATTGTTTACATTACCAACCACTACTTTTCTTGGCCAATCTAAAGTACATGGACTAACTGTTCCGTCACAATTAAATTGCATGTACATAAAAATAAATGGGCATACCTCTTTCCAAGCGTTAATAGTTTGACCATACATCCCAGTTTCCGTAACATCATTCTGCTTAGTTAATTGAGTTTCAGCCCATTGTGGCACTATTTTCTCAACAAAAATTTCGTCACATATTGGACCAAAGGTATCAAAGAAATATTTCTTCTCTTCTTCCGTTAAAACAAATATTTCTGTTGAGTCTTTTTTTAACGCATGAGCTTGGTCAGCAATCTTGACATAAATTTTTAAACTACTCTTTAATCTAGTTTTGGTTTCATATAAATTCCGAACGCCATCAATAATCTCTTGAAAAACCTGCTTTACGCCGGCAACCTCCATATATCGCTGATCAGTTAAACCTTCCAAGGAAATATTAATACGCTGTAAACCAGCCTCAACCAAACCTTTATTAATTAAAGGCTCTAATTTCGAACCATTGGTAAACATCTCAATTATGTCTGCACAATCACTTTTTCTTGCATAAGCAACCATCTCAATGACGTCCGGATTAAGTGTAGGCTCACCATGGTTACCAATTTTAATTTTTTTAATTTTCTCTGGAAATGCAGCGCAATCATCCACAATTTTCTTAAACATCTTGAAATCCATAAAGCCACGCTTAAGGCCAACTTTTTTCATTCCTTCTATGTCAGCCTGGAAACAAAAACTACACTTGTAGTTGCATACGCTCGAAACATCAATATGAGCAGATATAGGTGTTTTTAAAGGTAAAATGTCTTGAAGCGGCTTTTTATTTGCCGAGTGGATTCTTGGTCTAATTACAGCTACGTTTTGTTCACTCATTTATATACTCCAAATTTATATTAGCTAATGCGCATCACTTGATCTTGAAATTCCAAAACCCTACATGAACTTTTATTGTCTTTTAAGAATTGTATTACCTGTTGAGAATAATTGCCTGGAAGCATCAAAATAAGTAAATCACAATTAGTGGTTAAAAACATATCAGGGCTGATAATCATTTTGTGCAAAATAGGGGTAAACTTACCATGTTTAAAGCTTGCAGAATCAACTACGCATGTAATTTCTTGCAAATCGGCCATAGCCATTAGTGCTAAAGCTCTATGCCCAGCACCCCATACAATGATTTTTTGGCCCCTCTTGCTTGCATTTGAAACTATTAATTTAACAGACTCAATAATTGCATCTACTACCACTTTTGCATTTGTTAGGTCCAGCATATTTTTTTTCTTCGCAACCAAAACAAGATCATTACCATTATTTTTTGTATATTGCTCTAAAACCTCAAAAGAATTAATCTCAAACGCCAATCTCAGAGATGATTGAGTGAAATACACCAGATGATCTGCTACAAATTCATATAAACATGATTTTTGTAATAAGTAATCCAAATTAGGTACTGAAATATAAACAACCCCATCATCACATAATAATGAGTTGAGCTTTGATATGAAAGTATGGGTTTGAGGTTGATGCTCAAGAAAATTATTACAAACGACAAGCGAAAACTTTTGAGAAGATTGATTAACATAGTCAAGTAAATAACCTTGTTCTGTTGATAAGCCCTTCTCCCTGGAGAAAACTACATTTTCTTTAGAGTTCTCAAGACCAATAGCATGAAGATTTAACCGTCCAAGAACCTCTAAAAAATCTCCTTTTCCTGAGCCGATTTCAATAGCGTTCTTACCATCTAAAGCATACTTTTCAACAAACGGTTGCCACTCTTTCACAAGTGTATTTTTTGAGCCCATTGACAGAGAGGATGTAGTGATCACATCCTTGTAGTAACTCACAGGGTCATTTTCTAACTGAACTAAATTACAAGAAATGCACTGACTAATGCGCAACTTAACCGGAAAATCAGTAGCAAATTCAGATAGATCATCTAAAAAATTTTGCGCTGCTCTCGGAAAACCATCCAAATTAATTAAATTTAAAAGTTGATTTGAACCACAAAGTCTGCAAGAAAAAATGTTCATTTTATTTATTCAAGTATTTCAAAATTGAAGTATCATAATTCAGTTACTTATTTAGCAATTTCCAGCGTGCGTCCAACATCTCAATCCTCTTGTCGTCTTCATTGGTAATAATAGAATAAAATTCACGCTTGTTTAGGAGCCAAAGAAGCTCAAAATGCACCGCATTTAGAAGTCCTTCTTGTATTGCATTTGAAGATAAGGCATCGGAAGAAAAAATAATCTTTCGAGTTTCAAATCTTGTCAAGTGAACTTTTTTCATCTCTGCCAAACTACTAGCAGCATTAATTGACACTCCTCCACCAACTACTAAATCAAGATTATGTTTCTTACAGCTAGTAGCAACCTGAATAATATCTGCGGTTACAGCAGCATCATCTACAGAATCACGAGGCATCCCTTTAGACCCCACATAGTCAATGCGACCAAATACTAAACCCTGAATTCCATCTGGAGTTGAAGCAACTTTAGCCAATTCTTGTTGATGCTCAAAGCCAGTTTTAGTTTCAATATTGACCAAAAAATCTACATCCGCACGCTCTTCCTTGTTGTACACCTTATTTTTAGCATCAATAAATTTCTGTAAAGCATAGGGAGTTTCAACCATTGGTGCAATGATATAATCAACACCAAATTGTTTTGCCTCAATTAAATCTCGAACAGCTTCGCAACCACCAATTTTTAAGGCGAACTTAACGTCAGCGCGACGAGCTATTTCTAGCAATCGAAGTAATTCTTCAGTTCTAGTGCCTTCGGCCTCAAACTCAGCCTTAACTGATACTACATTGCATGTTTTCCGCAAATTTTTTAAAATATCCAGCATCTTTTTTTCTGTTGTATTCATAGCGTTTGTCCCATTAATTCGAAGTAATTGTTAAAGCAAAAATTAACATTATCCATCCAAACTCCATCGTCATAGCCTGCCTGATGAAAGGCAAATTGGACGCCAGCTGAGCTGGCGGCTAACTGATCAATACGACTATCTCCTATCATAATAGCTTGCTTTGGGTCTATTTGAGCCCAATTAACTATCTGCAGCAATCCCTCGGGGCTAGGTTTTTTGGGGAAAAGTCCATTATCAGCAAGAATAAACTCAAAATATTGCTCAATTTTGTGATGCGTTAATATTTTTTGAACCAGCTGACTAGGTTTATTAGTGCAAATTGCTGTTTTTATATTATTTTTCTTTAGTGCATGCAAATAGTCAAGGAAACCCGGATAAAGCTCCTCACCAAACAAAGAGTCATTTAAATACAAAGCCCTAAAATGCTGCAAATATTCTTGAGAATTAACCGTGGGACCCAGCGCAGTTTCAATGAGATGGCGACCCCCAAGACTTAATACCTTAGAGATCTCCGAGAACTCAATAACAGAGACGTTTAATTGCCTTCGAATAACATTCAGAATCCTTAAAACCGTCTTCCCACTATCGACAATAGTGCCATCTAAATCAAATATTACAAGTTTGAAAAATTTCATGAAAGCATGTTTGACCGCAACTCATCACGAGAAAGAAATGGGGCCATATCCTCAAGTTCTGGCGAAGACATAGATCCATCATCATTTTTTCTCGACGCCAATTTTGGTAAAAAACCTTGGTCAGTATCAACAAAAACCTCAATAAAAGCTGGGCTGGGACTCTTAAATATCAGCTTGATTTCTTCAGAATACAAATCTTGAATTTTGGTAATTTTTCCATAACTCAATCCAAAGCCTTGTGCAATATTTTTAAAATTGGGCATTGCCAAACCATTATCAGAATCAGTACCAAAAATATTATCTGGAAAATAAGCAGTTTGAGTTTGTCGGATTGACAAGTAGCCGTTATTATTTAAAAGTATGATTTTAATGGGAAGCCCCAAACTCTGCACTGTTTGCAACTCCTGCAAATTCATCATGATGCTGCCATCACCCGCAATACAAAATACGGTCTCATGATTCTTGGCTATGCAAGCTCCAATTGCCGCCGGCAAATCATACCCCATAGATGCACATCCAGAATTAGTAAATATTCGTTGATTTGCCTTTACTTCAAAAGCTTGAAAGGACATCACACAAGCAGAGCCATTACCTGCTACTACCGTGGAGCCGCTGGGGAGTAACTTTGATAATTCAGACAAGAAATAATAGGGATTTAATTTTCCCTCCTGTTTATATTCGGGTTCCAATACTGGATATTTATTGACCCTATCTTTACACCATTGTCGATATTGTCGATGACCTTCTTGACAGGTACTAAAATCTATATCATTGATAAAACTAAGATAATCTTCCACTGAAGCATGAATTTTAAAGTTGATATTTAAGGTGGGCTTATAAAGCTCAGCTTTATCTAAATCCACCATGACTTTAAACGCATTTTTAGCAAAACTTTTCCAGTTATAGCTAACTTGTCGAATATTTAGACGGCATCCAATAACTAAAATGTAGTCAGCATTTTGCACAGCAAAATTACCAGCTCGATCCCCTACGGTGCCTGGTCTTCCAGCAAAATTCCGATGGTCAGATGGTACAAGATCCATTGCATTCCAGCCTGTAACAATAGGAATATCTGATTTTTCTAGAAATCGGTTTAACAATAGTCGGGCTTGAATACTTGAAGCCCCCGTACCAACCATAATGACAGGCCGTTTTGCTGTCATTAGGTACTCCACTGATTTCATAAATAGCTGATGTATTTCAGTTACGTCTAGAGGGGTGCCTTCTAGTTCAAGTAAGGTATTTTTTGTGCAACCGAAATCAGCCATCATTGAGGTTCGTGAATCCAGCTTGCGAAGTCCTGAGTTTGACTGGAATAGTGCACCCTGGATATCAATTGGAATATCAAGCCAAACTGGACCGGGTCTTCCACTTTTCATCAAAAATATTGCTCTCTCCATAAGCTTTTCAATTTCAGAAGCGTGCCGCACAGTTCTGACATATTTAACAATCGGCCTAACCATGGCAACGATATCAACTTCTTGGTCACCAAGTTGCCTCATCGGAATGTCGGGATAAGAGGCCGCAATTGTTTCTAATTTCACCTGTCCAGAAACTATAAACATTGGCATCGAATCGACGTAAGCGCCGAATACGCCATTTAATGCATTAATGCCACCAGGGCCAGTCGTAACATTTAAAGCACAAGCTTGTAGCTTAATCCTTGCATAACCCTCAGCTGCAATTGCTGCGGCCTGCTCATGATGAAAGCAGGTAACTTTCATGTCACTGTTTCTAGCAAATGCATCGTTCAAATGCATTGCACCTCCACCTGTGACTAAAAAAACATTATCGATGCCTTCAGAAAGCAATCTTGCTACGACATAGTCAGCAACTCGCATAAAGATTTGATCCTATTAAAAATTACTAATTACATTTAATCATTTCTTATCAAACCAAGTAATAACTCTGAGTTCATGCTCAACATCACCCATGTGGTTGTTTGCCATCTCAAGGACAAATAGTTTTTCGTGGGTCATGTTTTCCTCTAGATCTCTGCGCCCAGATAGCTTGCAATTTTAGATGCGGAATATGTGAGCATATCCTTCGTCAAAGTTGGCTGTAAGCCAATCCAGAATGTATCATTCATCACCCGATCAGTATGGGTTAGCTCATTCGAGACTCGGTAGTTTTTACCTGCCATGTAGGGTTGGCGTACCAAGTTTCCTGCAAAGAGAAGCCTGGTGCCGACCTTTTCTTGTTCAAGATAGGTTAATAGTTCAAGCCTACCTACTGGCGAGGTACTTCGCAATGTCACAGGAAAACCAAACCACGATGGTTCTGAATGGCGGGTAGGGACAGGCAGTATCAGGAATTCTTCAAGGCATTTAAAATTTTTCAGCAGAAAGTCAAAGTTCCCCTTTCGTTGCTCGACAAAGCCTTCTAGACGATCCAATTGAGCCAAGCCACAAGCAGCCTGCATATCCGTTATCTTCAGGTTGTAGCCCATGTGACTGTAGGTGTACTTATGGTCGTAGCCCAGTGGGAGATCCCCCAGTTTCCAGCAATAGCGCTTTCCACAGGTGTTGTCCTTTCCAGGTGGGCAGTAGCAGTCTCTTCCCCAGTCACGAAAGCTTTCAGCAATTTGCTTAAGTTCGCTGCTGTTGGTGAAGACAGCGCCACCTTCTCCCATGGTGATGTGATGTGCGGGATAAAAGCTAAGGGTCGCAATATCACCGAATGTGCCCACCATCTGCCCTCGGTAGGTAGAACCCAAGGCGTCACAGCAGTCTTCAACAAGCCAAAGGTCATGTTTTTTACAAAGTCCCAAAACAATATCTAGGTTGAAGGGGTTTCCCAGTGTGTGGGCCAGCACGATAGCTTTTGTTTTGGCTCCTATCGCAGCCTCAATTTTTGATGCATCAATGTTGTAGGTGCCTAGCTCGATATCCACAAACACCGGCACTGCCCCGGTCTGTGAAATTGGGTTGACTGTTGTTGGGAATCCGGCCGCCACGGTTATGACTTCGTCACCGGGCTTGATGGCTCGAATGCCCAGTCGCGGTGAAGTGAGCGTACTAAAAGCGACCAAGTTTGCGGAGGAGCCTGAGTTAACAGTTAAGACGTGTTTAACACCCAAGTATTTGGCCAAGCGCGCCTCAAATGCCTCATTGAATCTCCCGGCTGTTAGCCAGCCATCAAGTGCAGCGTCAACCATGAGTTGCACTTCTTTAGAGCCAATCAACTTTCCGGATGGGGGTACTGCTGTCTGGCCCGGTAGAAATGGGCTTGGGGAAAGAGATTCCGTGGCATATTGATCGACCAACTCGGCTATTTTTTGACGTAGATCCAATAGATTGCTCATGTCAACATTTTTCCAGAATATTCATGGATTTGCGAAAAGGACTTGTCTCGGCAATTTTCTCCATGTCGCCATGCACGATGCCACTCAACAGTCTTGTCGATAGCCTCTTCAATACCCAACCGGGTCTGCCAGCCCAGCTCTTGCATGCTTTTTGATGGATCCAACATGAGAGAGTTTGATTCGTGCGGGTATTCAGTTGCACCGTCTAGGGCCCATGTAGCATCGTTGCCCCAGTTGAGGCAAAGGCGTTCGACTATCCAGCCGACTGTTTTTAGGCTTGATTGGGCGGGTCCGAAGTTCCAACCCCTGCTAAATCGCGGCCGATCTTTCCATAGTGCTTCGCCTAGAACGATGTATCCAAAAATTGGATCTAGAACATGCTGCCAAGGCCTGACTGCATTTGGATGTCTAAGTAATACGGGCCGTTTTGCTTCGAATGCCTTCAGTGTGTCGGGGACTAAGCGGTCCTCGGCCCAATCTCCACCGCCAATGACATTTCCAGCTCTGGCTGTGGCTAATCCGATCCCCATTTTATTGATGAAAGAGTGGCGGTAAGCGGCCGTTATGAGCTCCGAGCACCCCTTGCTGCTGCTGTAGGGATCATATCCACCCATGGGGTCGTCTTCTGTGTAGGCTTGGCCATCGTCCCTGTTCTGGTAGCACTTGTCTGAGGTCACGTTGATGACCACCTGAGTAGACGTTGATGTCCTAACGACTTCTAGTAGGTTGACGGTTCCCATCACATTGGTCTCATAGGTTTGGACGGGGTCGCGGTACGAGCTCAGAACCAATGGTTGTGCGGCCAGGTGGAAAACGATCTCTGGCCTAAACTCACTAAACACATTACTCACGTTTCTTGGGTCACGAATATCACCAATAATGGACCGCATCAGCCGTTGCAGTTCAACTACTTGAAAGAGGTTTGGGGTCGTCGAAGGTTCAAGAGAAAGCCCGCAAAGCTCGGCTCCGAGAGCATGAAGCCACATACAAAGCCAACCCCCTTTGAAGCCGGTGTGTCCGGTCACAAGGACTCGTTTTCCTTTCCAAAACCCCGAGCTTTGCAAATGTGGGTGAATCGATATCTTTGTCACCACTTAATCCAAAAGGTTTTTTATATAGGTCATATTGGTAGATATTGTCTTCGAGGTTGTCCATCAATTGCCAGAAGCCTTGGTAAAACAATAGGGTAATTCAGGAATGTAGTTGTTGGGCTTAATCCCAGACTTTCCAAGGAGCAGAGCCTGATGCCCATAATTGCTCTAAGGAAAATTTATCTTGAAGCGTATCCATTGGCTGCCAAAAGCCATAGTGCTCAAAAGCCATAAGCTCACCTTGAGAAGCTAAATGTATCAGCGGTCCTTGCTCCCAAACCGTTGAATCACCCTCAATTAAATCTAATACTTTTGGGGAAAGAACAAAAAATCCGCCGTTAATAAGAACACCATCCCCACGTGGCTTCTCTCTGAAGCTGAGAACTTTTCCATCGCGAATCTCAAGAGCTCCGAAACGGCCTGGAGGGTATGTAGCTGTAATGGTGGCAGATTTTCCGTGGCTTTTATGAAAATTGATTGTGGCAGTTATGTCGTTATCAGCAACACCGTCGCCATAAGTTAAGCAAAATGCTTCTTCATCCTTGATGTAATCAGCAACACGAAGAAGGCGCCCTCCTGTCATTGAATTTTCTCCGGTATCAACCATCGTGACGGACCATGGCTCTGCACGCTTTTGGTGGACGTTCATAACGTTAGATGTCATATCAAACGTGATATCAGACATGTGTAGAAAATAATTAGCAAAATACTCTTTGATCATATAACCTTTGTAACCACAACAAATAATGAAATCGTTGATACCATGGTGTGAATACATTTTCATTATGTGCCAGAGTATTGGCATTTTGCCGATTTCTACCATCGGCTTGGGACGTGATCCAGTTTCTTCGCTTAATCTAGTCCCCAACCCGCCAGCCAAAATCACTGCTTTCATAAAAACTCCCATAATTCATAGCATAAACCCAAGGCATTTCAAGCAAGAAGTACGCCTTTGAATCGCACATGGTTGGGTGTCTAAGGATGTTCAACACTCAAAGACCTATGTACTTGCACTTGAAGGTACTCATAACCTAAAAAATTCTGCCAATCTCAAAGATATCAGATCAACGATCACCCAGGTTCATCTCGTCCAAGAATTCAAGCTTGCGAGTGCGTTTGGTCAAAAATTTGAATCCGGTGGTGGTAAGGCTGGTTAGTATCATCTTAGCTAAAAGCGCGAGACAACAAAATGGATGTCTTTAGTATACCTTAGTTATTATAGATTTAAAATAATTTTTTATCATAAAAAATATATAATCACAAAAAATATTTTTGATATCCAAACATGAAAACACGCTTAGGAAAGATATTAACAAACAACAAAAATTCTTATATCCAAGTGGTGGAAAAGCCTAGGGAGGAGAATTTTGTTGAGATAGATGATTTAATTATTTGAAAAATTAATGGGTCATGGATTGCCTACGATAGAGTGTGTGATCATAACGGCGGGACTTTGAGTATTGATAAAAATAAAAAAACAGCGACATGTCCACTTCATAAATGGACACTTAATTTACATAAAGCAATATATGAAAATAGTTGTCCTAAAATTCCTTTTAAAGTTAATGAACTAGAAAATCATCTTGAGGTTGAAAGATTTAATTATGAATTCAATGATAGAAATACAGAAGAGTTAATTGACGAAAAATTTGAAATTGATTTCAATGCTCATGCATCAATTACAGTTAAAATTGATAACATCAAATTAACATCTGATCCTTGGTTTATTGGATCTTGTTTTGCGACAGGTTGGTGGCACACAAACCCACCGAGTGAAGAGGCAATAAAAAGATTACAAGAAAGTGATTATATATATATTAGTCATAATCATCCAGACCATCTTCATATACCAAGCCTAGAAAAATACGTTAAGAAAAATACGCCAATAATAGTACCTAATTTTGAATCTAAATCAGTTGAAAAAATATTATCAAATTATGGATTTAACAATCTTATAATTACTGATTTTTTGCGGGAATTGGACATTGAAACTTCTAAAGGTAAATTTAGATTGGTTATTGTTAAATCAGGTGATGACCGCGATGACAGTTCTTTATTGATTGCTAATAAATACAACAAGATATTTTTAGGCGTGGATACAAATATGCCTAATAAATGGATGCTGCCAAAGGTTGATTTATTATTTACTGCATTTGCAGGAGGCGCAAGCGGATTTCCATCTCGAATAGAGAATTTTTCTCACTCAAAAAAAATAGAAATTACTGAAAGCAATCGGCTTTCAGTTTTAAATAATCATGTAAAAAAATTGGTTTCTGTAACAAAGCCTAAATATGTAGTTCCTTATGCAGGATATTTTACTGAAGCATCCCGAGATATTGAAGTTAAAAAAATTAATAGAAAGAATAGTCCTGAAGAACTAATCACATATATCGAGTCGGAGTTTAATTATATAAAAGGCATTAATCCTCTAGAGACCTCACATTTTTGCCTATATAAAAAAGAACTTACGGCAGGATTGGTAAATGAAACTCCATCTTATTTTATAGATGATGATTATATAAATGATGAAATTATTAAATTCTCGGGGGATGTATGTGAAATAAAAGATTTATACCTTCATGATTTAGGTAAAACCTTTATAGCTTCAAATTTTCAGGATAACTTGACAGTCGTTTTTTTGCCTTCTAGTGATGATTTTAATAACCTTGTCTGTAAGGGTCTGGTTATTGATTTTTCCATTGCAAATAGAGATTATAAACTGATTGAATGTGAAAATAATAATGACGAAATAATTAGTAAAATTAAAAATCCACATAAAAATAATATTGAACTATTATATGTGAGGGCAAGTAGCTTAATTGGAGCCTTTAATAGAGGATTACCATTAGAAGATTTGTCAATTGGATTTCAAATAAAAATGTTTAGGATCCCTAATGTTTATAATTTTAAGTTTTGGAACCACTTTACCAACATTGAATTTATAAATTTAACATTGTTTAAATGAACCATAACTATGGCTATGGTGTTTGAAAGACCATCTAGCCCATTACAACCAAGAAATGGTAAACATTCATAAAATATACTTTACAAGACAAACCCATCGTCTACGACGATGTTTTGTCCGTTGATGTATTGAGAGTTTTCGCTAAGCAAAAAAACCAAAGTCCCAGTTAAATCAGAGGCATCCAACATGCCTTTGTTCAAAGAATTGGCCTTGTAGGCATTTAAGAAAGAAGGGGGTTGCTGGTCCAAGATGCCGCCAGGACTGACGCAGTTCACGCGAATATTTTGGTTTTTAAACAGCTTGGCCATGTAGGCGGTCAAGTGGATCACACCGGACTTGATGGCCGCGTATTCCACTGGCATGGTCATGGTGGTGTTGGCATAGATCTCAAACTTAGGGGCTATGACGCCGTAGATAGATGCGATATTGACGATATTGCCGTGACCCTGCTTTTGAAAGTGTTTGGCAAACTGTTGGCTGGTCAAGAACAAGCCACCCAAGTTCAATCCGAGGTTCTCGCAGAAGTCGCTGTGTTCGACGTCTTCAAATCGGCGACCAAACTGCGCATTGCGAGGGTATGCGTTGTTCACCACGGCGTCAATCTGGCCGTATTTGCCTTGCAGCGATTGAATGACGCTTTGCAAGGAGTCTTTGCTAGTGACGTCTACCTGCACAAAGCTGACCTTATAGGTGTTCATTTCTTGCGCGATGTTGTCGCACACCGCTTGTCCTTTGCCTGCATTCACATCGGCAATCACGGCTGTGCCATGGTTGGCAACGATGGCGCGCACAAACGCTTGGCCCAGCAAGCCAGCCCCTCCTGTGACCACCACCACTTGGTTATTAAGCATAAGGTTCAGTTGTGTCGTCGAAACACAGGTTTGATGATGTTTTCATTCACCAGCGCATCTTCCAGTCCATGGCGTAAAGCTTTGCTGCAAACAGCAAAGGCTTTGTCCAATGCAAGGGAAGTTTGCGTTAATTCTGCTTCGCCATGCCTGTAACTGAAAGCCAACCAAGGCATGAGAACGCCGTTGGCAATCATTTCGCGGGCAAACAAGGTGCGCAGCTCAAACGAGGCACTGCCGTCGGCTCGGGTGGTCATGTAATAAGGGTTGGCGGCAGGACCAGCCGCTTTGAAGACATGGGACAGACCGTGTTCTTGTGCTTTGCGGTTGAGCAACTGAGTAAGGGCGTAGCCGTATTGCCAAAGGTGGGGAATGACCTTGTGTTTGTCTAAAAACTGCATGGTTGCGATAAAGGCGGCCAGTCCAGACATTTCGGCGCCGTGGGTGGTGGACAGCAAAAACAAGCGTTCTTGACCCGGCTTGTCTATGCTGCCAAGCTCCATGATCTCGCGCCGCCCAGCGACAGCGGCTACCGAAAACCCATTGGCCATGGCTTTGCCAAACGTACTCAGGTCGGGTTGCACGCCGTGCACATGTTGTGCGCCTTTCATGTGCCAACGAAAGCCTGTGATGGTTTCGTCAAGGACGAAGACAATGCCATGCTTTTTGCACAGCGCCTGCACCTGTTGCAAATAATTGGGTTGTTCGCCGCAGAAGTTGCGGGTGCAAATGGTTTGTCCACAGCAGCCTGTGGATGCACCCACAGCGGGACATTCGGTGGCAGCAGGTTCCAAAATCACACAGGCAAACTGTTCGGGGTGTGCCTGTATCAAGGCCTCCAGGGAGGCAATGTCATTGAAGTTGAATTGTTTGGTTTGGCGAATGGTATCTGCGGGTATGCCTTTGGTGATGGGCGTTGACCCAATGAACCAATCGTCAAACGAAAAGAAGGGGTGTTGTGCGCAGCGTGCCACCAATTCACGTCCTGTGTAGGCACGCGCGAGTTTGACAGCTGCGGATGTGGCAGTGGATCCATTCTTGGTGAACTTGACCATGTCCACGGAATCGATCAGGCTCACCAGCAACTCGGCGGCTTCCAGTTCAATCACAGAGGCACGCGTTAGGCTATTTCCCAGTTCCATGCCTCGCATGGCCGCTTGGTTGATTTCTGGCTCTGCGTAGCCAATCGACACGGCACGCAAGGCCATGCCGTAATCTAAAAATTCGCGGCCGTCGGGTGACCACACCCGCGAGCCTTTGCCGCCGGTCAAGATGGGAGGCGCGTTGCTGGGGTGTTGATCGTCACCGCGCGAGTAGGTGTGGGCACCCCCTGGAATGACGCGGTGAAGTCTTTCGCTGTAATTCATGAAAGCGCTTTGGTTTTTTCTTGGTTCATCTCTGCATGGAAATTTTGCCAGTACACATCATGCAAACTTGAGTTCATTAGATGCAAATCTTGTGCCACGATTTTTGACACCAAGTCTGGGGTGGGCAAAGTTTGCCACGCAGGAATGTGCGCGATCACGCTGCTGAAAAAATCCAAATCCAGCGGATAGTCCAAGGTGGCGCGCACTTTATCGGCATCTGTGCAATCAAGTTCAATGACCTTGGCTGAAATGGAATCAAATGCCCGCCCCCAACCTGTCTCCAGCACGCCATGGTCTTGGGTGGATACCGCTTGCTCTAATGCTACACAGCTGTAGCCCCATGCATTCATGCCAAACGGGTAGCCCGTGGTTTTGAGCAAAGGATTGCCTTGCATCAAACCTTCATAAACCGAGTGCATGGCCTCAGGGCTGCAAAACAAATCATCGCCATCGATGGACACCATGGCATCCAATTGATGGGCTTTTGCCAACTGCAAATGGCGCAGCGGAATGTTGTCGTCATCGCCATGAAACAGATGCACATGGTCATTGGAGAAGATACCGAGCGCCGTATTGGCAGATGCACTGCCAGTGGCAATAAAAACCTGAGCTAAGCCTTCCGACATGGGTGTTTTGAATGTGTTTTCAATACGATCCAACAAATAGGAGAGTGCTGGTCGACCGTGCAAGGGCTTAAGGTGTTTGTCATGCAGTCGGGTGGAACCCATGCGGGCTGTGACGAGCAGACCGATCTTCATGGCGACATCACTTGTTTCATACCCACAGGATCGGTGGCCTCTAAGCGG
>Ga0214921_10004842_pt1 | contig 19467 bp, 20 predicted proteins | sample LL1505_MetaG_FD_177992 | JGI IMG/M metagenome (GOLD analysis project Ga0214921, IMG submission 177992) | Freshwater microbial communities from Lake Lanier, Atlanta, Georgia, United States - LL-1505 | ecosystem: Environmental > Aquatic > Freshwater > Lake | place: USA: Georgia | collected... | reverse complement strand
CAAGATGGCGCGGGTCGCCCAAGCATAATCTTCCGCCTGAAGGGACTGTCCGCCAAGGGGATCTCGTGCGTGGGCATCAAAGCCCGCAGAGATGAGAATGAGGTCGGGAGCGAAATCATCCAAGGCGGGCATCATGCTTTCAAAGCGCCTTTGCCAATGGGATCTTGGCGCATGGGGCGGCACGGTGAGGTTGATGACATTCCCAACCCCTGTCTCTGACGGATCGCCGGTGCCGGGATAGAGCGGGGCCTGATGGATCGAGGCCAGAAACAGGCTGGCGTCACTTTCTACCACAGCTTGACTGCCATTGCCGTGATGGACATCAAAATCGACGATGGCCACGCGGGCGAGGCCAAGGCTCTGGGCCACCCGCGCAGCGACGGCCACATTGCTAAAGACGCAAAAACCCATGGCTGTATCGGGCTCTGCATGGTGCCCCGGTGGCCGGACCGCGCAGAAGGCCCGATCATGATCGCCATTGACCACACCCTTGACCGCGTCGATCACGGCACCTGCCGCGCGCCGGGCGGCCGCGACACTGCCGGGAGAGAGGAACGTATCCGGGTCCAGCTCATGCAGGCCCTGATCAGGCGAGGCGGCGATTAAGCGCTCCAGATGGGCGCGGGGGTGAACCCTTTGCAAATCCTCCAGTGAGGCAAGGCTGGCCTCCCGCCGCAGCAGGTTCAGGTCTGACCCATCGGCCAAGGCATCAAGCACGGCCCCCAAACGCTGCGAGCGCTCAGGATGGCCGGGGCCGGGCTGATGGTGCTCCATGTCAGCATGGGAGTAGAGGGCAAGGGTCATGGCCCTATGCTAGCAGGGCTAATCTGTTGGCCTCAAGCCTATCTCGACCAAGCGCTTATTGGTGAGGGGGACCTGTTAGGGGTCCAGATGGAAAAACTGGTTGAACGGCCCCGGTTTATAGTCGCCAAAAGCATCGCCTTGGTTAAATCCGCGCTTACGATAGAGGCGAATAGCGGGGTCGAATGCTGGCCCGGTACCTGTCTCTAGACTGATACGCTTTAGCCCGCACCGACAGGCCGTGTTGATAATATGGTCCAGAAGCAGCGCTGCGACTCCGCGGCGCAGGAAATCAGGCTTTGTCCGCATCGACTTGATTTCACCAAACTGGCCGTCATGGTTTTTAAGCGCCCCAATGCCTGCAATCTGATCCCCAGACCAGACGGACCAGACCTCGATATTGGGTTGTATCAGGCCTGCCAAATCGAGTGCGAAGACACCTTCAGCGGGTGAATTCGCATGCATCTGTTCGAGATGATAGCGCAGCAGTGCGCGTGTTTGATTGCCGCTTAGATCGTCAGAATGGATTCGGAACGCGGGGTCTGCATCCATCTTGCCTTTCCTTTTTTAAAAGGGCGAGAAGGTCTCGATCAAGGCCTGTCCTGCGGGTGTCTTTTGCATCCGACTGATATCGCCGCGCCCACCGTAAGAGATACGGGCCTCGGCAATTTGCGTGTGCTTGATGGTGTTGGTCGAGGTGATGTCCTCAGGACGCACAATCCCGGCAACGGTCAGTTCGCGCACTTCGCCATTGGTCCGAACCTCTTGGCGGCCCTGAATGATCATATTGCCATTGGGCAGGACCTGGGAGACCAGAGCCGCAACGGTCAGGGAGATCTTTTCCTGCCGCTTGACCGACCCACTGCCCGAACCGGTGGTCGTGCCCCCAAAGTTGAGACCCGGTTCAGCGTCGAAGCCGGGAGGCAATAGCCGTCCAATTGAGGAGTTGAGACCGAATAGCCCTCCGACTTGACCCGTAGTCGTGCTGTTACGTGACCGGTCGGTTGCGTTGGAAACATCAGCGCTGTCGTCAATTTCGATCTGAACGGTGAGGATATCGCCGATCCGGCTGGCACGCTGATCGATAAAGAAAGCCCTCGCCCCGTTGCGCCATAAGGAGTTGGCCGAGGCCGGTCCAGTTTCGCGCGAGGTCGGTTGCATCATAACCTGTTGATATTGCGGCACCAATTGCGCCGGATAGCCCATCGGTGCCATCTCAGGCCCTCGAACAGCGCTCTTCACTGTTGAGCAGGCGGCCAAGGGCAGGGCCATAAGGACGATCAGCGAACGAAATGCTTTTGCAGATGTCATCGGATGAACTCGCTTACTCAGGGTCATTGGGCAAAGGCCAAACGACGAGACGTTGGCTCCCGGCGAACTTGGGCGGCTTCAGGACCGGTCAAGGCCTTGCCCGGACCGATCGCCACCGCTTCGATGGATTTTTTGGAGCTGGTATTTTGCAGGGTGAAAAGATCGCCGACAGCCGCATTGCTCATGGCCTTGGCCTCAAGGCTCAGAATAATGCTGCCATCACGATATGTAACCTGCACAAGGTCGTCGCGGTGGATCACCACAGGCGCGAGCAGGTCCCGTATCGATACGGCTTGGCCGGTCCGCAGGGGGCGCTTGACGCTCATGCCAATGACCTCATCGGCCGTGCGTGGCGCGTCGCTGGGCACGGCCTGAGCGAGAACTTGGCTGTAGGTCAGGTCTTCGGCTTGGACGATATCGCCCGAAGACAGGCTGCGATTATAGGTTAGCACCTCGATCATGGATGCGCTTGCAGATGCCGATCTTGCGCGGGGTGACGTTGGCGTGGATGATCGTGGCGCGGGTGCCAAGGTCGGCTCTTCAAATCCCGACCGCACGATCAGACGGCGCAAGCCCGTACTGTTGGACCAGTCGAGGCCATAACGCTGAGCCAGCCGCTGTACCTGAGTGGCATCGAGAACCTGATTGCGGCCGGGTTCGGTGCCATTGGCGACCACAACATTGCCCGCTGACCCCGTATTGTCGAACAGGTCGCTGAGCGTGATTTGACCGTTGCCATCGACCAGCTCGCTGCGCAGGGTCACCGGCTGTCCGGCCAAGGCAGAACTGCTGATCAAGGTGGCGGCGAGACTGAAAGCGATGGCGACGGCGCGCATGACCCTAGCCCTTCAGCTGTGAAGCGGCGGCCAGCATCTGGTCGCTGGTCGTGATGACTTTGGAATTCATCTCATAGGCGCGTTGAGCGACAATCAAGCTGGTGATTTCGGTCACAGCATCGACGTTGGAGGCTTCGGTATAGGACTGCATGATCTTGCCGACCCCTTCGACGCCCGGGGTGCCGATCACAGCCGCGCCTGAGGCACCGCTTTCGAGGTACATATTGCCGCCGATGGCCTCGAGGCCCGCGTCATTGAAGAAGGTTGCCAACTGGAGTTGGCCTAGCAGGACCGGAGCCGTCGTGCCCGGCTGAACCACCTGCACCTGACCGCTGGATGAAATGGAAATGTCCGTCGCATTTTGCGGAATGGTAATGGCAGGCTGAACCAGATAGCCGTCCTTCGTCACCAACTGGCCTTGGTCGTTTTTGGAAAAGTTGCCGGCGCGCGTATAGCCGGTTTCGCCTGACGGCATCAGGACTTGGAAAAAGCCCCGACCATCAATAGCCATATCGAGCTTGTTGCCTGTCAAGGTCGGTGTGCCCTGCTCGGTAATGCGATAGATGGCACCGGCCTTAACACCCGAACCGATCTGAATGCCGGTCGGGACGATGGTGCCCGTATCGGACGACTGGGCGCCCATGCGTTCTACATTCTGATACAGCAGGTCTTGAAACTCTGCCCGTTGGCGCTTGAAGCCAACGGTGTTCATGTTGGCGATGTTGTTGGAGATGACTTCAACATTGGTCTGCTGGGCAGACATGCCAGAAGCGGCGGTGCGAAGAGCTCTCATTGCGGCAATTCCTGATCGTGGGTCATTGGGTTCAGCTCAGCTTACCAAGACGCGCTATCGCATCTTCGGAAAGCTTGGCGGTCTGTTCGACGAGGCGGGCCATACGCTCATAGGCGCGGCTAACCTCGATCATGTCGGTGATTTCTTTGATCGCATTGACGTTCGAGCCTTCGAGCATCCCTTGATGCATTTGAGCCGTCGTCGCGGGCGTTGGCTGGACGTTTGAGGTGTTGCGGTAGAGGCCGTCACCCATCTTTTCGAGGCTGGACATTGAGGCAAATTGAACCGGACGAAGCGCACCGATGCGCTGACCGGCTTGGCTGATGATGCCGTCCTTACTGATGCTGAGCGGGCCCTTTTGGGTGTCGACAAGGATCGCGCCGCCATCGCCGACCAACTGGTCGCCCTTTTGCGTGGTCAGGCGGCTGCTAGCATCCAGCGTAAACCGTCCATCGCGCGTGTAGCGGGGGCCGGCAGCCGTTTCGATCTGGAAAAAGCCCTCGCCCTCAATGGCAATATCCAAGCTGTTTCCCGTTGTCCGCAGTGCGCCTTGGCCAAAATCGCGTGCAAGGCCCGTATCGAGGACGAACTTAACCGGGGCCGGGCCACCAAGGGTCTTGGCAGGGCTCTCTGGGTCTTCGGCGAGAACGAGCTGCTCGACCTTAAAGCCGACCGTATCTTGGTTGGCGATATTGTTGGCGACGACATCCATTTGACGGCGCAAGGTCATTTGGCGCGACAGGCCGACATACATTGCATTATCCACGGCGCGCTCCTTTTCCTCTTGAGCCAATTTCCACCCGTAGCCCATGCAAATGATGGGCCAGTTTGAAAACTGAACCATTTCAATGTAGAGTGTGGTTAATTTTTGCTTAGCGAGCGGGTTTGACCCGGCAAGACCTGCCGAAATCGGGCCTGGTTAAAAACCGATCCTTAACCCGTGTAAGCAATGTATAAAGAAGTGTAGTGCAAGGATTCTCGCAAAGGCTTTTTGGCCTCGAGATTTGAACGCGGACAGCGGTGAGACGATGGCCAAAGATAAAGCCAAGAGCAAAGAGGCTCCTGAGGGCGAAGCTTCAGAAGCCGTAGAAGGCGAAGAGGGTGAACCCGGGAAGAAAAAGCTCCCCGTTCTGTTTATCGCGATCGGCGTGGCGGTGGCGCTTGTCCTCGGCGGCGGTGGAACCGCAGCCTTTTTGATTTTCGGCAAGAAAAAACCACCGGAAGCCCACGGCGAAGCGAAGCCTGAGAAAAAAGAAGAAAAGAAAAAGGAGGGTGGTCACGGCAAAGAAGGCGAGGGGGCCAAACCCATTGGTATTGTAAAGGAAGGCCCAGATGGGGTGACCTTCTACACCTTGCCAGACATCACGGTGAACATGCAGTCGCCGGACAATCGTCCGACCTATATCAAGTTAAAATTGACGCTCGAATTGCCCAATGCGGAACTGGTTGAGGTATTGGAACCGAACATGCCGCGGATGCAGGACATGTTCCAATCCTTCCTGCGCGAATTGCGGCCTGAAGATATGCAGGGAAGTCAGGGCAATTATCAGTTGCGGATGGAAATTCAGCGACGGGTCAATCTGATTATTGCACCCGCTAAAGTGAACGCAGTGCTGATCGAAGAGATGTTGATCAGCTAAGGGTGTTATCCTAGCCGAACGGGAATCATGGCTGACGAAAACGAACCCTCGACTGATTTGAACGCTGGAGCCAATCTAGCGAACGCCGCCGATGGCTTGGGCGGTGGCGATGAACCCTTGCTCGGTGCAGAGCGGATCCTCAATCAAGAGGAAATCGACAATCTTCTCGGCTTCTATCTCAATGACGATGAAAGCGATGAAAATACCGGCATTCGGTCGATCATCAATTCGGCTCTGGTTAGCTATGAGCGGCTGCCTATGCTCGAGATCGTCTTTGACCGCCTTGTGCGGTTGATGACCACGAGCCTGCGAAATTTCACCTCAGACAATGTCGAAGTATCGTTGGACAGCATCTCGTCGATCCGGTTCGGAGATTACCTCAATTCTATTCCATTGCCCGCCATCCTCGCGGTCTTTCGGGCCGAGGAGTTGGACAATTACGGCCTTATGACGGTCGACTCCAATCTGATCTACTCGATCGTTGACGTGCTGCTTGGCGGTCGCCGCGGCACGGCTGCCATGCGGATTGAAGGGCGGCCCTATACCACCATCGAACGGGCGCTGGTCCAGCGGATGATCGAAGTGGTTTTGGCCGATGCCAAGCAGGCCTTTGAGCCCCTGACCCCCTTGACCTTCAACTTGGATCGTCTGGAAACCAATCCTCGGTTTGCGGCCATCGCCCGACCTGCCAATGCGGCCATTTTGGTCAAGCTGCGGATCGACATGGAAGACCGTGGGGGCCGTATCGAGCTTCTCTTGCCCTATGCCACCCTCGAGCCCATCCGAAAAATGCTGCTCCAGCAGTTCATGGGTGAAAAGTTTGGTCGCGATAATATCTGGGAAAGCCACCTCGCGACCGAGCTTTGGACCACTCAGATGGAGGTTCGCTGCGTTCTGGACGAGCAAAAGATCAATCTTCAGCGGGTTCTGGATTTCAAGGTCGGCGATATCTTGATGCTCAACGCGACGGCGGACAGCCTTGTTGAACTTCGCGCCGGATCAATCCCCTTGACCCAGGGTCGCATGGGCCGACGCAACCACACCATCGCCGTTCGAGTAGAGACATCGCTTTCGGAATCGACAAAGAGGGCCATTCGGAAGGACCTATGAGCCTGATCCCGATCATCCTTAATGTCTTGCTCGCAGTGTTGCTCTTGGCGGCGCTCTTTGTCGGCTGGCGCCTAGAGCGTCGGCTCAAGGACTTGCGTCAGAGCCACCTGGGTTTTGCCAAGGCGGTGCAAGAATTGGATGTGGCCGCCTTGCGCGCTCAGGCTGGCCTTGATCAGTTGCGCATCGCCGCCGACGAGGCTGGCGATGTCTTGGGCGACCGGCTGATCCGGGCCCGAGAAATGTCTGAAAAGCTCCAAGCCATGATCACCACGGCCAAAAAGGTCAGCGAAGAACGCCGCCCAGCGCCAGAACCGCCTGTTCGCGTTCGCGCCCGTAGCCAGCCCGATATGCTGGAGCTTTCGCCCGCCGACAGGGTTCCCGCCCCGCCCGCGCCGCGTAGTCGCATGCCCTTGATGGAGAGGGACGAGGACCTCTTTACCGGAGCAGACCTGTCAGAGGCCGACACCGAGCCCAATCCCCCGCCTAAACCCGCCCAATCGCGGCGTAATCTTTTCGGAGGCCGTCGATGAGGCCCGTCCCTCGTATCTTGCCGATTATTGCTGTGACCATCGGAGGCGTTTTGGCGCTTAACGCCCTGTCTGGCGTGCGTGATCTGCCGCAGTTGATGTCTGGTGCAAAGGTCTTTGCGCAAGGCGTGACGGGTGCCAAATCGGATGCGACCAAGGGGGCGCCTGCAAAGGGCACCGCTGCGCCCAAGCCCGGTGAAAAGTCAGCGGTTCCTGTGGATGGGGCCAAGCTCGCGCAAGCGGCGACGACTCCCGCTGAGGGCGGCGACATGCAAACGGCCGCCAACAACACCAACAGTCCCTATTCTGGCTCCATCTTGGCGGCGAGCAAGTCCGGCGCCTTGGCGGCTCCCACGACCAAATCTGTTGCAAAGTCAGCAGCGATCTGTGCGCCGACGGCGGCTGAACTGGCCAAAGAGGCCGGGATGTCGCCCGCTGAGCTTCGTGTGTTGCAGAGCCTAGGGACGCGCCGGGGCCAGTTGGATCAGCGCGAGAAGGACCTTGATGTCCAGCTTCAACTGCTGGCGGCAGCCGAAGCTAAGCTGGACGGAAAGATTAAGTCTCTGAATGGCCTAAAGGGGCAGGTTCAGACCCTACTTGGCCAGGCCGATGCTCAGCAGCAGGCGGAGAATGATCGTTTGATCCGGATTTATGAGGCCATGAAGCCCAAGGATGCCGCAGCCCGCTTTAGTCTTTTGGAAGACAGCGTGCGTCTACCCATCGCATCGAAGATGAAAGAAAAGTCGCTTTCTGCCATCTTGGCGCAGATGTCGCCACCGGACGCGAAGGCCCTGACCGAGCGCCTCGCCAATCGATTTGCTGCTGCCCGTGCCGTCGCTGATGCCCGCGCCGCTGTCACGGCGGCCCCGCCTGCGACCCCGGCCAAGCCCGCTGCCGGTTCGGCAAGGGCCGCGCCGCGTAAGGCGGGCTAGAGCGAAACCTATGGTCCTGACGTCTAACCGTCGAAGTAGATTGAAGGCGAGCGTCGCGCTGGCCTCAATACTAGCGGTTGTCATATCGCCTTCGGGTGTCGCGCAGGTCCGTAGGCCGCCAGCAGCACCTGCCGCCTCTGAGGGCGTTGGGCCTCTCGATGTTCGCGTCGCCAAGAGCGAGGCCTTTTCGCGGGTTGAGTTTCGATGGTCGGTCCCGACACGGGCGACCATCAGCCGGGACGGGAACGCGATCCTTGTGCGGTTCAATCGAAACGCCAAGCCAGATATATCGCGCCTTAGGGTCAGCCCTCCGCCCTATATCAAGACGGCGGAAGCCAAGCTGGTTGGCACTGGTTTGGAAGTCAGGATTGAACTGACCGACGATGCTGATTTTCTCTCCGGGCAGGCCGATGGCGGGAGCTATATCAATATATTCAAGCGCAAGGACCCTGAGGCGAAGGCGGCAGCCACCGAAGCGGCGCAACTGGATCCCGTTTCAGAGGTGGGCGCAGAGGGTGCAGTAACCAACCGTCCCGATCCGCGACCCGACAATGGCATCGTGCCGGTGACGGGGAAGGTAGAGGGCGGACAGTCGGTCCTGCGGTTTGCTTGGAAGGCCCCATTAGGTGCGGCGACATTCCGCCGTGGCGACGCGCTCTGGATTGTCTTTGACGGCAAGGCCCAACTCGATCTGTCCAAGGTCGCCAAATCTTTGCCCCAGGTGCGCGATCTTCGGGCAGTTCAGGGAGAGGACTATACGGCCCTGAGGTTGGTTGTGCCCCAGGCGACTTCGGTCAATGCGAGCTCCGAGGGGCCGGTCTGGGCCATCGGAATCGGTGCCTCATCAGCGACGGCTTCAACCCTGATCAAGGTGGGACGGGACGAGCGGGGTGTGCCCCCCAGCCTGACAGCGACGGTTGCGGGCGCAACCCATGTGGCTTGGATCAATGATCCCGTGGTTGGAGACCGGATCGGCGTCGTCACGGCCTTAGCACCGGCTAAGGGTCTTCCATCGCGGCGTGACTATGTTGAAGCCGCGTTTTTGCGCTCTTCGCAGGGTCTCGCCATTGAGCCCTATGTCGATGATCTCGAAGTCTTTGTGACCGGCGACATTGTCCGGATCGGGAGGCCAAGGGGGCTCGCCCTCTCAGGTAAGGCCGCTGTCAAGCAGATCGCCGCTCAGTCCGGCGCACCGCAACCGGCATCCATGCCCGCCCTGATCGATTTCAAGGGCTGGTCTGAGACGGGATCTGGCGGGTTCTTGGGGCGCTATCATGCCTTAATGGATGCCGCGACCGATGAGGCCACCAAGAATAAGGATGGCACCGTTACGGCGCGGATGGCAATGGCCCGGTTCCTAGTCGGTTCTGAACTCTCCTATGAGGGGATTGGGATGCTCAATCTGGTGGCTAAGGTCAACCAGACTATGATGGGTAACGCGGAGTTTCGCGGTCTGCGCGGCGCGGCCAAGGTCATGGCAGGGCGCTATAAAGAGGCCTCAACCGATTTGGCCTCTCCGGTCCTACAGGGTGATCCGTCCAGCGCACTTTGGCGGGGATATGTTGCCTATAAGCAGGGTCAATGGCCCGAGGCGCGTGAGCAGTTTCAACAAGGCATGCCGGCCCTAAAGATGTTCTCGCCGACTTGGCAGGCGCGGTTTGCTAGGGCCGACGCCGAGGCTACGCTCGCAGCGGGTGACGTTGATGGCGCGAGGTCGCTTTTGCGCGGCGCTCAGATTTCCGATGTCGATATGGTTGAGAGGCTAAAGACCTTGCTGGTGCAGGCGCAGATTTTCGAAGCGGCGGGCGATGCGCCTCGGGCGATGCATATGTTCGACGCCCTTGCGCGCGCGCGAACCGAAGAGGTTAGCGCACCGGCCCTACTCAACGCCACGCGGATCAAGCTCGACCGAGGTATCATTACACCGCCTACCGCTGCAGGGATTTATGACGGCCTGCGGTACCGCTGGCGCGGCGATGCCAATGAGTTGAAAACCATCCGCACTCTGGGTGAACTCTATATTAGTCTGGGGCGCTATCGTGAGGCGCTAGATGTCCTGCGCTCGGCGGGTAACCGACAGCCTGACATGCCGGATTCTCAGGCTATTCAGAGCCAGTTGAGCAACGCCTTTCGGGCGCTGTTCCTTGATGGCGATGCCGATGGCTTGGAGCCTGTTCAGGCCCTCGCCCTGTTCTACGACTTTAAAGAATTGACCCCGATGGGTGCCGATGGCGACCTGATGGTGCGTCGCCTTGCCCGGCGCCTGGTCGATGTCGACCTGTTGGATCAGGCGGCTGAGCTTTTGAAATATCAAGCCAACGAACGCTTGGACGGGGTGCCGCGTGCCGTCGTTGCCACCGATCTTGCCCTGATCAATCTGATGAACCGCAAGCCTGAGCAGGCGTTAGAGGCGATCAATAGTTCGCGCACGACGGTTTTGCCATCCTCGCTAAACGCGGAGCGGCGGATCATCGAGGCCAAGGCCTTGGTCGCCGTGGGGCGCATGGACCACGCGCTCGAAATCCTAGAAAATGACAAGAGTGCCGACGCTAGCGAGGTTCGCGGTGATGTCGCTTGGCGGCAACGCGCCTGGCCACAGGTCGGTCCCGTCTTCGAAAAAAGCCTTGGGGATCGTTGGAAGACCACGGCCACACCTCTGTCCGAAGAGGATGAAACACGGCTATTGAGAGCGGCGATCGGCTATAGTCTCGCCGGAGATGATGTGTCGCTCGCGCGATTGAACCAGCGCTTCAAGCCCTTTGTAAATGGAGCCAAACAGGCAGATGCCCTGCGGGTCGCTCTTGTGGGACCTGACGGAGACACAACGACCGCAGACTTCGCTCAGAAAGTCTCAGACAATGAGATCTTCGCGGGCTGGGTCGATAAGATGAAGCAGCGGTTCAGGGATCGGGCACCGCCCTTGACATCGCGAACGGCGAAAGCACCAGCAGCGGCGCGCCCCGCCGCTTAAAGCCCTATCCTGGAGGCGGAACCCGGCCCTGATGGAAGCTCTCGACCAGAGAGCCGCAGACGAGCCCCCACCCGTCCACCAACACGAAGAAGATCAGCTTGAACGGCAGCGACACGACCGCTGGCGGCAACATCATCATGCCCATACTCATCAAGATACTGGCCACCACGAGGTCGATGACGAGGAACGGGATGAACAGCAAGAAGCCGATCTCGAAGGCACGCTTCAACTCGCTGATCATGAAGGCGGGCGTCAGGACGTGCAGGGGCGTGTCGGCGCGGGTCTCAGGTTTATCGATCTTGGAAAGGCGAATGAACAGGCCAAGGTCCTTGTCGTCGACCTGACTAAGCATGAATGTCTTGACCGGGGTTGATGAGGCATCAAAGGCATCGGTCAGCGACATTTGCCGATCCATCAGCGGTTTGATCCCCGCTTCGTAGGCCGCCTCATAGGTCGGGGCCATCACAATGGCCGTTAGGAAGAGCGCCAAGCTGACAATCACAGCATTGGGCGGGCTCTGCTGTAGTCCCATCGCGGTGCGCAGGAGCGACAGGACCACCACGATCCGTACAAAGGCCGTCGTCATGATGACGATCGACGGGGCCAGAGACAGGACGGTCATGAGACCAATCAACTGCACCACACGCTCGGTCAGGCCTGCGCCACTGCCCAGATTGATGTTCAGGGCTTGCGCGGCAGCGATGGCAGGCGCAGCTACTGAGGCTAGGGTGGTGAGAAGCGCAATGAGGCCAATGCGCTGAAGGCTGAAGCTGGGATCGGGACGCATCAGGCCGCAGGCTCCGTTTGGTCAGGCGTTGAAGGGGGCAGGGCGGCAGGTCCTGTCGGATGCTCCACCAAAATCTTGCCGTCGCCGAGCAGCAGAAGCTTTTCTTCTTGATCGACACGGATCAGGACGAGGCGACGTGTTGGGTCCAGCATCAGGCTCTCGATCACCGCCAGCCGCTTGGGTGCGGACTTTATAGATTGCAGCCGAGCCAAGGCATCAGGACCGAACCGGCGCATGCCGACCGCCGCGAGGCCGAGGAGACCCAGCGTTACCGCCAGGGCCAACAACATACGGATGATCTCAACCATGGACTTGACCTGATCCGACATGATGAACCGGCCACGGATGGCCGTTGAGCGAGGATTTGAACCAAGCTGATTAACGCCTGATTAACCCTGTTCGTTCATCTTTTGCCAATGGACATCAACGGAATTCCCTTATTTTCGATATTAAAGAGCCGCTTGGGATATCTGTCTCAACGGCAAACCTTGATTTCGCAAAATGTCGCGAACGTAAATTCGCCGGGATTTGTCGGAAAAGATCTGAAACCCTTTGTAATTCCAGATAAAAGTTCGACCGCTGGCCGACTTCAGTTGACGGGAGCCAACGCTGCCGCCGGACCGGCCAGAACCGATGCTGGCCACATGCAGGGTACGGTTCCGAATACGGGCGGCCAGGGCAAGCCTCAAAATGCCCCTGATTCTGAAACCCGACTCGATGGCAACAAGGTCGTGTTGGAAGAGCAGATGATGAAGATGACGGATGCGCGCATGAACTATGACGCTGCGGTTACCTTCTATCAAAAGTCTCTCGGGCTTCTTCGAATGGCCGCTAAGGCCCCCGGACGGTGATGGGTAAGAGAGGTTAGGCTATGGCGGATCCCAAATTCCCTTTGACCTCGACAGGCGCGGCCATGGCCGTGGCGACCTCTGCCTTGCGTGCCCAGCAGGCGCGTATGCGGATCATTGCTGAAAACCTGGCCAATGCAGACTCGACGTCAAAGACGGCGGGGGGCGATCCCTATCAACGCCAGATCCCGGTCTTTCAACCGCAGCGCCTGTCCAACGGTATCCAAGGTGTGCAGATGACGAAGGTCGAGCCTGATAAGAGTGACTTCAAGTCAGAATATGACCCCAGTCATCCCTCCGCCGACGCCAGGGGCTATGTTAAAATGCCAAACGTCGATCCCTTGGTCGAAGCCATGGATATGCGCGAGGCCCAGCGTGCCTATGAAGCCAATCTCAATGTGATCGAAACGGCGCGGGCGATGCAGTCACGCACGCTCGATCTCCTGCGCAAATAGACGAGGACAGATAGATGGTCGCTCCCCTAATTGCTGCAAAGGCCTACGCGGCTGCTCAATCCCAAGCCGGAAAAGGCATGGCGGGCATGGGCGGCGATGCTGCTTCTGGCCTGACCGGCGGCGGTGGGTTTGGTGATCTCGTGAAGAACGCCATGAATGAGGTGATGCAATCCTCTCGTCATGCTGAAACCCAGATGAAGGCGCAGGTCCAGGGCAAGGCGGAATTGCTGGATGTGGTTACCGCCATCTCCTCGGCGGAAGCTAGCCTTGAGACGGTAATGGCCGTTCGCGATCAGGTCATCTCCGCCTATCAAGAAATTATGCGGATGCCGATCTAACGCCTTTAGGCGCAACGGTTTGGCGCGAGGCCAAGATTCTATTAACCCTGTTTGGCCCAAGCCTGACTAAGGGTACCATAGGTCTGTTTTTATGAGTCGGAAGGCCACCTCTATGAACGGCAATGAAGTGATCGATGTGGCACGCGATGCCATCTGGCTGGCCATTGGTATGTCGGCGCCGATCATGATTGTCGGACTGGTGGTCGGCATCGCCATCGGCCTGTTTCAGGCCCTGACTCAGATTCAAGAAGCGACCCTGGTCTTTGCTCCCAAGATTCTAGCGATCTTTGTCGCCATGCTTTTATTCTTGCCGTTCATGGGCGCGTTGATGGGGGACTTCATGCGCAAGATCGCCGCCAGAATAGCCGGGATGTAGCGCTTGGAAAGCTACGCCACCGCCCAACAGGTCTATGTGGCCGGTCTGGTCTTTGCGCGCGTCGCGTCAATGATCATGCTGATGCCCGGGCTTGGTGAAGCATCGGTTTCTCCGCGTATCCGTCTGTCCTTCGCCTTGGTAGCGGCCATGTGTATCGCCCCCATCGCTGCGCCCCATTTACCGCCGCTGTCGACAACCGTAGGCGGGCTTACCGGTCATGTTCTAAAAGAGGTGATCATCGGCCTGATGATGGGCGCGATCTTGCGCCTCTTTATGTCGTCCTTGGCCACGGCGGGCGAGATCATCTCGATCCAGACCACCTTGGCCTTTGCCCAGACGGCCAATCCCTTGCAGGCCCAGCCGGGCACGTCGGTCACCTCATTCTTGAGCGTGACAGGGCTGACCCTGATCTTCGCGACCAATCTGCATCACCAGTTCCTGACCGCCATGGTCCACTCCTACAGCCTGTTCGAACCCACGCGAGATGTGCCCATGGCCGATGCTGTGAAGCTGGCGATCAATACGGTCAGTCAGTCTATCGCTTTGGGCGTTCAGCTTTCGGCCCCCGTGATCGTCTTTTCCTTGGTGTTCAACATTGCCACCGGCCTGATTGGCCGCGTGATGCCCCAGTTCCAAATCTTCTTCGTCGCCACGCCCCTCAGCGTCTTGATGGGCCTGTCCCTGCTCGCCTTAAGCATCAGCTTAATCGGGCTTGTGTGGATCTCGCGATACGAAGCCTTCCTGCACGTGTTTCTCTAGGGGCACGGCAGCATGGCGGATGATCCCGAGTCCCAAACAGAAGAACCGTCCGACCGAAAACTTAGTCAGGCGCGGGAGCAGGGCGATGTCGTCAAATCGATGGACATCCCCCAACTTGCCACCCTCGCGGCCCTAACCGCAACCATCGCTTGGGCGGGCGGTTGGATGATGCAATCCATCGCCACCTCGATGCTGCCCTTCTTGGCCCATCCCGATCAGATTGATCTGAGCGGCCATGGCACGATCAACGTCATGAAGACCGTCATGGGATCGATCCTACCGGTCTTGGGTACGATCTTCGCCGTAACGGCCATCGCCGGTGTGGCGGGCAATGTCCTACAGACCGGCTTTATGTTTACGCCGTCAAAGCTATTTGAAGGTGGGCTTTCCAAACTCAATCCGATCGAGGGTTTCAAGCGCCTCTTCGGGATGGATGCCTTCATCCAATTTATAAAGTCTCTATTTAAGGTCATTATTCTTGCGATCATCGCTTGGTGGATCCTCAAGCCCCACGCCATGCAGATCACGCAACTGGCGGAGTTGGCACCGGCCGCGATCATACCCCTGACCTGGGACATTCTTAAGGGCCTGCTCTATGCGGTCCTGATTATGCTGACCTTCGGGGCTGGGCTGGACTGGTTCATCCAGCGTCAGCGCTTCATGAAGCGCATGAGGATGAGCAAGCAGGAAATTAAGGACGAGAATAAGCAGTCCGAAGGTGACCCACAGATCAAGGCGCGCTTGCGCCAGATCCGGATGCAGCGCGCGCGGCGCCGGATGATGTCCGATGTGGCTAAGGCAACGGTGGTGGTCATGAACCCGACCCACTATGCCGTCGCTCTGCGCTATGAGCCCGGGGTCACCGCGGTTCCGATGTGCGTGGCCAAGGGTATGGACCTGCTGGCCTTGAAAATCCGTGAAATCGCCGAAGAGGCGGGTGTACCAGTTATCGAAGACCCACCTCTGGCCCGCGCACTGTTCGCCACCGTCGACATTGATGAGACCATCCCCAAGGAACAGTATGAGGCTGTGGCTAAGGTCATCGGTTTCATCATGGGCAAGAAACAGGCCCGCAGTCGCGCCCGAACCTCCCCGCGCTAGATTGCATTTTATCCCTTGGTCTTAATCAGATGACTACGGACTGTGCCTATCTATGTCGTAGATAGTCTAGAAGATGAGAGTTGGACCCCGCCGGACACGTGCCTTCGGGATCGTTTCGGGCAGAGGGACAAGCGCTTTCGATGGATAGGACGCCGCGCCATTCGGTCAGCCATCGGCAGGTTAAGCCCGCAAGACCCTCGGTGCTTGTGCCGATCTTGGCCGGGCTGTGCTTTTTGATCGCTGTCGGGTTCGCGGCCTATCCTGCGATCCGGGCCGGGGCCTCGAGCCTTGGCGGCATATTGCTTCTGGTCGGCCTAGCCGGAGTAGTCGCAATCGGTTTCTTCGCCTTTTTAGGCCACCCAACGGGTTCTGGTCAGAGCGATGACACCAGCGAGGCCGATGTTCGCGAAACCCTGGTTCATGCCCTGAATGAACCGGCAGCCGTTGCGGCGGACGATGGCCGAATCCTAGCGGCCAATCCCGCTTGGCGCTTGATTTTGGGCCAAGGCACGCGCTTGCCAAAGGCCGGTAAGGATGCCTCGAGCCTGTTCACCGCCCTGACCGCCGCGCGGCGTGGCGAGGTGGGCTCGGCTCAGGTTCGCGCCGATGGCGAAGACCATCCCGTTCAGGTCTCGACCCTCGCCGCTTCGGCCAAGGGGCGGCGGTCCTATCTCATTCGCATGACCGGTCTGGGGATGGCCGAGCCGCGCCGCCTAGAGGGCCCGCAGGGACAACTGACCGATGCAAGCCTCGACATACCGGCCTTGCCCGCGCCATCACCGGATAAGGCCGTAGGACGGTTTGAGGGGCCGGTGACGCTCGATGCCTTTGCCTCTGCCGCCCCCTTTGGCGCGGCTCTGCTCGATGGGGCCGACCCTTTGAACGCGCAGATCCTCCAGACCAATGCCGCCTTCGGCGCTATAACCGGAGCACCGTCTGAGGGAACCTGCTTTGGGGACCTGATCGAGCCCAGCTCGCGCGCAGAGGCCCAACAGAGGATCGCAGCAGGGCAGGCAGGCCCGGTCGAGGTTCGCTTGAGCGCCAATCCCAACGGCATTGCCCACCTCTATCTGACCAGGGCCGACGGGCGGATCATTGCCTATCTGATGGATGTGTCCGAGCAAAAGCAGGTCGAGCTTCAACTCGCGCAATCACAAAAGATGCAGGCCATTGGTCAGTTGGCGGGCGGCGTAGCGCACGACTTTAACAATCTGCTGACCGCCATCCAGTTGCGGTTGGATGAATTGTTGCACCGCCACCCGGTGGGCGATCCGTCCTATGAAGGCCTAACCGAGATCCGCCAGACGGGCGTGCGGGCAGCCGATCTGGTGCGCAAGCTCTTGGCCTTTTCGCGCAAACAGACGGTTCAGCGCGAAATCCTCGATCTGGGCGAACTGATCAGCGAGTTCTCCGTCCTTTTGCGCCGCCTGTTACGAGAGGACGTCAAGCTAGAGACCGACTATGGCCGCAACCTGCCACTGGTTCGCGCCGACAAGAGCCAGCTTGAAACCGCAGTGATGAACCTTGCGGTCAATGCCCGTGATGCCGTCCGCGCTCAGGGCGGCGGCGTGGTCAGCATCCGCACGGCTCGCCTTAGCGCCAGCGACGCTCGGGGATTGGGCTATGCGCCGGATCGACCCTCCACAGCAGAGGTCGCGATGATCGAGGTCTCGGACAATGGGCCGGGCATTCCGCCCCTGGTCCTGTCGAAAATCTTCGACCCCTTCTTTACGACCAAGCCGGTGGGTGAGGGCACAGGGCTCGGGCTTGCGACCGTCTACGGCATCGTCAAGCAGGCCGATGGTTGGATTCACGTCGACAGCGGTTTGGGCCGTGGCGCGACCTTCCGCATCTTCCTGCCCGTCTATGTGCCCACCGCCGGTGCGCCCGCCCATGCGCCAGCCGCCGCCAAGCCTAAGCCTGTGGCACGGGACCTGTCTGGTGCCGGCCGTATCCTATTTGTCGAAGATGAGGATGCGGTGCGCAGCGTTGCCGCCCGCCTGCTCAGAGCCCGGGGCTATGAGGTCATTGAGGCCTGTGACGGGGAGGAGGCCTTGCTCCTCGCCGAAGAGCACGCCGGAACCATCGACCTCTTGATCAGCGATGTGATCATGCCCGGTATCGATGGCCCAACCCTCTTGAAGAAGGCGCGAATCTATCTTGGGTCTGCGCCGGTCATGTTCATCTCCGGCTATGCCGAGGCGGAGTTCTCGGACCTGCTCGAAGGCGAGACGGGCGTGACATTTTTACCCAAGCCGCTGGATATCAAGGCCTTGGCCGAACGGGTTAAGCAACAACTGCAAGCCACCTGAGGCTTTGGTTGGCATTTGGCCTAACCGACCGCTGAAATTGGTGTAGACAGCGGCCCAAAGGCGGCTCAACAGCCCGCCCAAGGCTTGAGGCTTTTTCGGACCTATGACTTTTCGGGATTTCGGTTTTCTGGTGTTGATCTGCGTCCTTTGGGCGTTGAACACCGTGCTGAGCAAGGTGGTCATCACCCAGATGGGTGTGCCGCCGATGAGCTATGCGTTGGTGCGTTTTGTCCTCGTCGCCTTGATCGTCTTTCCCTGGCTCCTGCCCATGCCCAAGCCGCGGTTGCGCCTCTTGCTGGTCGCCCTATTGATGGGCGGTGGAAATTTCGTCTTTCTATTTCTTGGGCTAAAGACGGCCAGCCCGTCCGGGGTTGCGATTGTCAGTCAGTTGGGTGTGCCCATGACCACCATCCTGTCGGTGATGATCCTCGGCGAAACCATCCGTTGGCGGCGGGGGATTGGCATCGTCTTGACCTTCATAGGGGCCATGACGGTGATCTGGGATCCAACCGGCGTGCCCATATCAACGGGTCTGCTGCTCGTAGCGGCAGCGGCCTTCTTGGGATCACTAGGCGCGGTGCTGATGAAACAGATGGACGGTATCAAGCCCCTGCAGTTTCAGGCCTGGGTCGGGGCCTCGTCGATCTTGCCCCTTCTATTGGTTTCGGCCCTGTTTGAGCATGATCAGGTCAAGCAGATGATCCACGCCGGTTGGCCCTTCCTCGGCGCGCTGGTCTTTTCGGCCCTTGCCGTCAGCGTATGGGGACACACGGCCTATTTCGGTCTGATCCAGAAATATGAGGCCAATCTGATTGCGCCCCTGACCCTCATGACCCCGCTATTCACTATTGGCCTTGGTGTCCTTCTGACCCATGACCACTATGATCTTCGGATGGCGATCGGCTCGGCAATAGCCCTGCTCGGCGTGCTGATCATCGCCTTGAGGCCGAACCGCATGATGTCGCTGGCCGACCTGCTAAGGAGCCGCGTGTGAGCCTAGAGACCATCGCCCGTCCTTCGCCCAATTTCGACTCCCGCAAGGGACCGCCTGACATGATCGTGCTGCACTATACCGGCATGCAGACCGGGCAGGCGGCGTTGGAGCGGCTGTGTGACCATCAGGCCAAGGTTTCGGCCCACTATCTGATCGAGGAAGATGGCCGCGTCTTTACCCTTGTCGCCGAAGAACGGCGGGCTTGGCATGCGGGCGTCTCGTTCTGGAAGGGTGAGCGTGATATCAACGCCGTCTCCATAGGCATTGAGCTGGTCAATCCCGGGCACGAGTTCGGCTACCGCGCCTTTCCGGATGCCCAGATCGAAGCCCTGATCGCGCTACTCGATGAGATCCGGGGACGCTGGGAGATTGCTGACGGCCGTATCATCGGCCATTCCGACGTCGCGCCGGACCGCAAAGACGATCCGGGCGAGCTCTTTCCTTGGGCGCGGCTTGCGGCGGCGGGCCATGGTCTTTGGGTCGAGCCGCCGGCCTCTCCGGGCGCACCCTTGACCATCGGCGATGAGGGGGCGGGGGTCTTTGCCCTGCAGGCGGGCCTAACCCGTCTTGGCTATG
>Ga0214921_10004840_pt1 | contig 19471 bp, 13 predicted proteins | sample LL1505_MetaG_FD_177992 | JGI IMG/M metagenome (GOLD analysis project Ga0214921, IMG submission 177992) | Freshwater microbial communities from Lake Lanier, Atlanta, Georgia, United States - LL-1505 | ecosystem: Environmental > Aquatic > Freshwater > Lake | place: USA: Georgia | collected... | reverse complement strand
ACTTTAACGTGTTGACTGATTTGATCTTGCAGATCCGTTAACCGTTCCGAGAGAATCGATTTAGTTTGGGCTGAGGTCTCAATCGTGAGATTAACGCTCTCACCAAACTGGGTACCAACCACTTTTAGCTTACCCAAATGAGGTAGTTCAACTTCCATGGTGATGCGTGCACCCTTCATCACCTGACCAGAATCTTCCGTGCTTTGCTGCCACGCATCCTCACGCTTAAATACAACGTAGAGATTCGGTAAGAGTAATCCTTGCCAAGCAAGATCGCCCCGCAGTAGTAACTTGACCGCATCGCGTACTTGCGGTGAATCTGCATTTAATTGCGCGAGGAGTGCGCTTGCCTGTTGGCTGACATTACCATCAACATGAGGCTCGGCTTCCTCTGCGATCGAAAGTGCTGCAGGCATTAAGAGTTTCTTAATCTGCTCACCGGCAAAGATGCCAGAGTTTTGTAGGTTTTGATACAAGATGTTCATGGCAGAGCGTGGATCATTTGCAAGCGGGATATTTTGATCACCCGATGGCCAGGCCACCACAGCGGTGTTGGTCTTATTCTTTAGAGCCAGATTAGGATCAACATCATCCGCCTCTAGGATATTGGAGAGCAATTGCCCCAAGGCAGCACTTCCCAAATTATCGAGCCGGCTAAGGCTTGGGGATACAGTCGATTTAGCATCTGTAATCACATCTGCTGTTGCGGGGTCTAATTTGGCTTGGGTCTTCGAGAGTTCCAGAAGCACTGCCTGATTAACCCCAGGCTCAGCCAATTGACTGCCCTTGAGCATGGCTGCTTGCATGGCATTGTGAAGGGTCACACTTGGATTGGCATCATTGACCGGCAAGGTCATATTGAGTGCTACACGAGGATCAATTGCTTTGAGGTTTTCAACGACAGATGGGGCAGCAGGTGGGTTCACCAAATCGTTGCGGTGAAACTCCACAATTGGGTTTGCTGGTATGCCAGTGGTCGGTATCTGTATTGCCACCCTAACCCCCTATCAATCCCTGCGCACACGGTCAAACTGGCGCATACCTCTATATTACGGCTAAATTGGCCATTTAGGTAATGACAATCTGGCAATACCTACTCATCAAGTCTGATGCCCTGGGGCCTTAAAGCCCAGACAACAAGGTGGAGTCTTTAATAGGCTGCGGCAACTCGCGCGGGATTACTGGAGTTCACCGACTGCAAAACCGGTACAGACTCTTTAGGAGCTAAGCTCACCCAAGCTTCATAGAGGGGGGTTAGAACATCTAATACCTCTTGGATCTTTTCAGGTGACTTGGTCACTCGAGCATTAATGATCTCGCGTAGGGACCACTCATAAATAGCGCCGAGGCTTTGGGCAATATCGCCGCCCTCTTTGTAATCAATGCAAGCCACCAAACCCTGTTGAATCAGATCGTGCGCTTTGGTGAAGGACTCAATCGCATAGCGACCATTCTCGAGCTCTTTCTTGCCGATCTTGAGGTGATCAAATAAACGCTCATAGACCAACACAATTAGTTCGCTTGAGTTAGCAGAAGCAACTCCCGTATGTGTATTTGTCTCTGCGTAAACCTTTACGGCACGTGCGTTCATATTTTTCTCTTAATTATTATTGCTGTTTAAAGAATCAAGTACGCTTGCTAGAGATGTACTTGTTGAGCTAAGCTGAAACAAAAGTGCATTTAATGCTGAATATTGATTAATATAATTATTTTGAATGCTATTTAAATGATTCTCAATTTGATCTTGCCGATCTTCTAAGTCATACCCCATCTCGGTCTTATTAGTTACCAAACTGGCTATGTAGCCATTATTACCAGCATAATCGGTAACAAATGTTGCTAGAGAATCATTCGTTGTAGTGATCGTTGCAGAGCCAGTTCCTGAATTCGATAGGTCTGTCACATTGCCAGAACTTATAGAAGTAAATACTGCGCTACTTCCAGATGTGCTGTAAGACCCTATATCCCAGTTACCAACAGTTCCCGCAATTGCTCCGCCACTCACCGTGCTACTGACCACATTACCCGCAGATCTCCCTGATGTTCCATTTGCAAATGCAGATGCCACTTGAGATGCCGTTGCTCCGCCCGAACCAGCAGTAAATGTTAAGCCATTAAGAATTAATGTTTTGCCTTCATCTAGGGCTCTAAAAGTGACAGCAGCCTTCTCATACCCATAGGTACTTAATCCCACTGTTACACCTTGGGATAACTTTGACTGCAGACCATCTGTAATTGCAGCCTGATAGCTATCAGAATTAAATTTCAAGGTCCCATCTAATTGCATATCAATGCCGGCGTAACTTAGGCTAAATGAGTTTGCATAATTAGTTCCATACGAAACACCTTTTGCGATTTTTGTCTTAATTTCATTAATAAATGACAACATCGTTGGATTATTCGCAAATGATCCGGGAGTATCAGAATTTGAACTATTGGCTGTCATTGATTTATAGGAGGCCATCAAGTCGTTATAAGCTGTAATTAAGCTTTTAATGACAGTTTCGGAACTATCGGTACCTTGAGAAACCTTTACTACTGCGCTACCTGTTCCTACTAACTCTAGAGCGAGGCCATCCACTACATCAGAAATACTATTACTTGACCTCGTATAGGTTGCGCCATTTAAGGCAAATACAGCATCTGTTGCAGATGATGAATGGTTAGTAGCAGTTCCGGAAGCAGCCCCAGATATCGTTGTATTTACTACCACTCCAGATGATGCAGTTCCAGAGGCACTGAGATCTGTTGTGGGGCCCGAACTTGTCGCTGTGAAAGTGGCAACCGAGCCACTTCTACTTACCGACCATCCAGTAAGTGCGCCGCTCACCGTTCCATATGCTGAGGTCCCAGTAGCAAATGCAACTGCTACCTCTTCAGCCGATGTCCCCGAACTACCTGCCGTAAATGTTCTACCGCCCAAAATAACAGTCTCGCCAGAGCTCAATGCGGAAAAAGTTGCCGTTGCAACCTCCGTGGTGGCTGCATATGTTTCCAAGGGAGAGGTTGCACCTAAGGTAATTGCATTATCTGTTCCAGATTCTGTGGACTGTATTGTTAATACATATGTTTGATTACTACCCGTATTGTTTTGCTCAACAACGCTGGCGCTAATATTTTCACCCAAGCTATTTATATAGTCTGCAATTTCAGTGATTGTTGGCGTCGCACCGATTGCGGCTGTAATTGAACTATTTGAATAAGTCGTAGATCCAATTGTTAAATTAAAACTACTGCCTAAGGTAATTTCCGTATCTACGCTGGTGTAACCAGCATAAATATATCGCTGCGGGGAGGCTAGCGTTGTAACTGTGACATTGTAGTTTCCGGTTTGCGTACCCCTTGATGAAGTAGCGGTAACTGAGGAAGTGTTAGACGAGGTACTAGTAGTCGTGTTATAGGAGTCTGGACTCTCAAAATCACTTAAAGCCGAATCAAAAGTAGTGAGCTTTATTTTTATAAGTCCTAGATCACTAATTACTAAACTGTTGGTCTTAATTTTGGCATTTATTGCCTCTAATGGCTTATTCTCGACACTCATCAACTCCTTGACAACTGCTGCCACATCGATGGAAGCGGCTCCCCTTGAGCTAGCTGAATTTGTTGAGTTAACCATAGTATTTTGTCTGATTTATTAAACTAATTATTTATAAATCATGCAAGAAGCGTGCCATATTTCTTCTGGCACGCTTTCCTGGGCTCTAATTCTTAAGCTCTTTGACTAACTAAAACGTTATTTAAACGTTGAAAATCCCTGGAAATCTTCAGCAATTCTTCCGAAGGTAACTGACGAATTAACTCGCCCGTATCTGGATTTACTACTCTAACCACGTTATAACCCGTTGTTTCATCGACGGAAAAATTTAAATTTCTTCCCATCGAATTAACAAACTCCTGTAATTTAGCGGCAGCTTTTGCAACTACTTCTCTTGTAGGTTGAGCGGCCTCATTTATGCCAGAAGGTTTAATTGTAGTCGCAGCAACTTGAGCGACAATTTCCGCATCCGATCTAACAGTGTGTTGAGGCCCTTTTGCCTGATTGGCAATATTTGGCTGAACGACAACGGGAGTTGATTGATGGGCGGATTGGATATTACTCATACTTTTCTCCTAGTCAACTTAGTAAGTCAGGGCGGAAATATCCACCCCGACTTATCCGCTTTTATTTCAACAATGACAATACTACGTTAGGCATCTGATTTGCTTGAGCCAACATTGCTGTGGCTGCTTGCTGCATGATCTGACCCTTAGTTAATTTAGCTGTTTCGGCAGCAAAATCAGTATCGATAATTGAAGAACGGCTATTTTGCAAATTAGTACTTTGTGTAGTCAAGTTAGTACTAATGTAGCTCAGTCGATTCATCTGCGAGCCAAAAACACCGCGCTGCGTAGAAATATAGTCCAAGGCAGTATCAATTGCAGTTTCAGCATTCTTAAAGGCAGTTTGCCAAGTTGCAATCGTATCGGTAGAACTCAAATCTCCGAGCTCGCCTGAATCCGTACCAGTAATGGTTGCTCCAACCTGAGTCATACTGGTAACGCTACCTTTATAAGTACCGCTTTCACCAGTCAGTACATTCAATGTATTAATTTGAATAAATTCGCTTGAAGTTGCACCGCTCTGGAAGTCTAGGGTCGAATTGCCACCATTATTGATAACCAGTTGACCATCGGTTCCGCCAGCAAAGTCGGTAGCCATTAAAGCTGCTCCCACTTGAGTAGCAGAGTATTGCACAGCATAAGCCTTCACATCAAACTTTACACCAAAGGTTTTAAATTCAATCGTGTTAGTTGTATTAGCAGCGAGTGTACTCAACGTTACCTTTTCAGAAGTGAGTGCCCCGTTGAGGGTGCCTGACATTTCTACTACACCTGACGCTGCAGACATAGTAAATGTTCCGGATTGAGCGCCATTTAAACGAATATCCTCAACAGTGGCGACCTGACCAAGAATATTCAAACTTGATAAAGTTGTGAAACTTGCTGCAATAGCACTTCCAAGTTGAGTTGCATAGCTAGCAGCAAGTGAAGTGGTTAGGTTAAAGCTTATGCCAAATTGATCGAAATCCAATACAGCAGCATCTGAGCGAACAACACCATTACCTGTGTAGTTTTCTACTGTAACTGTCTGAGAAGTGGCAACACCATCAATTGTTCCCGCCATCGTCAACTGGTTACCGCTATTAGTCAATGTAAATGTCTGGCCAGCTAATTTGTTTTTCATATCGTTGGAGAGATCGATATCGAAAACAGTCGCTGTACCCATAGTCACAGCATTTGTTCCGGCTGCGCCAATGGTGCCCGAGGATGTGCTAACTGAAACTGCAGTAGTAATCATGTCATCACCAGCACGAATGTCAGAACCAGTGTTGCTGACATATGCGCCGGATGACAAAAGTTTAATCCCGTTAAAGGACGTGCGAGTTGCTGTTGCATTGATTTCATCATTAAGATCTTTCATCTCAGTGACAATATCAAGCTTTTGAGATGCACTTAAGGAGCCATCGTATCCTTGAACAGCTAATTGCTTTAGGCGTAACAACATGTCTTGAACGGTAGCCAGGGATGAATCCGCAGTTTGCAATAAATTTGTTGCATCAGACAAATTGCGAATGGACTGATTTGTGCCATTAATTTGACCTTGCATACTTTGAGAGATGGCTAGGCCAGCAGCATCGTCTTTAGCACTATTGATGCGCAATCCAGAAGATAAGCGCTGCACAGATGTAGCTAAGTTATTTTGAGCGCTTGCCAAACTATTTTGGGCAAAAAGTGACGCCATATTGGTATTGATTACTGTACTCACGTTATTCTCCTGTCATGATCGGGAACCCGAAGTGGTTTATTTCCCGCATGATCCTTTTAACGGCACTCCTGATAGAAGCGTTTAGACCTATATTGAATTAAAACCTAAGCTATTGTTTTTATTAGAATTTTTATTAAAGGTAAGCGATGTTATGGCTATCTAAATTAGAGAATTCGCCCCCGGAACCACCCAGCGAATGCTTTGAAATCGGTAAAAGGGTCATAGACCATTGTTTTCTAAAATCTGCAGCCTATTTTTAGCGGCCCCCTCATTCTCGGGATCAAAAATTAAGGCTCTATCGTAATCAAGTAAGGCTTTTTCAAGATCCCCAAGCGCCTCAAAGGTCATGCCTCTATTAAAAAAAGCATGGGCATAGTCGGGCTTAACTGCCAATGCAAGGTCAAAACTAGCAATTGCGAAGTCAAAGCGCCTCAAATCGTGGAGAACAATACCGAGATTGAGGTGAGCATCTGCGTAATTTGAATCCAAAGAGATCACTTTTTCATAATAGCCGGCAGCCCCATCCAAATCACCTTTTGCATAACAAGCATTGCCTGCATTGTAAAAAGCGTCAACATAACCAGAATTTAGACTTTGGGCAATTTGATAGTGCTCCAAGGCTCTTTCGTATTCACCCATCTCATGCAACGCTATTCCGAGGTTGTTGTGAGAGGCCGGATCATCTGACTTGATCGCAATCGCATGGGAGATTAGGCGAATAGCCAATTCTGGATTTGCAGTCTGATAGGCAATAAGCCCTGATAAGTGTAGAGCATCAAAGTGGGATGGCTCAAGTACCAACAGCTCAGAATATAAGGTATACGCCTCTCCTAATTGGCCTTTCTCATGCTGTTCATATGCCGCTTGAAACATACATTGAATTTTTTCATTGTGAGAAAGTTCTGAATTCATTGCGCTACTCCATCCCAAAAGAAGAAATTAACCAAATATACGCCGCACGCAAAAATGGATATGTTTATGTAAAGTTCGAGATAATATATGCTCAAACATAGCTTATAGCAAATAGAGGTTGCCAACTTGTCGGAATTGCCAAAATCAAAAATTCAGCTGTTAACCAATAAAGCATTAGAGCTCCATGGCTCGAATAATATTGATGGCGCCAAAAAAATCTATAGAGAAATATTAGCCTCGCACCCAACTCATTTTGATAGCGCTTATTTGATGGGTGTAATTGCAATTAGTGAGTCAGACTTTACCAGTGCTAAAAAATTTTTAGTTCAAGCCTTAGAAGTTATACCTCATCATGCTGAGGCACATTTCAACTTGGGGCTGGTTTTTGAGAAACTTGCTGACACAACGGGCGCACTTAACCACTACAGCGCAGCCATCAAAATTAGAACTGACTTCATTGAGGCTATCTATAATCGAGCCGCTTTGCGAGGGAGTTTAAGCCTTTGGTCTGAAGCATTGGAAGATCTTAACTATTTGCTTGAGCTAAAACCAGACATGGCGGCTGCTCAAGAGTCAAAAAACTCCATCTTAAATAGAGCAAGTCTGAACTCAAGTAATTTCAATACCGCAAAATCCGAAGTGGTCAATGAAGAAGCAAAATTATTTATTGGTCTTCACGAGGCGGGACTTCAATTCTTCAAAGCTGGTAAGCATCAATTGGCCATAGATTCCTTTGATAAAGCATTATCAATCTACCCAAAAAGGCCAGAAGCCCTTCACAATAAGGGGATGGTCCTTGAAAGATTAGGCAAGCTTAACGAAGCACTTGAAAACTATGAAAAAGCAATTATTGGTGCGCCTGAATCAGCCCCCACCCTAAATAACATGGGTAATGTTTTTAGAGAATTAGGACAGTACGGGCGATCTGTCGATTGCTTTGAAAAAGCGATAGAAATTAACCCGAAGTATGCGGAGGCATTTAGTAATTTAGGCTGGACTCTCTATACTGCACGCCAATTCGAGGGCGCCGTAAATGCATACAAGAAGGCGTTAACTTTCAACCCAAATCTTACAGAAGGTTTATTTAACCTTAGTTTATCCAATCTCATGCTTGGTGATTTTGAAAATGGATGGCTAAATTATGAGTATCGCAAGTTACAGCCCTTTTATGCTGCCCGCAAATTCTCTAAACCGTCTTGGACTGGCTCTGAATCACTTGTAGGTAAGTCAATATATGTCTACGCTGAGCAGGGCCTAGGTGACACCATTCAATTTTGTAGATATATAAAGTTGCTTTCTGAGCAAGGGGCGAAAGTTCTTTTTGAGCCTCAACCACCACTAAAGACTCTTTTGGGTAATCTTGATGGCATCTCTAAAATAGTAACTCCATCGATTAATGAATCTGATTACGATTATCACTGTAGCTTGATGTCTCTTCCTCTTGCATTTAAAACTTCAACCTCAACAATACCCAATCAAATACCATACATAAAACCCGATATAACTAAAGTGAGTTCTTGGGCCAGAAAACTTGATGCTATTAAAGGACCAAAAGTAGGTGTAGTTTGGAGTGGTGGATTTAGACCAAATCAGCCGGAATTATGGGCGGTAAATGAGCGTAGGAATATTTCATTCCCTAAAATTAGTAACATTAACCTAGAAGGCATTCAATTTTTTAGCCTTCAAAAAGGTGAAAAAGCAGAATTAGAGCTTAAAGAAACAAAGGATCACTTCTGGAAAACGCCCAATTTCTGGGATTTCACAAACGAGTTACATGACTTTAGTGATACGGCAGCCTTAATTGAATGTCTTGATCTTGTAATAAGTGTCGATACTTCTACAGCCCATCTTGCTGCCGCCCTTGGAAAGCCAACATGGATATTAAATCGGTTTGATAATTGTTGGAGATGGCTTGCTGATGGAAAAAATTCTACATGGTATCCAACCGTTCAACTTTATAGACAAAAAACAATCGGGAACTGGGAAGATATGCTTTTTGAAGTAAAGAATGATTTAGTAAAGCATTTCGCATTAAATCATTCTTAATATATTGAGTATTTATACAAGCTATCAATGAGTAAATTAGCCCCCTCGACGAAACTAGTCAATCAAGATCTAGCAAAACTATTACAGCAAGGATTTTCATTACATCAATCTGATCACATTGATGAAGCGCGCGCTATTTATATGAAAATTCTTGCCAAAGATCCCAAACATTTTGATGCATTGCAACTAATGGGAGCCATCAATTTACAGTGCAAAAAATTTACAGAAGCGCTGTCATTCTTTAATAAGGCCTTAGTCATTAATCCGCTCAATGCTGGGACTTTTAATAACAAGGGAATCGCCCTTAAGAATTTGAATTTACCAAATGAAGCACTTGAAAGCTATACCAAAGCAATACAAATTGAGCCTCAGTTTGCGGATGCCATATACAACCGTGGTTGTGTTTTTCTGGAATTAAATATTCTTGACCAAGCTTTGCAAGATTTTAATACTGTAATTAAGCTCGATAAAAATCATACCGCAGCACTCTGCAATAAAGGCCTCACACTTCTTAAGCTCAAGAAGCACGATGAGGCGCTGCTATCCTGTTCGATGGCAATTAGCTCTGATCCGCAATTTGCAGAGGCCTGGAATAACCGCGGCATGATCGAGCACGAACTTCATTTATATCAAGAGGCGATTGAATCCTTCAATCACGCCATCAAGCTAAGGCCAACTATTCCTGAAGTCTGGTCCAACCTTGGTCTCACCCTTGCAGAGCTCAAAATGTATGATTCGGCGATTGCTTCTTATAACCAAGCTATCAAAATAAAAGGTAACTTTTATGAAGCCATTACAAATCGTAGCCTAGCTGAAAATGCATCCCATCTTTTTGAAGCTTCACTAGGGTCATCTAATCAAGCGATTCAAATTGAACCAAAATATGCGCAAGCTTGGTTTGCAAAGGCAGGAGCACTTAGAAACCTTGGTCAGCTTCAAGACTCACTCGCAGCTTATAGCAAAGTAATTACATTAAACTCCAGCTACATTGAGGCATGGACTAATAAAGGGTTGCTCTTAAACGATCTCAAGCAATATGAAGAAGCTCTTGCCGCATATCGCCAAGCCCTTACCATTAACCCAAATTATGCTGAGGCACTACTCAATTTTGGCGTGATGCAACTACATAACCTATCCTTTGCGGACGGCTGGCAAAGTTTTGAAGCTCGATGGAAGACAAAAGACTTTAACTCTAAACCCCTCATCACCTCTAAACCCACCTGGAGAGGCGATCATAAGCCAGGACGCCTTCTAATATGGGCTGAGCAGGGTATTGGCGATCAAATTCTCTATGGCTCCATGTTTAATGAACTCAAGAGCCTACCCCAAGAAAAACTCATTTTCTTAAACAGTAAGCTAGTTCCTATCTTTAGGCGCTCTTTCCCAGCATTCAAATTTTTAGAAGATGATGAGGTCTATCGTGAAGATCTCTATGACGAGCAAATACCCATCGGTAGCCTTGGTCAATTCTTTAGGAAAGATGTGGTTGACTTCAAAAATACAGCCTACCCTTACCTCATTGACGATCCAATTAAAACCCAGCGCATTAAATCATCACCGCCTTTTGCCAACCAGAAAACTTGCGGGGTTTCTTGGCGTAGTGCCAACCAAAAGCTTGGTAAAGACAAAAGTGTGTCCTTAGAAGATCTTTTGCCCATCCTATCTACTGATGACATACAATTTATCAATCTGCAATACGGAGATACAGCAGAAGAAGTAGCCAATCTTCAGGAAAAATACCAACAATCGATTTATTCTGTTCCCGAGATTGATATTTTTAATGATATTGATGGCGTACTCTCCATCATCAGCGCATGTGATCTGATCATCACTACCAGCAACTCCACAGCTCACTTAGCAGGCTCCTTAGGAAAAGAGACTTTGCTACTGACACCCTACTCTGTAGGTAAGTTCTGGTACTGGCATGATATTGATGGGGTAAGCCTTTGGTACCCTTCAGTTCGAGTTTTTCCACAAACCACACAGGGTGACTGGACAGGTCCTATTAATGCAATGAAAGCTTATTTGGAGAAGAGGGATGGATAAGGCAATTCTAATAGTGGTTGGGTTTGATCAAAGAGAATCGGTTGCGTACCACGTCTTCTGTCAAAGCGTTTTAGAAAAATCATCCCAGCCAGTTTCTTTCATACCGCTCGCTGAAAATACCTTAATAAATTACAAAGAAACGCATACAGATGGAAGTAATAAATTCATATATTCCAGATTCCTAACTCCATATCTGGCAAATTTTTCTGGATGGGCCATATTTGCTGATGGAGACATGATTTGCCAATCAGATATCAGCGAACTATGGGCGCTGAGGGACCCGACAAAAGCAGTTCAAGTGGTTCAGCATCAATACGAAACCAAGGCAAACATTAAATACCTTGGGAACAAGAATGAGAATTACCCCCGTAAAAATTGGTCGAGCGTAATTCTATGGAATTGCGGGCATGAGAAAAACAAAATATTGACGCCACAATTCATTGAAAAACAACCCGGCTCTTATCTGCATCGCTTTAGCTGGCTTGATGATGATGATATTGGATCACTACCGGCCGAGTGGAATTGGCTTGCAATTGAATATCCTGAGAATGTGAATGCAAAGATTATTCATTACACCCTGGGGACCCCATGTTTCAAAGATTATTCAAACACGTCAATGTCAAATTTTTGGTATGACTCTTACAGAGATGCGATAGAGGGTTTTGACTAGTTGATAACGAGAATAAATAGTAAGTAAGGTATATTAATAACTCATCAGATGTCTTACATAGCGCCTTTAATAAGTTCAATCTCACTTAGAAAAAACTAAGTCCAAATCTTTGAATCTGCAGTTTTTATCATATGAAAGATGCAACAAACCCAAGGTTAACCATCAATTTAATCAATGAATCCATACATTAATCTCCCTAAAAATAGTTTTTGGAAGCAGGGTGTTGTTGAAGCACCATTTTTTGAAATGGATAGCATCTATACCAAAAAATTTGTAATTGACCCGCACGCTAAATTTGCAACTGCAGGGAGCTGTTTTGCGCAACATATATCAAAAAATTTGGCGTTAAATGGCTACTCGGTAATAGATCAAGAGCCTGCGCCCCTTTGGCTCCCAAGGGAAGTTCATTCGAATTTTGGATACTCCTTGTTTTCCGCTCGATACGGAAACATTTATACCGTAGCCTCCCTCTTACAACTTGCAAAGGAGCTTAATGGCTTAGAGCCAGAAAACATTGTTTGGCAAAAAGATGGCAGATATTATGATGCTTTAAGACCATCCGTAGAACCAAGTGGCTTTAACTCCGCTCAAGAATGTCGCACCCATAGAAGATTTCATCTGCATAAAGTAAAAGAATTATTCCGAAAAATGGATATTTTTATCTTTACTCTTGGCCTGACTGAGGCATGGATTCATAACGATTCAAAGACAGTATTCCCGACAGCTCCTGGGGTTATTGCAGGGACAATGGATGAACAATTTTCATTTATTAACTTCGGATTTCAAGAGATCATTGAGCAATTTAATAGCTTCATTGGGATATTGGGGTCCTTGCGTAATGGTAGCCTACCAAAGATTATTCTTAGCGTCTCGCCCGTTCCACTTACTGCCACCGCAAGCGGCAAACATATACTGAATGCAAATAGCCGCTCAAAGTCAATACTTAGAGCTGTAGCAGGACAGCTTGAGCAAGATAATCAATTTATTGATTATTTTCCCTCATTCGAAATCATTACCAACCCTTCATCACGGGGGAATTTTTTCGAGAATAATTTAAGATCAGTAAATTCCTTAGGCATAAAGACTGTTATGCAAGCATTTTTTAATCAGCATCAATTAATTAACCCTGTGAATGAATTCCAAAAAATAACTGATGAGATAAAGATCATGGAAAGGGCCAATTTAACTAGCCAAGACCCAACCTGCGACGACGCCATTCTTGAGGCCTTTGGAAAATGACCATCCTCTTTCTCGGGAACTCCCATGTATCTGCTTTTAAATTAGCGCTAAAAGATGATGGATATCTTCTAAACAAAAAATCCCTTACTTATTGTGCGAGGGGGGCTGATTTAGGTTTTACAACCCTAAAAGGGGGAAGAATAACTGCTTGCTCCAAGGCGATAAATTTAAGTACAAAGGCATTAAATTTCTTCTGCCCAGATAATCCGCATCTTAATCTTATAGACAAATATCTCGAATCAGGCGTACCTATTGTTGATATTGAAAAACAGTTTAGCCTTACGGGCGGACAACCGACTATTGAATTATCTGAAATAGAAGCTATTTTTTATGTAGCAGGTGTTTCCCCTTTTGACTTTGTGCGCCTTGAATGTGGAAGCATAAAACCTTACTCAAGTTCAATTTCAAGGCTTTTAGTGAAGAGCCTTTTATGCGATGATTTTTTACTTAAAAATTTACTTCAGTCTATTCGCAAAGAATTTTCAAATTGCAAACACTACTTCATAGGTATGCCGCTTATGGCTCGAAAAGTACCCTTAAAATATACCAGCCTACTGAAAGAAATTGTTTTTGAAAATAGGGCTATTTTAGATACTGTTGTGAATGAGTCTAATTTTGACGCCATTTATATGCCTAGTGAAAAGTTGTTAGACGGGTCTTTTCTTTGCTCTAAATTTGAATTTACTCGAGCGGGCAAATTGGAGTCCCAGGTTTTTCAGGGGGTTATTGAAACACAATCAGACCTAATACATATGAATAAAGATTATGGAAGGATTGTTATAGAGGAGTTTGTAAACCCCTTGCTAGCTTAATGCAGTCATAAATAAACGCAGAAAAATAACTGGTAATTTATATACGAAAGGCCGGAGAAGCCTTCCATGCATTAAGAAAATCTTTAGATGCATCCATGTGATATCGCGTATGTAGTTGATGAATTGTTGAGAAAATTCAATAATGAATTTTACATAGGCATATCTTGCAAAGCTCTGCAATATAGCTAAGAGAATGAAGTTTTAGCAAACTACAGCAACGCCTGCGCCCAAGCAACTTCACTCTTTGCCATAGTAAACCTTGGGATAACTGTCTTTTGCGCTAAATCTACTTTTCTATGAAATGAAGCTGGATCTAGAAGTAATTTTCTAAATTCACCCCCTCTTATATCAGCATAGAAATCTGAAAACTCCACGTAACTATCCAAGTGATCGGCTGCCACCGGCAATCCTAAAGCAAGTGCAGTAATTAACCGGTTGGAGCTTGCGCCTGATTTTCTAGGATCCGAGGGATTACCGGGGATAATACAAACATCAGATTTCGATGCCGCAAGCAGCATGAGCTCAGAAGACCATATGCCAGTCTGACATTCTATTTTTGCGGGAGACTCAATTCTTACTTGCGAGAGCATGTGAAGCCCAACTTCATTAGACAGAATAATCAGTCTTATCGAATCACCAAGATGAAACCCAGAGCTCAAAAATTGGACTAAATATTCGATATTCGAGGCATGCCCAAACCAGAGGATTGTAATAGGCTGATTAATTGGCTTAATGGCTTGAATTGAAATCTCAATAGGATCTTCAATAATCTCAATATTTTTTTTATAAAAATTAGATAGTGCATTTTGCATACCTTTTGAAGGCGTAATCGCTTTATCAACTAACACCATTACTTGTCTATAAAAATCTGACATGAGCGACTCAAAACCCAGGTGATGGTCGGTGTAATCAAGATATATTTGAGCACCGCTAGATTTATGTTTCTTTATTTGCTCAAGCCACTCTCTCGAACGTTTTTGTATATCGTTAGTACCTATTTTTGTCACCACAATTTTCTGAGGGACGTCAACTACTTGATCTCCAGTGGTTACCCTCCAATGCTTGGACAGCATAGTTTTTATAGACGGGCAAATTCTCAGTCGAACACTAGCTAAAGTTGACTGCTGCAGCACTTCAATGGATGAGGATCCACCGAATGTCAGGTAGTGAATGTGATTCGACACTTGCATTTCTCTACAGTTAATATGTGCTCATAAATTATTTAATACCAGTAATCCTCATATCCCTCGGCTCCCGTAATTTAAACTGTGCCGGCTCTTGCTTGAGATCTTTTAAGCCGGATTGATTCATCACTTGGGCGAGAGAAAGCGGTGTATAACCCCAACGATGAACCATTAACGGATCTGCCCATCCTGGATCACCATAAAAAACCCACATTGTTCTTTGGCTACCTTGTCCAGGCTGCGATTTTGCGTCCGGATCTCTCAAAAACTCTTCGCAGGCTGACTTGAGATTTGGGCACTCGAGAATCATTTTTCCACCAGGTTTTAATACTCTCACCCACTCGCTAAGAATTTCAACAACCTCCCACCGCCAAAAATGCTCAACTACATGCACCGCCATAATTTCATCCGCATAATTATCGGCAAATTTATCAAGCTTCCTAACGTCGCATATAACATCTGGCTTATTTCCTGCTCTCTCTGAGGCTACATCTACATTAATATAGCCTGGCAGAATCTTATCTCCGCACCCGAGGTTTAATTTAACCTCATTTGTCATACTTTCTTCCATATTTTGCCTATGTCGTAAGATGAAATAAATAATTGTTATTGTAAGCTTAACCTCGATATAAAAAAAATGAAGTCTCAAGACAAAAATTATCAACAACCCCTTAAATCACTGGGTGAGGCAGTAAGGCTTCATAAGCAAAAAAAATATGATCAAGCTCAGGAGATATATGAGCAAATCCTGAGAATTAATCCTGAAAATTTTGATGCATTAAGACTACTAGGCACTATTTTTGCCCAACAAAATCAGCTTGATCAGTCGCTAGTTTTACTACAACATGCGTACGAAATAAATCCATCTCATTCCGGTTTGCTCAATAACTATGGCAATGTCTTAAAAGATCTAAAAAGATATGGGGAGGCTTTATCAATTTATAACAAGGCTATAGCCTTAAATCCTGTTAATTCAGATGCTTGGCTTAATAAAGGAATTACCTTGTTTGAAATGAAGCTCTTCCCAGAGGCGCTTGACTCATATCAACAGGCTGTCACACTAAACCCAAGCTATGCTGAGGCTATATATAACTGCAGCATTATGCAACTCTACAATTTGAGTTTTTCTGAAGGTTGGACAGGCTATCAACTCCGCTGGAAAGTTAAGACCTTTGATAGCAAACCCCTCATCACTCCTAAGCCCACATGGAAAGGGGATCATAGTCCCGGACGCCTTCTAATTTGGGCCGAGCAGGGCATTGGGGATCAAATTCTCTACGGTTCCATGTTTAATGAACTAAATAGCTTGCCTCAAGAAAATATCATTTTCTTAAACAGCAAACTGATTCCCATCTTTAGACGCTCTTTCCCAAAGTTCATATTCTTGGAAGGTGATGAGGTTTATCGCGAAGACCTCTATGACGAGCAAATTGCTATCGGCAGTCTTGGTCAGTTTTTTAGGAAAGAACTGGGCGACTTTAAAAATACAGCCTACCCCTATCTCATTGACGATCCAATTAAAACCCAGCGCATTAAATCATCACGGCCTTTTACGAATCGTAAAACCTGCGGAATTTCTTGGCGTAGCGCCAACCAAAAGCTTGGCAAAGATAAAAGTGTGTCCTTAGAAGATCTTTTGCCAATCTTATCTACTGATGACATGCAATTTGTCAATCTGCAGTACGGAGATACAGCCGAAGAAATAGCCAGTCTTCAGGAAAAATACCAGCAATCTCTTTACTCTGTTCCGGAGATTGATATTTTTAATGATATTGATGGTGTAATGTCCATCATCAGCGCATGTGATCTCATCATTACTACTAGCAACTCAACAGCCCACCTAGCAGGCGCCCTAGGGAAGGAGACTTTGCTCCTAACACCCTACTCTGTAGGGAAGTTCTGGTATTGGCATGATATTGATGGGGTAAGCCTTTGGTACCCTTCCGTGAGAGTTTTTCAGCAAAAAACTCAAGGGGATTGGGAAACACCCATTCATGAGATGAAATCTTACTTGGAGAAGAAGAATGGATAAGGTGATATTTACATCTTATTGACACACCACCGATATTCATCTCACAATTTTATAATCGAATCTTGGGTGTCTAATACACAAGAATAATTTTTTTCAATTTTGAAGTTCATTTTCTGTTTAAAATTTACTCAAAGATATGTTTAGGTAGGTGATGATAGCTAGCCGTTTTTTTGACATTCTTTTTACGGCGATCAATATCAAGACCTTTAAAGGCTTCGTTGCCTTTCCAACCGTACTTCTCTACTCACCACCCTCTTAAGCTTATCGTTAAACGTCGCATCAACCCGTGTGGTCTTGATGGACGGTCACGAAGGTACTGATGCGACCCGTCGGCTGAAAATAGCTGCATATTCTTAATTTTTAATATGTCTCGCCTTAACATCTTCAAGTCCCTTTTAATAAGGGCTTCTTGATAACTGTTAACGGGTTTGCTTAGTCCGATGTTTCTAATGCGAAATAGTGGCTCCAAACCCTTTTACTTAGGAATTTCCCTAACAAAATCACCATCTTGTCGGCAAATATTGCCTAAGTTGTTTACATTTTGCCGGCATGTGGGTATATTTAGGGCAAATTTTGCATTTATTGCTAGATTTAGTACTTTTTTTAGTTTTTTGGGTCTGTTTATTGATTAATTTAAGGGTTAATACCTATATTTTATGAATATATTGGGTATCGAAACAGCAAAACTACCAAGTCCATCTGCCCAGGGCGCTATACCCATCCTCGTTTTACTCGTCTTAGTCATGATGCTGGTGCCATTACCAGCCGTTTTATTAGACGTTCTCTTTACCTTCAATATTGCCTTATCGATCATCGTTCTGTTTACGGCGATCAATATCAAGACCTTTAAAGACTTCGTTGCCTTTCCAACCGTACTGCTACTCACCACCCTCTTACGCTTATCGTTAAACGTTGCATCAACCCGTGTGGTCTTGATGGATGGTCACGAAGGTACTGATGCAGCCGGTAAGGTGATTGAAGCCTTTGGTGTGTTCTTAATTGGTGGCAACTTTGCTGTTGGTATCGTGATCTTTATTGTGATCACCATCATTAACTTTGTGGTGATCACCAAAGGCTCTGGACGTGTGGCGGAAGTATCCGCCCGTTTTGCCTTGGACTCAATGCCTGGTAAGCAAATGGCAATTGACGCGGATCTCAATGCAGGAATTATTCAACAAAGCGAAGCGAAAGCGCGGCGTGCCGATGTGGCGCAAGAGGCGGACTTCTTTGGTTCCATGGACGGTGCTTCGAAGTTTGTGCGCGGCGATGCGATTGCCGGCATCATGATTTTGGTGATCAATCTAATTGGCGGTGTCATGGTTGGTGTACTCCAACACGACATGGCCTTTGGCAAAGCCCTCTCAGTATTTGCTTCGCTCACCATTGGTGATGGCTTGGTGGCACAGATTCCTGCGCTTATCATCTCCACAGCTGCTGGTATCTTAGTAACCCGCGTTGCAACCGAAGATGATTTCTCGGGTCAGGTGTCCAAACAGTTTCAGGCTAATAGCAATGCGCTAGCAGTCGTGGCTGGTGTACTCGGTGTGCTGGGTGTGATCCCTGGCATGCCCCACTTTATCTTTATCGCCTTTGCGATCCTATTTGGAGGGCTCGCGTATCTCGCGCATCAAAACACCATCAAGAAAGAAGCGGCGGCGGCAGTCGCCGCCAAAGCCGCACCCACCGGTAGTGAGGAGTTGGAGTGGAAAGACGTACCGATTGTGGAGCCCCTCTGTTTGGAGTTGGCCTATCGTTTAATACCGCTGGTGGATCGCGGCGATGAGAGTGATCTCATCAAACGCATTAAAGCCATCCGACGCAAATTTGTGAGTGAAGTGGGTTTCTTAATTCCTTCTGTACACATTCGGGATAACTTGCAATTACCTGCCGAGAACTACCGTGTCTTACTCTACGGCGCTGAAGTAGGTCGTGGTCAATGCTTACCCGATCGCCTCTTAGCGATTCAGCCAGCGGGCACAGAGGTCATTAGTGGTATTGCAGTCAAAGACCCGACCTTTGGTATGCCTGCGGTATGGATTGAACGCAATCAACGCGACGATGCGATTACCAAGGGTTGCACCGTGGTGGAACCAGCAGTGGTTTTAGCGACTCATCTGGATCATTTAATTCGTCAGCACTCGAGCGAGCTCCTTGGTCGTCAAGAAACCCAAGATCTCTTAGATCACTTCAAGATGAGCTATCCGAAATTGGTGGAGGATGTGATTCCGAAGGTGGTCAGCGTTGCCAACTTACAGCGCATCTTGCAAATGCTCTTGGATGAGGATGTGCCCATTAAAGATCTGCGCACCATTATTGAAGTCGCAAGTGAGCATCCTGACAAACTGAGTAACCCGATCGAGGTGATGCCTTTCATTCGCTATGCTCTACGGCGCACGATTGTGCAAGAGACCTTGGGCGAAGGTCCAAGCTTTCAGGTCTTAGGAATCCAACCCGAGTTTGAGCGCTTAATTGAGCAATCGATTGGAGCTGGCGCGGTCGCACCCGATGGCGTAATTGAGCCGTCTCTCGCACGTCTTTTTGGGGAAGAGGTGATTAAGGGCGTTCAAGAGATGGAAGCCAATAATTTACCCCCTGTGATTGTGAGCGGGACCCGAACCCGCATGACCTTTGCCAAGATTGCCAAGCGGGTTTGCCCCCAAGCAATCGTTCTGGCCTTGGGCGAACTCCCTCCCAGCGCCAACCTGAGCTTTTACCGAGTAATAT
>Ga0214921_10004839_pt1 | contig 19473 bp, 14 predicted proteins | sample LL1505_MetaG_FD_177992 | JGI IMG/M metagenome (GOLD analysis project Ga0214921, IMG submission 177992) | Freshwater microbial communities from Lake Lanier, Atlanta, Georgia, United States - LL-1505 | ecosystem: Environmental > Aquatic > Freshwater > Lake | place: USA: Georgia | collected... | reverse complement strand
TCTTTTGGAGATCGTGTATCAATGCGAGCCTTCTCACCGAAAAACCAAAGTCTATCAAAGCGTACATATAACTCTCTACAGTTCTCTATAAAGTTTGCCAATCGAGAGCGATCTTGCGGAGGATGTATGGTTCTTCCGATTGAGTCGTTTTTGAATGCAATTGAACCAGATCCATCTGCCATCACAATTAGTTTTGGTATAATAGCACTCTCCGAAATACCAATGCGAATCGATGTGCATGGTCCAACAGTCGCCGAGCCATTCTTCTCAGTGAAGTACGCACAACGAGTCTTCACAAATTTGAGCACGATTTGTCTCTGTTTTGAGAGAGATGAACGGTACATTGTGTGTAAGATGACAACAAACATTGGGGATGAGCAATAATATTTTTTTCAATTTTTTAATATAGTCAAGTTAAAAAATGAAGATAAAATGAGAAAAAAATGAAGATAAAATGAAGATAAAATGAAGATAAAACGAAGATAAAACGAAAAAAAATGAAAAAAATTAATATATATGTATATGTATTAATAATCCTATATTACAAATGAAAAGAATGAATAATTTATCAAAAACCTTTGAAATATTCGATCCTATATATGGATCAATGACATTCTCTAATGCAGCTCGCATTATTATTAATAAACCAGAATTTCAACGTTTAAGATATCTTAAACAACTAGCAACATGTTATTTAGTATTTCCTTCAGCAAATCACACAAGATTTAGCCATTCATTGGGAACATATCATTTGGTTGATAAATTTATGATATCCTTATATGCTAATTCTAATATAGATGATATTATAGATTGTTTTGAAAAAATTTCAGAACTTGATAGATATAGATCAGTTTCTGAAATTTGTTCTGAAAATTATTCTGAAGTTGTATCTGAAATTTGTTCTGATGATGAACCTGATGTTGGATCTGAACTTTACCATAAAGTATCTAAATCATATGATTTAGACAAAATAAAGGAATTAGTTAAGATTGCTGGTTTATGTCATGATATAGGACATGGACCATATTCTCATTTATTTGATGATTATTTTTTAAAGCCAAAAATATCAACAGATTTTGTTCATCATGAATTTAGATCAACATATCTTATAAAACATATAATTGAAAATGATCCAATACTATCGGAACAATTTACGAAATCAGATATAAAATTTATTCAAAATTTAATAGATCCAGAATCAATACATAATGGATTCATATATCAAATAGTATCAAATTCTCTTAATGGTATTGATATGGATAAATTTGATTATCTGACTAGAGATGCATATCATTTAGGAATGGATTTAGGATTTGACTATAAAAAGATAATAACAACAGGTATAGTAATTGATGATGAAATTTGTTATCCAAAATGGGGTTTTAAACATTTAGAAAGTTTATTTGAGGCCAGAAAGAGACTTCATAAACTTATAGTGAATCATCCAACAATTATTTCATCACAACATTTAGTAAATTGTATGTTAGAGGAAGTAAATAATCATATTAATATAATATCAAACATTGAAAAGATAGATTTTTTCAATACTTTAACAGATGAATATATTACGAGTTTTGTAAATAGTCTAACAATTATGGGTAAAAGAGAAATGCTATCATCAACTCTAATAGAATATACCAAACAATTTGCTAATAGGAAATTTAAAAAGTTTCATAAAATAATACATTCGGACGATCCCTTGGACAATTTGAATTCAACATATTCTGATACTAAATATGAAATATATAATGCCACATATGGATATAATAATAATCCGAATTTTAATCCATTAACTAAGATACAATTATATGATGTAATAGATGGACAACCAACAAAAGTAGAAAATCATTTTATTTTTGGTATTAATCATATTTCTTATGTGTATATTATATATGAAAAATAGGTATTAGTTTAAGATTAAAATTAAGTTTAGTTTAAGATTAGTTTAAGATTAGTTAATGATTTTTAAATCTTCTAATGCCCCATCAATACATTTAATAATTTTTTTATATTTTGGATTATTTGATAATAAAAATAAATATGTTGGACAGACATACATTGATTTGTTTAGGAAGAAATGAAAATATTTAAATTCATTTTTTTGAAATAACCAATATTTTTTAGATCTGATTCTTAACATGGAATATAATGGCATATCATTAAACTCAATTTTAAGATTTAATTTAGTTCTACCATAAATATCCCAAACTGGTAAGATTAATAAAACAGTTAGTGATTCTTTTTTTTTGAAGAATTCAATTATTCTATTAATGGCGGCATCAATATATTTTTCAGAAAAAGGTGGATTGCATACATAACCGGAAAATGATTCCAATTCAAACGAAAAAAATGATCCTAATGAATTTTCCAGATTTGGAAAAAGTGAACAATAATTATCATATGTATGGTTAAAATAAGAACCGAATAATTCACAATTAAAATATTTATTAATTTTGTTATAAAATAATGGATGACAGCTAATCATTAGACCATTATTATAAAAACCCAACACATGATATCTTAAACAAAGAATAAATAGTTTACGGTAAAATAGATCTTTATAAATCTTGACAATTAAAAAAATTACAATTTTTTTAATATGTCAAAGATTATAAAAGATCATATTCACCAAGGCTATATTTTCTTTATAATTCTTTAAAACTTATATGATCTATTATGATCTACTAGTAGATCATAATAGATCATATAAGTTTTAAAGAATTATAAAGAAAATATTTGCGAATAGAAATTTTGTTTGATTTTAATTTATCCAAAACATGTTTAGGTAAGACGAACTCGTTCTCTGATGAATTATATTTTAATGAGTTAATTTGATTTAATATTAATTTATTGTTGGTCAATTCAATATTCAAAAAATGATTTTGATATGAATTGTTGTTTTGTTTTTTGAATAATTTATAGGCATCATAATAAATTAATGGAACTATATTATTTGAACACATTTGATTATTTATAGAAGCTAATGAAAAATTATCAAAAAAATCTGGTTGTGTATTAATTGATTGTATAAATTTGCATCTAATATAATCATTTAGGTATCTATTATATTTTGTTGAATTGCTCATAGTATTATGTATATTAAAATGAGTATAAATTTATATAAATTGTATAAGATTAAACATTTATTCAGTATATATTATATATTAACAAATGTATATTATTTTGTAATAAAAAATATATTTTTAAATATTTGGCAAAATTAATTTATTTAATTCATTTTTATAAATAAATTAATTTAAACCCATATTGACTTAATAAGTAATATATCTATAAAAAACAAATGTCTGATCAAGAAATTGCAATTGGTATCGATTTAGGTACAACATATAGTTGTGTTAGTGTGTTTAAAAACAATACGGTTGAGGTTATTGCGAATGCACAAGGCAATAGAACAACGCCATCTTGGGTTTCTTTTAGAGATTCTGAACGCTTAATTGGTGATCCGGCAAAATCTGTTGCTTCTTCTAATCCTTCAAATACAATTTATGATATTAAGCGATTGATGGGGCGTAACTTTGATGATCCAATTGTACAACAAGAACTAAAAACTTTGCCATATAAAATAGTATCAACAGAAGGTGGCAAATGCAAAGTCGAGGTGCAATACAAGGGCGAGACTAGACAATTTTCTCCTGAAGAAATTTCTGCAATGATTTTATCTTATATGAAAGAGACTGCCGAGGCTTATCTTGGTCATGAAGTTAAAAATGCGGTTATTACAGTTCCAGCTTATTTCAATGATGCACAAAGACAAGCAACAAAAGATGCTGGTATAATTGCAGGTCTAAATGTTCTTCGTATTATTAATGAACCAACTGCTGCAGCTATCGCATATGGTTTAGATAAAGTTAATGATGATAAAGAACGCAATATTTTAGTATTTGATATGGGAGGTAAACAGTTCTGCTTCCTGTGGTGAAACTCCACCTTAAAAAATCAATTAAATGATTTTTAAGAACACGGTGAATTGCGGGAAACTCCTAAAGCTTTAACTACCAAACTCAATTTAGTAATATATTGAGTGGTTAGAATTAATTATTCTAAGTATGGTAAAAATGTTAAAGATTTATTAAAATTAATAATTAATAATTAATAATGGATAATCCGCAACCAAGCATCTTTGAAAAAAGATGAAGGCTCAGAGACTAGGTAAAGTAATCTAAGTTTGTTAAATGATTTTAACAAATATGACAAAATACCCACGAGTGCCGTGCTTATAATTATTTATTTAATTATGAGAAGATATAGTCCGAACTTATGTGAAAGCATAAGAAATAATTGTTAAATGCAATTATGATAACAAATGTGTGGGAACACATGATATTTCAGTTTTAAGTATTGAGGGTGGTGTATTTGAAGTAAAATCCACAAATGGTAATACACACTTGGGTTAAATGATATAAATAAATCTAACCGGCTCAAGTAAAAGAGGGAGAATTGCTGGGATAGCCTTAGAGTCCAAAATACTACAACGTAATCAGTAATGATAAGCGTGAATGTTTGAAAAATTTTGGAATTGGCCAATCAGCAGGCGAGCATCCTTGAAAGAGGATGAAGCTTCAACGACTAGAGGAAGTAGTCTAAGTCTTAGTTAAATATATCCAATATTTAATAATGATAGATATGACAAAACCTCCACGAGCACCCTCCGCCATATTAAAAAGTTAATTATGGATAACTTTCTAAATTATATGGTGAAGATATAGTCTGAACTTATGTGAAAGCATAAGAAGCTACATTGAGAATTGACTCAATGATTTATTTAGATTTAGTTTTAATTTAAATTAGATCTTATAAATGGATAAAGAGCCTAGCGATAACAATTTGGGAGAAGATTTTGATAATCGTTTAGTGGAACATTGTTTGGACGATTTTAAAAAAAAGAATAATTTAACTCTACCAAGTAATAATCAAGAACGCATGAAAAAAATTAGAAGTAAAGTTAAGGCAGCATGTGAAAGAGCAAAACGAACACTTTCTAGTGCTACGACTAGTACTATTGAGATTGATTCATTATATGATGGTAATGATTTAAATATGCCATTGACTAGAGCTAAATTTGAATCTCTATGTGGAGATTTATTTCTCAATGGTATTGCTCCATTAGATCAAGCATTAAGAGATGCTAAAATGTGTAAATCAAAGATTGATGAAATTGTATTGGTTGGTGGTTCAACTAGAGTTCCAAAAGTAAGAGAATTATTGGCTAATTATTTTAATAAGGATGTGAATAAACTATGTAATTCAATTAATCCAGATGAAGCAGTTGCATATGGAGCTGCAGTTCAAGCTGCTATTTTATCAGGTAATAAATCAGATAAACTTGATCAGCTTTTGTTACTAGATGTAACGCCACTCAGTTTAGGTATTGAAACATCAGGTCAAATTATGACAGTATTGGTACCTCGTAATACATCAGTACCTACAAAGAAGACTCAAACATTTTCTACTTATTCTGATAATCAACCTGCGGTAACAATTAGAATCTTTGAAGGTGAAAGATCAATGACAAAGGATTGTAATCTATTAGGACAATTTGATTTAACTGGTATTCCACCAATGCCTAGAGGCCAACCTCAAATTGAAATTTCATATGATTTGGATGCAAATGGTATTCTTAATGTTAGTGCGGCAGAGAAATCATCCGGTAAATCTCATCAAATCACAATTAAAAATGATAATGGTAGATTATCCAAAGAAGAGATTGAACGAATGGTTGCAGAAGGTGAAAAATTCAAAGCCGAAGATGAAGCAAATAGACAACGTTTTGAAGCAAAGAATAATGTTGAGTCATATATTAGTTCTGTTAGACAAACCCTATCTGAAGAAAAACTCAAAGATAAATTTAAAGAGAAAGATATATCAGAAATTAATTCTGCTATAGAAGTATTAGAAACTTGGTTAAGTTCTGAAGCTTCTGTGGCTGCAACAAAAGATGAGTTTGAAGCTAAACGTAAAGAATTAGAACAAGTATATAATCCAATTATGTCTAGAGTTGGAGCAACACCATCAGATAGTTCTGGAATTGGACCAGATATGGAAAACTTTGATCCTAATAATATTACACCTGAACAAATGCAACAAGCCCAAGAAATGTTCAAGAATATGAGTCCTCAACAACAGGAGGATATGATTAAACAAATGTCTCAGATGGATATGGGTAAGATGGGTGAATCAAATTCTAATCCTTCAATAGATGAAGTAGATTAAATCAAATCAAATCAAATCAAATCAAATCAAATCAAATCAAATCAAATCAAATCAAATCAAATCAAATCAAATCAAATCAAATCAAATCAAATCAAATCAAATCAAATCTATTAATAATTTCGTAACTTTTTTCAAACAAAAATAAATTCATATGAATTTATTTTTATTAGTTTAATATAATTTCATAGCCCTACTTAATAATATTACGTGATCATATCTGAGTATATAAAACTGGCCAAATTAGAAAATTTTATTTAGATAATTATCTGTGTATGTGTTCTTTATAATTATTTATAACTTATATGATCTATTATAGCTCTACGAAAATCACCTTTAATAGGGGGTTATAAAGAATTATAAAGAAAATATTTGCGCTACACCGATAATATTTATTTTTATCCTAATTATAATATATAATGAATTATCAACAAAAATATTTAAAATATAAGACTAAATATTTAGCAATGAAATATCAATTAGGTGGAAATAATTGCATTGTTTGTGGTACTGAAGCTAAAAATTTTTGTTCTAATTGTAAAAAAGCATATTATTGTTCACCTGAACATCAACGAATTGACTGGCCCGAACATAAAAAAGTTTGTAAAAAGCCAACTGCTAGTGTTGAATCAACAGCTTCATCTAGCCGTCCATTAAGTTCTGCTGCTGATATTATTGTTGGTACTTCGGGTGCCTCACCAGTAGCCACAAGAAGACGTGTAGAAGTTGTTCTTTTGGCAGAAGAACATGGGCAATCTCAATGTGCGATTAGAAATTTTAATATAATACATGGATTAGTAGTTCCGAATGGTGTACCAAGACATCGTAGAACATTTTTTGTTGTTAGCGAAGGTAGAAATATGAATCCTTGTTATGCTGTTATGAGACTTCCTAAAGAGTTAGCAATAATTGAACACCAACAAGATGTTCAAACAAATACGGAGATGATGGATAAACTACTATTACTTGCAGAACTAATAAAAGGTGTATCTGAAAGTACTTATCCAATTTCAGCACCAGATGGTTCTATTATAGATATTGCATTTTTAAGAAATAGACGAGATAATGATGGATTTTTAAGATTGTTACAAAAAACAGGATCAGAGGATTTATTTGAGGAATTATTAGCTTGTACATTTGAAGCTGCACGCAAATCAAATTGGATGAATACAATGATGAGATTATTACAAAGAATTAGGGATACACTTCCGGACAATGCTGAAAATAATAACTTAAGGGATTTAATTCAACCTTTGCTAACAGATGGATCATTTCGAAATTTAAGAACATTATTTAGATCATTTAGAGAAACTCGAGATGCTAATATAATTCAAAGAGTAATTAATCGTCTTAATGAAAATCCTGAAGTAGATTTGGTAATTATTATTTTTGGTCAAGCGCATTTTGCTAATTTAAGAAGATTAATTGAGTCAAATGTACTATTTCATTTTAGTGATAAATCTAATGGATCAATATAATAATTTTAGATATCTATCTGGTATGCTGAGATAAGTTAAACGAATCGAACAATTCCTTAAGAAAAATTTAGTTCTTGCAAAATATGTTTAATAAATTTTTTTATTATCTGTATTTACATTTGCGAATCTTCATAATAAAACAAAAAAAGATTTATTCACAAATATATTTTATGCAAAAAAAGAAAATCTATATTTGGACTATTCTGATTTTGATACACTGAAATTAATTAATAAAAAATTAATAGAAAAAAATAGAATAAAAAAGAGAATGAATTAATTATAATTAATAATATATCAAATCAAACTAAAACCATTGAACCAGCAAAAAATATAATTGATTTTATAGTAAGTTTGATAAAACTTAATCTTTATAATAATTATTTTTCTAATAAAAAAATAATTGATAGAATGTTAATAGTTAATACATATAATGTACCATCAGTAGATTTTAATAACAAAAAATTAATAGAGCCATTAAAAAAATATGGTATTAATACCTATGATAATTTTTTTAATTGATTAATCTTTTTCATCTTATTCATCTTATTCATCTTATTCATCTTATTCATGAAACCATTATGTATCTGTATAATATTCTTATCCAGAATAAAAATCTATTATATCAATTTTGGATTTATTTTGAATTCAAAATATTTTGAATACAGTGTTTGAAATATTTATAAGTTTATCTATTCTCATTAATTAGTTTCTAATTAGTTTCTAATTATATTATATTAAAAATGTTTTATAAATTATTATTATTGTTATTAAACTTTAATTATTTAATTATTAATGGATTAAAATTTCAATATACAAATAATATAATAAACTCTAAAAAACAAGTTAGTTCAGCATCAAAATTAGATAATGTTGAATTTTTTAAAAATATTAATACATTAGTTATTTCTAGCGGTAAGTTTTTAATTCCAACAAACAATATAGCAGATGTATCTGAAATATTAGATTTAAATTTTGATGTAATTAAATCTAATATTTCAGACTCTACATATACACAAAAAATATCATTAACATATTTTGATAACGATTTATATGATTCATATAATACAGGATTAATGAAAAATCCAGATAGTATATGTATAAGATTTAAAACATATAATGATGATAATAAAAAAATATTTGCAGAATATAAAACAAGAAAAGGATATACAATAAATAATTCGACAAAAGAATCTATACAAATAAGTTTAGATCAATATAATGATTTATTAAATTCAAAAAAATTATATAGTGAAAGTTCAGCATTAATTTTATCTAAAATTAATAATTTAATAGTAAGCAAAAATTATAAACCAAAACTAAAAATAATATATAATAGGACTGCTTATATAAAGAATAATATTAAAATAACATTAGACACAGATTTAATAGGATATTCATTATTAGAATCAGATAGTGAAAATATTTTTGAATTCCAATATGGTATTTTAGAATTCAAAATAATATCAGAACAATCGTATATGAATATTCCGAATATTGATACTCCATATATTGATATTCCACATATTGATACTCCATATATTGATATTCCACATATTGATACTCCATATATTGATATTCCACATATTGATACTCCATATATTGATATTCCACATATTGATACTTTAATTAAATCAAAAATAATTTTTGAAATACCGGAATTTAGTAAATTTCGAGTAGTATCATATTATTTTTTTGCAAATAATCTAAATAATAAACCATATTATTATGATGATATTATAGATAGTATTATATCAAAACCAATAAATAATGAAAAAATATATTTTCCAATAGAATTAAAACTAAATACAGTTACATCGATTGAATCATTATATTATAAAATATTTGATATAATTATAGCGATTCCATTTACTTTGTCAAATTATGATAAATTAACTAATCATCAATCATTATTATTAAATCCAATTATTTTAAAATATTATTTAATAATCTGTTTGAGTATAAATTCAGTAAAATATATAAAATTTAATAATGATTTAATAGACGGAACATTAAATCATATAAGAACAATATTTCCATTATTATTAGCAGCGATAACAATTCTTTCTATAATATTTTAGATAGAATTGTTATCGCTGCTAATAATAATAATAATAATTTATAATTATAAACATCATTATCTGCTTATAATTATTAATTATAAAATAAAATACTTTATTCAAAAAAAAATTTGAAAAACCCAAACATTAAAAAACTTTTTTTTAGGGAAATTTCAGGCTCTCTCTCTGAGAAAGTTGAGTATAAAATTAACAATTTTAAGCCATTTTAAGCCATTTTAAGCCATATTTTAAGCCGTTTTTAAGCCGTTTTTAAGCGATTTTTTTTATTAAAAAACATCTAATATAATAATAAATTAAATGAAATACAACTGTATTAAGTGTAATAAGGGTTTTGATAAAAAATCTAATTATGATTGTCATATGCGACGCAAAACACCATGTATTAAAATTTTATCGTCGAATAATCATCATATAATTGATAATATTGTCGATCAAAAATGCTCAACACCAAAAACACACCAAAACGGTGTTTTAGCCCACCAAAATAACACCAAAAAGGTGGATGATAAATTAAGCCAAAGGTATTTACAAAATAATCATTTACAAAATAATCATTTACAAAATAATATTGAATCAGAAATAATAAAGAAAAAAACATATACGTGTGAATATTGTAATCATGAACTATCGCGTATAGATGCTTTAACAAGACATATACAAAATAGATGTAAAGTTAAAAAAATAAGAGATATACAATATAATGAGTTAACTCAAAAATTATCAGAACAAAATGAAGTGATAAATAATCTAACTGAAAAAATACAAATTTTAGAAGATAATACATTATCCACATCAATTATAGTTAGTAAGGCAAAAATAGGTAAAAGGAGAATAACCAACTCTGAACTAATTAAATCTAATACTAATACTAATTCTAATAATATAACAAATACTAATTCAAATAATCTAACAAACTTAACAAATTCAAATAATCTAACAAATACTAATATTATATTTAATGGTACTGTTAATTTTGGTAATGAAACAACAGAAAAATTAACAGAAAAAGAAATACTACAAACTCTAACATCCAGATCAGCTGCTTTTACTAATTTCATTAAATTAATGCATATTAATGATAATATTCCTGAACAACAAAATATTTTAATAAATAATTTGAGATCAAATAAGGCTTTAATATATGAAGATGATAAATTAATGATAAAAAATAGAAAGGAAGTTATATCAGAACTAATATCAATGAGAACTTCTGATTTAGAGGAATTATTAAATGAAAATTATCAAAACAAAAAGATAACCAAAAAAGATTTTGAAATAATAACCAATATAATTGACTTTTTGAAATATAGTTACTTTGAAACAGAAGATGTTGATGGGAACATAATCAAGGCTGATTCTGATATGATAAAAAGTTTAAGAAAACATTATGAGGATATTATTTTACTTTTTTATAATAGTAGAGAAATAATATCAAAAAATATTAATTCAAATACAAATTCTAATCAGAAAAAATCCAAGGAAGAAACACAAATATCGGAATATTTTTAAATCTTATAATTTATAATTAGTTAACTTATGATATTAAGATATTAAGATATTAAGATATCAAATATATCAAAAAAATTTTTTTGTAATTCTTGTGTATTAGACGTAGTAAATGGTTCATGTTTACCATCTATTAAATACAAATTAAATTTTTTTCGTAGTTTGTTTAAATTTTCTGGTAAAATTGGTACAAGTTCATCATATATGGAATATAGTATATTTGGAACTAAATTTAGTTTATAATAAATATTAATAAAATTATCAAAATTAGCAAATTCGGCGCAATCATATGAATCATAAACTTGTTTGTATAAAATCCAAGAATAAGAATCATATTTAATCATATCAGAAAATAAATTTGATTGATTATCTAATTTATAAGATGGTATTGAAAATAATTTTGGAAGATAGATATATTGTGAAATATACCTTGGTATAATATTATGTAAGAGTTTAATATAATTAAGTTGTTCTAACATTGGATTAAGTAGAATAAATTTAATGTGTTTTAATTTTTCTAATAATTTACTAATATTATTATTATTATTTATCATATGCAAAACCTTTGTAATTAAAAATCCACCCATTGAATGGCCAATAATATAATTATAATCATTAGATTCAATCTGATATATAATTTTTTTACAAATATCATCTAATTTTTCTGTAGTCTTATATTGAATTACATAAGATAAGTTATAATGTTTTTTCAAATGGTCATATATTGAATTGTACTTGTTAGTTTCAAAGGTATTAAATCCACAAATAAATAAAATATTTTTATTATTATTAATTGAATCTGACATATATTCTTTTTTTATATATAAATTAATTAGACAAAAATTATAATTAGTTAAATATTTTTAAATATTTTAAAGTGGTTTATTATTTGCTATTGGAACAAATGCTTCAAAATATGGATTGTTTTTCATACTTACTCTCATATAACCGTTCTCACCCCATTTTTCCCCCCAAGAATTTTTAATTAACCAATAATCTTTTGCTGTATCATAACCTACTAATAATACACCATGATCAACATTATTATATATAGTTAAATTATATATGCCTAATTTATATGATGTAAATAATTTAGAATATCCGTTTATATATATACATACTGGTTGTTTTTTAATAGCTTGTTTCAATGCATAATTATTATTATTTATTTTTTTTATCCCAGTTATTTTCATAGATGGAATTGGATTATTATAATTTATTATTTTTTTATAGTTTTTTTTTTTGGGGTTATTTATATTATATGGCCACTCTTTTTCAGAAGGTAAGTAACCACCATTATTAACAATTAATTTAATTGCTTTATGATAATTACCACCATATATTCCCAAATCAGGATAATCATTATTAACCAATGCTTCTTCAGATAATGATATTAATTTATTAGATTTAATAAAATTTAATCCTTCTATAGCTCCTGTAATAGGAAATGCCCAACATGTGCCAAAATTTCCTTGATTTTTTACGGGAGTAACCGCACCAACTTCTACCCAATTTACATATTCATCAATATTAAAAGAAAATTTATGTAAATTAAAAATATTACAATATTGTATAATCGATAATATTCTCGTAAGTAATTTTAATATTTTCATAAATATATAATTTAAATTTATAATTTTTTATTATAGGTGGTTACAAATATTGTTCGTCATATTGGATATCATTTAAAAAATAATTCAGATTTATTTATTAACTAGCATATCAAATATCTTAAAAAATTATTAGCAAATTCAGCAAATTCAACATTATCATATGAATCACAAAAATATTGAAGATTATTAACATAATTGTCCTTACTTAATAGTTCTAACTTGACATATATATTCAAATGAAATCACCTTTTATAAATGATGTAATTGAATATTTAAATAAATTACTTGATTCAGATTACTTATCACAAGATTTCGAAAAAAGTAATTTGATAAAATTATTACGAAATGATAAAGATTTTTCCAAATATTATATTGCAAATTTTTCTAAATATAAACATTTTAGATCATATATAAATAAAAATATAAAAAATCCAAATATAATAAATCCATATACAAATCAAAAAGAAAAAGTATACAATATAGATCAACAATTTTTAAAAAATAAAATAAATATAAAAATATTATTTTCATATTTTAACAATGATACTGATAAACAAAAACAAATTTTAATTAATCATCATTATAACAACTGTAATTTATTTGGAAAATTAAAAACAGGTAATATAAATGAACCAAATAATTACAGATATATGACAAATCATCATAATTTTATAAAAATAGTGGATAGAATATTTATTGACATTCTCTGTTATATTTTAACAGCAAAGAATATTAATAAATGTATTCCAATAGAATATTTTAAAGTTATATTATTTAATAATAAGTTATCTAATTTAGATACATGTTCAATATTAGCAACAGAAAATACTCAATCAAAAAATAGAGTATTATGTATTGATATAAAAAAAGCATTTGATAGTGTTGAATGGAAAATTTTATATGATTCAATGATTAATAGTTTATCAAGAGTTATGTCAAACAAATTAGCTATAGCATTTACTAATTTCTATTTTATAATATTGCAAAATAGAAATTTTACTTATAAAAATAATAAAATATTTGTTAAAAAAGGTATAAGTCAAGGTCTACCGAGTTCTTGTTTAATATTTAGTATATTTATGAGTGATATAATTTATAAAATAAAATATGAATTAAGAAATGAATTAAAATTAAATATAGATAATCATATGAGATTGAATATATATGTTGACGATATTTTTTGTAAATTTTATAATTATAGTGAACAAAATAATAAAATTATTAATAAACTCATTGAAATATTAGAATCATATAGATTATATATTAATAATAATAAATCATTTGGTGATCTAAAATTAGAATTAGATTTTAAATATCAAGAAATAACAAATCAAAATATGTATTTAGGAATACCTTTTACTAGAAATATAAAAGAATATTTTGAATGTATTATGGATGATTTCAAAAATAAAAAAATAAAAGAAATTAATGAATTAAATATTATTTGTACTTGGTTAAATTTTTATCATATTATATTATCATTTGCGCAAAATAATACAAAAGATTTAACCAAGTACAAACAATATAAAATAATTACAGGATTTTTAAGATATAAATTAACACCATTAATTTGTAACTTTAATTATAATATAAAAAAAACCATAAACAATAATGATCTAAAAAGTTTTTTTGAACAATACTATAAAATTTTTATCACCATTATAAATTTTATTAATTATATGCATTATTATATATTTGTTAATTATATTTTTCTTAATATTTTAATTTTTGTTAACAAATGTTCAGATATTTTAAGTTTTATTTAAATTTGCATCAAAACATGATATACAATATTTACTATATGTTGTTAAACAAGAACAACAGCAACAATAACAACATAAACAAGGAGGACAACAAAGATAACAATTATCATCACAAAAAAGATTACAATTATCATCACAACAAGAAGGATAATTATTTCCATTCCACCATAAATAACCATTAGTATCACACGGAAACATATAATGCAAATTACAACATGATACTATGTATGCTAATTTTGAATAAGATGTATTACAATTATTAAATTTAGTGTATCTAGTAATTTTATTCGTAATAGGTATAACTGATTCAGTTGGTATTGGTGTAACTGATTCTGTTGGTGTTGGCATTGGCGTTACTTTTTTTGATTCATTTGAACAAGTTGACATAATTTGATATTTATATTAAATTATATATAATTTATAAATATAATTTAATAATTTCAAAAATAAGTATCCATCCATATTTTTAATATAGATTATTGAAATTGATATCATTATCAATCAATGCAATATTTAACATTTGAATGATACTATCTACCAAAATTATATGTAATTTATTATTTGATTTATTTATTTTTGGATATGCTTTATCCTTGACTATTTCAAACATATTTGTTTTGGAATATTTCTTCATTATATTATTCAAATCAATTTCATTTTCTTGTGGACACATTACAACTCTAGCACCTGCTTTCATTGCACCAAATAGTTTTTCTTCTAATCCACCAATAGCTGTTATTTGACCCTTGAGATTAATTTCACCAGTCATTGCAACATCATTTCGTACTTCAATATTTGTCAAAAGTGAAACTAAACATGTTGTTATAGCACCACCAGCCGATGGCCCATCTTTAGGAGTTGCACCATCTGGACAATGAATATGAATACCAGTTAAACCTTTCTTTTTTAAATAATGATTAATAATATTTTTTGGAAGTATTTTTAAACAAACACTCTTTGCAACTGCCATACTTTCTTTCATAACTTGTCCTTGCATTCCAGTTAATTCTAAATTAAATTTTTGTTCAGATGGTATCCAACAACCTTCAATTGGAATTAATCCACCTACGCCGAATGAATTAGCCCATAAACCATTAACAACGCCAATATGTGGTTGTTTATATATCATTAGATTAGTTATTTTTCTTTTGTGTTTTAGTATATCATTTTCGATTAATTCTTTGGTAATTGTTATTATAGGATTTGGTCCCAAATGACCTAAATCCGATCCACTTAGAAATCTGAGATTAATTTCTAGCAAAATATCATTTAAAATTTCTTTTAATTTACGAACACCACCTTCATTAGTATATGAGTCTGCAATAAATCGAATTATTTCATCTGAAAATTCTACATTTGTTAGACCAATTGATTTGAATAATTTAGGAATTAAATGTTTTTTGGCAATTTCTATTTTGTCATCAATTTTATATCCATCTACTTTAATAATTTTCATACGATCTTTTAATATTCGACTAACTTTTTGTGCGTCATTAAAAGAGAAAATTATAATAGCCTTAGATAAATCAAATTCCAATCCTGTAAAATATCTGTCTGAGAAATGTGAATTTTGTGTTGAATCAGTTAAATGCATCAATATATTGATTATTTCTTCGCCTTTTGTTGTTTCAGATACTTTATCTAATTCATCAAAAAATATAATTGGATTCATGCAACCAGTTTGTGTTAACAAATCAACTATTTTACCAGGAGTTGAACCCTCATATGTATAATTATGACCATTCAAATAACTAGAATCTGTCGCACCACCTAAACTTATAAATGCATATGGCCTATTTAATGCTTTGGCAATCCCACTATGAATAATTTCAGTTTTTCCAACACCTGGAGGTCCAACCAAAGCAAAAATATTACCACCCTCATTTGGATTTGAAATAGTCTGAGCAATTATCTTAACAATTTGATTTTTTGTCTCTTTATGACCATATATATCAGAATCAAAATCTGATCTTACTTTTTTTAGATAATCTTGTATTTGAATATGATCAGAGTTATTAGTAACTGGAGGACTAATATATTTTCCAAATGGAACATTCATAATTCTATTAATCCATGTTTTTAATTTATAATATTCTGATGCATATGAATTTAAACCATCCATGTGATTTAATTTTCCTAATATCACATCCTTGTTTTTTGAACTCATATTAGACATTATGATCTTAATTGAATTAGGAATAGTTACCGAATCTTTTTTCCTAATTTGTTCGAGCATTTCTATTATTTTTGTCTTTTCTTCATCATTTTGTTTAGAAAAATAATCAGAAGAATTCAATTCAGTTGTATCATAATCACATAGTTCTTTAAATTTATCTACTGTATTTGTTTTTGATTTAGAATTAGGTTTTGATTTGGATTTAGATTTAGATTTAGAATTTGTTTTTATAATAAACATAGGTTTTGATTGATTATTTTGTCCACAATTAGCTCCACCTAATAATGAAAAAAGTGGATTATTGATATCATTTAAAAATTGGTAAAGTTCATAATCATTAATAAATTTTTCAATAGAGAAATCTGATTCAATATAAAAATTATGAAACATTTCATTTAATATATTATCATATTCAACAAAATCCTGTTTTACTTTTTTATAAGGCAATGAATCTGTTAATATTCTTCTTTTACGAGTGGTCATTTTTTCTTTTGAACATAAAATACTATTTTTAATTTTTTCTAATCTGTTATCAAATATTCCCATTATCTCATCATTTGTTTTGTCTTTATTGTGATTATATATTTTTTTAAAGAAATTAATTGCTACCGTCTTATTATTATTATAATCTATACAATCATCTGGATTATCAGGGTCATTTGGATCATCCATGGTTCCATCTGGATCATCTGATCCATCAGAACCATCAGAACCATAATTTAATTCATGGATGATATCATTAATTTTATTAGTTTTAGTTTTATCAACTTTAGATTTGTCATTGGATTTGTCATTGGATTTGTCATTGGATTTATCATTAGATTTGTCATTAGATTTGTCATTCATATCATTAGGTTTCTTATTTGTATCAATAGTATCGTCGTTGCGTTTACGTTTGAGACCATTTGGATCATCATTATTTTGATTTTTGAGTTTATTTTTGTTATTGTTTTTATCCATTTAATATACTCTTAATGGACTTATTTTTAAATATGTATAATATATATTATTTTGTCTTAAATATGAGTAAATATTTATATGTGTAAATATTTATATGTGTAAATATTTATATATATGTATGAATAATAATCTTTCGGTAAAATAGATCTTTATAAATTGCTATTTAAAAATCTTCAAATAGCGCTTAATCTATTAAATCCATCTAATCTATTTAATCCATCTAATCTATTTGAAAACTTTGAAAAGCGCTTATTTAAATCATCTAATTTATCTAATTGTTTCATTAATTCAGGAATATGTGTTTGGGTAGTTTGTCCTAATATAATTCTAGACCTTTCATAGATTAATTTAATATACATTGTTTCAAAAATCTTTTCACAAAGTATTTTTAATTCTGGAAGTACATTGATATCTTCTAAGATACTTATCAATGCGTCTAAATCCAATTTATAATTCAGTACATTGTATATATGAATTGCTTTTTTATTATCTTCTAATATCATTCTTGTTAATGATTTCAATACACTCATATTTAATTCATTCATATTAGCATTATTTATTAATGCTAAATCGTGTTCTAGATTAACATCTTCTCTTTGTCGTCTTTGTAGTCTTTGTAGTATTTCTCTTGCTTGTCTTTCTCTTGCTTGTCTTTCACTTTCTTGTCTTTCTCTTTCTTGTCTTGTTCTTTCATTATGACTTGCTATATTCGAACTTGTTCTTGATATTAAAATCTCTTTGGCTGTAGTTAATTTTTTAAATGCTTTTTCTGCTCTTTCTTTTTCAGTATCTGGAAGTCTATCTGGATGAATTTTTAATGTAATCTTTCTATATGCTTTATTAATTTCATCTTCATTATCAAAATTAATTACTCCATGAAGTTCATTAAAAATTTGTTCATAGTTATGTTCTTTAATTGCTAATATTTTTTTAACATCATCTATAGTACCACCAATCAGATTATTTTTTAATTCTAAATACTTAGCTTTGTATTTTAAATATTTTTCTTTATATTCTAAATTCATTCGTAGGTTATTATAATTTATACTTATATATTATTAAATTTATTCATTCATTCATTCATTCATTCATTCATTCATTCATTCATTCATTCATTCATTATAATAAATATTATGATCCTACTCTTGACCTAATAGTATAAGTTATATTCCCATAAAGTTCTTCAGCATATTTAATTAATTCAGGTTGTATATTTGATGTATTTTTATATTTATTTATAATTTCAGAAGATTTATCCATTAATCTCCACAAATCGCCAGCATTAGAAACATCTCTATGATTTACTAAAATTTTTATTTGTTCTAATATATAAATATCTTGAGTTATTGTTGTACCAGTTACGTTAATATTTATATATTTGTCAATCTCATTTCTAGTTATTCTTTCTTCAAGTCTTTGTCTAAAAATTCTTTCTTGTCTTTCTAGTCTTTCTAGTCTTTCACTTTCACTTTCTGGTCTTTCTTGTCTTTCTGGTCTTTTTGGTCTTTCTGGTCTTTCTCTTTCTCTTTCTAGTCTTACTCTTTCTCTTTCTAGTCTTACTCTTTCTAGTCTTTCTCTTTCTAGTTCTCTTTCTAGTCTTTCTAGTTCTCTTTCTAGTCTTACTCTTTCTAGTCTTTCTCTTTCTAGTTCTCTTTCTAGTCTTTCTCTTTC
>Ga0214921_10004837_pt1 | contig 19484 bp, 17 predicted proteins | sample LL1505_MetaG_FD_177992 | JGI IMG/M metagenome (GOLD analysis project Ga0214921, IMG submission 177992) | Freshwater microbial communities from Lake Lanier, Atlanta, Georgia, United States - LL-1505 | ecosystem: Environmental > Aquatic > Freshwater > Lake | place: USA: Georgia | collected... | reverse complement strand
CAAATTGATCGTGCTCGTAATGCTCCCCCTGACGCGTGAAACCGCCCAGGACGCGGGCAATATCAGCTGCGACCGACGGTTTTTCGGCAATGATGAGGGCCTTAGCCATAGTCGGGGAGTGTAGGGTTTAGAGCGGCGCACATCCTAGCCGGCCCGAGCGCGCCGTGGCAAGTCGGATCTTTCATGGTGCGATCGCAGGTTTCGGTCAATCGGTTCAGCGAAGCCGCTGCCAGCGCCCATCGTCCAAGCGCGCGGCGAGTCCATCGAGCTCCCAACCGAGGAGGCGAATACTCCAGTTTGCGGCCGACTCGCCACTGCGCATGATTAAGGTGTCGATTCCGGCCGGCTCCCAGCCCATCTGCTCGAGCGCGGGTTCAGCGGTCCCAACGGCGGTTGAACGGCTTGTTGAACTGTTTGTTGAAACACGGGCCCTGTTCGGCAGCGGCGCCAGCTGCGGAAATTCGACCAGGACATCATCGGTCGACTCGACAAGCTTAGCGCCTTGACGCAACAGGGTATGGCAACCCCGTGCAAGGGCCGAGTGGATTGAGCCAGGAATCGCAAAGACCTCACGGCCGAGATCGGCGGCTTGGCGAGCCGTGATCAGGGAGCCACTCTGGGCGGCCGCTTCGACCACGAGAATCCCGAGCGCAGCGGCTGCAATCAGACGATTGCGGCGCGGAAAATTGGACGGTTGGGGCGGCGTCCCGAGCGAGAGTTCGCTGGCGATCGCGCCCCCTTGCGCCACAATCGATCGAGCCAGTGCATGGTGCTGGGCTGGGTAAACTCGGTCAATCCCGGTGCCGATAAACGCAACCGTCAGACCGCCCTGATCGAGTGCGCCTTGGTGGGCTGCACCATCGATTCCGCGGGCCAGGCCACTCAGGATCGTGAGGCCGACCGCGCTCAGTTCGTTCGCAAACTGAGTGGCGTGCCCCAGGCCCGCCGCACTAGCATGGCGACTGCCGACGATGGCAATGGATGGCGCGCAGAGACATGTGGGATCGCCCAAGACATAGAGCAGGTTCGGTGGATCGGCCAGATCGAGCAGTCGGCGGGGATAGGCGGGATCATCCAGCGTCAAGAGGCTTCGCTGCTCACCGCCTGCGAGCCAAGTAAGGGTGCGTTCGCACGCGGCGTCCCGGTCCGGATTTGCCCCGAGCAATGCCTGTGCCGGTGGCGTGCCTACGACGCTGCCAAGGACTTGAGCGGATTGGTCCAAGACCTTTTCCGGAGGGCCAAACACGCTGAGGAGCTTACGGATGGCCGACGGGCCGACGCCGGGGGTGGATGTTAGGTGTAACCAAGCCCGAGCCTGCATGCTAAAGTCCTTGGTCAATTGGAACGTCTCCCGGGCGCACTTGAGATTCTGGTGCCCGACCCGGTGAGGCGAGATACCGTTGGTCTGGCCGGATCGACCCGCCGCTTGACTGGGGTGATAGCCCCGGGTTGCGAAGGCAGAGCCAAGCTTGGGTTTTAGGACTTTTGCGAGACGATTTCCCGTCCTGAAGGGTGCGATATGGCCTTGTTGACGATTCTTAAGTATCCGGATCCCCGTCTTCATACGGTGGCCCGACCTGTGACCGTTGTCGATGATCGGGTGCGTTCAATCGTCCGACAACTCGCCGAGACGATGTATGACGCCCCCGGGATCGGACTGGCGGCAACCCAGTGCGACATTCACGAGCGCATTATCGTGGTTGACGTGTCGGAATCAATGAACGAATTGCGGGTTTTCATTAATCCAGAAATTTTCCAGACGAGCCTCGATACAAAACGTTGGGAAGAAGGTTGTCTTTCGGTGCCAGGAGTGTTTGACGAGGTCGAGCGGCCCGATCGGGTGACGGTTCGGGCGCTCGACGAATTCGGTCAGCCGTTCACGGTCGAGGCCGATGGCTTATTGGCGGTCTGTTTACAGCACGAGCTGGATCATTTGAATGGACGCGTTTTCGTCCAGCATTTATCTCGCCTCAAGCAGACCCGGATTCGCGGCAAGTTGCTTAAAGCCGAGCGCGAACACGCCTGATTTCCTCTGCCCTGAACATGCGAACGATTTTGCGACCGAAGCGTGCAAGCTAACCCATCGGGGCCCACATTGCGCGTGGTTTTTGCCGGGACTCCAGAATTTGCTCGTGTTGCACTCGAAGCGATCGCGATAGCCGGCTTCAATATCGCCGGTGTCTTGACGCAACCCGACCGGCCCGCTGGTCGAGGACTTCGGGCGCAATCCAGTCCGGTCAAGGCTTGGGCGCTGGTGCACGGACTGGCGGTCGATCAGCCGCAAAGCCTGCGTGCCGAGTCGGCCCAAGCGCGACTCGCGGCGCTCGCCCCGGATGTGATGGTGGTCGCGGCCTACGGACTCATTTTGCCGCAGGCCGTTCTTGATTTGCCGCGATGGGGTTGCCTGAATATTCACGCCAGCTTGTTGCCGCGTTGGCGAGGTGCCGCGCCGATTCATCGGGCCATCGAGGCCGGTGATCTGCAGTCCGGGATCACGATCATGCGGATGGATGCGGGGCTCGATACGGGCCCCATTGTCGCGGTTTATCCGGAACCCATCGGCGCGACCGATACGACAGGGACATTGAACGATCGCTTGGCCCGGCTCGGTGCGACGGCGATCGTGACGGCGCTGAACCGGTTGCAGGCGGGCGAGAGGCTGGACGGCGCAGTGCAACCCCTGGAGGGCGTGACCTATGCTGACAAGATTCGTCGTGAGGAGGCGCAAATTGACTGGAGCGAACCCGCCGACGTCATTGCCCGCCGGATCCGCGCGTTTGATCCGTTTCCGGTCGCGACCCTGCAATTCGGGGGCGAGCCACTGAAGGTCTGGCGTGCCCATGGAGACGTCAGGGGGAGTTTCGCCGCACCTGGAACGGTCCTGCGCGCCGGGCCCGACGGACTGGACATTGCCTGTGGCAGCGGTCGCCTCAGCGTCTTTGAATTGCAGCGTGCGGGCGGGCGCCGTCTTCCGGTCGATCGCTTTTTGCAAGGTTATCCGATGGCGCCCGGCACCATCATGGATTTGCCGGCGAGGCCGGTCTGAGGCCCACCACAACCCTGCGCGCGCCCCTGGCACAGGAGATGGCTGCCGCTGCAGTCGCGCTCGAGCGCGTCGAGGGAGGCGCCCGGTTGCCCGACGCACTGGCGCAGGTTCTGGACCAGTGGGCGCTTCCGGCAGACTCTCACGCACCGGTCCGCGATATGGCGTATGCGAGCGTGCGCCGACTCGGAACTGCACGGACGATTCTCACGCAGCTGGCCCAGCGACCGATCGCTGCGCCCCTGGCTGCGATCTTGCATACCGCGCTGGTGCAGTTGATGGACCCGGTGCGCCCGGCGGCCATCATTGTCGATCAGGCCGTAGCCGCGGTGCGGGGCACTTCGCGCAATCCGCGTCAGGCGGTCAGTGAAGGGGGGTTTGCCAATGCCGTGCTGCGGCGTTTCTTGCGGGAGCGTGACGCGCGCCTGACGGCGTTGCAACAAGCGTCAGCCGCGCAACAGACTGACCCCGACTGGCCGTTCTGGTGGGTCGCGGAGCTGCGTAAAGACCATTCCGAACAATGGCCTGAGGTGCTGGCGGTTGGTGCACAAACCCCGCCGCTGACCGTGCGAGTGGATTGTTCACAGACAACACCGGCCGCTTATTTGGACGTGCTTGCGGCCCAAGGGATTGCGGCGGCCCAGGTCGGTCCGCAGGCGATTCGATTTGAGCGGGGCTGTCCCGTGGCCATGATCCCTGGCTTTGATCTGGGGTTGGTATCCGTGCAGGATGCGGGCGCACAACTGGCGGCGCCGCTGCTCGGGGTCGAATCCGGCCACCGGGTGCTCGATGCGTGTGCCGCCCCAGGCGGTAAAACAGTTCATTTACTTGAGCTGTTTGAGGCCAGGGGGACGGAGGTCGAACTGGTTGCCCTGGACCTGGATGCGCAGCGTATGCAGCGGGTCAGGGATAATGTCGAGCGCTCCGGATTTGCAGTCTTGGGGGAGGGTGCCCCTAAAGCAGGAAGAAGGCCCCGCAAGACGCGGGCATCCGTGGCGCTACTTACGGCGGATGCGATGCATCCGCAGACCTGGTGGGATGGCCGGGCTTTCGAGCGAATTCTGCTCGATGCGCCGTGCACGGCCTCGGGCATCGTTCGGCGTCATCCCGAGATTCGATGGTTACGTCGCCGTGGCGATCTCGCGACACTTGCGGCAACTCAACGCGGGCTTCTCGATGCCTTATGGCCCCTGCTCGCCCCGGGTGGTAGATTGCTCTACGTTACCTGTTCGCTCTTTCGAGCGGAGAATGAAGCCGTCGTGGGTGCGTTTGTCGATGCAACTGCTCACTGTCGACGGCTCACGCTGCATTGGTCGTTCACACCAGCCGATGCACCGGAGCCGGTGGGTCAACTGCTTCCGGTCGCGAGCCCAACTCGGGATCACGATGGTTTTTTTTACGCATTGCTCGAGCGAGATTTTGTCACTCCCCGTGTTCAGACGACTCTTCGTGCTCCTCTTGTCGAGTGTGCTGTTGCTGGGGCTGGCACCGGCGGGGTGGGCCTCGAGTGATGCCATTGAGCTCACGGCGGTTGCATTGCGCCCATCCTCGAGTGAGCCTGATGCCTGGGCCGTTTCGGCCGATTTTGACTTGTCGCTGGGGCCCGAGCTCGAGGAGGCCGTCAACCGTGGGTTACCGCTTTATTTCGTCGCCGAATTTGAACTGAGCCGACCGCGCTGGTGGTGGTGGGATGAACGGGTCGGTCAGGCCAGCCGCACTTGGCGCCTGTCCTACCACGCGTTGACACGACAGTATCGGGTCGGTTTGGGTGCCTATGTGCAACGGTTCGCAACCCTACCCGAAGCGCTCGCAGCCATTACTCGGATCCGGGGGTGGACCGTGATCGATCGCGAGCGATTGCGATCGCTGTGGCCTCTTCTCGACCGGGAGCGGTTGCGCCCAAACGAGCAGTACCAGGCAGCCCTGCGGCTGCGCCTTGATACGACACAGCTGCCAAAGCCGCTACAGATGAATGCGTTGACCAGTCGCGACTGGAACCCAGCCGCCGAATGGACCCGATTTCCCTTTACGCCCGAGACCGCGAAAAACGCGCCGTAGGCCGCGCGCTGCGCCTGGCGCTCATCGCGTCGGTCGCTCTCGCGGGGGTACTGCTTGCGTTGTTGGCGACGGCGAGCGCCAACACCGCGCTGTTCGAGCGGCACTATCCGCTGCTGCTCTGGGGCAACGCGGCCATTGCGTTGGCATTGGCCTTGCTCACCGCCGAATTGCTTCGGCGGATTGCGCTGCGGGCCCGTCGCCGGGTCTTTGGCAGCCGGTTGATGATCCGGCTCGCGTTGACCTTTACCGCGATGGCAGTGATGCCTGGCTTGTTGATCTATTTTGTTGGCGTGCAGTTCCTAGGTCGCTCCATCGAGTCCTGGTTTGACGTGCCAGTCGACCGGGCGCTCGAGTCGGGCGTCAACCTGGGCCGCTCGGCGTTCGAGGCGATTCAAGCGGATTTGGTGGCCAAGTCTCGCCGAATGGCCAATGAACTGGCCGACCAACCAAGCGCGCAATGGCAGTCCAGTTTGGACCGCATTCGCGATCAACTGGGGGTCCAGGAGGCCATCATCCTGTCCTCGAGTGGGCGTTTACTGATCTCCAGCGGCGCGCCCTACGCGCAGCTCGCGCCCGATCTTCCGCCTTCTCAGGTTCTCCAACAGGTTCGGTTAACCCGACTGTATGCGGCGGTCGAGGGCCTGGACCTTCTGGGTGAATCCTCAGCTGCTGATTCCGGTCGGGGACCGACGGTCGGGCTCGGCCCCGTTGCGTCAGCATTACCGGGAGCGATCCACGGTCCGCTCAAGGTTCGGGTCGTGCAGTCCATCCTGACCAGCCGTCCGGGCGAAGAGTTGCGCTATCTCCAACTCTTGCAACCCGTGCCGCTTACCCTGGCGATCAATGCAGATGCCGTCGCCGCCGGGCAGCGCGAGTATCAACAACTTTCCCTATCGCGACAGGGCCTGAAACGGATTTTTAATGTCACGCTCACCTTGACCTTCTTATTGACGATTTTTTCGTCCGTCGCTGGTGCTTTCCTGCTGTCAGGCTGGCTGACCGGACCCTTGACCATGCTGGCCGCTGGAACCCGAGCCGTCGCGGAAGGCGACTACCGTCCAGTGAAGGATTATGGCGGGCGCGACGAGTTGGGGGTCCTCACCCAGTCGTTTAACCTGATGACGCGCCAACTTGAGGAGGCGCGGGGCCAGGTGGCCAATCACCAGCGTGACCTCGAACAGGCGAAGGCTCGACTTGAGCGGGTGTTGGCGAGCCTGAGTGCGGCGGTGCTGGCGTTTGACTCCGATTACCGATTGACGATGTCTAACCTGGCGGCGGATCGGGTCCTGGGGGTCGTGATTTCGAACTGTCTGGGGCAGCCGATCGAATCGCTGCCTGGTCTCGCGCCCTTGGCGGAACCTATTCGGGAAGCCTTTGCGTCGGCGCGTCGTCGAGGCTTGGATCACTGGCAGCGCCAGTTCGTGATCGGTGAACCCAGCGGTGAATCGAGCGGTGAATCGAGCGGTGAATCGAGCGGTGAATCGAGCGGTGAATCGAGCGGTGAGCCCAGCGGTGAGCTCAGCGGTGACCCCAGCGGTGAATCGAGCGGTGAATCGAGCGGTGAGCGCATTGGTGGTCCCATTGGTGGCGCCATCGGGCAGGGTCTCGAACGCGAGCCATCGAGTTCGGGAGGATTTTCCGATTCGGGCCCGTCCGGCCCAGCGCGGGGGCCCGTGGGCCGAACACTCCTGGCCAGTGGAACCACGCTGCCCGGCGCGGTCAGTCCATTGCCCGGGGTCGACGGGCTCCTGATCGTGTTTGACGATGTCAGCGAGCTGGTCTCCGCGCAGCGGACCTTGGCCTGGAACGAGGTTGCTCGCCGGCTTGCGCATGAGATCAAGAACCCGCTCACACCGATTCAGCTGACCGCTGAGCGACTACCCCGAAAGCTCGCAGGGAAACTCGATCCCGTCGATGCGGATTTCTTGCGCCGAGGCGCCTTGACCATCGTCAATCAAGTCGAAGCCTTGGCGCGGCTCGTTGATGATTTTCGGACCTATGCGCGATTGCCGACCGCGACGGTGGTGCCGCTGGACTTGAATGAACTGGTGCGCGAAGTCCTATTGCTCTACGGCGGTCCCAATGCCGAACCCGAGGGGGTGCAGGGAGGCTTTATTCGGGTCCATCTGGCTGAAATTCCCCGCGTACTGGCCGATGCGGCGCAGTTGCGCCAGGTCCTGCACAACCTCATTAAGAATGCTCAGGAGGCCACGGCAGCGGTCCAGGGTGCGGCAATTGAAGTGACGACGACTGCGACGGAGGTCAGTGGGGCCAGCGTCCATTTGCGGGTGCGCGATGAAGGACCGGGTTTCCCGCCGGGGATCTTGGCTCGGGCATTCGAGCCGTATGTCACGGCGAAGCCCAAGGGGACCGGACTGGGCTTGGCGATTGTGCGCAAGATGGTCGATGAGCAAGGTGCACGGATCACACTCGAAAACCGTTTCGACGCGAATGGTGTCATTTGTGGCGCCCAGGTCGAAATTACCTTTACCCGAATCGCGGTCTAAGTGCTTGGCCGTACGGCGGCTTCATCTATAGTGACGACTTGGTCACATTGGTGGGCGCCGGCGGCATTTCCCGGATCGATTTGATGGCAAGGCATGGCTGATATTCTGGTCGTCGACGACGAAGTCGGCATCCGTGAACTACTCGCTGAAATTCTCGGCGATGAAGGGCACACCGTTCTCTTGGCTGACTGTGGGAACCGCGCCCGGGCGTTGCGCGATGAAGGGCGTCCAGATCTTGTGTTGCTCGATATCTGGATGCCCGACCACGACGGGTTGACGGTTCTTCGCGACTGGGCCGCTCGCGGCCAGTTGACCATGCCCGTCATCATGATGTCGGGTCATGCGACGATCGACACAGCGGTCGAAGCGACCCGGATCGGCGCTCTCGATTTCCTTGAAAAGCCGATCGCCTTGCAGAAGCTCTTGCGCGCGGTGGCCGCCGGGCTGGAACGGGGTCGTGCAGGACCCATCTCGGTCGCGGTGCAAGCGGCGGTTGGGGATCGGAACCCGCTGGTGCTGGCCAATGCGGGCGCAACATCGGATGCGCGCCATGCCGAAGGCCTGGGGCTTAGCGGGGCTTCGATTGGTCATGATGCCCTCCCACTGGATATGCCGCTGCGCGAAGCTCGTGACGTGTTTGAGCGGGTCTACTTTGAGCATCATCTGGTGCGCGAGCAGGGCAGCATGACGCGGGTCGCTGAGCGTACGGGTCTCGAGCGAACCCATCTCTATCGCAAGCTCAAACAATTGGGAATCGATCTGACCCGTGGGGCATGGCGTCGAATCGTTTGATTGGCACCGGGGAGCGCGCGCGGCACCGATGAACAGCCGATGATGACCCTATGACCACCCCATGAAGATCATCGTCTTGGGTGCGGGCCGGGTCGGCGAGTCCGTGGCCGAGAGTCTCGCCTCCGAGCACAACGATATTATGGTCATCGACCAGGATCCCGCGCGCCTCGCGAAGCTGCGTGAACGACTCGATGTTCAGGTGGTTGCCGGCAACGGCTTGTTGCCCAGTACTTTGCTGGCCGCGGGTGCCGAGGACGCCGACATGCTGATCGCGGTGGCCGCGATGGACGAGACCAATCTGGTGGCGTGCCAGGTCGCAGCGCGCTTGTTTAATTTGCCAATGCGGATCGCCCGGGTTCGCTCGACCGATTTCGATGCCTATCCGGATTTGTTGGGCGAGGGTGGATTTGCGGTCAACCACATGATCTGTCCCGAACAGACCGTGACCGAAACGATCTCCAAACTGATTGAATTTCCAGAGGCCTTGCAGGTTCTTGAATTTGCCGGAGGCCGGGTCAGCCTGATCGCAGTGCGGGCCTATGCCGGTGGTCCGCTGGTACGACATCCGATTCGGGAACTGCGTAACCATATTCCCAATATCGATACCCGTATCGTCTCTATCTTTCGCAACGACCGGGCGATTCGGCCGGATGGCGACACGATGGTCGAACCGGGCGATGAGGTATTTTTCCTTGCCCCCAGCGAGCATATCCGTACGGTGATGAGTGAGCTACGTCGCATGGATAAGCCGGTCCGCCGCGTCATGATCGCCGGTGGCGGCCGCATCGGGCTACGTCTGGCGCGAGCGCTGGGCGAGCGTTACGAGGTCAAGATCATCGAGCGCTCGCGTACGCGCGCCGAGTATCTCGCTCAGGAGGTGCCATCTTCCGTGGTGGTGCTTGAGGGCGACGTGACCGATGAGGAGTTGCTGAGCGACGAGGGCGTCGACTCGACTGATCTGTTCGTGGCGGTCACCAGCGACGATGAGAACAACATCATGGCGGGCTTGCTCGCCAAGCGGATGGGTGCGAGTCGAACGATTGCGCTGATTAACCGGCGCGCGTATGCAGAACTGATGCAAGGAAGCCGCATTGATATCGCCATCGTGCCAGCCCAGGCGACCATTGGTAAGCTCCTGACGTATGTGCGTCGGGGCGATATGGCTGCGGTCCATTCGTTGCGCCGCGGTGCGGCCGAAGCGCTCGAGGCGGTTGCCCACGGCGATGCCGCATCTTCCAAAGTGGTCGGGCGCCGGATCGAACAATTGGCGTTGCCCAAGAGCGCCATGATCGGCGCCCTTGTGCGTCGCGATCCCGATGGCTCGTCTCGGGTCATCATGGCCCACCACGATACGGTGATCGAAAGCGACGACCATGTCATTGTTTTCTGCGACGATCGCAAACACGTCCCGGCGGTCGAGAAGTTGTTCCAGGTGAGCGTCGGATTTTTTTGATGGCGGGCGCTGACCGATCGCTGGCGATGGTGCGGCTGCTGGGCGTTTTGTTGTTGCTGTTTGCGCCCACGTTCCTCTTGCCATTGGGCTGGTCGCTTTGGGCTGAGGATGGCCACTGGCAGGCCTTTGCCGCAGGTGCCGGGGCCAGTCTGAGCGCCGGTTGCATCCTCTGGGCTTTTGGGCGTGCGCAACGCACCGAGCTCCAGCCGCGCGACGCCTGCTTGCTTGTGGTTTCCGGATGGTGTGCCTGCACCATGCTGGCGACGATCCCGTTTCGAACCCTGTTGCCTGAAATTTCAATCCTAGGTGGGCTCTTTGAGGCGATGGCCGGCCTGACAACCACCGGTGCGACCGTCTTAACCGCACTCGAGCGCCTCCCGCAATCACTGCACATCTGGCGCAGCCTGCTGCAATGGATCGGGGGCTTGGCGATCATTGTGATGGCCGTTGCTGTGCTGCCGATGGTGGGGGTGGGCGGGATGCAGCTCTATCGTGCCGAGGCGCCAGGGCCGATGAAGGCTGGCCAGATCGGCCCGCGGATCGTCCAGGCTGCCCGCGCACTCTGGTTGGTCTATCTGATTCTGACGGTCGGGTGCCTGTTCGCGTTGCGCAGTGCCGGCATGTCTTGGTTTGACGCGATCTGTCACGCGTTGACGACGGTATCCCTTGGGGGGTTTTCGACCCGGGACCATTCGATTGAAGCGTTTGCTTCGCCCGCCATCGAATTCGTTCTGATGGCGTTTATGACGTTGGGCGCGATCAATTTTGCGACCCACTTTCATGCCTTTCATCACCGTAGTCCGCGCGCGTACTGGCGCGATTCGGAGGCGTTGGCAGTGGTCACCACCATTTTGGCCAGTACCGCGGTGTTGGCGGCGTTTTTGTCTTGGCGCGGCGTGTTCGCGGACGATCAGTTCGCATGGCGGCACGCGGCCTTTCAGGTGATTTCCTTGGCTACGACCACCGGGTTCTCCACTTTGGACTGGACCTTGTGGCCGAGCTTCGCGTCGATGTGGCTGGTTTTTCTGTCCTGTGTCAGCGCATCCGCAGGCTCGACCGGGGGCGGAATCAAAATGATCCGAACCCTGATTCTGGTCCGCCAGACCGGGCGCGAGCTGGCCCGCGTAGTTCATCCGCGCGCGGTGGTCCCGTTGCGCATTAGTGGGCAGTCGATCGAGAGCAAGGTGGTCTTCTCGGTGCTCGGGTTCATGTTGCTGTATGGGGCAACCCTGGTCACCGTCGCTTTTTTGCTGATGGCCAGTGGACTGGATTTCACAACGGCCGTGACCGCGACCTTGGGATGTCTGAACAATGTCGGAGCTGGACTGGGTTTGGTCAGTCCAGCTCACCAGTTTGGGGGCTTAACCGATCCGCAGATCGGCCTGTTGACGCTGACGATGCTGGCCGGCCGGCTCGAACTGATCATTTTGTTTGTGTTGTTGACCCCGGTGTTTTGGCGGCGCTAGGGACTGTAGGCTGGGCGCGTGATCTGCTGGAGCTTGTGGATTTCGGCCGCGCCCCCACCTAGAGCCAGATAATGTTGGAGTACACCCATGCGCCTGATCTATAACAGCCCCAGTTTTTGTGTGTTGGAATTTCCCATGGCCAATCGAGTCGGTATGCCGCCCGCTTTCGGGGGTGGATTTGAAATTCTCGACAAAGCGGCACGGCGCGAGATTTTTTTAGCTGGGCCGATGGCCGAGGGATTTCGAGAGCACTTGAGGGTCTGGGCCCAAACGCCCCCTAGCCTGGAAGAAGTCGATGATTTCCTCACTCGATTCCAAGGCTTGGCGCATCAACCGCTGGTGCTGCACTAAGGCTTGCCCCTAGACTGCGGGTATGGTGACTCGATTATTCGTTTGGATGGGGGCGCTTGCCTGATGGGTTCCATCCGTGAGGCGGGGATTTGTCGGCGCTTGCGGCCCGAAGGTCCCGGGCTGATTCACCGCCAGTGGTCCCCCAAAAATTCGCCGCGCGCCGTCGTCGCGATCATCCACGGGGTCTGCGAGTATGGTGGGCGTTACGGCAAAGTGGTCGCCCCGGCCTTGACCGAACGCGGTTTTGCGGTGCAAACGGTCGACCTGCGTGGGCACGGAGAGTCCGAGGGCGAGCGCGGTCACGTTGAATCGTTCGATGATTACCTCGACGACCTTGACCAATTGTTCGAGAGCGCGCTCGAACAAGCCCAGCGCGAGGCCATCCCACTCTTTCTTTACGGCCACAGCATGGGCGCGTTGATTCTGATGGACTGGCTGAGTCAACGCGATGCTTCGCTTGCGGCGGGCGCCATCATCAGTGCGCCGCCCCTCATCCCAGGCCTGCCGGGGGTGCCCTGGTTGACGGGGCTGACGCAGACGATGTCATTTTGGTGGCCGACCCTGTCCATGGACTTGCCGCTCGGGTCCGACGGCCTGACGCGAGATCCTCAACTCAAGTCTGTCTGGAACCGCGATCCGCACATGAACAGTCGGGTGACGGTGCGTTGGGGAGCCGAGCTACTGGCTGCGATCGACCGTGTCAATGCCCGTGCACCCCAGGCGATCACACTCCCGGTGTTGTTGGTTCACGGGACTGACGACGACATTTGTCGGGTCGAGGGCACGGAGCGTTTGTTTGATTCCATCGCTGCCGAGGATCGGACCCTTCGTTTATGGCCGGGAAGTCGACATGAGGTTCATCACGATATGGATCGTGAGCAAATGTTGGGCGAATTGGCCCAGTGGATTGAAGCCCGTCTTGGAACAAATTCCAGCTCGCCCGGTTGACACCGTTAAACTATCTGGGTCGATTGGAAAAATTTATGACTGTTGAGCTGACGCTGCGAGCGCTGTTGGAGTCGCGCATTTTGTTCCTCGATGGGGCGATGGGCACGATGATCCAGCAGGAGCACCTGAGTGAATCGGATTTTCGCGGCGAACGCTGGCGCGACCACGACCGGGACTTGAAGGGCAACAACGAGTTGCTCTGCATCACCCGTCCAGACCTCATTCGCGGTATCCATGAGCGCTACTTGGCGGCCGGGGTTGACCTGATTGCGACCAATACCTTTGGCGCTACTTCGATTGCGCAGGAGGACTACGGCCTCCCTGAAATCGCACGCGAACTCAACCTGGCCGCGGCCCGAATTGCCCGCGAGGCTTGTGATCGCGTTTCAACCCCCGACCGTCCTCGGTTCGTTGCCGGCGCCATCGGCCCGACGCCGCGCACCGCGAGCATCTCACCGGACGTTGCCGACCCTGGCGCGCGCAACATCACCTTCGATCAGTTGCGCGAATCCTATACAGAACAGGCGCAAGCCCTACTCGACGGGGGCGCTGACGTCCTGTTGGTCGAAACCATTTTTGACACGCTGAACGCGAAAGCCGCGATTTTTGCGATTGAGACGCTGCAGGACGAGCGCCAGGCGGCAGGCCTGCCACCGATTCCGGTGATGATCTCAGGCACCGTGACCGACGCTTCCGGGCGCATCCTCTCGGGGCAGACCGTCGAGGCGTTCTGGAACAGTGTGCGGCACGCGCGCCCCCTCACCATCGGTCTGAATTGCGCGCTGGGTGCCGCCCTGATGCGACCCTACGTTGAAGCGCTTTCACGGATTGCCGATACCTACATTTGCGTCTATCCCAACGCGGGCTTACCCAATCCGATGTCCGACACGGGCTTTGATGAAACCCCCTGTATTACCGCAGGGTTGTTGGAGCAATTTGCCCGTGCTGGCCTGGTCAACATTGCGGGTGGCTGCTGCGGGACGACGCCAGAACATATTGCGCATATTCAGCAGGCGGTGTCGCCAATTGCCCCGCGCCGCTTGCCCCGGCTTGAGCGCCGACTGCGACTCTCCGGGCTCGAGGCCTTCGAGGTCGGCGAGGATAGTCTCTTTGTTAATGTCGGTGAACGGACCAACGTGACCGGAAGCCGGCGCTTCGCGAAGCTCATTCTCGAGGGCGATTTTGACGCGGCACTGGCAGTTGCCCGCGAGCAGATTGAGGGTGGCGCTCAGGTGATCGACGTCAATATGGACGAAGCCATGCTGGATTCGGCCGCAGCGATGACGCGTTTTTTGAACCTTGCCGCTTCAGAGCCCGATATTTCTCGGGTTCCGGTGATGATTGATTCTTCAAAATGGGAGGTGATCGAGGCCGGTCTGAAATGTGTTCAGGGCCGCAGCATCGTCAATTCCATTTCGATGAAAGAAGGCGAAGCGGAGTTCCTGCGTCAGGCCCGCCTGTGTCGAAAATACGGCGCCGCGGTGATCGTGATGGCCTTCGATGAACAGGGCCAGGCCGACACCCTCGAGCGGCGTTGCGCGATTTGTGAACGCGCCTACCGACTCCTGGTGGATCAGGCGGGGTTTGCACCCGAGGACATTGTTTTTGATCCAAACGTGTTTGCGATTGCGACCGGTATCGAAGAACACGATCGGTATGCCGTCGACTTTATTGAAGCCACCCGCTGGATTCGCACGAATTTGCCGGGAGCGAAGGTCTCGGGCGGTGTTAGTAATGTCTCCTTTAGCTTTCGTGGGAACGACCCGGTCCGGGAAGCCATTCACACGGTGTTCCTATTCCACGCGATTCGGGCCGGCATGTCGATGGGGATCGTCAATGCAAGCCAGCTTGGCCTCTACGATGACTTGGACCCTGAATTGCGTTTGCGGGTCGAGGATGTCGTGCTGGCAAGGTTTCCGCGCGCACTGGATGGCTCTGAATTTGCGCCAGATCATCCGGATTACGGGAAGTCGGCGACCGAGCGACTGATCGAATTTGCGTCCACGGTACGGGGTGGTAGCGTGCGCCGCGAGGAGGATCTGGCCTGGCGCGCCCGGCCGGTCAATGAGCGGCTAACCCACGCGCTGGTCCATGGCATCACGCAATGGATTTTGGCCGATACCGAAGAGGCCCGTGGGCAGGCCGTACGCCCGATCGATGTGATCGAGGGCCCGCTCATGGACGGGATGAACCACGTGGGCGACCTTTTTGGCGCCGGCAAAATGTTTTTGCCCCAAGTGGTGAAGAGCGCGCGGGTGATGAAGCAGGCGGTTGCGCACCTCGTGCCCTATATCGAGGCCGAAAAAGCCGCTCATGCGGCGGCGACGGGGACGGTGGCTGCCGCAAAGGGTAAGGTCTTGATCGCCACAGTCAAAGGCGACGTGCATGACATCGGCAAGAATATCGTCGCGGTGGTGCTGCAGTGCAATGCCTTTGATGTCCTGAATCTCGGCGTGATGGTGCCGGCCGCCAAAATTCTCGAGGTGGCCAAGGCCGAGAACGTCGATGTGGTTGGGCTGTCGGGATTGATTACCCCATCGCTCGAGGAAATGGCCAATGTGGCGCGCGAAATGGAGCGCGACCCGTGGTTCAGTAGCCGCCGGATCCCGTTACTGATCGGCGGTGCGACGACCAGTCGGGTGCATACGGCGGTCAAGATTGCGCCGCATTATTCGGGTCCAGTGATTTATGTTCCGGACGCGAGCCGATCCGTGCCGGTGGCGCAAAGCCTGATCTCGCGGGAATCGCGCGCGGACTTCATCGCGCAGACGATGGCCGATTACGAGCGGATCCGCTTGCAGCATGCCGGCAAAAAAGGCCCAGCACTGGCAACCCTTGAAGAGGCTCGTGCCAATCGGGTGGCCATCGACTGGGCTGAATCGTCGGCGGCGGGTGAAATCATCCATCCCCGGTTTACGGGCGTACGCGCTCTGAAAAAAGTTGATCTGGCGAGCCTCGTCCCATACATCGACTGGACTCCCTTTTTTCAGGTCTGGGATCTGGCGGGGCGGTATCCGGCGATTCTCGATGATGTCGTTATTGGGGTCGAGGCGCGGCGGGTCTTTGCGGACGCCCAGTCGATGTTGGAGCGGATCGTTCGCGAGCGCTGGCTGACCGCCCAGGGGGCTTTCGCGATTTTGCCGGCTGCCGCGGTCAATCATGAAGACATTGCGGTTTGGGCACCCGAACGCTTTGTGGGTGTCGAAGAGGCGCCCGCGCCTCTTTTTGTCTGGCACGGATTACGCCAACAATTGGCCCGAACCCCTGATGAAGCGGGCGCCCGGACACCCAACGCGGCCCTGGCTGATTTCATTGCGCCGGCGGCAAGTGGGATTACGGACCATATCGGGCTCTTTGCCGTCACAGCTGGTCTGGGCGCGGACAAACGTGCCGAAGCGTTCGAGGCGGCGGGCGATGATTATTCGGCGATTATGTTGAAAGCGCTTGCCGATCGCCTGGCGGAGGCGTTTGCGGAGTGGCTCCACGAGCGGGTGCGGCGGGAGTTTTGGGGGTATGCCCCGAATGAGGCCTTAGAAATCGGCGACCTTGTGGCCGAACACTATCGCGGGATTCGGCCTGCTCCGGGGTACCCCGCGTGCCCTGAGCATCCGGTCAAAGCCGAACTGTTCCGGATCTTGGGGGCCGAGCAATTTGGGATGGCCCTGACGGATTCGGGCGCGATGACACCCGCAGCGGCGGTGGCTGGTTTTTATCTGGCGCATCCGCAAGCGCGCTATTTTAATGTCGGACGCATTGGTGAAGATCAGCTGGCCGATGCGGCGCGGCGCCGGTCCTGGACGCTGGATCGGGCGCGGCGTGAACTGGCGTCTGCGTTGGGCTGAGGGCGCGGCGCCAAAGCCCATGGATCAGACGCCCCAGACGACGTCACGTCCCCCTGCATGCGCCGCTTGAAGCAGATCAATTAGCGGCCAGGCGCGCGCGCCAAACGACACGGGGGGCTCGGGCGCCTCGGTGTCAGGGTCCGTGTAGGGGTCACTAGATGGTTCTGTGGAGGGGGAGGCGGTTTGCGCGGGAGTATGGATGGATGAGTGCGCTCGGGCCCGCTCGAGTCGGGCGATGATCTCTGGCATTTGCTCTACCGTGACGATTCCGGACGGGGTAGGTTCTTTGCCCATTGCGCGCAAGAGTGGTTCGGCTACATCGGCGGTCATGACGACGGTGCCTGTGGCTCGGGAGCGGAATTCGTAAAGCATGTAAAGGTCTCCGGTTGGGCAAGGCCGCTGATCAGAGCGATTTAGGTGCAAGAGAAGATGCAAAGAGATCAGAAAGAGCAAAAACCGCGAAAGCAGCAGGAACCGCAAAGACAGCAATTTTCGGGCATGGTCCGGGCTTTGATGTGCCTATTGCTTTTAAGTGCGTGCTCGCCCAAGTATGACTGGCGTGAGGTGGGTGATCCGGCCCTGGGCATGCGTGTGCTCTTCCCCGGTAAACCGGATGTGGCTGTTCGGACGATTTTGTTGGGCAATTTAACGCTCGAGATGCGTCAGCAGGGCGTGCGGGTCGATCAGACGATGTTCATTGCCGGCGGTGCGACCTTGCCCGCGGACGATGAGGGAATGCGCGCGCAGGCCATTGCGGATATGAGGAGTGCGATGGTGCGAAATCTCGGCGGCACCGAGGTGGCTGTGCAGGCTCGGGCGGTGCCGGTGATTAGTTCTGCTGGATTGGAGCGCGGGCGTCAATCAGCCGTCATGATCGAGGCGCAAGGACGGATTCAGGAGGTGCCGGGGCGGATGAGGGCCATTTTTGTGGCCCGCGGGAATCGCGTTTGGCAGTGGGTTGTGCTCGGCGCAGACGTGGACGCCGAGCAGGCGTCTAATTTTCTGGATTCAGTGCGTCTGGTGGAATAGGCGGAGGTGTTCTACGGGTTCCTCGTCCAGATCGCTTCCCCGGCTCAGATCGTCATCTATTTCGGCAAGCATTCCATTCGGAGGAGAATAGAGTTCAGTGCCAAGCAACAGCAGATCCTGCGCAAATCGCAATACGAGCGAACGCTCGCGCGGATCGAGTTGGGTACTGATCGATTGGAGGCGTTTTTCATAAACCGCCAACTCGATGATGGGCGCAGGCACTTCCATAAAAACTCCCCAAAAATCGTATTTGTTACACGCAACGTGATGAATCAAAAGGTAGCATTTTTTGATGCGGCATTCCCCCGCAAGACCTACAGAAACTCCCAACCCCAAGTTCTGATTTTGGCCGACTAATGATTCGTCAACGTATGGCTCGGCTCTTGTACCGATGGTCAGGGCATCTTCGGTTGCGGGTGATCAGTGACGGTGGCGTCCCTTACCTCGAGCGTTATTACCTGGGCACTTGGATTGGCATCCGATGTTATCTGCATCGCTTTGTGGGCAGTGATCCCGATCGCGGATTACATGATCATCCCTGGTCATGGGCTGGGTCGATTGTGCTGGCGGGTGATTACCAGGAGCAATTGGATTGGGGGACGCGACACGTGCGGCGGTTTAATTGGTTGCGGGGGTCGACCTTTCACCGAGTCTTGTTACCTGAGTCGATGAACGAGGTCTGGACGCTTTTTTTTCATCGGGCACAGAACACGAAGTCCTGGGGCTTTCGCGTGCCGGGTGGTGAGATGGTTCGAATTGCCTCCGGTGACAATCGCCGGGACTGGTGGTTGGATGCGCCCCTGGGGGCCAATCATCCCGAACGTGCGCCAGAACGTGAGCTGGCATGGGCCCCAGGCCAAGGCGAACCTACGAGCCGCCGAGCCTGAAGTAGCGAGCGCTGCCCATGTACCGCCCCGCCCACTTTGAAGAAACCCGTCTCGAACTGTTGCATCCGTTCGTCCAGGCAAACCCGCTGGGGTTACTCATCACCCAGGACGCGACCGGTATGCCGGTCGTCAATCCGATTCCCTTATTACTCGAAACGCATCGGGGGACTCTGGGAACGTTGGTCGGGCATGTCGCGCGTGCCAATCCGGTTTGGGAGTCATTCGGGTGTTCATCCGGGGAATCAGCCGATTCGATGGAAATGAGTCGGGACGTTCTGGTGGTTTTTCAGGGCCCCAATGCGTATGTCTCGCCGCAGGCGTATCCGTCCAAGGCGCGACATGGTCGGGTCGTTCCGACCTGGAACTATGCCGTGGTGGAGGCTCGGGGCCCTCTGCAAATCCTTTCTTCCGAGGCCGCGCATGGGACGGTCAGCCGCTTGACGCGATGGTTTGAGGCGGGGCGTGATCGACCATGGGCTGTTACGGATGCGCCAGCGGATTATGTTGAGACGATGCTCAAGGCCATTGTTTGTCTGGAAATCCCGCTGACGAGCCTGCGTGGAAAGTTTAAGCTGAGTCAGAACCGCGATCTTGAGGACCGCACTGGCGTCCTGCACCAGATGAAGGACGAATCCGCGTCAGTGGCACGCTGGATGGAGCGCGCCGTAGCACCGCCCGGGGCTTCTCGCTAGAGTGCCCGCGCGGTTGCCGCCGTCGGAATCCGCAGTGAGATCGCTTCGGCGACATGCTCAACGGAGAGTTGTTCGTGCGATTCGAGATCCGCGATCGAGCGCGCAACCCGCAGGACCCGATGCAAGCCGCGGCCCGATAGATTCAGCCGCTGGGCCGATTGTGCCAATAGGGCATGCGCAGCGCTCGTCTTGGGACAGTGTTGGTCAAGGGCCTGTGCCGACAGCCAGGCGTTGGGCACGCCTTGGCGTTGTGATTGGCGTTGCCGCGCCCGCGTGACGCGAAGGCGCACCGTCGTGCTCGTTTCGCCGTCTGGCGGTCCCAGCAAGGCGACGCTCGGTTGGGCCGCGACATGCGCAAACAGATCGATGCGGTCCAATAGGGGTGCCGAGAGGCGCGCCCGGTAGCGCTGCACCCG
>Ga0214921_10004836_pt1 | contig 19485 bp, 19 predicted proteins | sample LL1505_MetaG_FD_177992 | JGI IMG/M metagenome (GOLD analysis project Ga0214921, IMG submission 177992) | Freshwater microbial communities from Lake Lanier, Atlanta, Georgia, United States - LL-1505 | ecosystem: Environmental > Aquatic > Freshwater > Lake | place: USA: Georgia | collected... | reverse complement strand
GTGCTGAATTTCATAACCATCTAAAAAAATCCAAAGAATTTTATGGACAAGATAAAAAATATTATTATGTATCTGAATATGATTATTTAAGGTAAAAATTTTTTATTTGGGCATAATAAAAAAAAATGATTTTTTTAAGTTTATGATAACAACTATCGATTAAACAAACCACATTCATAAAAAATGCCTGAGTCAAAAAATTATCAATCAATTGCTGATGAAATTATTAATGATCTCATGGAAGAACTTGACTATTTCGATTTGGCTCCTGTTTACGAATTCGAAACCCAAATTGATCTATCAATTGACGATAATGAAAAAACAATAATTGATGATCTTGTTGCACTAAAATTAATGAATGAACATCAACTTTATGTAATCATTAAGCAATCTATTTTACCAGATTACATCTTATGTGTGAGTTATGATGCATATAAACTAGAAGAATATGAATAGTAATAATTCATAAATCATACTGTAAAATATGATACATTTTCTATTTTCTTTTTTGCATTTAAATTTTAATTAATTCAATATTAATAATCCTAGTAATATTATATACATTTAAGATAAAAATGAGTAGAGTTATTACAGTTAATAAATCTATAAAAGATGAAAGACTGACAGAATTGTTTGCACAAATGACTGGTGCAAAAGCTGCAGATCCTAAAATTATTATACCAAAATTTAACTCGATTCGCAAAGCTGCTCTTGTTATTATTAAAACATTAGATAAATTCGGTAATAATGATAAAATGAGAAAAACATTTTCCGGGTTTACTCTATATTTTGATGAAATACTTATTTATATTAAATCATTACAGCTTGCATTACAATTTGATACAGTAAACGAAGAACAAGTAAATGAAACTAATATTCACACATTATACAAAATATGTAAAGAATCTCGTGAAGTTAGATCTATTCAAGTTATGTGTGCAAGACTTCGTAAAGATCAACCAGTTATTAATGATCTTAATATTCATTTTATCTCAGATCAAGCTGATGGTAGTTATACTCCATTACCTTTTACAAATTTAAACTTTTATAATCTATGGACAGAAATCAGTGACCTTGAAAACAATGGTGAAAAAATTAAAGAATATGTTTTACAGGTTTTGAAGAAGTTAATGGAAAAATCATATGAAATACAAAATATCCTTGTTAGTCCTGATATTGATGTTGAAGAATTTTCTAGTGTTCTTGTTGAAGCTATTACAAAAGCTCGTAGTCAACTTCCTCGATGTCAACAAGCTTTTGATAAAATTGAAGAAGCTGTAGGTACTTTGAGAAATAACTTTGGTGATTATTATAAAGAATTTATGATCAGCAAAAAACCAAATTCCATTTTGGAAAGTTTCGTTAGTGATGTTGCTAAATCTCATAAAAATAATACACGACTTAAATGGCAATTTATGCAAATCGTTAATTTCTATCGTAAACATTCGGCAGGAAAAATTTCAAAAGAAAGTAATTTGAATTATATTTTTGATACTCTTGATGATCATCTTGATCAACTTGATAAAGCAACTAAAAATGATTCCGAAACCAAAATCGAAAACAATAATGAAAATGACAGTGAACAAGATAGTAAAAAATATGGATTGCATCATATTGATATGGATGTAAACGAAAATAAACAACTATATATTGTAGTTGTTGAAGAAGATAGATATGATGAATTTTTAGAACATTTATTAACTAACTCATCAATCTCTAAAAATAGATTAAGTGATATGATAGAAAAACATATGTCTGGTTTCGATAAAAATCTAGCTATTGAAATGGAAGGTATTTATAGAACTAAAACAATTACAGATTTTAATACATTTAATAGTACTAAATATATGACTAGAATTTCACATCGAGATAAATACCTTGGAAAAGACTATAACTAGTTCTTTTTGAATAGAAAAGATTGTAAATATTGTTATAAAAAATTGATTTTTTTATCTGTATAAAAACATCAGCATTATACCAAACACCAATAAATCAAAAAATGCAATACGATTCTGATGATGATATTCGTCGTAATTATTCTCAGATTGCAGAGCAAAAAGCAATCTTGAAAAGCTTGAGATTGACTCAGAATCAAAAAACCAATTCTCATCGAAAACTGACAAAACCACAACAACCTCAAGTTATTGATTCGTTTAAAATTCCCGAACCATATTATCCACCGATCAGAAATAACCAAATTTCATACACTGAATACAAAACTTCAAATCAATCAACACATTATTCTGAACGAACAATCAGTCAACCACAACGAAGATTTCGGAATCATCCTTCTTTTTACCAACCAACACACGAAACTGAAGAAGATATTTTACAAAGAATGGTTGATTTGTCATTAGGATTATCATCATCTCAATCAAATCAATATTATTCAGTACGGAGTTCAAATGATGAAGAACTTGAAAGAATTATGCATTCGTCATTACATGAACAACAAAAAACTCAAGGATTAACTTCATATGAGAAAGAGATGATTGACAGAACTGCAACTAGAGCAAACAAATCTCTTGTTGATTTAAAAAAATCATGTTCAATTTGTCTTAATGAATTTAAACTTGCTGAAAAAGTTGTCCTACTTCCATGTTTGGAATATTTTCACTTTGATTGCATTTCACCATGGATTGAAAAACATCAAACATGTCCAACATGTCGATTAAACATCAGTAATGCGTTAAAAAAGTAACACATTTCATAAAAATAAATTCCATTCAATAATAATAAATATTATTCAATAATAATAAATATTATTCAACAAATCTACTGTTTTATTTTTTATGTTAAAAGATATACAAAATTATATACTCATATCTTTATCATTTGAAATAATCTTTTTTATTGGAAAATAACTATTAAAGAATAATTTCTTAAAAATGCTACATATTCTAATTATTTTATTAGTTATTTTAATTGTAGTAGGATTATTTCTACTAGAGAGTGAAATAGGATTAACAGGAATATTAAAATCTATTATGATTATAGCTATTGCAGTAGTATCAGGAGGTGCTATTTATTATTGTATTGAAAAAATTAATGAGAAATGTCCTGGTTCGAATTATGATGGACAACCATATCAATTTATTAAACAAAAATGGGGTGGTGTTGGATTACCTTCAACAGATATTGAAACATCCAGATTAGGAACAAATTACGATATTGATGTTCAAGCTTTTCATAAGGGATTAAATGTATATGGTGATTTAAAATATGATACATCTGGTGATGCAAGACTTGCAGCTCGCAGCCAATTTCAATCACAAAAAAATGAAAATGCTGTAATTAATCGATCTAAATATACAACTAATTCAATTAAAAAATATTTTGAAGATGAGCTTAATGCATCTGAGAAAAAGAATTGGATTGATAATGATGAACTTGAAGCATATATTTAAACATTCTTGAAACCATTGTATTCGCAATTCCTCTAAATCATTTAAATATTTAGGTCTGCCTGGATATCGTTGAGCAACCATTCCAATAATTAAACGTTGATTTTTTTCTTCATCTCCTTTAATAGAAATATTACCAAGACAACGTTTTTCACTATAAAAATTTGCCCATGGATATTTTTGGATTATAGATTTTGATAATCCTTTATAAGTATCAGTAACTAAATTACATTACTGAGCAATATATTGATCTTTCGAATCTAAAATATCTCCTTTGATTATTTGAATTTGATGATTATATATAGGATCATCAGTTTTTTTAAAAAACTCAAATGCATTTTCATTCATATCACCTTTTTTCTCTGAACAATCTTTAAAGTTTGTATTCATTTTATGAAAATGTTTATTAAGAATTTATTTAGTAAGTAATATATTTGAATCATTGTTTCAATTTTAATTTATATAACTAAATATCTTTTTACCAGAAATATCATAATTACATCCAAATGTATCTTTTTAAACGTAAACCTCAAAAACCTGATTTCGATGAACATTCAGAGTCATCAGGAAGTGGTGATGATTTATTTAATGATAGCCAACCAAATTCACCAATTTTTAATGCACGTCAAGATGTAGAACATGAACGTAAATTTGCACAACAATTTGATATTAATGACGATTATGAGACATATGGACAAAATCGTAAACATAGAATGATTTTACAAAATAAAACGCGAAAAGCTTTGGATTTAAGTGATAATGATAATATGTATGATCAAGATAGTAAGATTGGATCGGTAGCACCAATTGCAAGGATTAAAAATCCTATTATGTTTCAAAGAGTTAAGCTCGCAATTCAATCAATTAAACATCGTAGATTAACATTCGGTGAAACAGCAGCATTAAGACAATTTATTGATGGACTTGCTGCACATAAATTACAACATTATAGCGATATTGAAATTGAACAAAGAATTGTAAATGAATTTATTAAAGCAACATCAGATCTAAATAATGAAGATGGAGAAATTGATATGCATGCAATTCTTTCTAAACAAATTGGTTTAAATGGTGAAAATGATGTAGTTAATGCATCATTAAATAAGATGCCAACAACTTCTGTTATTGCTAATGCTGTGGATCTTTCAAGTGTTCTTGGAAATAATGATAAATATGGTATTCAAAGTATTATTAATCCTCATGCATTATTAACCAAAACACGTATTCTTTTAGATAGTAGAAATCGTTCACTGGATACAGATGGAACAAGTTTAATAAAATGGTCCTTTAGTAATACAATTGGAGTTCAGCAAGGTACATTTAATAGTACAAGCCCCATCAGAGATATTGTATCAATTAAAGTTCTTCCATTTAAAATTCCATATACAGCAACTGCAGAAAATCCAACAAATAATATTTCAATGTATTTTAATGAATTTAGTAATCAATGTGTCATCGCTCCAGAAAATGGTAGATATCATCATTGGTTTTCATATGTACAAGAAGGTGATTGGCTTTCTCTTAATGCATATGACTATAATAAAGGTATTTATAATTTTGATAAACCAATTACTACACTTGATACATTGTCGGTTAGTTTTGGTGCACCACTTGCATCTGTTGTATTTGATATTGATAGATTAAATGCAACAATTACTACTGGAAATCCAACAACATTAACATTTGCACAAAATCATAATATTCAAACAGGTAATACGATTTATTTTACCAATTTTACGACTTCAAATACATCATCTGATGCAACACAAATTGCTGCTATGAATAGTATTTATGGTTTGGAGGTTACTAGAATTAGTGCAACTGTTGTAACTGTACCAGTAGATACATCAACACTTGTTGGAACAGTTAATAGTCCGACAGCTTTCTTTGGAGAAAAAAGAATATATATTAATTTAGAATTAACATATATTAAACCAAAGAACTAAGACTTCCAACTCATTATTAACTGCAGAAGTTCAAATGAAATTGGATTGTTACCGATTAAAGTGAAATCAAGATATAATAGAAAACCAACAAGTTGTTTAAATCTGTCAAAAAGATTATATTTAAAAATCATATCAATAAGATTTTTGCAATTTTTTTTCGTACTATTACATAATCTTAATGATGAAATATCATTTAACCCTCGGAATGTATTATTTACAGCATGTGTAGTTACCCATTTAACTCCACTAGTAAATGAGGATATTTTAACGATTTCAGAATTATACTGATTATTTCCATCTAAAATTAATCCTAAATTCATTAAATTTTTAATATAATCACAATTAATAGAATGAGTAAAAGTTTCATAGTCATGCATATTTTTACATTTGAGTTTTGTATCAAAATTAATAAATTTTAATAAAATATCCATCATTTGATCATCGTCAGTTTCATGACAAATTTCGTATAAATAAATAAAGTTTTCAGTAGTAATTTTTAATTCAGATAATAAAGGTTTTAAAATGGATGAATTACAATCAATTAAAATAAATTTATTGTCATCTTTTGTCAATAAAATATTATTTATCTTTGCATAATGCTTTAATAATTCAAATAAAATATTAAATGACCAATCTGCATGACAATTATAAATCCAATTTGAATTTAATTCTTTGTTCATAGGGCTATTAAACCAGTTTTCCCAGTATTTAGTTTTTGGTAATAATTTTGAATTGAATGGTATAAAAAATTTATTTTCATCAGATTGAAAAGTCATATTCGAATGAATTATGAGATTTTCCATTTTAGAAAATCATTTGTACTCAATTATATAGTAAATACATAATGATTATATTTCAAATTTGAATCATTTATCATATACTTTATAATAAACAAATAATGTCAAAATTTGTTAATGCAACAATTCGAAAACGATTATTTATGATTTTTAATCGTAATTTACCATATCAAGTTAAATATGAATACAAATTAGATAAACCAATATGGGAATTATATTATGTGCAAATAATTCCAGGTCCTAACCCTGATATAATTCCAATTTTTCGATTACGAGAAACTGAATATAAATATTCTAAATTTCCTTCATTAATTTCAGCCGCTAGATATGTAAAGATGCTTAAAGCACAAAAATAATTTAAATAATCAATATAATAACATTATACTTATAAAATTTATTCATTAGTTATCTTAATAGTTAAAGCTTAAAAAATACCAATGTCTGAACTTGAAGTCGTTCCAGAATCTGAAATTCTTGATGAAACAAAAAAATCAATCGAACGCGAATCTGAGGAAGCTCGTGTTAAAAAAATGGTTGATGAAATTAAAGCTGCAAATGAAGAATATCAAAAACTTGATAAAGCTTTAAGAGAAAAACGATTAGAAGTTGAGAAATTACAATCTGATGCTTACACAGCTCTTCAACGCGCAACTGCTATGAATGAGAAATTTAATATGAATGTTAATGCTCAATTAATGAGAGAACGAGATAAACTCAAAGACGAAGTCGAGAAACTTCGTGTACAATTTGAAAAATCTTTTAAAGCAAAATCAGCAAAGTAATATCAATAGAATGTACATATTATCAATTATGACTATTCTTTTTTTTCGATTTATGATTTCTGTATTAGAACATTAATATAGATATTAAGATATATAACTAACTAAAAGACAAAATTTTATTAAGTAAACAAATATACAATGTCTAACAAATCGAAATCATCGAAATCATCGAAATCATCAAAATCATCTGCTAAGAATGAAACTAAAGAACTTATATATTTTGATAATAATTCTCATACTGTTATATGTGATAAATCACAAGAAGTACTAATTAAATGGTCGAAATATTATAATCCATCATCTGATAATAAACTTTCGAAAGAATCACGCGATATGATGGACAAAGCAATTAAATTTATGCATGAACAGACTAATACATCAAAAGAAAGTCATACAGTTTTATTTACATCTGGTGCAACTGAATCAAATTGCACTATATTAAGAAGTGTAGCTTATGCATTAAAAAAATTACCAAATAAACTAATTAAACCATACATCATCAGCAGCGCCATTGAACACCACAGTATTATTGCATGTTTAGAAGATCTTAAAAATGAAGGAGCGTGTGAAGTAGAATTTATTAAACCTAATGCATATGGTCTTATCAATCCATCTGATGTTGAAGCAAAAATTGTGCAAATTAAAAATAATAATGGTATTGTAGCACTTGTAACAATAATGTTTGCAAATAATGAAACAGGTGCAATTAATAATATTCCTAAAATTGGTGAAATATGTTCAAAGCATGAAATACCATTTCATACAGATGCTGTTCAAGTATTTGGAAAATTTCGAGTGCATATGCCTAACAACCATATTCATGCTCTTTCAGCAAGTTTTCATAAACTTTATGGACCGGGTGGAATTGGATTATTAGTGATAGATAATGAATTAATTAAAGGATATGAATTAACTGGTATTATTAATGGAACACAACAAAATGGATTACGAGGAGGAACTGAAAATATTCCAGCAATTGCTGCAGCAATGGAAGCAACTCGTTATACATTTACAAATAGAGGTTCTAAAAATGAAAAACTTTTAAATATGAAAATGCGAATAATAGATAAACTTAAAAAACATTATCCTTTTGGCGATTTAATTAAATATGTATTACCAGATGAAAATAAAAATGATATTAAAAAAGTAGAAGAGAAAAAATTTGAACTTGTTGAAACAAAAGATCTAGCAATTGATGAAAGCAAAATATCGGATGATAAAATTGGTGGAAACTATCAATTAGAAAATAAATCTATTGAATTAGTAATTGTTGGTCCACCTATCGAAAAAACAAATATGTGTTTACCGAATACATTAATGATTTCAATTGCAAAAAATAAAGGAGAGCCTTTTTGTAATATTGCATTTAAAGCAGCATTGGCTAAGCGTAATATAATCGTATCTATTGCATCAGCTTGTTTAACTTCCAGTCCTAAAGCCTCACATGTTTTATCTGCTATGGATTTACCTCCAGTTATTAAAAAAGGTGTATTAAGAATTTCACTTGGTGATACAAATACAATTGAACAATGTGATAGATTTGTACAAGTATTTCTTGAAACATTAGACAATATGCTTAAGCATATGGATAAATTAGCAAAAGGTCCTGTTATTGGAGAATAGTTGTTAAAATATACATTTCATATAAGTATTATTTTTTTACATAAAAACGATTTTTTATATATAAAAAAATGAATCTTATCTACCTATATTAAAAGCATCGACTCGAGAACAGTTATTGACCACATCGTTCAATCAATTATTCTCAAAGCGCTCAACTTTACCATGCAGGCAACTCCCGAAACCAAAAACATTGTCGTTGAGGCATTGGAATTTGGGTTTAATAAATGCCAGTGTTCTGTTGTTGGTTTTCTTCTTGAAAAGTTTCATCTTGAGATGGAATTGGTCGAAGGTAAAAAACCAACATTCACAACAACAACGGCTGCCTGGAACGCTGTGGTGAAACAACTTAAGGATACAGAGATTCCAATTGTATCCCAGTGGGCTGATCAAAAGCTTTTGCCGTACATGAAATCCAAGTATATCCGATTGGGAGGACTCTGTTCCTTTCTCGGAAATCTTGGTTTCGCGTTCAGCAACAGAATTGATGATATGTGAGCAATCATATGTCGTCAGATCAGAGCACTGAATTTTTGAAGGTTTTGGAGAGCAATCTCCTTTACTTTTTTGTATAATTTTTTGTGAAAATTTCTGCACAAAAAATAAATAATTAATATGATTAATAAACAATAAACCAATTATTACCACTCGTCATCTTTTTCTTTTTCAGAATTAGGTTTTCTAATAATATTTTTTATAGTAAACATTTTATTTTTTGGTTGTGAAACTAATGATTCCCAATTATCAGCTTCAGGTTCTTCATCTTCTTTTTTCTTGAAATCATTTTTAGGTTGTTTTCTTTCAAAATCATCCTCATTACTTTCAAGATCAATTGGTTTGTATTTTCTAAACTTTTCTATCGTAAATTTAATTGGCTTTTTAATTTCTTTTGGAGAGAAATCTTTTTGAATAAATGATGTTAAATTAAATTTAAAAGCTGAGATTTCTTTTAAAGATGATGGCGTAAGAAACTTCTTTACTGCATTTAAATCATCAATAACAACAAGTGCCCAATTGCTACCTGGTCTTCCAACTCTTCCAATAACTTGCTTAAATCCAGAATTACTAATAGAATTAGTAAATTCTTTATTTAAAATAACATTCTCAAAACGATGATCCATACCTCGAATTAATTCAGGTGTTGATAAGAACATTGCAAGTAAATGATTTGAAACAGCTTTCAAAATCATGTCATTATAAAATTTATGATAATTAGAATCATAAAATCCTACTCCAGACATAAACCATTGAAGCATTTCAATATCAATATTGTCAAATAATTTTTCATCAATATTTAATACACGATTAATAGGTTCATTAAATGTATTCGACGCGAATTTTTTGCGGTGTTCCTGACTTCCAAGAATAATTTCTGTAGGAAATACTAATGATGGTTCACTTTTTGCGAGTTCAGCTTTTTTATGCTCAAGAGATGCTGCAGAATCACGTTCTTTAATACCGTCTTTAGTTGTATGAGTATTATTTTTTTCAATAACTTTCATTGCAGCATTGTAATTTTGCAATTCTTCAAGAAATTGCTTTCTCGCCTTTTCAAGACTAAAACGGTTTCCTTTAATATCAAATAAACCATCTTCCCAAACTTTGGCTTGCTTAAAAGGGTCAATGTTAATACATAATGACTGACCTGATAAATAATGTTCATGTTCTGTTAAAGGTTTGGTAATTAGATACCAAGGCAATTTCTGTGATTTCAATTTATTGATTTGTAACTCATCTAAATTCTCAAAGAATTCTAGAATAAATTCTCTAATTCGATTGTAAGTCAAATCATGGAATGACAATTTTGACAATTCTTTTTCATCCATCATTTTTGATAATGCTAACGGTGAGTATAATTTAATCAATGATGATGATCGAAGAGTTTTTATTAGTTCTTGACGTTCAGATTCGATTGAAATATCAACAAACATATGAGGTAAATAAATAAATCCATTTGATGTCATAGTTGTATGAATTCCAGAAGTTCCCGAACTAACTGTTGAAGTAACTGCATTTAATTTATGATTGTAAAACCAAAACTCAGTAAATTTTTTCATTTCATCATTCAAATCTTCAACAGTAGCACTTGTAACAATAAGTCTTTTAGGACATAATTCAACAATATTTGAATAATGTTTTGCACATTTAAAATCATCGACATCCGGTTCATCAATAAATACTGTTGAATCAGGAACTAGATTAGTAAGAATTTCTCCACAGTCGGCATCACAGATGAAAATATGTGGAAATTCAGCACTAAAACTATGTGAATGATCTGAAATATTTCGCAGATATTCAAATTGGTTTCGAATATTTACTGCTAAAGATCCATTATTAGTTAATGCGTCAAATTTTTTCCACGCATCTTTAATAATCGATTGACCATTGATTTTACGACTACGAGTATTACTGCCATAAACAATACCTTTATCATTAATAGCAGTACTGTTTAAGTTAAAGACACCTGGTATTAATTCACCAGTATATGATCGTCGTCCATTTGATTCGATATGACAAGCTGGAACATGCAATCCATTACATTGATTCAAAATCATTTCTCTAACAACGGGATTATAACATACATAAATAAATGTGTTTTTTCGCGTGTCTGATGTTTTAATATGATGAGCTTTTACAAGAGCTAATGTCAAACATGTTTTTCCAGATCCTGTTTCGGTTGAATAGCGAACAAATAAAGGAGTATCATTTTCTAAAGATTGCAAATATAAGTTAATCATTGTTTGCTGTGCAAGATATGGTTTAATAATTCCTGAAGGATATATTTTTCCATAAGTGTTTGTTATTAATAAATCAGAATAATTTGCAAATAATTCTGATATATTTAGCTGTTCTCGCATTTTATCATAGATATATCGACAAATTTTTTCAATTGATTGATTTTCATTTCTGTCTTGGTTGTTTTTATCTAATAATAAAACATTGAATTCTTTCATAGCTGAAATCAACGACATTAAACAATCATACTCAATTCGAGGATCTATATTTTCAACTCGTAATACATTTAAACACCAAATAATAACACTTAACAATTGAGATTCTTCAAATTTCCATGATTTGGATATTAAAGTTAATGTTTTAGTTTCATATTGAAGATTCAAAATTTTGCAATCAATTGCAATATTTTTTTGAGTAACAGCTTCACGAATTTGGTCAGCTTTTTTAATTACATTATTTTTTTTATTATTTTTTATTTTAATGAACTGATTCAAGAATGGTAAATTAACAATAATTAAATCAAAATTGTATTTCTTTTCATTTTTATCTAATGATTTTTGAATATTTTCATCATTTGATGATTTTTTATTAATAGCACCACATAAAGCATTAAGAACATTAATGTTAATTGAAGACATGTTTGCTTTCTTCGATTAATTTTGAAAATTTGATGTGAGAATATGAAGTCTTAAAATAAAATCAATTTTTTAATTAAAATGATATATTAATTCCAAACGATCTATCATTTAATTCTTTTAAACATATTTTTTAAATATAAAAAAATGAATTTTATTTTAACAAACATATCATTTAACCAAATATTGAATATTTAATTCATAACTTTATTCCAACTATATAATTTTTAAGATGGATATTGATAAACCCGAAGAAAAACATATTTCTGAATTTCATTACTTTGAAAGATTTTATATGAATGATTTGAAAGATCTTCTTGCATATTTGAATAATGAACAATCAATGTATGGTAGAATTATTGAAATGGATGCCGAAGAAACACGTGATGAATATCGTATATTTATTATTCGTCGTATTAAATTTGATAATTCAAAAGAGAGTTTTAAAGTTCTAAATCTTTGTCATAAAAAAGTAAATCATCATTTGAAAATCAATGATTGTGATTTTGCTCTACTTTTCGACCTATCAAAAAAACATAAAAATTGATTTTATTTTTTATTGATATAACATTTATTAATTTTCTTACATAAATAATCAAGTTCTTATAATATTCAGTAAAACCATGCAGCGAATTGTCTTTGCCGATCTTGAACATGATGCTAAAGAATTGAAACTTAATATTAAGAATCAAAATGAATTTCATAAATTTATTACTGATCTTACCTGTGAAACAGCAAATATGTTAAATTGTAAAATGATATTTATTTGGTTAATTTTAGAAAAAATTAATACCAATGATCCAAAGATCAAAATTAATATTAAAAAACTTACAAATCTCGATGCCTATAGTAAAGTTAATTTTAAAAAGCCAATTAGTGATTATGCTCATATTAAGTTATTTCCAACAATTGAACAATTAAATATGTTCAGACATGTTGAATTTGCTAAATCACAAAATCTTGATTTATTTCAAGAAAAAGATTTTAATCTACATCTTGCTAGAGTTTTTAGCACTATTAAAAAGAATAATAAATATTATAGTTCTATTTACACACTTGATCATTTTAGCAAAATTATTTTCGGTAAATCTATTATGAATCGTGAAATTCCAGAATCAGATGAACATGAAGATATTGTTGTAAAAATAACGGAACAATTGAATGATACAAATATTGAAAAAAATAATTTACCTGAACAAATTGAATTAGATAAAGAATCTATTAGTAATCAAAATAATGATCATGATTTTGAATTAATTGAACAATAATTTTAAATCAGTAGTTGAATATTTTTTTTGTATTTCCCTAATACATTGTTAATTATTATTTGTTATTAATTGTTTGGCTCAAAATAACATAATTATGCTACCAAAGTTTCAGCAGATTCTTCATCATATTGTTCATATCTATTAACGCGATCTTCGATATAAGCCTTAACTGCAGGAAAGTTAATACGATCCCATGCTAATCTTGCACCAAGAATACTATAGAATGTTTCAACATTTACAGTTTTAATCTTTTGATTAATAATTTCTTGTCTTAAAATTGGTCCAAAAGTTTGAATTAATTCATCAACAATTTCACACATAAATTGTTTGAATTCAGAACTGATTAAAACTCTATCAAAGCCAGCATTAGGATTTAATTCTTTAAGTTCTTTGATTAATTGTTTGCATACTCCAAATACACAATATTCAAAACGATGTTTCTTACTATCATCTTTATCATCCTTTTCATCTGGAACATTTCCAACTGTAGTTCCTTGTAATTTACCTTTTGCTAATTGGGCTTGTTGTGCAAGAACTGCAGCTTGATAAGATCGAAAATTAGCAATCAATGGGAATAATTCAATTTGATGAGTATTTTCAAGAACATGTTTAACCATAACACGAGCTTTTTTACTAGCATGGCATTTAATGATAGCAACTTGTGCAAATTGTTTAACAAGATAATCAATAAATACTGTAACAGCAACATGTAATTCATCACTAAAACGATTTCTTAATCGATTAACCATAAACAAAGCAGCCTTCCATTGATCCATTTTAGCAATAGGATCAAGAACATAATCAGAAGGTTTCTTTTTATCTTGTGGTACTAATTGACCAGTCTTTTTATCTTTAACAAGTTTAGTTTTATATTCACCAGTAACACGCTGGTAACTACATTGAACTCCAGCACCATTAACTTGGAACCAAGTATTAAAACTAGCAACTAATTCATCAGAAACAGTAATGGCTGGGTTTGAAGTCGAAGAACTTCCATTAAATACAATTTCAATAACAACAGTTTTTGGTCCTGGTCGTTTTGTTCGAATTGACAATTTATCTTGAACTTTCTTATGTTCCTTAGTCCAAGATTTAAGGAGACCTTCTTTCTTATTATCTGCATCACCTCCAAAACGAGTAGCATCATCTTCAGACTTAAATTCTAAAGTAAAAACATCGCGTAATACTTTGGTAAAAGAAGGAACTTTTTGTTCTTGTTCTACACCATTAACTAAAACTTTATGAGTCATTTCATTCCAAGCTTTTAACTCTTTTTCATGTTGTTTGATACCACCTTTTTCAGCGTCCTTTCGAAAAATAACAAGTTCATTGTATTCAGTTTGAGCTCTTGCAATAATACTTCGATCTTCAGCACTTAAATGAGATAATGGAGTAAAAATAGTTCCCGTTGAATTTGGTCTTCCGCGTTCAATATTATCCATAGTTCGAGTTAAATCTTTATCAACAGTTGCATCAGTAAGAGCAGTTTTAACTCGCGGAACTTTAAATGAAAAACCTGCAGATTTATATTGCTGTTCTTGAGTATTTGAACTTTCTAGTTTAGTTGGATCAACACTATTAAGATCTAACAAGAAATCAATTGGTTGAAAAACTGAAACTTTCGAATCTGGTACAGGTAAATTTAAAACTTGTGTAGGTAATGTTTGAGTAGGTGGTGTTAAAACTGGAGTAGTTGTAGTTGAAACGGCTGTGTTAGTTAATACAACAGGTGTGGTAGTTGGCTGAAAAACTGGTAATTGCATTTTAGGAACATTTAAGTTCATTCGTGCAAAATTTGGAATTGGTACAGTTGAAGTGACGCTAGTTGACATTTTAGAATGTTTGAAGTTGATTATGAATATTCGAAATAGATAGTATAAGTTATATATTAACGATTTATTTAGATTGAAATTTTAGGTATTAATCATTGAATTATTTTTCAATCTTTAAAACGTCATTCTATCATACTAGATCATATACATCGAAAACAATTATATTTTTATTAAAAAAAATAAATAAATAAATCATAAATACTAATTACTAAAATTGATTAATCACTTGGTAAACCAAAATTTAACATCATTCTATTAACAACAGCAGGTGTATTAATTTCTGATAAATTATCACCTGGTAAATTATTTGGTGTATTATTAGTGGTTGAATTATTATTTGATGGTAAATTAACAGTTTGTGGTTTATTTGGTTGATTAAGTTGAGTTGGTTCAGTAATTAAATTTTCTTGAGGTTTTTGAGTTAAAAGATTATGCGTATCTTTAATACCAACAACAGATGGATTATCAGGGAAAATTCCTGGTACAGGTCCTATATCTCGTTTAACAACTTTCTTTTTTGCTAAAGCTTCACGGGCTTCACGGGCTAATTTTTCTTCAGGTGTTTCTTGAGATTCTGTATCAGTTGGTTTGTTTTCAGTTGGTTTGTTTTCAGTTGGTTGTTGTGGTCTTCGCATTGTTGTATTTAAATTCGGATTAGGTTGTATTTGTCTCTGAAGTTCAGTTACTTCATCTTTCTTGAAAATAAACCATAAAAGTAATACTAATAATACAATTACAATACCAATAATAATAATCATCCATGCACTATATTCCCATCCAGAACTATCTTTTTCATATCGCATTTGTTCTTTAGTTTGTGGTGTTCGTTCAATAAACGATTGTAATTCAGCATCATCTAGCTGTTGCTGGTTAGAATAATTTCCAACCCTAGGATTAACTTCTCTGCGTGACATTTTTGGGTTAAATAAAAACTTAATATAATAAAATGCTTCTATCTATTCAATAACTTTTTCTAAAAAAAGAAAAAATAAATATATAAATCACTATAACATTATTATTTAATAAATTATCTATTATAAAAATAAATTAGAAAACGATTTAAAAAATGGACAAAATTGTTTTAAAAGTAGAATCATCAATTGAATTAATTGATGCTGTAAAATCATATTATGATGAATTTGAAGGATTAATGATTGATAAAAATAAAGCAAAAGAATTATCAGAAAAAATTAAAAACCAAAGTCAAACGTCACGTGATAAATTACTCAAAAGATTAGCTGCTTTTGAAAGTAAAGCTATTGCACAGTTAAATTTAATAGAAACTGTTACAATTGTTTTTCAAACATATCAACTTATTAAAGAATATGAGAATTTAATTGATTCAATTGTTGAACAAATTAATGATTGGAATGTTTTCGTCAGACCTGATTTAATTACATCTGATATTTCACAAACAAGATTATTATCATTATCAAAAGAATCTGGAACACTTGTTAAACTTTTAGTTAATTTTAAGCGCAAATATGAAGAATTCGATATTAATACAGTTAAAACTATGACTGATTTTATTTTAAATAAAATTAAATTTATATCATACGAAAAAACATCCAATGAAACTATTAAACCGCAATCACTTAATTTTGAAGAATTAAAAGAAGTTCAAAATTTATTCCATAAATATCCTCTTTCAATTGATATTTATTCTATATTAATGCAAACTGTAATGGATCAGACTAAACCATTAATTACACATATTTTACAGATGATTGAAGAAGATAAAAGCTTTATTCTTTCAGAATATGAATCAAAATATACTACTGAACAACATAAAGTTAAATTAGCTCAAAATCCTTCATTAAGAGCTTTCGGATTAATAGCAAGTGATATATCAAAACCACTGGAAAAACTTTTCGAGAATTATTTTGGTCCAGAAGCTAATGAAGATATGAAGAAAATAGCATCTTCAGAATCTATTGAAGAACTATTTACAGCAATTTCTAAAAGAGAAAATTGTGGAATTATTTACATAAAAAAGATAACAGCAAATCCTATTGAATTTTCAATTTGGAAACTAATGAGAATTGAAGATGCAGCACCTTATATTAAAGAAAGCCATATGGGTCAAAATGTTGGACTTTCAAAAGGTATAATTGAACGTATGAAAATTATTAATTACATTGATCAACCTGATAAAAAACAGAAATGGAATTTTAGCGAATATCATTTATTTGGTGATATGCAAGCATCAGAATTCTTTTATATTATTGATAGTCTTAATGGCAAATCATTTAGATTTTTGCGACCTTGGTCTGATAATTCTATAAGAGCTTCAAGAATTCCTAGAACATATTTAAATGGTTTATTAACATTTCTTAACATTAATTATAACATTAATCTCGACGAAGAAAAAAAACGTCAAACCTCAAAAGATCGTATTGCTATTTATAATGAAATTCAAGAATCTGTAATTATGGATAAAATTTTCTTAAAACAGCGAATTGATGTTGAAAAATTAATGGAAGATGTTCGCGCTGAAATGGATGCACCACAATTAAAACAAGAACTTAATATTACTTTAACTAAATTCATACTAGGGAAAAAAATATCTAATTGGGCTGATTTAGGGGGGATAATACATAACGTTGATCTTTTAAACTTATTTGCTGATCAACTTGTTATACTTTATCCTAAGTATTTTAAAGATGAATTACTCGAAGATGATAGAGTTAAATTTCCATTTTCTGAAACTCTGTCAACTTTCTTAGTTGAATTAAATAATGTTAAAAAGAGTTTTGGACGTATATTACATGAGAAATTTAATAAAACACCACGAGATACACGTGATTTAATTTTTAAATCAAAAGATAATACATATATTTTTATTAATAAATATCTTAAAGAATGCCTAGATGAAATTATCACTAATAAAACTAACGTTTATTCAAGTTTATTAATGAAAAATAAAATTCTTACTATAGAATTAACTGATTATGATATTGATAAAAATATTATTGGTGGTTTTAATGGAGTTCCTAAAAATGATCGTAGTTTTTATCCACGAAGTGAAGGTGTAGATGGCGAAATTTATGATTATTAGTGTTAGACTAAAAATATACCTTTGGAATGTTAGACTAAAAATAATTTGTTTAATAATGGTCTGTATATTATAAAAATATATTCACTGGTTGTTTTAAAAAAAATATCTAATGAAAGATTTGGTTTTTCCCATATTTTTAACGAGATACATAATTGAATTTATTTTCATTATATTTCATATCACACACTGAAAATATATTCATAGCATCATCTGGAAAATCGGTAAATACATAAATAGTTGCTATTTTTTATCAAAACAATATCTGAAAACATTATTTAATTGATCTTTATCAACAATATTCGACCCATATTTAATTGACATTTTACATTTTGGAGTTAACAGTATAGATTTTATATATAACTTTACTACTAACATATATTTATTAAATCTAATTTGATTCAATTTTAATTAAAAAAATTATAAATGGCTACCCAACCAAACCCCATTTTTATCCAAGCCTGTGAAGGTAAAATTTACGGTCCTAAAATATGGATAAATCCAAATTCAATAGCTAGTTTTGGTAAAGATAAACAATTTTCGATTGCTGAAGGACAGTGGTATAAAGTTATTTTATTCAATGAAACAGTCTGTTATACTTTATATAATCTTACATCATTAAGTATATATACTTTACCAGCGTATTGATTATACTAGTAATATAGATATAAAAAATTGAATATCCCTGAATGTAAAAATATTTTGAAAAAAAATATTAATCAATTAAATAATTTATTTTTTTATTATCATACAGGAAAAATAAATTATTTAATTGATTAATAATATTTTAAATGGCTGCTGTTGACGATTTAGGTTTTGCATTAGATTTTACTAATGTAAATATTCATAATGAAGAAAAAAAGAAAAAAGCTCCTGGTAGACCTAGAAAAAATCCTCAAAAAGCACCCGATCCTAAGATCGGTATTGTTGATGAGCCAACCGTTGAAGATGCGATGTTTGAATTATTTTATTGCAATCCAATTGCTCTTGGAAAAGCATTAGGATTTTATTTGTCATTATCAGATATGCCACTACATTGTAAATTTACACCTAACGCAATAAGTCATTTAGCTCTTGACCGTCATAAAAAATCTAAAATTGCTATCATTGGCAATCCTAGTAAATTTAATCATTATTATTGTAAATCTAATTCGGTAATACAATTTGGAATTAGCAATCAATATTTAGAATTATTGGCTAAAACAATTGATTCAGATATGTCAACTGTAAAATGGTATAGTATTGAAGGAAAAAATGACGAAACCTATATGGATTTCTTTACACCTGAATATAAAGTTACAAGTCAAGAAACATTAATTTGTTGTGGGAAATATCAACAAATTGACTATGAAGGTTTTGATGATAATGATTATCAAATTAAATTTCAAATGAAAGCTCGTAAATTCAAAA
>Ga0214921_10004835_pt1 | contig 19485 bp, 14 predicted proteins | sample LL1505_MetaG_FD_177992 | JGI IMG/M metagenome (GOLD analysis project Ga0214921, IMG submission 177992) | Freshwater microbial communities from Lake Lanier, Atlanta, Georgia, United States - LL-1505 | ecosystem: Environmental > Aquatic > Freshwater > Lake | place: USA: Georgia | collected... | reverse complement strand
TGGTCGAACTCTTCGTGAAGATGCTCCACGGCTTCTGGAGCGTGGTCCAGAAGTTCGACTGTGGCTCGGCGGCGGGTTCGGCCGGAGCGGCCGGAGCGGCCGGAGCGGCGGGAGCGGCGGGAGCGGCGGGAGCGGTGACCGCCAAGGCCTGATTGTCGGCGGCCGTGGTGCCGGGCGCCTGAACCGGCAGCGAGGGCGGTGGCGACGTCGCGGGCTGCGAGCCGGCCAGCCAGGACGTCGGAGCCGACGGCTGCGGCTCGAGCGACGCGGGCATCGCGGGGGTGGTAGCCGCTGCGATGGGCGGCGCGGCGGCCGGCGTCGGCTGGGATTGGGCGACGGCCACGGGCTGCTCGCTCCGCCACGGCGGCGGCGACGTGGCGAGCGCCGGGGCTGCGGGCGGTTCGCTGTACCGGGTGCCGAAGTCGGCCGAGGGCGGGGCCTGGGTGGCTGCGATCGCGTTGCCGTCGGCGGACGGTGCAGCCCTGACAGGCTCGCTGTCCGCGAAGCTGGAAAGCTGTCGCACCTTGGCGGAGACCGCGGAGGCCGTCTCGTGCTCGGCTCCGCCCCGTCCGCTGAAGGCGTTGGTGCCGTCGGCGATGGACGCCGCCGCGCCGGCGGAACCGCCCGCGGCGGCCACCTGGGCGGCGCGGGCGGCCACGGCCACGAACTCCGTCGCCGTGGCAGGACAGTCGAACGAGGCCATGAGCGTCGCGTCGTCATCGAGCACGCGGGCCGACGGGACGTGGGCGACGGCCAGTCGGCGGGCGAGTTCGGCATGCTGGTCGACATCGAGCCTCACCGGCTCGAAGCAGGCCGCGATCACGGCCTCGACGGCGGGGCTGGCGAGCACGTCGGCAGCCGGGTCGGCCGCGGCGGCATCCCAACGCGCCCGGAAGACCGCCAGCACCGGCTTGCCGCTCGCTTTGCAGGCGGCCCGGGCGGCATCGAGGTCCGCATGCCAGGTGACGTCGGCGCGCACGGTTCCGACCATCACGGCGAGCGCGGTGGTCGCGGCGAGTGCCCGGGCCAGCGCGAGGAGCCGAGAACCCGGAGAGCTGCAACGGAAATCGCGGAACATCGCTTCGGCCTCACAGCAGGATCCGACCGGCTTCGGGGCGTCCCTGTCCCGAGATGACCGACCTTGTCACTTCTATCGGTTCGCCGGGTCGCAGGAGTCGCGACGAAATTGCCGCCGGTGCCAGATCCCGGCCGATTCGATGCCGGGACGGACCTTTTCTGGGCTTTCGAGGCCCTGCAGGCGGCTGCGTCCCCTTCGCACCCCGCCCTGCTTGACAATGTTCGGTGGTGGTTGAATAATCCGATCCATTGGTGGCTGGCGTGCTGAAACCCCTCGATTCGGCGGGTTTCGAGGTCCCGGCCGCCCGGTTTTTTCGGTTTTCCGTCGCATCGTCTCGTTGGGGCGGGTTCCGGTTCAGGAGCCTCTGGCGGGCTGGCCCTTCGGGCAGTCTTCCCGGGCTGGATGGCCGACCCTTCGTTCCATCCACAACGGGCAGGTCGCGGAAGGCCCCTTCTGGTGGCTTTTTCTAGTGAGGGCGGAAGCCGCCCTCGGGAAGCCGCAGACGCGAGGAATCCGGTCGGGGTTCAAACCCTCCTGTGCCGCCCGTTGGGGCTCCTCGGGGGAATCGGAACCAATCCACAGGTGCTTGTTTTCCCGCCCGGTGGGCGGGTGGTCCGCGGTCTGGCTGGGAGGCCATGCCGCCGCTTCGAAGGTGCACGGAGGGCGAGGAGTCTTCATGTCGAAACGCAGACGATCGCGGGGACGTTCCGGAGGGTACGGCGGCCAGGGTGGCCCTGGCGGTGCTCCGGGGCAGGGCCAGCAGGGCGGCTACGGCGGCAGGCGCCGGGGTCGCTTCCGTCGGGGCGGGGGCGGTGGTCCGCCGCCGTCCGGCGCCGGCGCGGTCGGCATGGACAGCGAGGGGATGCGGCCGCCGGAGCCGGAGCCTGAGGTGACGGAGAACGGCGAACCCATTCCGCTCGAGCCTGGGGTGGGCGTGTTGGAAATGCACCCCAACGGCTACGGCTTCCTCCGCAGCGCGGAGAACAACTACGTCCGCGAACGCACCGACCCGTTCGTACCGGCCCAGATGATCGAACGCCACCGCCTGCGGGAGGGCGTGTTCATCAAGGCGCTGGTGCAGCCGGGCCGCCGCCAGCAGGGGCCGCGGGTGCGCGAGATCGAGGAGGTCGAGGGCATGCGGCCCGACGACTATCCCAACGTCAAGACCTTCGACCAGCTGACGCCGATCAATCCGGAAACCTGGCTGCGGCTGGAGACGGGCCAGCAGCCGATCACGACCCGGGTGATGGACCTGCTCACACCCCTGGGAAAGGGGCAGCGGGCCCTGATCGTGGCGCCTCCGCGCACCGGCAAGACGGTGCTGCTGCAGCAGGTCTCGCAGGCGATCTCGGAGAACCACCCCGAGCTGAACCTCGTGATGCTGCTGGTCGACGAGCGGCCCGAGGAGGTCACCGACATGCGGCGGAGCGTCAAGGGAGACGTGCTCGCCAGCAGCCTCGATTGCGACGTGGAGAGCCACGTGCGGCTCTCGCAGCTGGTGATCGAGCGGTGCAAGCGGATGGCCGAGACCGGCAAGGACGTGTTCCTGCTGATGGACTCGATCACGCGGATGGCCCGGGCCTTCAACAAGTGGGTGGGCAACACGGGCCGGACGATGTCGGGCGGCGTCGACATCAAGGCCCTCGACATCCCCAAGAAGCTGTTCGCGACGGCACGGGTGTTCGAGGAAGGCGGCTCGCTCACGATCGTGGCGACGGCGCTCGTGGACACCGGCAGCCGGATGGACGAACTGATCTTCCAGGAGTTCAAGGGCACCGGCAACATGGAGCTGGTGCTCGACCGGAAGCTGGCCGACCGCCGCGTCTGGCCGTCGATCGACATCTCGCAGTCGGGAACCCGCCGCGAGGAGAAACTGCTCGACCCGAACACGCTTCACGCGGTCGGCATGCTGCGGCGGACGCTGTCGAGCATGCACCACGTCGAAGCGATGGAGCAGCTCACGAAGCAACTCGCCAAGTTCAAGAGCAACCGCGAGTTCATCACGCTGATCGCGAGCTCGCGGGACGACTGAGCGGCGTCAGCGGCGGGCGGCGTCAAGGCGGCCGAGCCAGTAGGCATACTGAGGGTCGCCGCAGCGGAACGAAAACACGGCGTCTGGCAGCCGGGAGCCTTCCGGCCCTTCCGACTGAACCCGCACCACGACGGCGCCGTCGGCCCGCTTCTCGACCGAGAGCCGCTCGTCGGGGATCGTGATCGAATCGGACTTCGTGGGCATCGCGATCGCGGCGTGAGGTTGACTCGGCGCGGGAGGCCGGCGCACGCGCGACCCCCCGGCAGTATGCCACCGCTCGTCGGCGAATGCCACTCGTCGGCCTGCCGCTGCGTTCGCGGCCGAGGTTTTGGCGATGGGCGATCGCGGTGCTTTGACACCCCGCGAATTGGCCAGCTATAACCGCGGGTCTGCCTGCAACCGTTCTCGGGGAGCCCCCACCGCCATGATGCCGTATGCGTCGCTCGCCGACGACTTCTACGTCAACATGAACCTGGCGACGGAGATGGAGCTCCCCTCACAGCGGGAGACGATCCTCCAGTATTTCGAGCAGGTCCAGCGCCGCTATCCCACGATGCGGAAGTTCTACTGCCGCGACAAGCGGGACTACGTGCTCGAGGAGGACAAGGAGCAGGGGCGGTACCGCTGGGCCGCCGTGGAGACGCGGCGACTCTGCTCCGGCCAGGTGAACCCGGGCTCCCTCGACGAGGCGATCGCCCAGCACCGTCTCGTGCTCGATCTCGCCCCCGCGTTCCTGTCCGTCAGCCCACTCGACTGCGAGGCGCTCGACGTGCTGTTCGGATTCGACTTCGCGTTTCGCGGCAACCACAACGCGTTGGTGGCCGAGGCTCTGGGGATGCCGCCCGCCTTCGAGCGGTTCGCCGACCTGCCCGGCGCCAAGGTGATCAACTGCGAGCCGTCGCTCACGCTGGCGATGGACGAGGAGTGCCGCACGCAGGTGCGGGTCGGCGTGGAGACCCGCACCAACGCCTTCCAGGTGCGGACGGGCGAGTTCAACGAGGAGCAGCTCAGCGTCTACGTGACCGCGCGGCAGTATGGCAGCCTCGACCATGACATGACCTACGTCGAGGCGCTCGACCGCCTGGCCCGGCTGGGCCGCGACGTGGTCGACGCCTGCGTGGTCGAGCAGATCCTCAAGCCGTTGGCGCGGACCATCGCGCTGAAGTGAAGCCCGGCTGCCGGAGCTGATCCGGCCGGCGCGGGCCTGCTGTGAAGCCGGTTCAGCGGCCCTTGCCCCCGTCGCCCCGGCCGGAACGGGTGCGGGCCGCGAGGTTGCCGGCGATCACGATCCCAATGGCCTCGACCCAGCTCGGCACATCGAGCACCCCCGTCAGCCCGCTCTCGGCGAGCACGCCATCGTCGTCGGCCGGAGCCCGCGGACGGGCGTCGGAATCGCGGGCTGCCTCTTCGACGCCGAGGAACTCGAGCCCTTCGTCATCCTCCTCGTAGCGGCCCGCCACCGGTGCGAAGTCGCTGCGCCGGCCACGGGAACTGCCGGAGTCGTCCTTGCGGCGGCGTTCCCGGCGGTCGCCGGCGGGCTCCCGGCGCTCACCGCTCGATCCGGCGCGGCGGGGCTCGCCGCCTTCGCTTCCGGAACGGCGCCGACGCCGGCCGCGGCCGCGCTTCTCGCGGTCGCCCCGGCCGCCCGCTGCGGACCCGTCGGACCGTGGGCGGTCTTCCGCGGCGGCCCCCGGCCGGCTCCCGTAGCTCGCCGGCAGCGGCTCGTCGTCGAGTGGGTCGGCGGCGGTGGACGAGGATTCACGATCGCCGCGATCGACGCCATCGGCGTCGCGTTCGCGACCCCGGCCCCGCCCGCCCCGCCGGCCACGGCGGCGCCGCTTCCGCGGCCGATCCTCGTCTTCGCCGCCGCCCGAGGCGGATTCCCGACGTGGCTCCGAGGCATCGCCGTCGGTGATCCGCTCCGATTCGGGATGATCGAGATCGTGGCGGTCGCGGTCCCCGTCGCGGTCGATCGGTCGCGGTTCGTCGTCGCCGTGATCTCCCTCTGCCGCGATCCGGCGAGGACGGGGCTCCGACTCCTCGGGACCGCGCTCCTCGCGCCGGCGAGCGGGGCCGCGGTCTCCAGCGGCGGAACCCTCGCCGTCCCTGCGGCGTCCGCGGCCGCCGCGCCGGCCGCGCCGGCGGCGGCGGGGGCCACCGTCGTCCGCGTCACCGGCTTCGTCGCGGGCGGGTCGGGCCGGCCGCGGACCGCGGTCGTCGCCGGCCGGTTGCTGCTCCGAGCCCGCGACCGGTTCCAGCCGCTCGCGACTCGCCTCCCGCGCCGGCCGCCTGGGCTCGTCGTCAACGCGGGAGCGGTCGGCAGGCGGCGCAGGCTGCCGGGGTGGCGGCAGCGGCTGCCGCGCCGGCGGCAGGTCTCGCCCGGACACGCCAAGTTCCGCGGCGAGGGAATCCCAGTCGCCCGCCGGTGGCGGGGCGGCCGGTTTCCTGGCCGGAGGCTGGTCACGGTTTCGCGGGGGCGGGGCCGGCCGTTGGGGCTGGACGGGTTTGTTGTCGGACGGCGCGGCACCGAGCGATTCGGCGAGGGAATCCCAGGGATCGGAGGAGGCGTGGTCGGCCATGGTGTCCTGCGGGGCGAAGGATCGGGGGCCGATCCGCGGTTGGGCGGAGGCCGTCTGCCCCGCAGGATACACCAGTCGCCCCCTGCCCGGCGAGCCGCGGCCGTCATGGCCGCGACGGCCGCGGCTTCGCTCAGGGCAGGAACGCCTCGATCGAGCGGATCATGCTGCCGTTGTCGGCCACCTCGAACAGCGGCCGGTACGGGCTCGCCAGGCCGCGTCGGGACCGGCCCGCGGGGTACCAGACCACGTTGACCGCGAGGTTCCAGGCCGACGGCGAGAAGGTCGTGGCCTGTCCCGCCCCGTCGAAGTTGATCACCTGGTTGCGGCCGGGGATGATGTAGGTGAACGTGCCCTCCAGGGCGAGCGAACGGTGCATCGGGGCCCGCACGAGCGTGCCGACGATGCCTTCTCCGTCACCCGTGGCGCCGCCCCAGACCTTCCACTCGTTGGCGTCGCCGAACTGGAGCCGGTAGAAGCCCGTGTACATGTCGAGCGTGCTGGCCACGCCACCGACGCGGCTCGCGGGGCCGAAGAAGCTCGTCTGGTCGCCGATGTTCGAGGCTCCCCAGAAGCCCAGTTCGTGGTAGCCCCAGACGTAGCTCAGTTCGTACCGGAGCTGGGAGACGTCGGTGTTGTCGAACCAGCTGTCGTGGAGGTAGTCGTAGACGGCTCCGCCCTGCAAGCCGCGGCCTTCGAAGGCCCGGGTGAAGAAGCCGGTCGTGACGAACTGCTGGTCGCGGGCATTCTTGCTGAGCGTCGTGGTCCCGACCTCGATGCTGGCGGGCTGGAAGTTGGTTTGCGTGCCCCGCCAGCCGATCTGCCAGCCCACCCCGAAGGCGTTCCAGAACGGCATCGACCAGTTGAGGTACTCGTTGGTGCCGAAGTTGCCGTTGATGCCCAGGTCAGTGGCGTTGGTGAAGGACGTGATGCCGGCGCTGGCCGTGAAGTCGCGGTACCACCGCCAGCCGTAGTAGGGCCGGCCGAATCGCCGCAGCCAGGTGACGATCCGGCCGTGGTGCTCGCTCATCGGCAGCAGGCACTCGTCGTCTTCGCAGGCGTACGGGTCGTCGTAGAAGCTCTCGACGTGGAGCTGCGTGGGGTACTCGCCCATCAGCAGGCCACCTTCGACGGCCGGGTCGCCCGCGAACTCGGGCCCGGCCTCGGGGCCGAACTCCGGCTCATACTCCGTCGGATAGTCGCCGGGCAGTTCGATCCCCGGGCCGATTGTTTCCACGTCGGTGAGGGGCGGCTGCCCGTCGGCCCGCGGCGGGGCGGGCAGCCGAGGGGCCGGCCCGGCGGAGCCCGGCGCCGGTTCGGCGGGAGCACCCGCCTCGGTGGGAGCCTGCCGCATCACCGAGGGAATCCCGTCCACGTTCATCGCGAGCCGCTCCGGTCGGCCGGTGGCAGCGGCCCGGCCCACGTCGTATCGCGGGGCGAGGCCGCCGCCGAGCCGGGCGTCACCCAGGTTGGAACGGTCGGCCGCGGCCCGCATCGCCTGGGCCTGCTGCCCCTCCGGCGCGAGGATCGGCCGGTTGGCCGGGCCCCGGGGAGTCCGCATGATCGGCATGCCGAGCACGGCATCGGGATTGTCGGGGTCATACAGGTTCCGCACCGCGTCGCCGAAGCCGGGCTTCGCAGCCTGCGGCGGCTGCGGGCGGGGCGGCTGGGAGGGCGCCGGGCGGCCGACGTTCGGGCGGACTCGAGCCGCGGGAACACGGTCGGGCAGGCTCACGCTCGCGGGCGGCGGCGTGGGCGCGGAGGCCTCGCTCGCAGGCGGAGCCTGCGGTTCGACCGGCCCCACGTCGGGCCGGCTGGCGCGATGCGGCGTCCACTTGAGTTCGGCTGCCGGGGCGTCGGCCCCCGGGGCTTGGGCCAGCAGGCTCGTCGCGTGCCCCAGCATCATCGCGACCAAGGCCGCGAGTGCCGGGAGAGCCGGGTTGATCGAACTGCGTGCCGCGTTCATGGCCATCACCTCCGGGTTCGGGATTCCTCCGGCGCGGGTGGGCCGGAGGAGTCCGCTCAATCGGTAGAGGTATCGGCGCTGGCGGGAACGGAACTTCCGCCAAAATCGACGCGATCGGCAGCCGTTGCCCGACTTGCCGCGTCAGCCGCCGCGCGGGGGGGAGTCGAGGGCCTGGGCAAGATCGGCGACCAGGTCGGAGGCGTCCTCGATGCCACAGGCCAGGCGGACCATGTTGTCCGGGATGCCGAACGAGGCCCGGTCTTCCGGGGAGTAGCTCCAGTAGCTCATCACGAGCGGTTGCTCGATCAGCGACTCCACGCCGCCGAGGCTCGGCCCGATTCGCGGGATGCGAACCGCGTCGATCACCCCGGCCGTATCCCGCCAGTCGGCCGGGCCCCCATCGCCGCCCCTGATGAAGAAGGTGACGAGACCGCCGCAGCCGCGCAGCGTGCGGGCCGCGACCTCGTGGCAGGGATGGCTCTCGAGCCCCGGATAGAGCACCCGCTCGACGCGGGGATGGCTCTCCAGGAACCGGGCCACGGCCAGGCCGTTGGCGTTGTGCCGCTCCATGCGCAGGGCGAGCGTCTTGAGGCCGCGCTCGAGCAGGTAGGCGTTGTGGGGCGAGTTGATGCCCCCCATGATCCCGCGCAGGTTCCGCACGGGTTCCAGGAGTTCCGCCGAGCCGACCACCGCGCCGGCCAGGAGGTCGTTGTGGCCGCCCAGATACTTCGTGGCGGAGTGCAGCACGAAGTCGACACCCGCCTCGAGCGGCCGCAGGTTGTACGGCGTGCAGAGCGTGGCGTCGATCATGGTCGCCACGCCGTGGCGGCGGCCGATGGCCGCGAACCGCTCCACGTCGATCACGCTCAGGTGCGGGTTGGTCGGCGACTCGCTGATCAGGAACTTCGTGCGCGGCCCGATCGCCGCCTCCATCGCGGCGTAGTCGCCGGTGGGAACCTCGCGGTAGCCCACGCCGAACCGCGTGAGGTGCTTGCGGCAGAACTCGCGGCTGCGGTGATAGCACTCGTCGAAGAAGACGATCTCGTCGCCGGCGCTCACGTGGGCCATCAAGACGCCGACGAAGGCCGCCATCCCGGTGGCGAACAACACCCCTTCCTCGCCCCGCTCGAGCTCCGCCAGCTTCCGCTCGACCACCCGCTCACCCGGATTGCCGTAGCGGCCGTACTCCTCGCGGGGCTCGTCCTGCTCGAGGTAATCGATCACCGCCTGGGTGTTGGCGAAGGTGTAGGTGCTCGCGGCGAAGATCGGGTCGGTGATCGAGCAGCCCGGTTTTTGCCGTGCCTCGCCGGCGTGGACGGCCGTGGTCGAAGGCCCGGGAGCAGCGTCGCTTCCCACGCGGCCGCGGTCTGCGGACGGCTCGGAAGCGGGGCGGGCGAGCATGCGCGGAATCCCTGCGGGCGACTGGCGGCGAGACTTGTCGAGTGTAGTCGTGCTCCTGAGGGGCGGCAATAATGCAGCCCGTCATCCGGAACGCCCCATGCCCCGCTCCCGCCCGCCTGCCGCCCCCCCCGCCTCGCGGTCGCTCTGGCCTCCGCGCCGTGTGCTCGTGAGCGTGGCTTCGCTCCTGGCCGCCACGGCGCTCGTGCGGGCGGGGCTGCTCGAGGCTCTCGTGGGCAGCATCGTCGATCAGGCGGTGCGAAACATCATCACGCTGATCCTCTGCTTCGCGGCGCTCGTCTCGCTCCTGCTCTGGTTCCTGCGGGAGAGCGGGCACGCGGCGTGGATGAAGCGGGCCCTGGGCTACGGACTGTTGGCCGCCGTGCTGCTCGCGGTCGCCACGCTGCGGGTCGAGCGGGTGAGCGGCGACCTCGTGCCCGAGTTGCGGCCGCGCTGGCTGCCCTCGCGCGACCGGCTCTTGCCGGCCGAGACCGCCGGACGCGAGGCGGCCGGCTCGTGGGAGCCGACGCCCGGCGACTTCCCCCGGTTCCTCGGGCCCACCGGCTCCGCCGCGGTCGATGGGACCGCGCTCGATCCCGACTGGGAGGCCCGGCCGCCGCGGCTCCTGTGGCGGAAGCCGATCGGCGCCGGGTGGGGCGGGTTCGCGGTTTGCGGTGATCATGCCGTGACGCTCGAGCAACGCGGCGACGAGGAAGTGGTGTCGTGCCGCTCGGTGGCGACGGGCGAGCCTGCCTGGGCCGTGCCCGTGCGGGCCCGGCACGAGACGGTGCTCGGGGGCGTGGGGCCGCGGTCCACGCCGACGATTCGCGACGGCATCGTCTACACGACCGGCGCCACGGGCTGGCTGCACGCGATCGAGGGCGCGAGCGGCCAGGTGCGCTGGAAGAAGAACATCGTCGCCGATCTCGGCATCGATGCCGCGGCCCATGCGGCGGCCGTGACCTGGGGCCGGGCGGGCTCGCCGCTCGTGACCGCGTCGCTCGTGATCGTCCCGGGGGGCGGGCCGCTCCTGAAAGCCGGGCCCGACGGCCGGCCGGCGGTGTCGCTCGTGGCCTACGACCGCGAGACGGGCGAGCGACGGTGGACGGCCGGCGGCGAGCAGATCAGTTACATCACGCCCGAGTCGGCCACCGTGGCGGGCCGCGAGGTCGTGCTCGCCGTCAACGAGTCGCGGGTGGTGGGCTACGATCCGGCCGACGGACGGGAGTTGTGGGGTTTCGAGTGGCCGGGCCACTCCAACTCCGATGCCAGCTGCTCGCAGGCCCGCGTGCTGCCCGACGGTCGAATCTTCATCTCCAAGGGATACGGCATCGGGGCCGCGGTCTTCGCCGCGCCGCCGGTCGTGGGGGATGGCCGGCCGGTGTTCGCCGCCGGCTGGGCACAGCCGGGCATGCTCAAGACGAAGTTCACGAACGTGGCCATGCACGAGGGACATGCCTATGGCCTCTCCGACGGGATCCTCGAGTGCGTGCGGCTCGAGGATGGCGACCGCCGTTGGAAGAAGGGCCGCTACGGCCAGGGGCAGGTGCTGCGGGTCGGCGATCTGCTCGTCGTGCAGGCGGAGAGCGGCGAGGTGGTGCTCGTCGGCTGCTCGCCCGAGAAACATGTCGAGCGGGCCAGGCTCGCCGCCCTCGACGGCCAGACCTGGAACAACCCCGCGGTGGCGGGCGACAAGCTGCTCGTGCGAAACGCCGAGGAGGCCGCCTGCTACGAGCTTCCGTTGGCCCGCTCGGAGCCTGCCGAATGAGCGACGGGCCGGCGGAAGCAGCCTCGTCCGGTCGGCCTCCGGCGGAGCAGGAACTCGCCGGCCGCACGGCGCTGGTCACGGGGGGCAGCCGCGGGATCGGTCGGGCGATCGCGCTCGAGCTGGCGGCCGCGGGCGCCCGCGTCGCGATCCAGGGCCGCACCGTCGCCGGGGCGGCGGAGGTGGCCGGCCTGCTGGCCGCCCGCGGGCTTCACGCCGGCACCTTTCTGGCCGACCTCGCGCGCCCCGGTGCCGCGGCCGGCCTGGCGGCGGAGGTGACGGCGGCGCTGCCCGAGATCGACACGGCGGTGCTCTTCGCGGGCGCCGACCTCCTCACCCGCGAGCCGGCGAAGTGGCCCTTCGAGCGGAAGCTCTCCGAACTGTTGCAGGTCGATGTCGCCGGCACGATGCTCGTGGCCCGGGCCCTGGGCCGCTGGATGAAGGACCGCGGCCGGGGCGTGGTGATCACCTGCGGCTGGGATCAGGCGGCGGTGGGCATGGAGGGAGACAGCGGCGAACTGTTCGCGGCGGCCAAGGGGGCCGTGATGGCCTTCACGCGGAGCCTGGCGCGGTCGCTGGGGCCGGAGGTGCGGGCCAACTGCGTGGCCCCCGGCTGGATCAAGACGGCGTGGGGCGAGCAGGCGAGCGAGCAGTGGCAGCGGCGGGCGGTTCGCGAAAGCATGCTCCGCCGCTGGGGCACGCCCGAGGACGTGGCCGGCGTGGTGCGCTGGCTCGTGTCACCGGCCGCGGGCTTCGTGACGGGTGAGATCGTGCCGGTCAACGGCGGGTTCCGCCGGGCGTAGCGACGAAGCGTGGCGGGATCGCGGGAGCCCGTCCTGATAGCCAGACGTCGTGGGTAACGCAGGCTCGGGGTGGCCCATGCCCTCTCGCTAGACGTTCACTCCGGCCCTCCAGGCCTCCGTTCACTGCGTGTCCGCTCGCTTCGGCATCCAGCCTTCGCTCGCTTCCACAGCTCGCTCGAGGGCACGGGCCACCCCGAGCCGTCAAACGCATCGGCCAGAAGCAGCAACACCCGGATTCGTCTGAACGCACGCTGCGCGCGACTCCGCGCACAAGGGCCGGCCGCCGCCCCGCGGCGGCCCTGCGAGCCCGGAGGTGCGAGCAGCCCGCGAGTCGAGGGGCACTTCAGCTGCCCCTCCGACTCGCCAAGGCTTCGCGGGCCATGGATGGCCGCGAAGCCGTGAAGCAGGCATGCCCCGGCGTGGGCGAGCGAGGCGGAAGCTCGCCCACGCCATTGGGGCACCCTTCTGGGACACACGTTGACTCGAGTTCCGGAGCGGGACGGGCGTCCCGGTGGTAACCGGGAGCCCGCCCGCTCCGGCTTGGATCACTCGGACCGGGCCAGCACGAAGCCGTGATAGGCCTCGTTGCCGTGCTCGCCGATGTCGAGGCCCTCGATCTCCTCCTGTTGGGAGACCCGCAGGCCCACGAGCGCCTTGATGGTCAGCCAGCAGATGGCCGAGACCGGCACCACGTAGGCACCGACCGCCAGCACGCCTACGAGTTGGGCGATCAGCTGCTTGGTGCCACCGCCGAAGAACAGGCCCGCATACGGACCACCGGCGGCCGCATACCCGATCGGGGTGTTGACCACGGTGCCCGACAGGTCGGACGTGGTGAACAGGCCCACGCAGAGGGTGCCGAAGATGCCGCACACGAGGTGCACGCTCGTGGCACCCACCGGGTCGTCCACCTTGATCCGATCGAAGAACAGCACGGACAGCACCACGAGGCAGCCCGCGATCGCCCCGATGATCAGCGAGCAGCGAACATCGGTGTAGGCGGCGCTGGCCGTGATGCCGACGAGGCCCGCCAGGCAGCCGTTGAGGGTCATGCCGATGTCGGGCTTGCCGAGCAGCAGCCAGGCGGTGAGGGTGGCCGTCAGCGTGGCCGCCGCGGCCGCCGAGTTCGTGTTCACGGCCACCTGGGATGCCAGCAGGCCGCCGTCAGCCGCCACGCTGAAGGTGCTGCCCGGGTTGAACCCGAACCAGCCGAACCAGAGCACGAGGCAGCCGATGAAGGCGGCGGTCATGTTGTGGCCGGGGATGGCATTCACCTTGCCGTTCGCGGAATACTTCCCGATCCGGGGCCCGAGGATGATCGCGCCGGTCAGGGCGGCCCAGCCGCCGACCGAGTGGACGGCCGAGCAGCCCGCGAAGTCCCAGAAGTTCCAGTCCTTGGCCAGCCAGCCAAAGCCCCAGATCCAGTGACCGGTGACCGGATAGATCACGAGGGCCATCAGGAAGCTGAAGATGATGAAGGAGTGGTACTTGATCCGCTCGGCCACGGCCCCGGAGACGATCGTGGCGGCCGTTCCGGCGAACACGAGCTGGAAGAAGAACTTGGTCCAGAGCGGCACGCTGGCCCAGCTGATCGCCCCATACTGGCCGGAATACTCGTTGCCGACCTTGGGGCTGTTGTCCGCGGCGCCGACCATCCAGGAGCCCGAGTTGCCGATGAAGGCCCCGTCGCCGGCGCCGAACATCAAGTCCCAGCCGATCACGTAGAAGCCGATACACGTCGCCGCGAACACGACGAAGTTTTTCGACAGGATGTTGACGCAGTTTTTCGCCCGGGCGAATCCCGACTCGACGCAGCCGAAGCCGAGGTTCATGAAGAACACGAGCATGCCGCAGACGAGCACCCAGACGGTGTCGGCGGCGACCCAAAGATTCTTGTAGACGTCTTCGACCGTCGGTGGCTTCGGCGCCTCCGGGGCCGGAGCCGCGGCCGCCGCGGGCTCGGTGGCCGCCTCATCGGCCGCCCAGGCGGCTGCAGGGGTCAGGGCCGTGGCACAAAGAAGAACCAGAAGACACCCCAGCCCACAGCCGGGGACCAACCATCGCGTCATGCGAAACACCATCACACGCCTCTCGAGTTGAATGGAATCGAGCACCTCCGCTGTGCCGAAATCCCTGCGACGCGGCCTCCTGCCACGCCAGATTTCCGCCGCGAGTCGGAGGTGCAAGTGGCGTGCCAATCCGTGCCGCCTGCCGTCGTGTCTGGGCGGCGAACACGACGCAAAACCGCTGGTTTTTGGCGACCAAACAACCGCCTGCGGACGCGTGAGGAAATGGTGAGAACGGACAACGGGGGTGGGCCGGTCGCGCCCGTCGCCCATTCCCCGGGCATCGTTTTGACGCGGGAGTGGGCAGCCGCCGCAGCCTTCAGAAGGTGACGGGGTGGCGGGGATCGGTCGGCGGCACTGAGGGCTGCTCGGGCCGCAGGGCCTGGGCCGCGACGTCGTCGTCGAGCAGGTCGGCGAACCGGCCGAGGTGGGGCAGGCCCGTCAGGTCGAGAAAGTTGGCCAGCAGCCGGAAGCCATGCCGGGTGAGGATCGATTCGGGGTGAAACTGCACGCCGTGGATCGCGTGGGGCTCGTCGGCGAGCGCCATGATCGTGCCCGTCTCGTCCCGCGCGGTGACCGTGAGGCAGTCCGGCAGCGAGCCCGGATCGACGGCCAGCGAGTGGTACCGGCCGGCGATCATCGGGTTGGGGATGCCGGCGAACAGGTTGACCGAGTCGTGGAGGATGCCGCTGGTGCGGCCGTGCATCGGCGCGACCTGCACGATCCGCGCTCCGAGAGCCGCGGCGATGGCCTGGTGGCCGAGGCAGACGCCCAGGATCGGCACCCAGCCGCGGAAGGCCCGCACGGCCTCGAGCGAGCAGCCCGCCTCCGCCGGCGTGCACGGGCCGGGGGAGATCACGATCGCCGCCGGCCGCAGCCTGCGCAGGTCGGCCACGCTCGTGGTGTGGGCCGAGACGACCGCCACGGGCGCGCCCAGCAGCCGGAGGTGGCGGGCGAGATTGAAGACGAAGCTGTCGCGGTTGTCGAGGACGACGATCATTCCCCGCCTCCGCCGATGCCCAGCTCATCGAGCACCCGCAGCATGCCCTCGGCCTTGTGGAGCGACTCGGCATGCTCCGCCGCCGGGTCGCTCGCCGCCGTGACGCCGCCGCCGGCGGCGAAGCTGACGAGCCCGTTCCCCACGACGAACGTCCGGATCAGGAGGTTGAAGTCGGCCGTGCCGTCGAGGCCGAGGTAGCCGAGGCAGCCGCAGTAGGCGCCGCGGGCGACGCCCTCGAGTTCGGAGATGATCTCGCAGGCCCGGTGCTTCGGCGCGCCGGTCACGCTGCCCCCCGGAATCGCCGCATGAAGCGCGTCGACCACGCCCAGGCCCGGCCGGAGGCGTCCTGCCACCACCGAGACCAGGTGCTGCACGTAGCGAAACCGCTCCAGGCGGCAGAGCGCCTCCACGCGGACGCTTTCCGGCCGGCAGACGCGGGCCAGGTCGTTTCGCACGAGGTCGACGATCATCACGTTTTCGGCCCGGTCCTTCGCGCTCGCCTCCAGGTCGGCGCCCGCGTAGAGATCCGCTTCGGGGCTCGCGATCACCCGCCGCGTTCCCTTGATCGGGTGCATGCGGACGGTGCCCTGGGCCGCCTGGAGGAACCGCTCGGGCGACATGCTCACGAGCTGGGTGGCTCCGGTGTCGAAGCAGGCGGCGAACGGCGCCGCGTTGATCCGGCGGGCGGACAGATGCAGGGCGATCGGGTCGAGGTCGGCGGCGAGGCAGAGCTGCTGCGCGAGGTTGACCTGGAAGATGTCGCCCGCGAGCACCGCGTCGATGCCCGCCTGCACCATGCGGTGGTAGTGATCGGGCGGGTGGGAGGTGCGGATCGCGGGCCGGGAGGGCAGGGAAGCCCCCGGCGGAAGTGCGGCCGCTCGATGCGTCGGGGGCCGCGCGGGGCGGGCCTCGAGAAAGGCCGCGAGCCGCTCGGCGGCCCGCCGGCGGCGGGCCTCGGGTCCCCGGGCGGGCACACCCTGCGAGATGAACCAGCCGCGGCGAAGCAGATGGTCGTAGGCGAAGACGACGTCGTAGAGATGGAGGGCGATCAGCGGCACCTCCGGTGGCAGGCGGGGCGGCGGCCCGATCTCCAGGCGGGCGAGTCCCGCGTCGTAGGAGATCAGCCCCGCGAGCCCGCCTTGAAACGGCGGCAGGCCCGGGATCGTCGGGCTCGCGAGGTCGGCGAGCAGCCGGCGGACGGCCGCGAACCCGGCGGTGACGGCGGCGGAATCCGCGCCCGCCGGCACGGCGATCTCGTGGATCGGGTCGGCGGCGACGAACGACCAGCGGCCCAGCGGAGGCAGTGGCATCCCTTCGTCGGCCGGCGGCTCCGGGTCGACCAGCGCCGTGTCGAGAAACAGCACGTGCGGCAGTGTCGCCGCATGCGCGAAGACATCGAGCGGGGCGACGTCGGCCGCCTCGGCCACGATCGCGCCCGAGGCGGTGGCGTGGCTGCGGGCGATCCAGGGGTGGGGGGCGGCCGGAGCGTCGCTCATGGGATGGCGGTGGGGTCGGAGGTGCGGCCGGCCGCCTCGGCGGCTGCCGCCACGCGGGCCGCCGCCCGCGACGGGCCGTGGGCGATCTCGGGCCGTGTGAGGTGGCCCCAGTCGAGGGCCTGATCCTGGCGGTAGTCCTTGCCGAGGGTCAGCGCCGTCACCGCCTTGGCCACCTCGTAGCCCAGGTAGAAGGCGTGGGACGGATCGACGTCGGTTCGGCCGGCCGCCTGCAGGTCGTCGAACAACGTGAACGGGTCGCGGGACTCCAGGTGCAGGCCCGCCCCGACCAGGTGGATCGTGCCGCCTTCGGCGAACACGCGGAGGTTGGGGTCGCGGATCGCCTCGGCGAGCTGGTCGAGGGCCTCGGGGCCATGGGCCCGCGGCTTGCCCGAACGGAGCGTGACGAGCCCGGGCTCGACGTGCTTGGGAAGCGTGCGGTGGGTGACGGCGTGCCAGGCGAGGCGGCGGGCGAGGTCGCACTCCTTCACGCTCGAGGCCGCCCAGTGGATCACCTCGGTCGTGAGCACGGAGCGGATGCCCGCCTCCTGACAGAAGCCGATCAGGAGCGTGTTGATGCCGGCCGAGTCGACGTCGGTGAGCTCGGTCAGGTTGCCGATGCCCATCATCATCTCGGCCCCGGGATACCGGCGGCGGACGTCGAGGTAGCGGCCCAGGCTGGCGGCGAAGCCGAAGCCGATCGGCTCGAGCACCGGATCGAGCCGACATCGCACGCCCGCCGACTGCAGCCGGGCCACGGTTTCGTCAAAGCCCTCCATCGTGGCCGGCACGTCGGGCACCACCACCACCTCGCAGCCCCAGTCGGCCGCGGCGGCCGCGTTCGCGGAGTTGACCGAGAGCACGAGCGTGGCCCCGGCCCTGACCGCGGCGGCCACCTCGCGGGGCTCGAAGCTGTCGATCGAGACGCGGAATCCCTCGGCCACGAGCATCCGCACCGCGTCGCCCACGCCGGCCCAGCAGTCGCCGGGGTCGCAGCCGACGTCGATCCGGTCGGCGCCCGCGGCCGCGAGCCGCCGGGCATCGGCCAGCAGGGTCGCCGGGGTGAGCCGTGGCGCGTGGTTGATCTCGGCGATGATCTCGATGTCGTGCGCTCCGTAGTCGACCAGGTCGCGCGACTTCTGCCCGAAGAAGTCGTCGAGGCCGCGCAGGTCTTCCGGGCCGCGCTCCACCGGCGCGGCCGTGACCTCGGCGAAGGCCTCGAGCGGGCCGCGGCAGGCGCCGGGAATGATGACCCGCGTCGTGCCCGGGGGCACCTCGAGCCGGCGGGCGATCCACGGCGTGGGCATCAGCGCCGCCACCGTGATCGGCATCACCTGCACCGTCGCCTCGAAGCCGACCCGCGGCGCGAGCCGCTCGAGCACCTGCCGGAGCGAGTGCTCGGCGAGCCGGCCGGTGACGAAATGAATGCGGGTCGGAGCGGCGTTCATCGCGGGCGTTCGCAGGAGCGAAACCTCCAATCTATCATGCCGGGCACGATGATCCTCGAAGGCCTCGTCACCACGACCGACCCCGCGGGCACCCTCCATCTGGCGGCGATGGGGCCCACCATCGACGACGCGGAGCGGCGGGCCGGCGCGATCACGCGGCTGGTGCTCCGCCCCTTTCCGACGAGCCGCACGGCCGGCAACCTGCTGCACGGCCGTGCCGGCGTGTTCCACGCCACCGACGACGTGCTCCTGCTGGCCCGGGTGGTCGCCGGCGCGTTGCCCGCGTCGCCGGCCACGCGGCGGGCCGCCGCCATCGACGGATTCGTGCTCGCGGACGCCTGCCGGGCCTGGGAGTTCGAGATCGATTCGGTCGACGACTCGGGGCAGCGGCTGGTGCTCGGGGCCAGGGTCGTGGCGGAACACGCCGGCCGACCGTTTCTCGGCTTCCACCGCGCGGCCCATGCGGTCGTCGAGGCGGCGATCCTCGTGACGCGTCTGCACCTGCTCGAGCCCGACGACGTGCGGCGGCAGTTCGCCGCCCTGGCCGTGCTCGTCGAGAAGACCGGCGGGCCCCTTGAACGGGAGGCCTTCCACCTGCTGGCCGACCGGCTCGATGCTGGTGTGGCCGTCCCAATCGATTAGGCTGGAGCGACGATGCCCGCCGATTTTGCTTCGCCTCCGCCCGCCGCCGTCGAGGTCCGCACGCCGGCCCGCCTCCACATCGGGATGCTGTCCTTTGGCGCGCCCGGGGTGCGGTCGTTCGGTGGCGTGGGCATGATGACCGACCGGCCCGGGGTGCTCCTGCGGCTGCGGCGGGCCAACCGGCTGGAGGGCCGCGGGCCGCACGCCGAGCGGGCCTTGAAGTTCGCCCGCGCCTGCATGCAGGCCTGGGGGCTCGGCGACGTCGGGTGCAGCCTGGAAGTGGCCTCGGCGCCGTCCGCGCACGTGGGCCTGGGGAGCGGCACGCAACTCGGCCTGGCGGTCGCGGCCGGCATGCGGCAGCTGTTTCGCCGGGCGGCGGCGGAACCGGGCTCGGCCGCGATGCCCGAGCCGCTCGTGCCCCAGGAGCACGACTGGGTGTTCGACGTGCACGACGCCATCGAACTGGCCCGGGTGGTGGGCCGCGGCCGGCGGTCGAGCGTCGGCGTCTACGGCTTCAGCCGCGGCGGGCTGATCCTGGAGGCCGGGCGGCTGCTCGCCGCCGACGGCACCTCCGAGGACGATGCCCGCCGCGAGTTTTCACCGATGATCGCCCGGGTGCGACTGCCGGCTGCCTGGCGGTGCGTCGTGATCGCGGCCCGCGATGCGCTCGGGCTCTCCGGGCCCGCCGAGCGGGAGGCCTTCGCCCGGCTGCCTCCGGTCGCTCCCGAGGTGACCGCGGAACTCTCCCGGATCGCGCTGCTCGAGCTTCTGCCGGCGGCCGTCGAGGGGAGGTTCGCGGAGTTCGCGGCCGCCGTGCGCCGCTACGGCGACGTCGCGGGCCGGCCGTTCGCGTCGGAGCAGGAGCGGCTGCCCCACGCGGCGGCGACCGCGCAGCTGCTGGAGCTGCTCGGCGAACTCGGCGTGCAGGGGGCGGCCCAGAGCAGCTGGGGCCCGACCGTGATGGCCTGCTGCCCGTCGCTGGAGTCGGCCGGCGACCTCGTGGAGGCGCTCGATCGGCTGGGGCTGGCCCGGCACCACGAGGTGTTGATCGCCCGCTTCGATTCGCAGGGCGCGGTGCTGCGGGAAATCGACTAGATCGCATCCTGGCTAACTGGAGCGACGCTTCGGCAAACCAGACGGCGTAGGCGACGGGGGTCGGCGAACGCTCGAGGAGCCTATGGCCGCTTCGGCCATCAGCGACGAGACTTTTGCCGCCCC
>Ga0214921_10004833_pt1 | contig 19486 bp, 18 predicted proteins | sample LL1505_MetaG_FD_177992 | JGI IMG/M metagenome (GOLD analysis project Ga0214921, IMG submission 177992) | Freshwater microbial communities from Lake Lanier, Atlanta, Georgia, United States - LL-1505 | ecosystem: Environmental > Aquatic > Freshwater > Lake | place: USA: Georgia | collected... | reverse complement strand
ATAAAGATATTGATAAAGCAGATCAGGTAGTACTGATTAGTTTTGAACCAGAGGATGAGTCACCAATAGTTTTCTTGCGAATTTATAAGCAGACTCATAAGCGGGCAATCAAAGTTACAAGTATCGCGCCATTTGCAAGCCGTGGTACACAAAAGCTAAATGCAAAATTAATTAAGACTGCAACCGGTAATGAAGTAGCAGCAATTTCTGCGTTGACTGGATTAACAGCTAAATCAGTGGTTTTAGTTGGCGAGCGAGCATCTGAAACAACTGGTGCACTATCTGCAGTAGTAAAATTAGTAATTGACAGTGGCGCAAAATTAGGTTGGATTCCACGCAGAGCTGGCGAGAAAGGTGCAATTGCAGCTGGAGCACTTCCAAATTTACTTCCTGGCAATCGCCCAATAACTGACGCATCAGCCAGAGTAGATATTTCAACTGCATGGAATATTGATTCATTACCCACTGAAATCGGCATGAGCACTACCGAAATCATTAACTCTGACCTACAAGCTGTTTTAATCGGCGGAGTCGATCCAATGGATATTTCAGCAGATGCGAAGATAAAACTTGCGAAAAAATTTGTAGTATCCCTTGAGATTAGACAAAGTGATATCACTGAAATCGCTTCAGTTGTACTGCCGGTCGCGGCGGTAGTTGAGAAGAGTGGATCATTTATGGATTGGCAAGGCAGTGCCCGTAGTTTTGAAGCTGCAGTTGAGCAGTCACTAAACCGAAGTGATGTTCGGATTCTTTCAATGCTTGCAGATGAAATCGGTAAGCCAATTAATTTAGCAACTGTAACGAGTGCTAGAAATGAGTTTGATTCAATTGGAAATTGGGATGGATCGAAGAACTCAATGAAGCCAGTTGCAGCTGCCTCCGTTTTAAACACAAATGGGAATGAGGCAGTTTTAAACTCTTGGCGTAATTTGCTAGATAAGGGTTCAATGCAAGATGGAGAAGATAATCTTGCTGGAACTGCTCGCAAGTCTGTTGTTGTAATTAGCCCGGTACGTGCTAAATCTCTTGGTGTGAGTGAAAATGATTTAGTAAGAGTTTCAAATGATTACGGTGCAGTTACTCTGCCTTGTTCAATCAATGACATCGAGGATTCATCTGTTTGGATGCCACGTAACTCGCAAAGTAGCCAACTTATTCGAAACTTAGGAACGGTGAGTAATTCAATTGTGAAAGTGGCCAAAGCATGAGTAATGCAGAGTTAATTGGCCAAGATCCAGGCTGGGTTATTGCGCTTAAAGGATTATTTATTTTCGCTGCATGTGTATTTCTTACCATTATGTCAGTTTGGGCAGAGCGACGAATAGTCGCACGAATGCAACAACGAAGTGGACCAAACCGGGTTGGAAAGTTTGGCTTATTACAAGCGCTAGTTGATGGTGTGAAATTGGCGCTAAAAGAGGACTTGATCCCAAAAGCAGCTGATCGGATTGTTTTTGTGCTTGCTCCTGTAATCAGCACCACCGCATGCTTTATGTCATTTGCAGTAATTCCACTTACGGGTGAAGTTAATTTCTTTGGCCAGCAAACAGTTATGCAATTAACAGATATTTCAGTTGGCGTGCTTTATGTATTGGCAATTGCTTCAGTCGGAGTTTATGGAATTGTCTTGGCTGGTTGGTCTTCTGGATCTACCTATCCACTTCTCGGTGGTCTACGTTCTTCTGCACAAGTAATTTCATATGAAGTCGCTATGGGTTTATCTTTAGTGGCAGTATTTATTTACGCCGGATCGATGTCTACATCTGAGATTGTGGCAGCTCAAGAAAAGTGGTGGTATGCCGTAATTCTATTCCCTTCATTCATTATTTATACAATATCTATGGTTGGTGAAACCAATCGAGCACCATTTGATTTAGCTGAAGCTGAGGGTGAATTAGTTGGCGGATTCCATACCGAGTACTCATCACTTAAGTTCGCATTATTTTTCTTATCTGAGTACGTAAATATAATTGCAGTGTCAGCTCTTGCCACCACTTTATTCCTTGGTGGTTATCACGCACTTCCTGGTTTGGGCTTTACCGAACAATGGCTAGGTGGCTGGTTCACATTAGTTTGGTTCTTTATAAAGGTTTTAGGATTCTTCTTTGTCTTTGTCTGGCTACGCGGCACACTACCTCGTCTGCGTTATGACCAATTTATGAAGTTTGGTTGGAAAGTTTTAATTCCATTTTCGCTCGCCTGGATCATGGTGGTTTCAACACTACGTGTAATGTCCCAACAACAAGCACCCAGAGTAATAATTATTGCATTTATATTTTCGGTGGCGATGATTTATATTGCCATTACATCCTTAGTTGATCGCCAGAAAGTTAATCTCGCTAAAGCCGCTAAGGTTACAAACTCTGATGAACCTAGTTTTCCAGTACCAGCAATTCCAAACTCTAGATCGGAGCAATTAAATGGCTGATGAATTAACGCCTCGGTCTGATGATTTTGGGTTAGCCAAAGCAGATCAATCAAAGGTTCCAATCACAAATCATGAGAGTGCGAGCTTTGGCAAGCAACTAATTGGATTTTGGGTAACTTTTAGAACTATGTTTAAAAAAGTTAATACGGTCCAATACCCAGAGGTTAAGGAACCGACAGCGGAAAGATTTCATGGCCGCCATCAATTAAATCGCCACCCAGATGGTCTAGAGAAATGTATCGGCTGCGAGTTATGTGCTTGGGCATGTCCAGCAGATGCAATTTATGTTGAAGGTGCTGATAATAAAGAGGGTGCACAATTTTCACCTGGTGAGCGATACGGCAAGGTTTATCAAATTAATTACCTGCGCTGTATTTTCTGTGGGCTGTGCATCGAGGCTTGCCCAACTCGTGCATTGACCATGACTAATGAGTATGAACTTGCAGATAGCACCCGTGGAAAACTTATTTTTGAAAAAGATGATCTACTTGGTCCACTTCGTGCGGGCATGGTACCGCCGCCACATCCTATGTATCCAAACACTGATGATGGAAATTACTATCGCGGTGAAGTTACTGAATCCCATCCATCCCAAGGTATTGCTAAAAATGATTAATTTTGCTTTAGATATTGGGAAAACTGCTGCACCAGAAGCGGCTTTGTTTTATTTCCTTGCACCACTTTCAGTATTTGCTGGCCTGGGGATGTTAATTGTCAAAAAAGCGGTTCACTCTGCTTTATTGCTTGCATGGATAATGATTTCGCTAGCTATCTTTTATATTGCGCAAGATGCACTTTTCTTGGGAATTGTTCAGGTTGTTGTTTACACCGGCGCCGTCATGATGCTCTTCCTATTTATTTTGATGCTAGTTGGAGTAGATACATCTGATTCTTTCACGGAAACTATCCGAGGACTTCGACCGATAGCTATAACCGCAGCGGTTGGCTTCGGTGGATTGTTAACAACTTTAATCGGCCGGGCAACATTTAATCGTCCAATTATCGGTCTGGCTTCTGCCAACTCCGAAGGAAATGCAAATGGTTTGGCTAGAGAACTATTCACTCAATATGTATTTGCATTTGAGGTTGTTTCTGCACTTTTAATAACTGCGGCCCTTGGAGCAATGGTTTTAGCTCATAGTCAAAAAATAAGATCTCCATTTGCGCAACGAGATCTTTCAATTGCTCGTTTCCGAAAAGATAATTTAAAAGATGCTGCCGGTCTACCAAGTTCTGGAGTTTACGCGCTTCATAATGCAGTTGATGTACCAGCACTGCTGCCAACTGGCAAAGCGGCGCCGACATCAATTTCAGCTGTCCTTGAGGCACGTGGCGACATGATTGAAAGTTCTAAATTCCAACTTCAGCAGGAAGAGGAGGAGAAGTAATGGCAATCGCTAATTATCTTTATCTTTCTGCAATTCTTTTTACAATTGGTGCAGTTGGAGTTGTAATACGCCGCAATGCAATTGTTGTTTTTATGTGTATTGAATTAATGCTTAATGCAGCAAATCTTGCATTCGTAACCTTTGCTCGAATCAACGGCAATCTTCAGGGACAAGTAGTTGCCTTCTTTACAATGGTAGTTGCTGCATGTGAAGTGGTTGTCGGGCTTGCAATTATTGTGACTATTTATCGCTCTCGCCGTTCTGCATCAGTTGATGATGCAAGTTTGTTAAAGAGATAAGCATGCAGACTTCAGCAAATTTAGTTTGGCTAATCGCACTGCCATTGTTTAGTTCGGCAATTCTTTTGCTAGTCGGCAAGCGAGCTAACTCTTGGGGCCATGTAATGGCAACCATAGTCTCAGCATCCGCATTCACAATCGGAGTTGTTGAATTCATCGCGATGCAGTCAAGAGCTGATGAAAATCGTCCAGTAACACAGAAGTTGTTTACATGGATTTCTGTCGGCTCCTTCAATGTTGATGCGTCACTTCTGCTAGATCAACTATCTATCTGTTTTGTATTATTGATTACTGGTGTTGGCACATTAATTCATATCTATTCCATTGCCTATATGTCACATGATCTAGATCGCCGGAGATTCTTCGCTTACTTAAATCTGTTTATAGCGGCAATGCTCCTGCTAGTACTCGGAGATTCATATTTAAATCTTTATGTGGGCTGGGAAGGTGTTGGCCTTGCCTCCTATTTACTTATTGGTTTTTGGAACCAAAAGCCGGCATACGCAACTGCTGCGAAAAAAGCATTTGTAGCAAACCGAGTTGGTGATGTTGGCCTGTCTTTAGCAATAATGATTGCGTTTGCAACCTTTGGTGATGTGTCATTTGCTGGCATTAAAGAGCATGCAGAACATGCATCTTCAACACAGTTAACTGCAATTGGTTTGATGTTGCTACTAGCTGCTTGTGGTAAGTCTGCACAATTCCCACTGCAATCATGGCTTGGAGATGCAATGGCTGGCCCAACTCCTGTCTCCGCTCTTATCCACGCCGCAACAATGGTTACTGCTGGAGTTTATTTAATTACCAGGTCAAACTTTATTTTTGATGAAGCACCAATTGCACAATTAATGGTTGTAATTGTTGGTGGAATTACTTTATTGTTTGGCGCAATAATTGGCACAGCTAAAGATGATATTAAAAAGGCTCTTGCTGCTTCGACAATGTCACAAATTGGTTACATGATTCTTGCCACTGGATTAGGTCCAATCGGTTATGCATTTGCAATTATGCATTTACTTACTCATGGTTTCTTTAAGGCAAGCATGTTCCTTGGCGCAGGTTCTGTGATGCATGGAATGAAAGATGAAGTAAATATGAGAAAGTATGGCGGCATTGGAAAGTTTATGCCGATTACTGCACTCACGTTTGGCCTTGGATATCTAGCAATTATTGGCGTCCCACCATTTGCTGGTTTTTATTCAAAAGATAAAATTATTGAAACGGCATTTAATGAAGGCGGTATAAGAGGTATTGCACTTGGTCTTGCAACATTACTTGGTGCAATGATTACTGCTTTTTATATGACCAGAGTTGTGATCTTGACCTTCTTTGGAAATGAAAGATGGGGTCATAAAGATGAGCCACATGAGAGTCCAGCATTAATGCTGATTCCAATCGGTTTGCTTTCAATTGGCTCTATTGCTTCTGGATATATTTTATCTAAAGGCGAGGGCTTAGTTCATTGGTTAGAACCAGTTGTTAATCCACTTAAAGAGCATCACGAAGAATTATTACCACCGATAGTTGTTTCGCTAATGACTCTTACAGTTGTTGCCATAGGAATATTAATCGCTGTATCTAAATACCGTGGCGATCAATTAGCACAAGCACCAGAAAAAGTTTCTGTACTTACCAAAGCTGCTAGACGTGACTTATTTCAAGATGATTTGAATGAATCTCTATTTATGCGCCCGGGCCAGTCACTTGTCCGAAACATTTTAAATATTGATTACCTAGTAATAGATGGCCTGGTACGAGCAGTCGGAAGCGTTTCTTTAACCGCTGGAAGTCGACTAAGGTCACTTCAAAATGGGTATGTTAGAAGTTACGCATTACTAATGATTGTTGGTGCACTAGCACTCATTGCTGTGATCTGGGTGGTGACTGCGTGAACCTATTGGTAATAGTTGGCCTACTCCCACTTATAAGTGCATTTCTAATTGCGCTTATTCCCAACAAAAGCGCAGAGTTAATTAAGCGCGCTTCGCTTGCTGCCACATTATTAGTAGCAGTAGTTTCTGTGTTTTTAGCAACAGGATTTGATAAGAGCGTTGCTGGAATGCAATATGTTCAAAGTAATACTTGGATAGAGGCCTTCAATATTAATTTTGCGGTAGGTATTGATGGCATTTCGTTGGTACTTATTTTATTATCTACAATCTTGGTGCCAATAGTAATTTTAGCAACCTGGCATGAGTCAGACCTGGGTAGATGGAGCACAAAGAGTTTTTATATTCTGATCCTAGTTTTAGAAACTTTAATGATTGGCGTGTTTGCTGCTACTGATTTGTTTTTATTCTATGTTTTCTTTGAAGCAATGTTGATTCCAATTTACTTCTTGATTGGTGGGTATGGAAGCGGCAATAAATCTGCAGCAGCAGTTAAATTCCTTCTGTATAGCTTATTTGGTGGCTTGTTAATGCTTGCTTCAGTTATTGGAATCTATGTTATTGCCGGTAATCAGATTGGGGCTACTTTTGATTTAACCCAACTTGCAACACTTGAAATTGATAGCACCACTCAAAATCTATTATTTCTTGGCTTTTTTATTGCCTTTGCAATTAAGGCACCGCTTTGGCCGTTTCATACTTGGCTACCAGATGCAGCAAAGGCTGCCACACCTGGTACTTCAGTTTTGTTATTAGGAGTTTTAGACAAAGTTGGAACATACGGAATGATCCGGTTCTGTATTGCATTATTTCCAGATGCCAGCAAGACTTTTACACCTCTTATTATTACGCTAGCGGTAATATCTATAATTTACGGCGCATTTATGGCAATTGGTCAGAAAGATATTAAAGGCTTGATCGCTTTCACATCTATTTCTCACTTTGGATTTATAACATTGGGAATTTTCGCTATGACAACACAGGGAATGTCTGGCGCAAATTTATATATGGTCAATCATGGATTCTCTACCGCAGCGCTTTTCTTAGTAGCAGGTTGGATGATGATTCGTAGAGGTTCTTCAACTATTGGTGATTTTGGTGGTTTACAAAGAGTGACTCCAGTGATGGCATGGACATTCTTTATAGCTGGAATGTCAGGTTTAGCACTGCCTGGCTTATCTAGCTTTGTGAGTGAATTCTTAGTATTAGTTGGTACTTATACCCGCTATCCAGTCGCAGCTGTAATTGGAACTCTAGGAATTGTTTTAGCCGCACTTTATATATTGATACCGATCCAAAAGACACTCCATGGTCCAATAACTAGCGGCAATGAAAATCTAAAGGATTTAAATTTACGAGAGAAGATTGCCATTGCGCCAGTCATTTTAATAATTGTTGTAATGGGTTTTTATCCAAAACCAGTGCTAGATATTATTAATCCGACAGCAGAAAAAGTTGTAGTAAATGCAGGGTTTACTGATCCAGTAGCAAAGATGGATAAATAATGTTAGTCGCGCCGTCACTGATCTATTCACTTATTGCTCCAATATTGATCGTTCTAGGCGGGGCATTAATCGGAGTTCTAGTTGAAGCGTTTTTAGGTAAGACTCACCGTGCTGCAGTTCAAATAACTATAAGTATCGGAACGCTTCTGTTGGCGCTTCAACAGTTATGGCGAATTAAGGATTTATCCTCTACTGCTGCAGCTGTTAATTCAGTAACAATCGATAAAGCGGGAATCTTCTTACAAGCCACTGTAGTTGTACTTGCGCTAGTCGCGGTCTTATTAATTGCTGACCAGGAAAATTTTGTTGCGCAAGCTTCCGCTGTTCCAGGCTCAAATGAAGAAAAAAATTCACTACAAGAGAAGAGTCAGCAGACTGAAATTTTCCCACTCTTCCTATTTGCTGTAGCTGGCATGATGTTATTTCCAGTTGCTTCAGATCTAATTACACTATTTGTTGCCCTAGAAGTATTTTCTTTGCCACTCTATCTTTTAGCTGGTTTATCAAGACGTAGACGACTGTTATCTCAAGAATCTGCACTTAAATATTTCTTACTAGGCGCTTACTCTTCAGCATTTTTCTTGTTCGGTGCAGCATTCTTGTATGGATACTCCGGAACAATTTCACTATCTGGAATTACTGCTGCCGCCGGTAGTGCTAATAACATCTTTTTATTAATCGGTATGGTTTTTATTTTAGTTGGCCTGTTGTTTAAGATTGGCGCAGTGCCATTCCACTCTTGGACACCTGATGTATACCAAGGGGCACCAACACCAATTACAGGTTTTATGGCGGCTGCAACCAAGGTGGCAGCATTTGGTGCGCTACTTAGAATCTTTTATGTTGGGTTTGCAGAAGAGCAAACACTTTGGCGCCCATTAATTACTGTTATCGCAATAATTACAATGCTGTTTGGCTCACTGGTTGCCATAGCGCAACGTGATGTTAAGCGCATGCTGGCTTACTCATCAATTGCCCACGCTGGTTTCTTGTTATCCGGTGTTATTGCATTAAACAAAGATGGATTAGCAGCATCGCTGTTCTATTTATTGGCCTACGGCTTAACCACAATAGCTGCGTTTGGAATTATCACTCTGGTAAGAGACTCATCTGGTGAAGTAACTGATCTAAATCGCTGGATTGGAATTGGAAAGAAATCACCATTAGTTGCCGGAGCTTTTTCATTTATCTTGTTAAGTTTTGCGGGTATTCCGTTAACCTCTGGATTCATTGGAAAGTTTGCGATATTTTCTGCAGCGTATAAGTCCGGAAATATCTCACTTGTGGTTGTCGGTGTACTTTCAAGTGCAATTGCAGCTTTCTTCTATATAAGAGTAATCATTATGATGTTCTTTACAGATCCAGTAAATGATTCAGTTTCAGTGGTTATTCCATCAATCAAAAGCCGAATTTCAATTATTGTTGCAACGGCAATATCTATCATTTTGGGGCTTATGCCTTCACTACTTCTTAATGCAGCCACCACTTATGCCAATTTCATTAAATAATGAATCAAATCGGAATCCCTAATTTAGACAAAGCTTTAGAAACATCGTTACTTGCCGATATGGCAAGAGTAGAAGAATTGATGCGTTCGCATATAAAAGGTGACTATCCACTCGTTATTGAAACCTCAAGACACTTAGTTGAGGCTGGTGGAAAACGGCTTAGACCACTACTAACTCTATTAGCCGCACAGTTTGGTGATCCAAGTAATTACGACATAATTAAAGCTGCAGTTTGTTGCGAACTTACCCACCTTGCAACGCTTTATCACGATGATGTGATGGATGATGCAGTGCTCAGACGGGGAGTCATTAGTGCAAACAAGAAGTGGGATAACGCAGTAGCAATTTTGACTGGGGATTACTTGTTCTCAAAGGTGTCAGATATGTTGGCTGACATTGGGCCTGAAGCAGTTAAGTTGCAAGCAAAAACTTTTGAACGCCTGGTAATTGGGCAGATAAAAGAAACACAAGGAAAGAGCGACGGACTTACTCAGATAGAGCACTATATGAAAGTTGTTGCAGATAAGACTGGTTCATTAATCGCAACTAGTGCAAGATTTGGTGCGTTGCTTTCCGGCGCGGATAGGTCAACAGTAGAAGCCTTAACTAAATTTGGCGAAAAAATTGGTATCGCATTTCAGGTTGCTGATGATCTTCTTGACGTCACAAGTGATGAAACAGCATCTGGTAAAACACCTGGGACTGATTTAAAGGAGGGTGTACCAACACTTGTAACGCTCTATGTAATTGCTGCAAATAATCCGGCTGATAAAGATTTAATTGCAAAGTTGAAGAGTCCCGTATCTGAAAGTGATCTTTCAGGAGTGATAATTCAATTGCGCTCCCATAAGGCTCTAACAGATGTAAAAGATTACCTTGCTAAAGTTGCAAAAGAAGCTAATGATTTATTGGTTGATTTACCAGAAGGTTCTGCAAAGGAAGCTTTAAAAAGTCTCACCTTTGCGTTGGTTAACCGATCTTCCTGATTTAACCAAATCGGTACCTAAAAAAGTAAGCGCAATCCAAATAAAAATAAATCCAATAATTTTTGCAACTGGCAATGGTTCATGAAAGATAATAATCCCGACCAAAAACATAATACTTGGGGTTATGTATTGAAGGAGCCCAGTAACTGTAAGTGGAAGGCGTGTTGTGGCCGCATTAAACATAAGCAATGGAATCACGGTAAACAAGCCAGCAGAGAATAAAGCTAGTGAAAATCCTAAATCCTGACCAAACTGAGCTTCATTTTTATTGATTAGGTAAGTTAAAAAAATAAAGTTAGGGATAAACGCAACCAAAGTTTCAATAGATAAAGTTTCGAGCGCCCCAGCGTTTAGCCGTTTTTTAATTAAACTGTATGAACCCCAGCTAACTGCAAGGCCCAAGGCAATAAGCGGGATATGCCCGTAAGCTACTGTCAAAATCACAACGCCAACTGTTGCTAGTGAAACAGAGATGACTTGTAATTTACGAAGTTTTTCTTTTAATACTAAAACCCCAAAAGTTACTGCAACTAAAGGCGTTATATAGTAACCGAGAGCAGCTTCAACAACTCGATCAACGGAAACTGACCAGATATAAATAGCCCAATTTGCCGAAAGCAATAATGAAGTAAGAGCAAGTAAGGCAAAGGTCCGAGGATTTTTAAGCAAAGCAAATGTTGTGCGTAGTTGCTTTTGATAGGCAAGGAATACAAAACAAAATAGTAAAGACCAGATTGCTCGATGTGCCAATATTTCAAAGGCTGAAGCCCGATCTAACCATCGCCAATAAACTGGTAGCAAGCCCCAAATTACATAGGCACCAACACCATATGCAATGCCTGAACTATTTCGGTTCAATTTAACCCTTCTTGATTATTTTTAGCGATAGTTTGTAAATTGAACAGCAAAATCCCAAGATTCTTTTTTAATTTGTGCAATTGCAGTTTGTAAATCATCTCGACTCTTGCTTGAAACTCTTAACTCTTCTCCCTGAATTTGAGTCTTTATTGATTTTGGTCCACTATCTTTTAAAAATTTAGCTATTTTTTTAGCATTTTCGGTACTGATTCCCTCTTTGAATTCGCAATTGATTCGATAAGTTTTTCCACTCAAAACTGGATCGCCTGCCTCTAAATGTTTGAGCGAAACATTGCGTTTAATTAACTTATCTTTTAAAACATCTAACGCCGCCTTCACACGCTCTTCTGTATCTGCTTCCAGCAATATCTTTAGGCCAGTTTTCTCGATTTTTGCTCCCGTATTTTTGAAGTCAAATCGGGTTGCTATTTCTCGGTCACATTGATTGAAGGCGTTATCTAACTCCATTTGATCAATTTTTGAGACGATATCAAAACTACTGTCGGCCATGTATATACTTTACTAGTTAAATCGAATGGAGAAAATGTGAGTCAGGTAAAGGTGAAACGACGCATTCCTAGCCCTAAAGACCTTGCCCAACTATTAAAGTTTAGAAAAGTTATCCTTAGCCCACGCAGACGCAGATTGACCAGAGCGCTAACAATTTACGATTTACGCGATATTGCGAAAAAAAGAACTCCTCAGGCACCATTTGATTACACAGATGGTGGAGCAGATACCGAATCAAGTTTAAGTAGAGCTCGACTTGCGTATGAAAAAATTGAGTTTCAACCAAAAATTTTACTTAATGTAAAAGATGTTGATATTTCTGTAAACATGCTTGGCAAAAGTATGAAGATGCCGTTAGGCATTGCACCAACTGGATTTACCAGAATGATGCAGACTGAGGGCGAATATGCTGGAGCGTGTGCAGCAAGTGATGCTGGAATTCCATACACACTCTCAACTATGGGAACTAGATCAATTGAAGATGTTGCAAAAGCAGCACCAAATGGTAGAAATTGGTTTCAACTTTACATGTGGAAAGATCGTGACCGGAGCATGGCTCTAGTTGAAAGAGCAAAAGCGGCAGGTTTTGACACCTTGGTTCTAACAGTAGATGTTCCAGTTGCTGGAGCAAGATTACGTGATGTTCGTAACGGTATGACTATCCCGCCATCTTTAACATCTAAGACAATATTAAATGCAATCCCTAGACCTGCTTGGTGGATTAACTTTTTAACTACTGATCCACTGAAGTTTGCATCTTTGGACTCTTGGAATGGCACAGTGGCAGAGCTATTAGATTCAATGTTTGACCCAACGGTCACGTACGAAGATTTAAAGTGGATTAGGGGTCAATGGGAAGGAAACCTGGTAGTTAAAGGAATCCAAAATGTTGATGATGCGGTTAAATCTGTTGAAGCAGGAGCGAATGCAATTATTCTTTCTAATCATGGCGGCCGGCAATTAGATAGAGCGCCAGTCCCACTCCATTTACTACCGGAGGTTGTCAAAGCTGTCGGTAATAAAGCAGAGGTTCATGTTGATACTGGAATTATGCATGGTCAAGATGTCGTCGCTTCTCTTGCCGCAGGAGCGAAATTCACTTGGATTGGTCGGGCTTATCTATATGGCTTAATGGCAGGTGGCAAACCTGGCGTAGATAGAACTTTAGAAATTATGCGCACACAAATAATTAGAACAATGAAATTACTTGGCGCTCGTACTATTTCAGAATTAAATCCAGATCATGTGAGATTTATTGCTCGCTATAGCGATAAATAATTCGCTTTTGGTAAAAATCTGCTTAGGCTTTAGACTTCGCTGCGCTTAACAATCCTTGGCGGGTTGCCCGAGCGGCCAATGGGAGGGGACTGTAAATCCCCCGGCTCTGCCTTCGAAGGTTCAAATCCTTCACCCGCCACCAGATAAATTAAAGAGAATATTTTATTAACAAAGCTTTTAAATTTGGATCATTTCTGCCTTGATTACCACTTCGCCACAAACCGTCTTCTTGTGTACCGTCAATAAAATTCAAAACACTAAATCCAGGGAGTCGCTTAGTTTTTACACCAATTCTCTTGCTTTGAACATGCCACCATAAATCGTCGGTATGAAAAGAAAGTTCTCTATAGGCTGCCTCATCCATTACATCTTTATGAAAGAACTCTTTTTTATAAAGTGTGCCAGCGCCAGAGGTAGCAAATAGGTCACTTGCTGGGCCATTAGATAAAGAGTAATTTTTTATCCATTTACTATAGGCAGATACTTCACCATTTGGTTCAAAAGTAATTTTATGAACTCTTGAAGCCACGATATTGTTTGGTGACAGGTGGTGTTGAACCATTAACTTTAAAGTTAAATCAGTTTCAAATATCAGATCGTCATCCACCACAATAATTGGCAAATTCTCCTCTAATTTCAATGTTGGAATTAGTTTTTTACCGGGCCCTAAATCAGGACATGGATTAATTCTTAATACTCCCTCGGACTCGAGATCCCTTACTGATTTAGGTAATTTACCTATATCCCCTTCCGCGATGTTTAAATACACCTTCTTAGGAATTAAGCGTTGGTTAAGTAATTGGTTTATTGCTTGATCGAGTGTAGAGAATCTTGCGGGGTGGCTAGTTAGCGAGATTACATGATCCCAGCTAATGTTTTTGAACTCTGCACCGCTAGGAATAGATAGGTGGGTAAGAAGATTATTTCTCCCGCTTGCTCGAAGAATATTAATGTTTTCCATTAATTCAAAATGATATTTAGTTGCTTTCGAGCCTAAATTACGAGCAGTACGAATCAAGTAGTAAAGAGAGAATATTTGCAATACCAAAATAATCAGCAGCAGAGTGGTCTTCATCTGAACTTCCTAACTTTGGTTGCAGTTATACTAATTTCATGGAAAAGCCAACCATTATTCTAGCGACAAGTAATGGTATTGGTATGGGACATTTGACTCGAGCAAGTGCGATTGCATCAGAATTAAAGAGCTTTGCTAATCCAATAATAATTTCAATGGCATCTGGCGTAGTTGAGGTACCTAAAATTGCTGGAGTTAGATTTGAGTATGTCCCAGGCCGGGATCGAAGATGGATGGGGCGCTTCGAATGGGACAAGTATTTGAGAGATCGAATTGTTGCGTTGATTGATGAAACCGGCGCAAAGATAGTTAGCTTTGATGGAGTTGTACCTTATCCAGGAATAATTGGAGTCAAAAATATTAGACCTGAAATTTCATTAGTTTGGGTACGAAGAGGGTTTTGGCAAAAAACACCTCAGCGATATTTGCTTAACTTACAGTCAAAAATGATGGATTTAATTATTACCCCAGGTGATTACAGCCAAAGTTATGACAAAGGACCTACTACTAACCGAAATGATTCAACTGTAGTTAATCCTATTTCAATTTACAATGAAAAACTTTCAATGAATAAACTAGAGGCTCGAAATATATTGGGGTTAGACCAAGAACGCCCGGCGGTTCTTGTACAACTTGGAATTGGCGAAGCGGACGCAAATGCCAAATTAACCGCTGCCTTAACTGGCTTACTGTCATGGCCAAACTTGCAGGTGGTATTAACTAAAGATCCAGTTGATTCACACGGTAAGAATCTTGCACCAGCAGGACTTGATATAAAAGTAATTCGATACTTTCCGCTGGCAAATGTTCTCAATGCCTTTGATGCTGCAATTTGTGCGGCTGGATATAACAGTGTGCATGAAGAGTTAGCTGCAAAGATTCCGACATTATTTGTGCCAAATATTCGGGGAACTGATAATCAAGCAGCAAGAGCAGCTTGGACCGCTGATAACAAAATGGCCTTAACTGTTGATCAGAAAGATTTAACGCAAATTCAAGAAAATTCTGCCAAACTAGCTTTGCAAAGTGTGCGTGAAGAACTTTCTAAGAATTGTTCAAAGCTTCCACTGGCTAGTGGAGCATCAGATGTTGCCAAGATTTTTAGCGAATTGGTGCAAAAACCAAGACAAAGTATCGAACAAAAAACTTCTACGGTAGTTAAGCTAAAAATAAATGATCTACTTGGTCACGGATGGCGTGGTTTGGCATATACAGTTTTGCAAAGTTTGACCATGGTTTATCGATGGATTAAACCACATAAAAAAGTTGATGTTTTGCGTTCTCCCGGTTTAAATATTTTTGAGAGTGAAAACTCAGATGAATTACGGAAATTAATAAAATCTGGTAACCCATTTGAACATCTAATAGTTGACGCATCGCAGGCTTACAAAAACAGGCGGATTGAGATTGCGAGCACGGCTTACTTAAAGTAGTTAGGGCTCAATTCGTAAATACCAAAGGTGGGTTGTATCCTTAGCCAGCACTTCGCCCCCTTAGCTCAGTCGGTAGAGTGTTTCCATGGTAAGGAAAAGGTCAACGGTTCGATTCCGTTAGGGGGCTCGAACAACAAATAAATATTGAACGAAAAAAAGTTTGGCGGGGTAGCTCAGCTTGGTAGAGCAAGCGGCTCATAATCGCTGTGTCGTGGGTTCAAATCCCGCCTCCGCTACAAGTAATAAAGATGTAAAGCAGGAAGAAGTACGCGGTAATTTCAGTAAATGGTGCAGGTCAGGTAGCCTGCGTCAACAAGAATTAACAAAAGTTAATTAACTACAAGGCTAGGAGCTCAACCATGGCAAGTAAAAGTGCAGATGTTCGTCCGAAAATTACAATGGCATGTGTTGAGTGTAAAGAGCGCAACTACATCACCCGTAAAAACCGTCGTAACGATCCAGATCGCCTAGAGCTTAAGAAGTTTTGCCCACGCTGCAAATCTTCACAACTTCACCGCGAAACTCGTTAATTAAAACCCGCCAATGGCTGGGTCAATTCGCATCTGTCTAATCGCAGAGGGTTTTACTGAGGATTTAATTACCTGTGTTTCATCCATTACAAAACACACGCAAACCCCAGTAAGCATTTATGCCAATGGTAAAAGTAATTGGCTACCCGATAACCTATTTGATGCTCAGCAAGTAAGTGTCACGCAAGAAAAAAATCCACTTGGCTGGGGCAATGTGATTAATTATTTTCTGAATACTCTTACCGAGGATTATTTAGTAATTATGGATCCATCAACTGTATTCACCGGGGATCCAATTCCAGAAACACTCTCTGCCCTTGAATCTGGCTATCAAGGTGCTGGTTGGAAAGGTGGCTTAGTAAATTTAGAAGATGAGTGGCGCACAACTGACGATAAGGGCGCAGGTGAGGTAGATGTTCTCTTCAGTTACTTTATGGCGATTAATCGTGAGTTTGCATTAAAAGCAGGCGGTGCAAATCCAAGTGCTAAGTATTATCGAAATGCTGATATGGAGTTATCACTTGCGATGCGGTCAATCGGCGGAAAGTTAACGCAAATTGATCTACCACTTGAGCAAGGTCGTCACCATGGTTATCACGATACTGATCCTGATTATCGCGATAAAAACTCCCGTAAGAATTATCAAAGAATTTTAGATCGGTTTAGAGGAAAAAATGAGATCCTCTCACCGCGCAGGTAGGCTTGGGTAATGGAATCATTATCAAACTTCACAACACTTAGAGTCGGCGGACCTGCTCAAAAGATTGTGCATGCTCATAATGAGGATGAATTAATCGAGTTTGTGAAATCCGCTGATAAGGCTAATGAACCAGTTTTGATTTTAGGTGGTGGATCAAATTTATTGATTAGTGACTCTGGTTTTGCAGGAACTGTCATTAGAGTTGAAAGTAAAGGAAATGCACTTGATTACGATGCTTGTAGCGGCGGAATGATCGAGGTATCAGCTGGTGAGGATTGGGATAAGTTTGTTGAATTAACAATTGAAAAAGGCTTTGCAGACCTTGAATCGTTGAGTGGAATACCTGGAACTGTTGGCGGAGCACCAATTCAAAACATTGGTGCATATGGTCATGAGGTAAGTGAAACTATCGCTCGGGTTAGAGCATTTGATCGCAAAAAGAGTGAGGTAGTGACCTTTACAAACCAAATGTGCAATTTCTCTTACCGCAATTCGGTTTTTAAAGAAGAGAGTGGCCGTTATGTAATTTTAAGTGTCACATTCCAATTACGAAAGGGTGAGTTGTCACTGCCGATTTCCTACGCCGAGCTTGCTAAATATCTATCGGTTAATTTAGGAGACAAGGCGCCCGTTGTCGCAGTTCGTAAGGCAGTATTAGAGCTTCGGGGCCAAAAAGGAATGTTATGGAATACAAAAGATGAAATACGATCAGCTGGGTCATTTTTTATTAATCCAATCTTAAGTAAAGAGATTGCAGATAAATTGCCAGCCGATGCACCTCGCTGGCCTCAACCTGACGGAATGATTAAGACCTCGGCTGCTTGGTTAATGGAGCATGCTGGGGTTACCAAAGGTGACAAATTAGCAGGTGCGCAAATCTCCAGTAAACATGTTTTGGCCTTAACAAACTCCGGTAATGCAACTGCAAATGACATTGTGGAATTAGCAAAAATGGCCAGAGATAAAGTATTTGAGAAGTTTGGGATTAAATTACAAGCTGAGGTGCAACTAGTTGGGCTAGATTTAAATTAATTTGCTTCACTAAGAAGTTTATTAACTCTGCCAATTCCTTCCACAATATCTTCATCCCCTAATGCATATGAAAATCTTAAGTAACCGGATGGGCCAAAGGCTTCACCAGGAACTGCAGCTACTTCAACCTCTTCCAGAATTAAGGTAGCAAGCTCAGCAGATGTCTTAGGGCGCTTACCTCTAATCTCTTTTCCTAATACACCTTTTACTGATGGATAAACATAAAAAGCACCAGTTGGGGTTGGGCAAGAAACTCCAGGAATTTCATTTAGCAACTTCACAATTAATTTACGCCGGCGATCAAATGCTTCACCCATTTTATGTACGGCTGCGAGATCACCTGATAATGCTGCAATTGCAGCACGTTGTGAAACATTGGAAACATTTGAAGAGAGATGCGATTGCAGATTAGTTGCAGCCTTAATTAAATCCTTAGGCCCAATCATCCAACCCACTCGCCAACCAGTCATGGCATAAGTTTTAGCAACACCATTTATGATAATTGTTCTATCTGCTAACTCAGGAACTGCCACGCAAATACTTGGCGCAGCGGCTCCGTCATAAAGTAAGTGCTCATAGATCTCATCTGTAATTACCCAGAGACCTTTGTTATATGCCCACTGACCAATTGCCTTCACTTGTTCAGGAGAATAAACCGAGCCAGTTGGATTAGATGGTGAACAAAATAACAAAACCTTTGTCTTAGGAGTTAAAGCTTTTTCAAGTTGCTCAACTGAGACTAAATAATTTTGGGTTTCATCTGCAAAAACTTCAACCGATACGCCACCGGCTAATTTTATGCACTCGGGGTATGTAGTCCAATATGGTGATGGGAGAAGTACCTCATCACCTGGATCTAAAATTGAAGCAAAGGACTGATAAACAGATTGCTTACCACCATTGGTAACTAATACTTGGTCCGGGGTAATTTCATAATTTGAATCACGTTTAGTTTTTTTAACAATTGCTTCTCGTAATTCAGGTAATCCTGGTGTTGGTGTGTAGCGATGGTTAGCTGGAATTTTTGCTGCTTCAATTGCAGCATTAACAATGTAATCAGGTGTTGGAAAATCTGGCTCACCTGCGCCAAAACCAATCACTGGCCTGCCTGCAGCTTTTAATGCTTTTGCTTTACTATCAACAGCAAGAGTTGCAGATTCTGCTATCGCTGCAATTCGCTTTGAAACTCTAGGTTTTTCAGATGCGCTCATGGGGGGACAGTCTGCCATCTACGCCTAGAAGTGGCTTCACATTTATCTCAGTTTTACCTTTCTCCCTCACCTGATCTACACTTTCGCCCCCGGCGCTTGTATTAGGTCATGATTTTTCATGCCTTAATTCGGGACAAAGGGCAGTAGCTCAATTGGCTAGAGTTGCCGTCTCCAAAGCGGCCGGTTGGGGGTTCGAGTCCCTCCTGCCCTGCAAGGTAGTAAAAAAGTTTTAACCTAAAGAGAAAGAAAAGGAATAGACAGATGAGCGAAGAGATTCTCAAAACTGAGGAACCTATTGGGTTCTTTGGTCGAATCGCCCTGTTCTATCGTCAGGTTATTTCTGAATTAACTAAGGTTGTTTGGCCAACTCGAAACCAGTTAACTACCTATACCGCAGTGGTTTTAGTTTTCGTTGCTTTTGTTATTTTAGTTGTTTCAATATTTGATTTTATTTTGACCAAAATTACTTTCTGGATATTTGGCTAAGGCGAAAAGGAAAAAATGATGTCAATTGATACGCCAGCAAATCCACCAGTGGATGCTTTTGAAGCTGCGCTCGCTGTAACTGAAGCTGCGCCAGTAGTTGAAGAGGTAATTGCTCCAGTAATTGAGGATGTAGTTGAAGAAACTGCAACTGAAGAAAATGATGAGAACGCAGAGTTTCGCGCCGCACTTCGCAATGCACCAGGTGAGTGGTTTGTTGTTCATTCATATGCTGGGTACGAGAAGAAGGTAAAGGGAAATTTAGTTAACCGTATTCAATCTTTAAATATGGAGGATTTCATATTTCAGATTGAAGTACCAGAGGAAGAAGTACGCGAACTTAAGAATGGTGCAATCAAAGTTGTTAAGC
>Ga0214921_10004832_pt1 | contig 19491 bp, 18 predicted proteins | sample LL1505_MetaG_FD_177992 | JGI IMG/M metagenome (GOLD analysis project Ga0214921, IMG submission 177992) | Freshwater microbial communities from Lake Lanier, Atlanta, Georgia, United States - LL-1505 | ecosystem: Environmental > Aquatic > Freshwater > Lake | place: USA: Georgia | collected... | reverse complement strand
TGGGTCAGGGTTAACACACGCGGCTTTACTTTGTTGGCATCCACCCCCTTAAGCAGCGGGTTGGCCGCAATCTTGGCGCGGATGGCATCGGGTTCAAATTCGCTTTGCGGAATGGGCCCGATGATGCCGAAATGATTGCGCGTCGGCTTCAAAAATACCGGAATGGCCCCGGTCATGATGATGGCGTGCAAGATCGATTTGTGGCAATTGCGGTCCACCACCACCACGTCGCCAGGCGCCACAGTGTGGTGCCACACCATTTTGTTGCTGGTACTGGTGCCGTTGGTCACAAAAAAGCAGTGATCGGCATTGAAGATACGCGCCGCGTTGCGCTCACTCGCGCCAATCGCGCCATCATGATCGAGTAACTGACCCAGCTCTTCCACTGCATTACAGACGTCAGCACGCAGCATGTTCTCGCCAAAGAACTGGTGAAACATTTGGCCCACAGGGCTCTTCAAAAAAGCCACGCCACCCGAATGCCCAGGGCAATGCCAGGAATAGGAGCCGTCTTCAGCGTAGTCGAGTAAGGCTTTGAAGAAAGGCGGTTGCACGCCCTCCAGGTAGCTTCTAGCTTCACGGATGATGTGACGAGCCACAAACTCAGGCGTGTCTTCAAACATGTGAATAAAACCGTGCAGCTCGCGCAAGATATCGTTCGGAATATGCCGGCTGGTTTTGGTCTCGCCGTAAACATAAATCGGCACATCCAGGTTCTTTCGGCGCACTTCCTCAATGAAGTGACGCAGATTCAAAACGGCAGGGTCCAGGTCCGGGCCTGGGGTGAACTCCTCATCATCGATGGACAAGATGAAAGCGCTGGCCCGGCTTTGCTGCTGGGCAAACTGAGTCAGGTCACCATAGCTGGTAACACCCAGTACTTCAAAGCCCTCGGTTTCAATGGCTTGCGCCAGCGCACGAATACCCAGACCTGAGGTGTTTTCTGAGCGGAAATCTTCGTCAATAATGACAATCGGAAAGCGAAATTTCATGGTGTGCACGGTGGCAAAAAGCCTGAGCCGCTGAAGCTTTGGTGAATTAAAACCCGAAGTGTACGGAAATAATCTGCCGCTGCTGCCAGAAGTGCACTTTTGCCGGAAAATAAGATGGTTCTAACTGCTTGCCCTTTTTGACACCCTTCCCCGCAATAAACATATGACGACCTTGAATGTCTTGGGTAAACCGCTGAAGCCTTGCTCTTACGACCCTTTGACCGGTTACTTTCGAGACGGCTGCTGTGAGACCGACGCCAGTGACACCGGCTCGCACCTGGTTTGCGCGCGCATGACGCAAGCATTTCTGGACTTTTCACTGGCGCGGGGCAACGACCTGGTCACGCCCCGCCCACAGTGGCGGTTTGCCGGCCTCAAAGCTGGTGATCGTTGGTGTTTGTGTGTGAACCGCTGGAAAGAAGCTCTGGATGAAGGACTTGCACCGCCCGTCATCCTTGAGTGCACCCACGAAAACGCGCTACGCGTCGTCAGCTTGCAATTGCTTGAGTTGCACGCCATCAAAGTAACGCCTCACTGAAAACCGCACTGTTACAATTCAATCAGCGCGGAAAGGTGGATGAGCGGTTTAAGTCACACGCCTGGAAAGCGTGCGTGGGGTTATACCCACCGCGGGTTCGAATCCCGCCCTTTCCGCCAGTGAGACAAAGTAAAAAAGCCCCTATGAAGGGGCTTTTTCGTTGAAGAATTCAGTTGCAGGTTAAAAGATGAATGCGTTGAACTTGTTTCTAGGTGGGCCCTCAACCTACGTATAAACCCGCGCCGCGCCCGCAGTATGACCGTGCCCGGCCGGTGGGAGGCAATGACATACGAGATGACGATCAGTTCACCGGTTTGACATAAAACAGCGGAAGCAGTTCCCGGACCAGTTCGCCATCCTCGGCCAGAGCTTTGCAGCCGTTTAAAAAGAACGGCTTGGGCGCGTCGGGGTCGTTGTTGGCCTGTGCCGCGCGCATGGCGCGCTGGCCGCCGCCGATGGTCTGCATCGCAGTAGTCGCGGCGGGGCCCAACAGGTCCCGCAGGTGGGTGCAGCTCTGGTTGCCGCCGACGGCGTCCTTCACGGCCTTGCGCCAGCCCGAGGTGAGCGATGCGCCGATGAGCTTGCGGAACGTGGGTGCGACCGTAAAACACACGGCATACGGCCCGTGATTGGTGGATACCGCGATGTCGCGCACCACCTTGTTGTCGTCCACTGTTAGTCGAAGCTGCATATCGTGGATCTGCGTGCCCGCAGGTATAAGGCCGCGCTTGATGTGGTCGACGTCGAAGGTCTTGATGTCCACGATGCGTGCGTCCACGTCGAACAGGCCGTCTTCACGCTCGAAGCCTTCGCAGACGATGGTCCGTGTGTGCTTGTGCTTGCGGGGGCTGGCTGCGGGAAGGCTCATGGCGGGCTCCTGGGGTCATTGCTCAGACACTGTTCAATCGTATTCGACCTCGGTCTGGCGCAGCAGCGGGAACGAGCCGCCGGTGACGTTCAGCTCCTGTCCGGTGATGTAGCCGGACTGGTCGGACACCAGGAAGGTACACGCATCGGCCAGGTCCTGCACGGAGCCGATGCGCCCCTGCGGGATGCGGCTGAGGCGCTTCTCCCACAGCTCGGCCAGGTTGGGGTACCACTTTTCTTCGTGCTGGCGCTTTGTCTCGATCGCGCCAGGCACCAGCGTGTTGACCGTGATCCCCCAGCGGCCGCATTCGTTGGCCAGCGCGCGTGCTAGGCCGATGACGGCGTTCTTGCTCGCCACGTTGTGTGGACGTTGCGGGTTGCCCCAATACGCGTCGATGCCGCTCACGTTGACGATGCGGCCCCATTTGCGCTCGCGCATGCCAGGGATCACTGCCTGGCTTAAAAAAAAAGGGCCGCGTACGTTGGTTTCCAGCACCGCGTCCCACTCTTCAGGCGTGACGTCGGCAATCTTGGTGCGCGGGCGCATCGCGGCGTTGTTGACAAGGATGTCCACGCCGCCGACCTTCTGTTCGATCTCCCTGATCGCCGTGCGCAGCGATTCGACGTCGCGCAGCTCCAGCTTCACAGTAATGGCCTGACCGCCGGCAGCCTTAATGAGTTCCACCGACTCCTGCGCCATGGCAGAGTCATGCTGGTAGCCCACGGCCACCGTCGCGCCGGCCCTGCCGAAATTGATGGCGATGGCGCGGCCGATGTTGCGTGCTGCCCCGGTGATGAGGGCGACCTTGCCGTCGAGTTTGATTTGCATGTGTTTCTTGCTCCGTTAAATGTTTTCATATGCTGCCTGACACCTAGATAAAGTGTCTTTGAAACCGGCAGCAGCCCAGATGTAGGACTCGATCTCATTCCGGGAGTGAATGTGCAGGCTAAGGGCTAATCTTGATAACCATTAAATTGTCGGCTCAAGCCTTGCTTATAGGCCAGATGCTTTAGGCATGCGCGTTCCACCAGCACGAACAACGCCCGTTCGCAGTGTGCCAATGCGCTGGACGTCCACTTCGACCGAGTCGCCAGGACGCAACCAGCGCGGTGGCTTGCGGAATGCGCCGATACCCGCGGGGGTTCCGGTGGCGATGACGTCGCCAGGCTCCATGGTCATGAAGCCGCTGAGGTAAGCAATGAGGGTGCGAACCGGAAACAGCATCTGGCTCGTATTGGCATCCTGCATTGGCTCTCCGTTAACGCGGCAGCGAACGTCGAGCGCTTGTGGATCGGGAATGTCTTCGGCACTCACGAGCCTGGGGCCCAGTGGACAGAAACAGTACATGGGTCCGCCGCTACTAAAGTTAGCAGACAAGCCCCATGAAGTGTTTGCTGTACTGTTTATAGTCGCAGAATACCGCATGATCGAATTTAGTGAAATGTTTTACGGAACGCTGGCCCAGACCAGTGTCTATCCTCGGCAGTTTAGACATGTTCCGACTGTTCGATGATTCCGCGCTTTCGCAGCTGCGCCACTTCGTCGGCACCCATCCCGAGGACTGACCCGAGTACCTCCGCCGTGTGCTCTCCCAGGAGCGGTGGACGAACCGTTGTTGCCTCTGCAGCGCTTGACTTGTAGGGACTGCCGGTACTGCGAACAAGTCCGTAGACCGGGTGCTCGTACTCCACGATCATTCCGTTAGCCGATAGTTGCGGATCTTCCATGGCCTGGCGAATGGTGTTTACTGGGCTGCAGGGAATGCCGTTGGCCTCGAACACCGACAGCCATTGCGCGGTGGAGCGCCCACGCGTGCGGGCGGAGATGAGTGCTACGACTTCTTCGCGGGCGGACACGCGTAGCGGGTTGGTCGCGAATCTCGCGTCCGCTGCAACGTCGGAAAGCTCAAGAACATCGCAGAGGGCGCGAAAGAGCTTGTTCGTCCCGGTCGAGATCACGACGAATCCATCGCTGGTAGGAAACGCCTGATAGGGAACGATCTGCGGGTGTCCCGACCCCATCGGCCCGAGCTCTTTCCCTCCACCGAGGACCGCGACCGAGTAGTTGCTGAGCATGGACATCGTAGCGTCAAGAAGAGAAACCGACACTTCGGAGCCCTTGCGGGTCCGGCCACGCTGCAGCAGCCCAGCGAGAATTGAGACTGCTAGATGCACGCCTCCCGAAAAGTCGGCGAGCGACACCCCCGGGCGGAGCGGCGAGCCATTGCCTCCCACCTCTCCGGTCAATGACATGACGCCTGAGCGCGCCTGGACCGCGACATCCATGCCCGGGTAGCCTGCCAGCGGCCCAGCGTTGCCATACGCCGATATGGACGCATAGATCACGCTCGGATTCACCTTGCGAACCGCTTCCGGGCCGAGTCCGAGCCGCGTCATCACGCCAGGCCGGAAGCTCTGCACGACGACGTCGGCCCGACCAGCCAGGCGCAGTGCGATGTCCTTGCCGGCAGCTTCGCCCAGGTCCAGCGCCACGCTTTGCTTGTTCCGGTTCACGGTGAGAAAGTAATCGCCCCCGCTGCGCGGAATATCCTTGGCGAAACGTGGCGACATGTTTAGGAATCTGCTGACGTCGCCCCTACCAGGCTTCTCGATCTTGATTACTTCTGCGCCCAGGTCCCCAAGGATCATGGTGGCATAGGGACCGGCGACCCCATGGGAAAAGTCTAGTACCCGGATGCCTTCGAGCTGTTTCATGTCTTCCTTTAACAAACGTTATTTCAAACCGGTCGGGCTGTGCCTTGGTGAACGCCGGTCGTCGTACCTAGATCACGCCTTCTGCTTTAAGGCGTGCGATGGCAGCGGCGTCCATTCCTAGCAACTGCTTCAAGACTTCGGCCGTGTGCTGGCCCAGGTCAGGCGCCGGTACGTCAAGTTCGGGGGCGCGCGAATTGAAATGAATGGGAATTCCGGGGCCGGCCACTGGAGGAGCGCCGGGCACCCGGATGTCCACGTCCACGACTGCTCTGCGCTTGCGCAGGGATGGATCCTTCATAACCTGCTGCGGCGAGAGAACCGGTCCCACAGGCACATCGTGCTTGCGCAATAAAGACACCGTAGACTCCTCGGTGCGCGAAAGCACCCACGCAGACATGATCTCGTCGAGCTCGTCCCGATGCACCACGCGTGCCTCTCGGGTACTGAATCGCTTGTCGATTGCGAGGTCGTCACGGCCCATGGCGCTACACAGAGATACGAAGGTGTCGTTAAACGGAGCACAGATGCAGACCCAGCCGTCCAGGGCACGGTAGGAGCCGAACGGCGACAGCCGCGGCAGCACGTTACCGAAGCGGGAGGCCTCCCCCATTGATGCATAGGCATCGAACGGTTCGACGACAACCAGGGACGCCAGTGCGTCGTACAGTGCAACCTCTACCAGTTCCCCCTTACCGGTCGTGTCGACCCGACGCAACGCCGCAAGGATTCCCACGGTGGCGTACAGAGGCCCTACTAGGTCGCCGATTGGCACGCCAGTGCGAGTCGGAGGACCATCCTCGAAGCCCGTTACAGCCATCAGACCGCTCATCCCTTGCAAGATGGTGTCCATGGCCGGCCGGTTCTCGATACCATCCCCCGAGCCGAACCCGGTGATGGCACAGTGGATCAGCCGGTGGTTGGCGGCCCGAAGAGCGTCTTCGCCCAGCCCCAGCTTAGCCATCGTCAAGGGGGCGTAGTTCTCAACCAGAATGTGAGAGACCTCTATAAGCCGCAGCAGCATCGCCCGGCCGCTCTCAGACTTCAGGTTGAGCGTGACCGACTTCTTGTTACGGTTTCGCTTCGCGAAGGCGATCGAGGCCTGCTTCGTCTCTTCCCGCGAATAGCTGAAGCCTTTCCGGGATGCGTAAGGAGTATTTCCGCGCGTGTGATCGCCTATGTCAGGCTTCTCGATCTTAATCACCTCGGCGCCGAGCCCCGCCAAAAGCTGGGTACATGACGGGCCGGCCAGAGCTTGCGTCAGGTCGATGATGCGAATTCCCGCGAGCGGCAAAGGCAATTCAGGCTCCTTGGATATTGGTGCAAAGCGACGGCGTGCCGCTAGTCGATGAGCCGAGCCCCGTCGCGGCTCTTGCTGATCAGCTGCACCGTCGCGGATCCGGGGCACAGTTCGATGCCGTCCTGGTTTGACATCGTCAGTTCGATGTCTACGAGGTGTCGGCCCGCTTCGTCCACACGCTTGCCGACAACGCGGCCATGGCACCGTGCGAGGTCGCCGACGAAGTGCGGGCGCACCAGCTTCACCTTCAGTTTCCGGACAAAGGAATTGTCTCCGGCCCAGTTCGTCAGAAGGTGGCTGTACCAGTTCGGCCTCATGAAGCCCTGGTCGTATGCGCGCGGCATCCCGACTTCTGCAGCAATCTCGGCGTCGAAGTGCCCCGCTGCGGGATGCACGGGGACACCGGTCTCCTGCGACACGTAGACATTCGCAGGGTGCCGCCGCCGCTCGGCGAATGCCAGGCCATGTACGTTGTAGACGAAGCGCCGGCCCGCATAGAAGCCCACGATGTCCACCAGGGTGAGCGGGCCCTTGATTACGGACGGCAGAACATCACCCTCCTTGACGTCTTCCCAGTACCGGGTATCGGCGCCCCTGCGGGTCTCCGACGCATACGCCTGGGCGATCTCTTCAATTTGATCCGGCGTGTACTTGGGGCGCACCGAAGGGGCGTTCTTCAGATCTCTAAGGCCCTGTCCCGAACGGTTCCGAGGGATCCGCATCATGTTGACAATTGCACGACCGACGAGTTCGTCCCGCTGATTGTGGTACTCGGTTTCACCCACCTGTATGATCATGCGAGGTACGTGCTTTGTCGACTTCTCCTTGACGTCCGTCATGCGCGCGCGCGAGGTGATGATATCTCCAACGCGCACAGGCTTGAAGAACTCCCACTCCGTGCCGCCGTACAGCCATTGCACACCCGGGAGCCCAGGGCCGACGATGGTAGTGTCCACCGAATAGAGGAAGGTCGGCGGCGCAATGTTCACGCCCCAGATCGTTCGACGTGCGTATTCGGTATCAACCCACAACGGATTGTCGTCTCCCATGCTGTACATAGCCCAACGCCGAATGTCGTGTTGACTGACGGGGTCATATGTCGCTGGCCAGTGTGCGTCCCGCCTGAGCCATACGCCGATGAGTTCGCGGACTTTTGCTACCGCCTCATCGGTGATTACTGCGTGCTGATCTACCATGTCTACAATCCTTTTTAAGTACTCTGCTCGGCTTTGCGCCCCCGTTGAGGAAACCGTCGTGGCACTATTCGATCTTCAGCCCTGTCGCCTTCACTAGGGCGGTCCAGCGTGGAGTTTCTTCGGCCAGTAGCTTACGCATGTCATCGGCACTGCCCCCGACCGGATAAAGCCCCGCTTTGACCAGCGTGTCATTGACCTGAATGTCGGTCAGGACCCGGTTGATAAGTGTATTTAGCCGAGCCAGCACGGGCGCGGGCGTTCCGGCCGGCGCGAAGAACCCGAACCAGACGTCGGACACGAAGCCTGGCTGGCCGGACTCGGCGACCGTCGGCAGATCCAGGCCCTTAATGCGCTCAGCGGAGGCTACCGCGATCATGCGCAGGCGTCCGGCAGCATGCTGCGGAGCAAGCGTCGATGCCGGGTTGAACATCATCTGCACGTGGCCGGCCAGCAACGCGGTCATGGCCTCGCCTCCGCCCTTGAACGGCACGTGGAGCACCTTGATCTTAGCCTCGGACTTTAGCAGTTCCATACCTAGGTGGTTCGTGCCACCGCTGCCGGACGAGGCGTAGTTGAGCGCGTTAGGCCGGGCCTGCGCGTACTCGATCAATTCCTTGACCGAGCGCACCGGCAGCGACGGGTGGACCGCCAGTACGTTCGGCGAGCGGACCAGGATCGCGATCGGCGCCAGGTCCTTAATCGGATCGAACGGCATGCTCGGATACAGGGACGGCTTGACCGCCAAGCTGCTAGACGCCAGCAGCAACGTGTAGCCGTCCGGCGGGGCCTTGGAGACGAATTCGCTGCCGATGAGGCCGGTCGCGCCAGGCTTGTAGTCGACCACCACCGGCTGGCCGGTCAACTCCTGGAGCTTCTGGGCGATCGCCCGCGAGGCCACGTTGGTGGAACCGCCAGGCGCGAAGGGATTTACAAGGCGAATTGTCTTTTCCGGATAATCCTGGGCGGCAGCTCCGCTGGCGAGTAATAACAGGGTAAAGACTGCGGTAAGAATTTTCATGCTGAACCTTTCGAAGTTAAAAGTGAGTAGATTCATGCCGACACCTGACGCGGCTGCTCTAGAAGTCCTTGCAGTACGCCATCTAAGCCGGTCGCTCTATCGAGTTGCCGTATCGAATCGAAAGTAGCGCGAGCGGATTTCGTATCGAACGCCGTCGTACAGTCCTCGAACTTGGCACGCAGGCGCTCGGGGCTGAGCCAGCGCTCGGGCTTGCCGATCGCCAGCGGTACCATCTGGACCAGCTCCCGGCCCGAAGCCAGGCGCACTGTCAACTCCGTCGGAAATTCGCTGTCGTCCCGCAAGCGCTCGTCCAGTTCCATTGTGATCTTTGGAATCAGGGCCCGCACCCGGGGATCGTCGACCTTCTCTTGCGTAAAGGTGGAAAGGTTCACGTCGCCGAAGACCAGGGCGGCGGCGACGCAATAGTGAAGACTGAACTTGCCCTCCAGAGGAGTTTCCGGCATCACGTGAATGAGCGGCGAGAACGCCATCTCGCTCACCGCCGCGCGCACGCTGTCGATCTTCTCCTCCCCGCAATCGCCTCTCAGGGCCAATGCTGCCTCGATGCCGGTGTGGGTCGCTCCGCACGAGGGGTAGGCCTTCAGCGCCATTCCGTACTTAGTCAGTATCTCAAGCGGCTGCCCCAAGGCGCGCAGGGGCGCCGGATCGAAACCGATACCGTCGTTGAACACCTGCAGATAGCCAAATCGATGTTCGAGGGAAACGGCCGACGCATCGAAGCCCTCACGCGCCAGCAGCGCTGCCAGCACCCCGTTGCGCGCCGCGTAGCCGGCATGCAAGGGCTTGACCATGCTGCCGAAATTAGCCCGCACACCGGATGCAGCCGATGCTGCGATGCCGATTGCCATCGTCATTTGCTGACGGTTCAGGTGCAGCACCCGCCCGGCAACAACGACCCCCGCGATCGCGCCCAGAGTTGCCGTCGCGTGCCAGCCGCGCTTGTAGTGCTGCTTATTCATCGCCCGGCCGAGCTTGCCGAAGATTTCGAATCCGACGATGTAGGCGTCAATCAGGTCCGCGCCCAACAGCGCCGTCCCCGGAGCGAGCGCCAGCAATGTGGAAACGAGCACGGAGCTGGGGTGCGCATAAGCTGGGTGATTGGTGTCATCGTAATCGAGCGCATGAGCGAGGGTGCCGTTGAACAGGGCGGCATCGGCCGGCGCAGCGAACCGGCCGGATCCTATTAGCACCGAACTCAACATGTCGTTGGGGCTAGAGGCCCAGGGCAGAATTTTGCGCAGCGGTGCAGCCAGTGGCTCGCGGCTGCCGGCGAACATGCAGGCGATGCAGTCCGTCACCGCATCCAGCGCCCGGGCCCGCGCCAGCGGCGGGAAGGTGTGGGAACCCAGCGCGAACTCCACCATCGCCTCGGTCAACGGCTGAGCGGTAACGGCATCTTCGTTCATGCCAGCCGCTACCCGCGCCGGGGGCCTGACGGCCCCTGCTTTGCATTCTTTTTCACTAGTGCCTCCTACTTCATGAGGGTGCGCTGTAGCAGACCGGCCCCTCTTTTTTGAACAACATACATGCGCGCTAACCACAAAAGATGCAGTTTGACACTTTTACTAAATCGACAACTAGTTAAAAACCCTCAGAAAACCTTTTCTTTTACCTCGCAGGCCGCTTTACCCACAGTCGATCACTTGATCCAGCACCCGTGCGTCAACTAGCGCTAAAGCCTTGCGTGTCTGGGGTAAGGCTTTATCGGCTTTAGAGAGCTCATAACATGATGGGTTTTTAGATGGGTATTTGCAGAAAAGAAAAATCTACAAAGGTATTTTTGCGGACGCCCTTTCCGCCAGTGAGACAAAGTAAAAAAGCCCCTATGAAGGGGCTTTTTCGTTGGAGGAGTCAGTCGCATACTGTCTGGCGAGCAGGTAGCCCTGAACAGATGAAGCCGGCTCGGCTGCTTTCGAAACTTACCGGCTCTTATCGACGCTACTCCATCTTCATACCGGACAACTGCACCGTTTTTCCCCAGCGCTCGGTGTCCTTTGACATGATGGCGCCGAATGCCTCAGGTGAGATCACCATGCTGTCTACGCCGGTGGTGAGGAACTTCTCCTTCACCTGCTGGGATGTCAGCACACGATTGACCTCGCTGTTCAACCGTGCCACCACCGCGGGCGGGGTGCCCGCGGGCGCGAAAAGGCCGATCCAGAAATCGGCTTCGAAGCCTGGCAGGCCGGATTCGCCCGCGGTAGGCACGCTTGGTAGCGCGGGCGAGCGCTTCGGCCCGCTGATCGACAGCGCCTTGAGCCGACCCGACTTGATGTGCGCCACGGCAGAGGAGACCCCAGTGAACATCATCTGCGTCTCGCCGGACATAGTGCCGATCACGCCTGGCGTGCTGCCCTTGTAGGGGATGTGCAGTACATCAGTTCCGGTCATCTGCTTGAACATCTCAGCCGTCAGGTGTGGCGAGCTGCCCACGCCTGCCGAAGCGTACTTGTAGGTTTCCGGGGGCTTGGCCTTAATGTCGGCGATCAGCTCACCGATAGTCTTCGCCTGGACTGAGGGATGTACCACCAACACGCTGGTCGAATAGCCGAACAGGGCGACCGGCACGAAGGACTTGACCGGGTCGTAGGGCATATTTTTGTACAAATGCTGGTTGATCGACATCGTCCCCGTGCCACCCACCAGCAGCATATAGCCGTCCGGCTTGGACTTGGCCACCAGTTCGCAGCCGATGAGACCGTTGGCGCCCGCGCGGTTATCCACCACGATGGACTGCCCCAGCACACTGGCCAGCCGCAGGCCGATCTCGCGCGCCAGCGCATCAGTTGACCCTCCCGCCGCCTGCGGGACCAGGAAGGTGATGCTCTTGTTGGGATAGTCGCTGCCCTGAGCCCAAAGGCTGGAAGGCACCGCGCCTGCCAAGCCGAATGCCAGTGCTGCGCTGGCTCTGCGTCTGCTCTCGTCCATGTCGTCTCCTTGATTGGTCTTTGTTGGAATGATGAGCGCTCAGGCCGGCGCAGCCTGCGGCTGTACTGTTGTCTGAGCCGTGGGCGCCAAGCGTTGGCGCAGCGCGTATTTGATGATACCGCCATGGCGCCAGTACTCCACCTCGGCTCGTGAATCCAAGCGTGCCGTGAGTGGAATATCCTGGCGTGTACCGTCTCTTCGGGTGATGGTGCAGCGCACCTGCATTTGCGTCGACAACTCGCCTTCCAGGCCGGAGATGTCAAACACCTCCGAGCCATCAAGCTTCAGCGTCTGGCGTGACGTACCCGGCGCGAACTCCAACGGCAGAACGCCCATGCTGACGAGGTTCGAGCGGTGAATGCGTTCCAGCGACTCGGCGATCACCGCGCGCACGCCCAGCAGGTCCGTGCCCTTGGCCGCCCAGTCGCGCGAGGACCCTGCCCCGTATTCCTTGCCGGCGATCACGACCACCGGTACACCCTCGGCGCGGTAGCGCTCAGCCGCGTCGAAGATCGACATCTGCGCGCCGTCCGGCTGATACAGCGTAGAGCTGCCCTCAACGTTCGGTGTCATCTCATTTTTCAGACGCGTGTTTGCAAAAGTACCGCGCACCATCACATCATGGTTGAGTCGGCGCGCGCCGTAGTTCACAAAGCCTGACGGCGGCACGCCCAGCGACTGCAGGTACTGTCCCGCTGGTGTGTCGGCCGCGATGGTGCCTATCGGCGAGATGTGGTCGGTGGTCAACATGTCACCGAAGATCCCCAGCACACGCGCGCCTTTAATGTCGCTTTTCGCCTCGGGGTGCCGCGTCATCCCGACGAAATACGGCGGCCGCCGGATGAAGTGGCTGTCCGCGCGCCAGTCGAACAGCTGTCCACCTGAGGCCGACAGCGCGCGCCACTGCGGGGTGCCCTCTCGGATGGTGGCGTAGCGCGAGCGAAACATGGCGGGAGTGAGAGTCGCCGCAATCACGGACTGGATCTCGGCGTCGCTAGGCCAAATGTCGCGCAGGTACACCGGCTGGCCATCCGCATCGCTGCCCAGCGGCTCGCTGGACAGGTCGATGCGGATGCTGCCTGCTAGTGCGTAGGCCACCACCAGCGGCGGCGATGCCAGGAAATTAGCACGAACGTTGCCGTGGATGCGGCCATCGAAGTTGCGGTTGCCTGAAAGCACGGCCACGGTGGCAAAGTCGCCCATGTCTATGGCCGCGGTGATGGGCTCTGGCAACGGACCAGAATTTCCCATGCAGCTCATGCAGCCGAAACCCACGATATTGAAACCCAGTTCATCCAGCGGCTGCTGCAGGCCGCTCTTTTCTAGGTAGTCGGCCACCACGCGCGAACCCGGCGACAGCGTGGACTTGACCCATGGTTTGCTTGAAAGGCCGCGCTGGCGCGCATTACGGGCCAGCAAACCGGCGCCGATCAACAGCGCGGGGTTTGACGTGTTGGTGCAGCTGGTAATGGCGGCGATGACGATGTCGCCATCGGAAAGCGCGTGCTCCATTCCGGCCACCGGAAGCCCGGCCTTGCCGCTGTCGGGGAACGCCTTCGCGAAGGCCTGGGGCGCCTTCGCAAGTGGCACGCGCGCGTCCGGCCTGCTGGGTCCGGCAACGCAGGGCTCGACTTGGCGCAGGTCGAGCCCGATCACACGCTGATAGGCCGGCTGCTGAGATGTGTCGTCACGCCACAGTCCCTGGCGCTTGCAATAGGCCTCGACCAGCGTGACTTGCTGTTCGTCGCGACCGGTGGCGCGAAGGTAGGCAAGCGTCTGGCCATCTACCGCGAAGAAGCCCATGGTGGCGCCGATCTCGGGTGTCATGTTGGACACCGTAGCCCGTTCCGGCAGCGTTAACGCATCAACGCCAGGGCCGAAATATTCGACGAAGCAGCCCACCACGTTTTCTTCACGCAGCCGTTGGGTGATGTACAGAACCAGGTCGGTCGATGTCACACCCGGCGGCATCGCACCCGACAGGCGCACGCCCACAGTTTCTGGCACAAGCAGCGCCACGGGCTCACCTAGCGCCACGCTGCCACCTTCGAACCCACCCACACCCCATCCCACCACGCCCAGGCAATTGACCATGGCGGTATGGCTGTCCATAGCGATCAACGAGTCAGGGTAGGCCAGCTCACGCGAGCCGTCTTCCACCGTCCATACTACGCGCGAGAGATGCTCCAGGTTGATCTGGTGCTGAATGCCCGAGCCCGGCGGATAGATGCTAAGCCCGTCGAAAGCCACGCTGGCCCAGCGCAGGAACTCGTAGCGCTCACGGTTCTCGCGCATCTCCACGTCCATGTTGTGGGCCAGTGCACCCTTCGTGCCCCACTGATAGGCATTCACGGAATGGTCGACGATGAAGTCCACCGGCAGCACCGGGTTGATGGTGCCCGGGTCGCCGCCCAGTTCGACCATGGCGTCGCGCATTGCGGCCATGTCACCCAGCAACGTGATGCCGGACGACTCGGGCATCATGACGCGCGCTGGCAAGAAGCTGACCTCGCAGTCGCTGCCTGGATCGCGGAGCCAGCGGCGCAAGGTTTCGATTTCGCTGTCCTCGGCCTTGCCGACCGCATGACGGCGCAGCACGTTCTCCACAATCACCTTCAAGCACAGGGGCAGGCGCGAGATGCCGGCCAGGCCGGCGGCCTCCGCCGCCTCCAGGCTGACGTAGTCGTAGGCGCGCCCACCCGCATTCAGCGTGTGCCGCAATGAGTTGCTGTCAAATGTCGTCATCATGTTGTCTCGTGGGTTGTTCTTCTTGTACCGGTCTGGCGTTCAGCCGCCAAAACGTTCGTCCACCCGCGCTACCAGTTCACGTTCATAGGCGTCGGCCTCGGCAAGGCCGATCAGCTTCTGACGTTCGGCGAAACTCAGCATCTGCCCCATCAGACTTTCAGTGGTGCGTTCCTTTGCCAGCACTGACAGTCCGTTGCGGATAGCATAGGCCCCCAGGTACAGGGCGGCATTCGCGTACAGGATGATGTTAAAGCCCATGGCCTTCAATTGCGCCTCGGGTAACAGCGGTGTCTTACTGCGTTCGATCATGTTGGCCACCAGCGGTGTGCCCTTGAAGGCGTCGCCCACCGCCTGAAGCTCTTCGACGCTGCTGGGTGCTTCTACGAAGATCGCGTCGGCACCGAGCTCCAGGTATCCCCGTGCGCGATCTAGGGCGGACTCGAAGCCCTCTGGCCCGCGTGCGTCGGTGCGCGCGATGATGAGGAAGTCTGGGTCCGTGCGTGCGTCCAGCGCGGCCTGCAACCGGTAATGCATTTCCTTGGCCGGCACCACGGCCTTGCCATCAAAATGTCCGCAGCGCTTGGGAAACAGCTGATCCTCAATATGGAAGCCGGCCGCGCCCGCGCGTTCGTAGGCACGAATGGTGCGCGCTACGTTGGCCACTCCGCCGAAGCCAGTATCGCAGTCGGCGATGACGGGCACCGACACTGCGTCGGAGATGCGCTCAACTTGGCTGACCAGCTCGTTCAATGTGATGAGACCGATGTCGGGCCGGCCCAAGAAGGTATTTGCGGTGCCGCCGCCGGTGATGTAGACCACGGGAAAGCCGGCGTCCTCGATCAGGCGGGCAGTGAAGCAGTCGCTGCAGCCGGGGACGATGCCGGGGCCGCCATTGGCGAGAAGCTGACGGAGTTGGGTAGTGCGTTTGATGATGATTTCCCCTTGCTGTAAATGAGTCTGTGAGAACCACCCATTTTACAAACGGATAGGCATCCTAACCACCCTTATTTCAATATTGCACCATTGATCAATCGACAAACCGCGTAAAAACCCTCGGGAAATCTTTGTCGTTTCCGATCAAGGCCTTTCACCCACAAAATGCAAATGCTGGTAGTGCGATTTGCGCCGGGTCGTGCGTCCCCCATCAAAGTGCCATAATTCACACGCTAAAAATTTGCCTGATGTTGGGGCGGTCAGAAACAACAAGCCCGGCCGTTTGAACAGTGTTGTTCGCACGTTCTAAAGCAACATCAAACTAATTGAGTTCAAAATTTTTACTTATGAAAATAAAAAAAATTGCAGGTGCATTGGGCGCTGAAATTTTTGACGTTGACCTCACGCAGACGTTGACGACGGACTTGGTGAAAGAAATTCGCAATGTCTTTTTGCGGCATGGCATGATTTATCTTAGGAATCAGCCTCTCACATCCCAGCATTTCATGAACTTTGCCAAGGCCATGGGCGAACCCATTGAATACCCCTTTGTCAAAGGCTTTGAAGAGTTTCCTCAAATCATTGAGGTGAAGAAGCTGGAGCACGAAAAAGTTAACTTTGGTGGGGTTTGGCACTCTGACACTACCTATTTAGAAAAGCCGCCCATGGGTTCAATGTTGCTTTCTAAGGAAATTCCGCCTTACGGCGGTGATACCTTGTTTGCTTGCCAGTATGCGGCCTATGAGTCCTTGTCAGACACCATGCAGCGCTTGCTGGAAGGACTACGCGGCGTCAGTGCCTCGGCCAAAGCAGATGTTTCTAAAACGCGCGAAGACCGTATCAAATCTGACGGCAAAGAATCTGCGCCTAAGAGTTTCACCACTTCACATCCTGTGGTGCGAACCCATCCTGAAACGGGTCGAAAAGCTTTGTATGTGAATGTGGCCCATACGGTTGGCATTGAAGGTCTGAACGACGCAGAAAGTGCCCCTTTGTTGTCCTTCTTGTTTGAGCATCAAGTCAAACCGGAGTTAACTTGCCGCTTAGTATGGGAGCCTGATGCCTTGGCATTTTGGGACAATCGATGCACCCAGCACAACCCTGTGAATGATTACCACGGCCATCGACGCGTGTTGCACCGCATTACGCTGCAGGGTGACAAGCCCGTTTAAGAACCTGCTCAAATTGCAACGGCAGAGTTTGCTGCAAGTCTGATGCACTCAACTAACGCACTGGCCTGGCTCAGATCTCACACACTACCAATATAAAACGATCCGCTTGCACGGCTTGTGTAAATCCGCCGTTACCGTCCGTGTCGCCAATGGCCGGCTGCGGGATGTCGTGGGGCTATAGAACGACTTCGATGGTGATACCGGTGCGGGCCACTATGTCCTTCTTGTCCAGGTCCGGCCCATGCGCCTCGTTACCCGCCACGTTCTTCAGGTCGCGCACGGTGTCGCGGCGGACAAGCACCAGCACATCGGTCTGATCCACCACTGCCATCGGGAATTCGTGCCAGGTGCCCAGGCGCAAAGCGATCCCGGCGCTGCCCTCGAAAAGGAAGGCACGGGCGGCATCGAGGTCGGGCATATCGCCGTCGCTGGGCGGGGCGAGCACCGCCAGGAAAGGTTTGCCGCCGAGAGGAATGAAGGTCTGCGTGTGCAGGAAGTGCCGCTCCAGCCAGGTCACGCGCAGGGGGCGGCGATTGAGGGTGGCCACCGTGATTTCCAGCGTGTCATCACCCACGAAATCGGCGGGTTTCTTCATCGCCAAGGCGTCGCCATAAAAAGGGCTACGGATCACCGGCGCAACTGCATCCCGTCCGAGCCAGAAGCCGAAGGGGGCGAGCGCGGCGGGGGTGGCTGTTTCAGCGCGAAGGATGCGGGTGGTCATGGGGTGTCTTTGTCGGGATCGCGCCAGAACGGGGCACGGGCGCGCTGGCGGTCGAGAAGTGAAGGATCGAAGGGTGGTAAAGCATAGCCGAGCGGTTGCGGCGGGCGGTCCTCATAGCCGGTCAGTCGAGCCAGCACCTGGCGCACCGGGGGCGCGGTGTAATAAGCGAGGTAGGCTGCGGAGACGAGGCGTTCGAATGCCGCCGGATGCGCCGCCTCGGCTGCGCGCAGCGCCGCCTCATTCCCCAACGTGAAACTCGGCAAGGCGGCGGCGAGGGTCATCACGGCATCGGGCGCATCGGCCGCCACATCAGCTGCCACCAGCGCGCCGGATGGCCAATTTTCATCGCCGGGTAGCAAGGTGGCCAGCAGTGTTTCGAGGAATGTCATGCACTTGCTCCTAGCCGCGTCGCCAACGCATCAGCCGCCCGCAACGCGATTGCCTGGATGGTGGAGGTGGGGTTGACTCCGCCGGCAGTGACGAACACGCCGCCGTCGATGACCATCAGATCCGGAAGGTCGTGGCTGCGGCAATCAGCATCGACCACCGAGGTCGCCGGGTTGGTGCCCATCCGGGTGGTGCCGAGAAAATGGAACCCGGCGGCAGCCGCCAGAGGATTGACGCTCAAAGACTCGGCGCCCGCCTCGCGTAATGCCTCGCTGGCGCGGGCGATTCCGTGGTCGAGCATGCGGCGGGTGTTGTCGCCCACGTGGTAGGTCAGGGCTGCCGCCGGCAGCCCGTCAGAATCGGTGCGGCTGGGGTCGAGGGTGACGCGGTTGTCCGGATTGGGCAGATCTTCGCTGGTCACCGTCAGGCTGGTGACGTGCAAGAACTGGCGGACTAATTCCGCATGATGGCTCTTACCCCAGGGAATACGGGCCATGTAGCCGCCGAGTGCCGTCTGCACCGGCCCGCCGCCGCGCGCGATCTGCATCTGGTAACCACGCATGAAGCCGCGGGCGGGATCGGTCTCGATGAATTCCTGGCAGTAGAGGGCGCAGGCGAAAGGGCCCTTGTGCCCGTCCATCCGTTCGGCGAACTGGCCGGTCACCAGCGCCGTGGGGTGGTGCATCAGATGCCGCCCGACCAGGCCGGAGCTATTGGCCAGCCCGCTGATCAGCAGCAGCCGTGCCGAGCCCATGCCGTTGGCGGCGACGATCACCGTGCCGGCGGCGAGGTGATGCCGCGCGCCACCTCGAGAATAGTCAACGCCCTTCGCCCCGGCGGTGATTCGCAGCGCCCGCGCGCCGGTGAGGATGCGCGCGCCCGCCGCCTCCGCTGGCCCGGCATAGGCGATATCGGCCGAGGCCCGCGCGTGGCGCACACAGCCCACGCTGCAGGGACCGCACAGGTTGCAGGCGCCGCGCCCGCGATACTCCGTGCTGCACACAGCTGAGTCCGACGGCCACCAGTGCCAGCCCAGCCGATCGAAAGCCGCCGCCAGCCGCCCGGGCCCCTCGCCCAGCGGCAGCGGCGGCATCGCGCGAGCCGGGCGCGGTGGGTTGGCGGGATCGCCGGCCATGCCGGAGACGCCCATCATTGCATCGTTCAGATCGAACCAGGGCTCCAGATCGCGATAGCCGATAGGCCAGTCCTCCGCCACGCCATCCAGGCTGCGCACCCGGAAATCCGCCGGGCGCAAACGCGGGAAATGCGCGCCCCAGCGCAAGGTAGCCCCGCCAACGCCCGAATAAGTGGCCGGGCGGATCGGCGTGTTCTCAACCGTCACCGGATAGTCCGACGGCAGCCGGCGGACATTCGGATCGGCGTTGAAGCGCGTCTGCAGGTCGCGCTCCCACTGCGGCGTCAGGCTGGAGGCGGCGCGCTGATCGACCCGCTGCCCCTGTTCCAGCACCACCACCGACAGCCCGCGTGACGCCAGCAGCCAGGCAGCAGCCAGTCCCGAAGCCCCGGCGCCGATGATGGCGACATCGCAGCCGGTCGGCGCCATGATCAGGTCGGCTCCTTTTGCGAGGGCCATCGTTTGTCCAATCAAAATAAATGGAAGAAAGGGTCTTCTTTTTCTGAAAAAAAAGAAGGTCTTTCTGTCTGCCTCACGTCAGCCTTGCCGTACCCTCGGGCACCCGCACGCAGGCGACCAGATGATCCTTCTCCGTTGGCAGCAACGCGGGCGCCGAGACGGTACAGCGCGCCTCTGCCAAGGGGCAGCGGGTGGCAAAGGGGCAGCCGGGAGGACGGTCGATCGGGCTTGGGATCTCGCCGGAAAGGCGGATTCGCGCAGATCGCTCGGTGGGATTGGCGGAGAGATGGGCGGACATCAGCGACTGGGTGTAGGGGTGCTCAGGCGTATCCAGCACCGCCGCAGCCGTCCCCTGCTCCACCAC
>Ga0214921_10004830_pt1 | contig 19494 bp, 14 predicted proteins | sample LL1505_MetaG_FD_177992 | JGI IMG/M metagenome (GOLD analysis project Ga0214921, IMG submission 177992) | Freshwater microbial communities from Lake Lanier, Atlanta, Georgia, United States - LL-1505 | ecosystem: Environmental > Aquatic > Freshwater > Lake | place: USA: Georgia | collected... | reverse complement strand
CTGATATTGAGTTAGGATGTTTTAAAAATCCAAGGACTTGTTATGAATGTTATACTATAGCAACTTGCGCCGAAGAAGGATACTATGCAGATGGTATGGATTGCTCAACTTTACCCGCTGGAACAACTACGACTACAACAACTACTACAACAACTACTACCACTACTACTACGACCACAACTACACTAGCGCCTACGATTTTTAAAGTGAGAGCAGCAACCGCTGGAGCACCACTGGATGTATTTAGCAATATGATATGGTGCTCTTCCTGGAGTATATCTGCTCCTGGAGCAGAACTTATAAGCGAAGTTTTGGTGAATGATGGAACAGATAGTACCAGAATATACCAAACAACTGTACCAGTTACAGTCTCAGTTTCTTTTACTAATAATGGATGTGCTGGCGCCTTAAGAAATTCTTATTGTTGCGGTAGTACTCCTGGTTCTTGTCCTCAAGGTGGAAGTGCATTTATTGAAGTGCTTCAAGGTTGTGATGCACAACCTGTAGGATGTTTTGCTAGCGCAGGAGGATGGAATTGTTCGGATAGAGAAAGAGGAAGTTGTATAAGTGAATGGAATAGAGGAATATCTTATACAATTAATCCTTGTGGCACATAGTATGATAACCATTACTTCTAAACCTCTCAAACTACTTAATTTAATAGTGTAAATCTTATATATGGAAAGCCTTTCTTTTAAACATGCACCCATAAGAATAGGAAGTGATTTAAATAATCTATCATTTTTGGTAGCTACTAATGGAAATTGTAGCACAACAAATGCTCTAACAGAAGTCAAGGGAATAGGTTATTACAACTCTTATCCACTTCAATCTCCTAATGGTTATATAACTAATAATGTATCCTTTCAATATCTTATACAAAATAATGATCCAATAAGATCCATATTAGAATTACATAAAAGTGGACAATTTGAAAATGCTACTCCATATTATGTTGATATTGGAGGATTAACTTTTAGAGAGTGTTATTTGGAAAGTTTTTCGTTAAGTATCAATCCTAGCACAGTTGCTTCGGCGCAAATTAATTTTGTAAGTTATTCTCCTGCTAGTGGTCAATTTGGAAAATATCAATTACCAGCTAATACAAATATTGATGCAGACTTTTTGCATGGCACAGAAACTAATGTTTTAATTGGAGAATCTTCTGAATATTTTGGTTTAAATTACAGCATAAAATTACAACATCAACCTATAAGTACAATTGGTTCAAGTTATCCAAAAACAATAAAATTTCATGGCGCAATAGAAGAGTTAGAACTTACAGAAAATCTTTATAAAAGGATACTGTATACTGGGGATGCAAAATCAATTACAATCAATTCTTCTGCAGTATGTTGTCCAGATATAGATTATTCTATATCAATAGATAACGCTCAATCTATTTCAGCTAGTGCAAGTACTCAAAATAACGGAGTCGTAACAACTTTAAGAAAGTTTACGAAATATTACTAATGTTTTATTCTCATAAAAATTTACCAATAATTTTACAAGCATATAATGCTTCTGGAAATAAAGATTACAAATATCCTTATTATAATTTTGTAGCTCAAAATGTATCATTAAATATTAACCCAAGTGCAAATTTTGCTTTTGCGGTAAACTATAAAAAACCGTATAGAGGTTTTAATTCTCAAGGATTAACATCTACAATTCAACTTAACTTTATAAGTCAAGTGCCTTATGATAATATATTTTTTGATAATATATTTGCAGAAAATGGCATCAAAAATAACTTCAAAATAACACTTGGGGATAGCGTTTTTGAAAGCGGTTATTTAAGATCTTTTAGTGCTTCAATTGAACCTAATAATTTAATTCAAAACCAAGCAGAGTTTGTATTTTATAATACTGGAACAAATGGATTCACAGGAAGCGTTGGAAATGAAAATTATCCTATAAATTCCACATCTGGATATTATTATGCTCATGGGGCAAATACTCTTATAGCTTTTAAAGATGATTATAATGAATTTAATAAACATCAGATCAAAAGAATGGATTTTAGTTATTCAGCTAATGTTCAAGCGGTTTATGATATAGATACCACATATCCCTCTAGAGTAATATATAATAAAGAAGAAATTGATTTAAATGTTGACCTAGATACTTATAATGTTGGTATAAGAGATATAAATAATGTAATAAGTGGCACAAAAATTGTATATACTGGTATGATATCACCTTCTACAGGTATGGAAATATTCTTAAAAAGTGGTTATTTAATGAATAAAAACTTTAATACTAAACCTAATGATATTATAAACTCTAGAATATCTTTAAAATACTTCATATAATCTATTAATGGAAAGATACACTGCTACAAAAATCAAAGATGGTATATTAATTAACGCTAATATATCTAATATACCTTTAAGAAAGAATACGTTTTTAGTTTTCGATAAAGATTTGTTTACTGTAAGGATTGATACTTTTGATAATTACGAAATTCAAAAAATATTCAAAAAAATAGAAGCAGAAAATAAAATTCATATTTTTGAAAATACTAAAGAACTTTCAGTTGGCGATTACATAGATATTTATTATGAGGAGTATGAATTTTTTGGATATAAGGGTGTTTCTAACAGAGAAGGGGTAATATATAAAAATCAAAATTTTTATCCGCAAGATGGATTGGCTTCAAATGACAAAAAAACTCTTTTGAGGGTATCAGAAATTGATGAGCAAAATATAGATTTAGAAATAGAAGAAAAAGGGGCTTATACAGTTCCGCCAGATCCAGGAACACCATTTATAAGTGATGGTGGAGCTAAAATTTATATTGATCATTTTTATAGAAAATCAACAGTAAAAAGTTTTCAAACAAATTTAATTAAAAATATTATCTATAGAGATGATTTTATAGTTTTAGATTTATTAAATCCTCTGCCTAAAAATGTAAAAGAAGGATTAGTAATATTATATAAAATATTAATAAAAACTTATACTGATATATCTAATTTAAATAAAGATAATGAATATTTTTATATTGTACAAAATAAGTTGCCATACCTAAATCTGCCATTTCCAGAAATTGAAGATGATATTGCTTCAAAAATGCTTGAAGACATTTTCTTAAGAATTGATAATAAATTTATGCAAATAGAAAAAACATTGGTAGAAATAAACAATAAATTAGAAAATAAATCAAATATATAATATAATATAATATGAATGTACCCAACGATTATCCTTTTCTTTCTAAGATATTTTTAGAATTAGTATCAAATCAACAATTTAAAACTGCGTTTCAAGCTATTGCGCCCGAAATTTATGCAGATATAGAGAGCGCAAGCACTAATCCAAATTGTAGTTGCAGAGGTAAAGTAGAAAATTATGTTAATACAAATAGGCAAAAAGCCCTTGATTTTTTAAATGATTTTCTTAAAAATACTGGATTAGAAGTTGATCTTAAATCAATTACTCAAAGATATACAGTAAAATCATATTCTGGGGTAGTTGAAAAAGTTAAAATTTCAGAATGGCAAACTTTTCAAAATCGCTTGATTCAAGAAAGAGCTAATTATAGAGCATTTTCAACTTCAAAAATTGATGATGAGTATGTTAACGTATTCTTTCTATGATATTTTTTGAGCTTCTTACTTATATAATATTAAGCTTAGGAGTTAGTTTTGTTTGGAGTTTTTCTGATATATTTGCGCCAGTAAGAAATTTTATTGCTAAGATCCCATATATTAGGCGACCACTATTATGTCCAGAATGTTCTAGTTTCTGGATGGGAGTTTTTACTACTTTATTTTATAATCCTCTTTACTACACTCTTGGAATCTTTTCTTTTCCATTCTGTGGATTAGCAACTCATCTTTTTGCTTGTTTTTTATATAAAATTTATTTAAAAATTAAAAGTTAATTAATTTATTATGATGTGGCTCCTAAATATGAGCCTGCTCCTAGTTTAGTTACAGTATAGGAATTGATATTTATGCATTTACCAGCAGCACCGCCAGCGGCTAGTATTCCGAAAGCCGCAGAACCTTTACTACCTGCTTGACCTAAGCCACCACCATTACCACCAATTGCTCCGCCGTTACTACCTCCCGCACCACCAGCAGTAGAACTTCCTGCAGCACCATTCACCGTGCTTTCTGCACAATTTGGTGAGCCATTTCCAGGTGTTATACCTGCTCCCCCTCCTCCATTAGCGTATCTTGTCAAGAGGAAAAGATAAAGCACAGTTCTTCCACCGCCTCCTCCGCCACCTCCAATAATACCTGAATTGTTAATGGTTAAATTATAATTCAAATTAATAGCGGGGCCGCCTGGGTTCCCATCTCCACAGGTAGCATTACCACCTTTACCAGCAACAATCCTACCATTAGGCACATTAAGTTTAATATTAGAACCATTAGGCCATGTACCTGTATCAATCGCAGCACTAGCAGTAGAAGCGCTTCCTATGTTGCCTACTACTGTGAACTCCACAGTTTTAGGACCAATGGGAAAACCATAAGTTCCAACATATTCATTGTACAGATTCACATTATTGGCATTGCCAATTGTTACAAATTGTATTGCTGGAGTCGTTGTAGTTGTTGTAGTAGCAGAAGAAGTAGTAGTTGTAGTAGTTGTGGTTGTAGTTGTTGTAGTGGTTGTGGGAAACACAAAAGGAGTTGTTGTGCTAGTTGTTGTGGTAGTTGTTGTAGTATTCTCAGGTTCATCAAAAATGAAATCAATATCATTTACTAAATTAATAGTATCTTCATTCTGTAGATTATTTCTGTTTGTAATTGGAAGAGTGGGCCTACTAAAAGCTTGATAAGTTAAATTAACAATAGAAGAATCTCCAACTGATCCTTGGTAAGATTCTCCAAGAAATATAGCTTCATTAAAATTAAAAGATAAAATAGGAGATCCATTTGGATTTTTAAAATCTTTAAATATTATGCCTAAAGATTCTACCTTATATTGACACAATAAATCTCTTATATTTTTGACTTGATAATCATCAACTTTAATTCCAAATGTAAGATTTGTAACAACTGGCGGATTGGTAATTATCTGAAATGGATAAGAGTTGCCTAGACGATATAATATATTTCTATTTGTATCTATAGTTAATGTAAAATTTTGAAGCCTATTAAATTCAAAATCATTTAAAGTTACTTCTATGTCTCCATAATCCGCTATTGTTATATCATTTTTAGGCAAAAGTGATAAACTTTTATCTACTCCTTCTCCAAATTCCCCAAGTACTGTTAAATTTGCATTTAGAGTTGGTATTTGATTAACTGCACAAGAAATAGAATAATTATTTAATATACCCGAATTAAAAGCAAAATATTTATTTTTATATTCTAAATAGCCATTAAATGTGGTATCTCCTGTATAATTTATAAAATCATCAGAATCTATTAAAAGCTTATTAACTGTTATTTCTGCTGTTATTGGCTTAGAATGAGAAAAAGTAACGCTTTCCATACCAAGGTATCTTGTAAGATCTATTGGTAAATTATAATTAAAACTAAAATCTTGTATTCCTAGAACCTCTTTAGAATCTATAAATAACCTTTGATTTTCTTTGACAATTCTTCTTAACATTATAAATTAATTACACCTTTAATAAGTGTAATAATACTAAAGGTGTAAGGTAAAAATGAGTGATTTATCATTATATAAGGTCGATAGTTGGAGTTCTGGTACTTCTTATAGTAAGAATGATATAGTATTATATGGTGGCTATTATTATTACAGTTTAATTGATAATAACAAAAATCATACTCCAACCAGTGCGACTTCGAATGTTTACTGGGGAGGATATAGATATTACTCTACTTTAACAAAGCCAGAATTTTTTTGGAAACCAACTTACGCTTCTCAATTACAAATGAAACCATCAGTAAATCTTATAAAATTTGGAAATGGATACGAGCAACGCATCGCAGATGGAATCAATAATAATCTTCAAACATTTAATTTAAATTTCGAAGGTAGAGATAAAAATGAAACTAGAGCAATCGCTCATTTCTTACACAAAAGAAAAGCGGTACAAACTTTCTTTTTTGATGCACCATTTCCATATAACTTTGATATATCACAATCTTATCCAAAGAGATTTATTTGTGATGAATGGGATATAGCTTATAATTTTTATAATAATTATAATCTAACAGCAAAATTTTCCGAAACAGCAAATGTATGAGTATTAATTCTAACGAACAACTTGGTACAAAAAAAATATCTACAGAAGGATCTCAATTTAATCCATCTGTTTTAGTAAGTTTATATGAATTTGATTTTAGAAATTTTGGGATACAAAGAGATGATTTAGATTTAGCAGAACTAAGTTTTGCTAATGAAATACCATTTCCATATACTAATGTACAATCGAATCCAAATTATAATAGTGCAGATATAGACTCTCCACTAGGAGTTTTGCGTTTTCATAATATGACTATAAATTACGAAAATATTAGTTCAAACTTAAATAGTGCAATTTTACCTAACCAAATAATTTGGCAAGGAAAAAGATACGTTCCATTTCCAATTGTAGTTGAAGGATTTGAAACAATAGCTAGAGGAACTTTACCAAAACCAAAATTAACTTTTACTAGTCAAAATCAAATTGATACTTATAATACTTTTTTTATAAAAATAAAAAATACAATTAGATCTATTGGCGATATAATTGGTTTACAAATTGTTAGAAAAAGAACTTTTTTAAAATATCTTGATGCTGTTAATTTTAAAAGTTATGGTGGAATTATAAATGATGATGATTTTGTAATTGATCCAGATCCTTATGCTCAATTAAGTCCAGATATTTATTATATTGATAGAAAATTGAAAGAAAATAAAAATATTTTACAATATGAATTAAGTTCAATTTTAGATTTAGAAAACATAAAACTTCCACTTAGAACACTATATAGCGAATCTTGTTCTTTTGATTACAGAGGAGAGGGTTGCGAATATTCTGAAACTTCTAATCCTTATTCAACAATATTAAATCAGGGTAAGCCAATTGCAAATGATAAAGACGAAGTTATAAGTAGTTTGTTGGGAACTAGTCTTTCAGCTGGAAGCCCGCTTATATGGGAAAAAGCAAATAATGCATCTTATTCTAAAGGACAATATGTTTATGTTGAATTAAAAGGAATTAAATATTATTTTGTTTCAAAAGTAAATAGCAATACATATTCACCATTTAATGTTAATTATTGGATTGCTGATCAATGCTCCAAAAGATTAAAAGGGTGTAGAAAAAGATTTAGTAGCCCATTACCATTTGGAGGATTTCCAGCAACTGCAAAGGAATTATAATTATGGTTAAAGTAGAATTACATGGTATACTAGGAGAAAAAATAAAAAAAAATAAATGGAGCTTATCTATAAATAGTGTCGGAGAAGCTATTAGAGCTATAGAAACTAATACTAAAATTTTATATCAAACTCTTTATGAATTAGAAAAAGATAATTTAAAATATAGAGTTCTTATAAATGGAAAAGATTTTAAAATATTCAAAAATCCAGAAGAAATTGAAAACGATTTTGATAAAATAATTAATTCAAATTTAACAATATCTTATAAAGATGAAGACTTAAAAAGTATTGATATTATTCCAATAATAGAAGGAGAAGGTGGTATTGGTGGTGTTTTTGGCGCTATTTTTGGCGTCGCTCTTGCTGTTGTTGGGGTAGTATTAATATTTACTGGAGTTGGTGCCGTTTTTGGAGCTGCTTTAATATTAGCTGGAATATCTTTAGCTGCAGCTGGATTTTTGTCTCTTTTATCTTCTCCTCCTCCATTTCAAGCTCCTGAATTTCAAGCTCCACAAATAGCAGCAAAGGGTGGCAGTGGGAAATCTTATCTTTTTGATGGACCAACAAACACAAGAGGCGAAGGTGGACCTATTCCAATAGGATACGGAAGACTTACGGTTGGTTCTAAAACTATCAGTGCCACATTTAATACTAGTTATGTTGCAAATACTTCAGCAAGGACAAGTTGATGAATGCACAAAAAGATAATAAAAAATTCTATCCTAAAATTTTAAGAGGTGCGGGTGGTGGATGTTTTCCGCCTGGAACATTAATATCTACCCCAAGTGGAAAAAGAAGAATTGAAGATATTATTGCTGGAGATATTGTTTATGGGTTTGATCATATTTCAAATGAGATAAATGAATACGAAGTAGAAAAAACAAATTCCCATACTTGGGAAGAGGTTGGGGAAAGATCGCCTTTAATAAAAATTCTTCAAGAAGATGGAGATATTGTCTTAACGGCTAATCATTGGGTTTTTGTTGAAGAAAATGGAAAACATGGAGAATATTCTAAATATTTAGAAGCAGGAGATTTAAAAATTGGAGACTTGTTAACAACAGAACAAAATAAAAAAGTTAAAATACTTGATATTATTCTATTGGGAGCATATTGTACAGTTCATAATTTTGACGTAAAAGATGCTCATAATTATATAGCTAGTAATATCAGAGTTCATAACGGAGGTGGTGGAAAAGGAGGATGTTTTCCAGCTGGAACGCCAATATCTACACCAAGTGGAAAAGTGAAAATTGAAAATATTATTCCTGGAGATATTGTTTATGGATTTGATCATAACTCGGCAGAAATAAGAATATGTAAAGTAAAATATATAAATTCCCATACTTGGGACGAAGTAGGAGCAAGATCTCCACTTTTAAAAATGACTCACGAATTTGGAGAAATAATTTTAACAGCAAATCATTGGGTTTTTGTTGAAGAAAATGGCAAGTATGGCGAAAATTCTAAATATTTAGAAGCTGGACATTTAAAAATTGGAGATTTTTTAACTAATTTTAAAAATGAAAAATCTGAAATATTAGAAATAGAATATTTAGGAGAATATGATAAAGTATATAATTTTGAAGTAGAAGACGCTCACAATTATATTGCAAGTGATATTAGGGTGCATAACGGAGGTGGAGGTGGAGGTGGTGGAGGAAAATGTAGACCTAACCCACCACCAGATCCTCATACTCCAAAAGAAGTAGATGAAGGTATTTATAAATATGGAGAAAAGAAACTTTCTAGAACAGAAACAGAAGTTACAGATTTAATTTGTGAAGGACCAATTGAAGGTTTGGTAACTGGAAAATATACTTTCATTGGTCAAGTTAACCAAATTGGTTGGTCAAGTTATACTTTAAATAAATATCCAACGGATACTCCTTATTTAAAATCAGTGCTTTGGAAAAATGTCCCATTACTTGATGACGCAGGAAATTATAATTATTCTCAAATTAATTTTAGATATGATAATGGAAATCAAACTAGTGCAACAAGTTTAACTAGTAATTTACCCTCTTTTAATAGTCCAAATATACCACAAGCTTCTAGAAGTTTACCAATAGGAGAAACCTTAAGATATGGACCAAATTTCATCAAAAGATATGATTTTAAAAATATAAATATAACTGCACTAATACTATCTTTAAAAGTTTCATCTCTTTTTGATCAACAAAATGATCCAAATGTAGATAAAGTCCATTATGATTTAGGTTGCGGATCATCGGTTGACGAGTCTAGTACGATTGGAGATATCAGAGACAGAGAAATAAAATATGCATTTAAAATTTATAAACTAACTCGTTCTGGAACTACATTACAAATATCAACTACTGGAAGTTCAAAAGGAAAAATTACTTCTGGATTTGTAGATACTTATAGATTTGATTTACCTGCTGCGTCAGATGAAGATTTATTAGGATGGAGACTAGAAATAGAAAGAACCACCCCAGAAAGTACTGTAGTAAATTTAAAAGATTTTGTTACGGTAGATGCAATTACAGAAATTCTTTCTGAAAATTATATATATCCTAAAACTGCAATTTTTAAAAGTTTATTTACATCAGAATATTTTCAAAATGTTCCAGAGAGATCATATGATACCAGATTATTAAAAGTTAAAATTCCATCTAATTATGATCCAATTTTAAAAACTTATAACGGGGATTGGGATGGAACTTTCAAAGCAAATTTAGAATGGACAGATAATCCTGCATGGTGTTATTATGATCTTTTAACAAATAAAAGGTATGGATTAGGAAAATATTTAGAACAAAACCAAATAGATAAATGGGGAATTTATCAAATTGCACAGTATTGTGATACAATTGTTTCTGATGGTTATGGAGGTCTTGAACCAAGATTTACTTGTAATGCTATTATAAATGATTTTTCTGATGCATTTAGTCTATTAAATGATATGGCTAGTATTTTTAGGGGTATGTCTTATTACGCCCATGGTGCAATTTTTCCAATTGCTGATATGCCAAAAGACCCTTATATTCTATTTACAAATTCTAATGTAGAAAATGGAGATTTTAGTTATGCTAGTAGTAGCAAAAAGACAAGAAACACTGTGGCAGTTATTAGATACAATGACGAAGATTATTCTTCTAAGCCAACAGTTGAGCATGTTGAAGATCCAGATGGAATAAGAAAATATGGTATTAGAAAATTAGAAATTACTGCATTTGGTTGTACAAGTCGAGGACAAGCTTATAGGCTTGGAAAATGGGCATTAGCTAGCGAACAATTAGAAACAGAAACTGTTGATTTTACTGCAGGATTAGATTCTATATATTTAAAACCAGGTGATGTTATTAAAGTTCAAGATTCAAATAGGATGATGAATAGATTAGGAGGAAGAGTTTTAGGAATTAGTACAGGAATTGGTGGAAAACATAAATTTGTTCTTGATGAAGAGTTTAACAATATTTCTGGATATTTTAGTGATAATTTTCCAGGACAAACTTATAAATTTGAAATTTTAACACCTACATCAAGAGTGACTGGAACAAATTACTCTGATTTTACTAACAATTATCAAAGAAGTGAAATTCAATCTGGATTATTTCAATTAAATTCATCTTTTATAACTAAAGCTACTGGTTATCATCCAGAAAAAACTTTAACAGAAATTAATTGCAATAAAGTATTTAATACAATTGATTATACTTTATTCACTGGGGCAATTTGGACCGCGCAAACAACTGGTATAGGTTTCGGAATAAATACTGAAACTGAGTTATACAGAGTAATTGGAATAACTGAAGTCGAACCATTTAAATACAATATAAACGCAATGGAATACAATCCCAGCAAATATTTATATATTGAATCTGGATTTTCATTTGCAGATGCTCCAGTAGTTACTCCAAGCGCAATAAAAGAAGCTAGTTATCCAAGTGGTTTATTTTTATATAAAACAGAAGATTTATATTTAAATTATGTAATAAGTGGAGCTGTCGATACAGTTAATAACGAAACAGATTATTGGAAAACTTATGTTAAAAGCGGAAGTGATTTTTCTATTAATGATCTTCAAATTCAATATGCTAATATGGAAGGAACAATAGTAAATGTTCCAAGAGAAGATTTTCTTTTAAGTTCAATATCAGTTCCAAGCGATAATTCCGATGTAATAGCAAATCATATTCCTGTAGCAAATAATCAGAATTATTATTATAGAATTTATGGTGTAAATCCAAAAGGAAATTATTCTAGAAATTTTAGAGCTGGAAATTTTTATTTTTCTTCTAGTTTGTTGGGTGATTATACTAATTTAATTGAATTAAAAGATTTTAAATATAGTTCTACTTTTGATGATTTGCAATCTACAGCTTTAAATACAGCTAATTTAATTCATGATCAAAGTTTAAGTCTTCAATGGAATTTGAATAATCTTGCAATACCTTTAAAAATATGGACAAATAATCAATTAACTTATAGATTAAGATTTGGTACTGGAAATTTTGACGGATCTGGACCTAATAATGAAAACTCTAATTATATTTCAACAGTTTATTATTCAGATCCCTCTAATTCATCAGAATTTTCTGCCGTTACTGGTTTTAATTCTAGTGATTTACGATCATATTTAAAAGATGATGTAATTTCTGGATTTTGGATAGCTATTGACGCAAGAGAAACTAATGGAGGAGTCAAATATACATCTCAACAAACTTTAGCTAGTTCTCCTTTTAATCAACCTCATGGTTATCTTTTTGGATTATTTCAAAATGATCAAATGACTCCTGAAAAATACGATTTAACTGATGCGACAAATTATATAACTAGTGACAACAATATATCAATAACAATAAAAAATGTACAACCTTATATTGGGAGTCTTTATGTATTTTTTACTGATCAAGTTGCTGCTACTGGTTATTTGACTAAAGATAATTTAAACAAAATAATGTATGAACAATTTGATCCTTCAAAATCATATAAAAGTTTTATTACAGCTTTAAGTGGAAGTGGTATTCAATTAAGAGAAGCGTTTTTTAATGGAGTAGATACCTTTTCGACCGCTACTAGTTTTTTTAATAGTAATGGTGCAGATGGAGTTCTTAAAAGTGGATATATGTCATTAAGAGCATCGACTAGATTTGAAAATAATTTGATGGATCAATATGATAAAGATTTTTTTCCTGGAACTGGTTATGATTTGAACAATTATCAAAAAAATAGCGATAATAGTGTTGTAAATGCTGTTCCAGTTTATTATGGAAGTTATCCAGCTGGATTAACTACTACTTATAGATTTCCAAGAGTTAATAACATAGGAACTGCCGTTGATACTGATAGGCAAATTGTTAATAATTTAGTATTTTTGCCTCAAGTTAATAGTATCCCACTTGACGTAAGTAATAATTTAACTAATTTAGTCGATACTGGAACTTTAAATGCTGCAACTGGAAATCTTCTCGTATTAATAAACTCTTTAAGTGGAGATGCCTTTATTAAGAATAAAATAAATAGTGGCAATTTAACTTTAGCTAGTGGATACAATATAAATATTATATCTGGAAACATTAATATTAACAGTGGAACTCTTGGATTAAGTGGAACTACTAATTTTATATTTAATACAGTAACTAATTCTGGAACAGATAAAGTTTATGCTCCATCTGGATATTTTGCTGTTAATTTAAATGGAACAGGCGTTAGAGTTCCATTCTTTAGAGCTTAATTTATTTTTTAATCTTTTTGATTCTATCAATTAGCTCAAATATTTTAGATTTTGGAATATCTTGAACAGAATTAAGACTCTCTGCCCCTTCGAATTTTTCTTTAATTAATTTTTCTTTGAGATAATCAAAAGAAATCCCCTTATCTTTCATAACTTTCTCTAAGAGAACTTGTGGAGAAGTCGGATTCTCATTTGAAGCCACGGCTTCTTCAAGAAGTTTTGCATCACCCAATTCTTCTTGAGATACGATATTAATCTTTAAGAAATTACGCACGCATCTTACAAAGGCTCTATTCTCAGCAATTGCTGCTAAAAAATATCTAGCGAAACTCTTTGTATTATTTAAAGTGGCATCTGCAAGGGCTTCGAACTCAATAACTCTTCCATTAGTCTCATAATTAGGAATCCATGTAATTTTACAAGATGTAGCAAAATAATTTTCACTAGCTGCAACCACTTTATACTCAACGCTAGTATAACCTCTAATTTGAGCGAGTTCTTTAATTCCACCCAAAAGAATAAGTAGATCTTTATCTTCTAGTTTAGATACATCTGTCTCTTGAGTTTTTTGTCTATTTGGTACAAGATATTCTTGCTTAACCATTTTACGCCAATTAATAGTTCCATCATCATTGTATGTATAATTAGTATTTTTGTCTTCAATTAAGCCATATTTATTTCTTGTGATCAGCTTGGGAGGAATAACTTCTAATACTGGTTCATTTAATTCTGGCATAATATTGATATTGCTATCAAAAAGTGCAGAGCTTCCAATTGAAGCGGTTTGATCTTGTTGTTTAATTTTTGGACTCATTAATAGTATGATAGTCTATTTATATAAACTAGTCAACTAAAAAAGCATAATTATCTGCATGTTTCCAAAAAGTATCAGTATCAATTATTTCTTGAATGTTTTGATCAAAATCTTTAATAGGTAAGTCTTTTTCTACTGCGGCTTCGCTCATATATAATTTGCTATTACTTAATATAAAATGATTACTTTTATAGTATTTTATATTTTTATTATTGTAATCTTCTTTATTTTTATAATTCAATTTAAATATTAACCCTAAATCCATATAGTGTATTTTAATATTATTGATATGCTCTTGATCTAATTCTGAAGTTAGTGCGAAATTGATATTTTCATTTTTTAATAAATTGATAAATGAAGGATCGTTTGATTCTTCAATTTTATAAATGATTTGAATAATATTTGCTTTATAGGTTTTTATTAGATTTTCTGAAATAGTTTTATTTGTTACAATCAAGCATTTGCTTTGCGCTAATTGCGCTGCTAGAAAGTTTTCATTAAATTCAATATCCATTCTGACTATAATATTGGGTGCTCCTAAAGAAGCGGGATTAACTATCATATTTGGTACCAGTTCTATAGTTTTATTTATATAGCTTAAACCAATCGATGTAAATTTATTTTTAATTTTATATTTTATATTTAAACTATCTAATATAGCTTGACCTAAAATATCTGGTTTTATATTATTTATAACTTTAGGATTTTCTTGAGGAGAATATGAAGGTTTTGTTTTCTTATCAAAAGCCTCAATTAATCGAATATCTTTATCTTCGCTCCAGTAAGGTCTATTTTGTGACGCATAAATATTCCCATATAAACCAACAATTTTTTTATTATAACTTGAGGCTAATTGTAGACCTAATGAATTAGAACCTATATAAGCTATGCAATTTTTAATTAAATAAGCTTTTTGATTTGCATTATAACCAGTCGCCGTATAAGAGTTAGTTAATTTTTGGTCATTTTGTTCACAAAGTTGCAATATATTTACATTGTTTTCTTTTAATGCTGGTAGGATTAAACCGACAACTTCTTGCCAGTAGTCATAATTTTTAGATTGATATTTCGAATCATTCGTTTCAATTATTATATATTTGTCGAAATTTAATGGATAATATTTTTCATAAATATATGGTTTTGATATTTTTAAACCAGAAGATGTAGCAAATGCTTCTAAAACGTGCATATAGATATTAGAAATTTTTTATATCAAATTCAATTTTATCTTTACCATTATGAAGATAATTTAATATTCTTTGTGTTCCAATATAAGGCAAAAATGCAACTTCAAAATAACCTTGAAAATCTTTATTACCTTCACACCATATTTGATTTTCCATTTGAGGCACAAAAGGTATCACTTTATGCACATAAGGGTTTCCATCTAGTATATCAAAATATTCATTTTTTGAAGCAATATATAAATTATGATCTGGATACAATGTTTTAATAGATGAAAATAAACTAGTGCTTATAAATACATCAGATTCATCTTCTGGTATAACATATAAAATTCTTTTGCCATCATCATCTTTATCTAGAAGGTTTTTAAATTCTATTTTTTTATTCTTTTCGTTTTCTTGCCAAGCTACTTGTCTAAAATATTTTTCAATTTCTTCACGCTTCTGACCTTTGGTTAATTCTTGCATCCAATATTTATGACCATCATCATTCTCATTCACATCTGGTCTTTTTAAGATTTTAGCATACAAAGTCTTGAGCCATTCAGAATTATCTGCTATAAATGGAACTTTATACAAAGGGTCTTGTTCTTCTGGAGTAAAACAAATATCATTGTAATCTATAAAATCTGCAGAATCTATGAATTCTTCAAATTTTTTACCAATAACTTCTGATGAATAATTATCTATCGTCCATTCTCTGGCTTTTTTACCTATTTCTTTTCTTTTTTCTATAGGCATTTTCCATACTTTTTGTAATTGTTTGGCTATTGAATTTGGTAAAGTTGATGCTTTTCTAAACTCCGTGCCATGCTCTCTATATTCCGCCCAATCTAAAGCTAGTGAATTAGCTTCATCTAAACACATTTCCTCTCCGCAACTATAATTTGTAACTAATGTGATAAGTTCAGTTAGTTTTGCTTCTTGAATTGGTATTTCTTGTCCACCGCTGGTAAATGGATGGCAATATACATCCATAAAATTATAAACTTCGTTTAGTTGTTTTTCTGTAATGCCAATTCCTACATTAGTAGTTATTTGAGATTTTTGAGCTTTGCAAAATTTACAATCAATATCTTGTCCAGTAAAATTTTTTACTTCATAAGCACCACAACTTCTGCAAATATAAGTTGTTAATATTTCTTGTTTTGGCACGTTGTATTCATCTGCTAATTTATAAATATTCCAACCTTCTGACCAGTGAGTATGCAAAAGTAAATAAGTATTTTTGACTTCTGGATTCCTTGCTTTCCAAATAGCGTATCCTTCAAGTAAATTTGGTACGCTTTTCCTTAATTGATTTCTAAAAACGAAACCAATAATAAAAGCATTTGGATCAATATTATTTTTAATTCTTAAATTTTTTCTTTCATCATCAGATAATCTATAAAAATTATTAATATCAATTGGTCCGTGAACTGTTTCCACTTGCTTGTGGTCTAAATCATGTAAAGCTTTTGTTGCAAAATCACTCCAGATCCAATAATTTTTTAATTTTGGCGCACAAGAAACTGCAGATGGTAATATTGGTAATGAATCTAATGTAGTCCAAATAGCTGATTTAATTTTACTAAACCAAGATTTTTCTATACTATAATCTACCCCCCAAATATCTTGAGCTGCGACATAAACATCTGGCTTTTCTTGCTCTATAACTTTATCTATAAAATGTGCGCCGTAACTAGCAAGTCTGGCTTGATTTGGGTCTTTATTTAACTGCTCTATTTCTGCTGGGGAATTTGGTAAAGTTCCTAAAGATTTCCAAGGTGTTTTTAACAATTCTGGATTATTCTCTTGCATACCGCAGCAATAATGAATAATATCATATTTTCCAGTTTTGTATAAATAAGTTAAAAGAGACTTAGACACTCTGCCAAAGCCAGTTTTGGCTAAAGCAAAATCTGAATGATATAAAAATTTCTTTTTCCTAGACATTACCAAAGCTCGCCATCATTATCAGTTTTGGCATCGTTTTGATTATCGTCATTATCTTCTTTTTTAGAATTTTTAAGTTTTTTAATTGTTTCTATTCTTTGACATTCAAATACAGAATCTAATGCATAAGATAAAAACTGTTTCAATAGACGAGCTTCATTAAAATAAAAACCAATTAAATATGATTGTTTATTTTCGCTATTTTGCTTATCTGTCTTAGATACCATATAAGAGAATCCAACTTGCTTTTCGTCCCTAAGATATGGAGACAATTTGATTTGAGTAGATTGCTTTTCTGAAGTATGGTATGCAGAAAATTCAGTATTTCTTTCTAGAGCATCTAAAAGACCAGCAGCTTCTGTTAGAGAAAATTTAATCTTAACACTTTTATTTGGATTATTTTGATTTTCAGAAAACGAGCCAATTTTCTTGGCCTCGTTCCAAGAGGATTGTTTAATTAACGAACTCCAAATTGAAGCATCTTTTGAATTTACTGTAAAGCTGCAAGCTGTTCCAGTATTTTTACTATTAGGTTTGTAGAATGATATCATATAGTGATGATATATTATCTTTAATAAAATGTCAAATCTTTTTAATTTCGCTTAGTTTCATATATATATCATGATCTTGAATTGCTACTAGATCAGCAAATATACAGTCTTCTTTTTTGATTCCCTTAACTATCACAATATTCTTTTCATCTGGATTCTTATTACCATTAAGAGTTTTGCAGTTTTCTATCTTGTCATTAAATAATAATACAGTAATATCGCCAGTTTCATCTGATACCTTAAGTCTTAAATATTTCGTCTTCTTTTCATTTTTTGATGTTCCAGAATATACATCTGTTATTTCTCCTACTAATGCTACTTTTTGATTTATTGGTAAATCAATAATTTCATTAATAAATAATAAATCTTCTCTTTTTTCATGAAAAATATCTTTTAATGTTCTTTCGTAAGTATAACCAAGAAGTCTTTTTTCATAATACCAATTAGCGAAACTTTCACTTTTGCTATTTTGATTATAGATCTTAAGATAAGGTTCGTATTTAGATTTAATAGTATCTAATCTAGAACTCTTGATTATTACTTTATTCTTTTCATCAGTAAATGCATTTAAATGTTTAATTATTCTAATAAGATCATAATCAAATTGCTCCGCAAATGAAATCGCATATTTCTTTTCTTTTGCTGTTAATATATTCCAAAGTTGAGCTTCCAATACTATTTTGCTTCTAGATTGTTTAAATCCAGTTAAAGCTCCAGCTTGAATCAATGAACATAAGACTCCAATATTGAGATCTGCTTCTTCTGCTGCTTGAAAGATTTCGAACTTATTAGAATACTTGTTTCTAAAGCCATTTAGCTTTTCAATTGATTTATCTGAAATACCTTTAATTGATAATAGTCCAAATCTGATATCTGAACCTTCTATAGAGAAATCCATTTCAGATTTAATAATATGAGGCTTTAATAATTTAATATCAAAATGCCCCATTTCTTTTTGGATCTTAGATATTTCGCCAATTGGATCTGGTTCGTTTCTGGTCATCTTTAATAGAGACAAAAAGAATTGTTGAGGATAATTAAACTTCAAATAAATAGTAATCGCGGCTAAAGCTGCATAAGCAATTGAATGTGATTTATTAAATGAATAGTTTGCTGAATCCTCTAAGATTTTCCATAAGATTTCTCCTACTTCTTTTGGAATTTTATTTTCTTTAATCTTGTCTTCAATCTTTTTTTTCCAAGCTTTAATTTCTTCTGTTTTCTTTTTACCTACAATTCTTCTTAAGATTTCTGCTTCGTCCAGCGTGAATCCAATTTTATTAGCCATCTTCATTAATTGCTCTTGATACAAAGCTACTCCACCAGTATCTTTTAATATATCATCAAAGAATGGGTGAATACTTTCTGATTGTTGAAAATTAGTATGAGCAGCATATTTATCGGCAAATTGCAAAGCTCCAGGTCTAGCTAAAGCTAAAACTCCACTTAATTCTTCTAGATTCTTGGGTTTAACTTTTTGACAAACTTTAAAATTAGTTTCTGCTTCAATTTGAAATAGACCATGAGGATTCCTTAGATCTTGTAGATTTCTATAAATCGATTCATCATTTAAATCGATGTCCGTTATTTTTTTACCAATACTTTTACAAACGTCATCTACTACAGAAACACTTCTTAAACCTAGAATATCAAGTTTAATATTAAATAATGAAACCCAGCTCATGTCAAAACTTGATACTGCTTCTTTATCTCCAGATAATTCAGTTGGACAAGAATTCTCTAGATCATTATAAGATAACAAAACTCCAGATGGATGAACACCTTTATTTTTAATTAAGTTCCTTAGTCTAAGAGCAATAGCGTAAATATCTTTATTATTGTCGCACCATTCTTTAAATTTAGGTACATCGTCATAAGCTGTAGTGATATCTTTAACTTGTCCGAAGATTTTAGGAATCAAAGATGATACTTCTGTCATCTCTTGTTCTGATTTTTCTCCAACAATTTTTCCGCACTCTTTAATCAATAATTTTCCGCTCAATGTATTTA
>Ga0214921_10004829_pt1 | contig 19501 bp, 21 predicted proteins | sample LL1505_MetaG_FD_177992 | JGI IMG/M metagenome (GOLD analysis project Ga0214921, IMG submission 177992) | Freshwater microbial communities from Lake Lanier, Atlanta, Georgia, United States - LL-1505 | ecosystem: Environmental > Aquatic > Freshwater > Lake | place: USA: Georgia | collected... | reverse complement strand
TCTCCATCAAGAATTTCACATGGCCCATGTCCATTGAAATTCTCACGCAGAAATACGTTCTTACGAATTGCAGAGTTTAGCGCACGGAGTCAGGTACCACTGCGCCGGATTCTTCGCCATAGACAGGCTCTGGAATAGATCCAGCGTTATGTTCAACCAATAACCAACCTTTAGGCGACTCTTCGAGAATTGACCACTGTGCATTTGATAATCCACCAACGCGCGACCAATAAGGAATCGGAAGGTCAAGAAAAGAACCGATGATTGTTCGAGAGGTGCCACCATGGGTTGCAACGACGAGTCGTTGATTATCTTTTCCAGCTAACGCTTCGGTTATTGCAGCAACTCCACGTGCACCTACTTCACTACGACGTTCGCCGATTCCGCCCGCAGGATTGTCACCGCCCATTGACCATTCGCGCAGATTAGCTAAATCAATCTTTCGAATTTCATCACCGGTGAGGCCTTCCCAATTTCCGCAATTGGTTTCGCGCAAACGTGCATCTGTCAAAACTTCAAGCCCCGTTAACTTGACGAGTTCATGTGCCGTGCTTTGCGCACGAATCAGATCGCTGGCAATAATCATTGTGGGGTCCATTGCTGCAATGAGTGGGGCTGCATGTGCTGCCTGAAATTTTCCAACCTCATTGAGTGGAATATCGGTATGCCCCTGAAATTTATTGGCAACGTTCCATTCGGTCTGGCCGTGGCGCCACAGAATAATTTGGTTAGCCACGAGCGACTTCCTCCGTGACTGCCTCGAGTTCGATATGAGGGCAGTCATTCCATAAGCGATCTAGCATGTAGTAACGACGAAGTTCAGTAGATTGAATATGCACGACCAGATCTGAGTAATCAAGCAGTATCCATTCGGCGGTACCTTCGCGGCGCAGCGGCTTATCGCCAGCTAACCGAAGTTTTTCTTCTACCTCATCGGCAATAGTGTCAATCATCTTTGTATTGGAAGCAGTAACAATCAGAAAGACTTCGCTGAGCACAGTTTGATCAGAGAGGTCGAGTGCAACAAGTTCGGTACCGAACTTATCGATCGCAGCACGAGCTGCAATCTGGGTGCGTTCGACGCAGGCTTTGCTAACTGGCATAGAGGTTATGCTCCTGTATATAGGCAGCGACCGCTGCCGGTACTGCATCGGATGTATGTTCGCGGATATCGGTTGCAGAGACAGCAATCGCATCGATGCTGGTGTTGTGCTTTCCTGGAAATTCAGGGCGATCAATAACGACGAACTCGACCATCTGCTTTAACTCATCTGCGCGGTGCCATTGATCGATTTTTTCATAGGCATCGGTGCCCACAATCAGCACGATGGTGTCGCCTTCGTAGTTCTGAGCAACAGCTTCGACAGTGTCGATGGTGTAGCTGGGGCCCTCACGTAGAACTTCGATGGGATTTACTTCAACGCATTTTTTGATATCTGCAGGAAGTTCGTTGACAGCAAGTTGGCACATGGCGCGACGTTGAGCACCCGTTGCGTGCGGTTCGTTTTCGCGTAGACGTGGTTGGCCAGCAGGAAGAACTAGCAAGTGATCAACAATCTTTCGAGCAATGAGCTGTTGGATGACGTGGAGATGCCCGTTATGAATGGGGTCGAATGTCCCGCCGTAAAGCCCTACGCGCAATGTGAACTACTTATCGAAGCGAAGAACGATGTAAAGAAGGAAGGCAAAGACACCAAATGCAATGAGGCCAAATCCATACGGTGGGATAGGAAGTTCGCGGGTAGCTTCTTCAGCGAGATTCATCATGAGTGAAGATTACTACTTACCTGCAAGAAGTTCTAAAAAGCGCGCTTCATCAATGATTGTGACGCCTAACTCTTGCGCCTTTGCCAGCTTTGATCCGGGATCACTTCCTACCAATACATAGTCTGTTTTCTTCGACACTGATGATGAAGGTTTTCCGCCATACGCGGTGATGGTCTCGGCGATTGAATCACGAGTAAATCCTTCGAGGCCACCAGTAACCACAAAGGTAAGCCCTGCAAGAGTTTGTGGCATCTGTGCACCCTTAGCGTTGACCATTGCAACTCCCGCTGCGGTCCACTGCGTGATGATGTTGCGATGCCAATCAACGTCAAACCATTCGACAATCGATTGGGCAATCACTTCGCCAACTCCATCGATGTCAGCAAGTTCTGCAACAGATGCTTTGGTAATCGCATCCATGCTGCCAAAATGCGTAGCAAGTGCTTGTGCTGCAGTCGGCCCCACGTGGCGAATCGATAGCGCCACGATGGTGCGCCACAAAGGACGAGTCTTGCCGCTTCGAGCGCTTCTAATAACTTCTCGAGATTCTTTCCCTTTGTGCCATCTTTCTTGGTGAAAAATGGTGACTTCATCAATGTGGATTCGGTGAGAGCGAAAATATCTCCCTCATCAGTGATGATCTTGTCCTGCAATAAAGCAACCGCTGCTTCATAACCCAAGACATCGATATCTAACGCAGCACGAGATCCGATATAGTAAATACGTTCGCGCAACTGCGCTGGACAACTTCGTGCATTAGGGCAACGAATATCAACATCACCTTCAGTGATTGCGCGAAGTTCAGAACCACATTCAGGGCAGTGCGTAGGCATGACAAAGACTTTTTCTTTGCCGGTTCGCTTATCCAGAACTGGACCCAGAACTTCAGGGATAACGTCTCCTGCCTTGCGAATGATGACGGTGTCGCCAATCAAGACGCCTTTACGTTCGATCTCTTCTTGGTTATGCAATGTGGCATTGGTGACGGTTGAACCTGCCACTTTCACGGGCTCCATAAAGGCAAAGGGAGTTACGCGCCCTGTGCGCCCCACACTGACTTTGATATCAAGTAACTTGGTGGTTACTTCTTCAGGTGGATATTTATAAGCAATTGCCCATTTAGGCGCGCGTGATGTAAAGCCAAGCTTCTTCTGTTCGGCGATTGCATCAACCTTGATAACGACGCCATCGATTTCATGTTCAACATCGTGGCGATGGGCGTTGTAATTCTCAATGTAATCAAGGACTTCGATGCGACTCTTGCAGACTTTAAATCGATGCGAAGTTGGTAATCCCAGCGCTTTCAACTGGGCATAAGCATCTGATTGTGAGTCAAAAGAAATTCCTTCACTGGCCCCAACGCCATGGACGACCACATCAAGGGCTCGCGATGCTGTAATTCGTGGATCTTTCTGGCGCAATGATCCTGCTGCACAGTTACGTGGATTGGCGAAGAGCGGCTTACCTGCTTCTTCCAACTCTTCATTAAGTTGGTTAAATGCAGCAACCGGCAGAAAGACTTCGCCTCTGACTTCAATCAGAGTAGGAATTTTCTTTCCTGAAAGAGTATGCGGTAGCCCTTTAATGGTTTTGACATTAAGAGTGACATCTTCGCCGGTAACTCCATTACCGCGCGTGAGAGCACGAGTGAGTTGACCGTTTTCATAGAGAAGATTTATTGCCAGACCATCGACTTTGAGTTCGCACAAGTATTCGGGGCTACCAGATTCCTTTTCTACACGGTCAAACCAGGTCGCAAGTTCATCGTTATCGAAGACGTTATCGAGGCTCATCATCTTCTCGATGTGATCGTGTTGATCAAAAGTTGTGGCAAATCCCCCGCCGACGCCTAGTGATGGAGAATCAGGTTCGAGGAGTTCAGGATGCTTAGCTTCGAGCGCTTGTAACTCTGTGAGCAACTTATCGAAAGCTGAATCGGAAATTGTTGGAGCATCAAGCACATAATATTTAAATTGATGTTCGCGAATCTCTTGAGTGAGTTCGGTAATTCGATGGCGAGCTTCGTTAGTCATGCTGTCTCGCAAATTGTTGCCGAACCAACAACACGATCACCATCGTAGATAACCATAGCCTGCCCTGTCGCAAGCCCTAATAACGGTTGATCGAGTTCAGCAACGAGCTGGCTGTTTTCCATGTAGTACGTGCAATCAAGTGCTGCACCGTGTGCACGTACCTGCACAAAACCGCGAAGTGGCGCAGCACCAACTTCAGGGCCGCAGAAGATTGGTCGTTCACCACGCATCGAAGTCACAGCAAGATCTTCTCGTGAACCTACGACAACGGTGTTCGTGACCGGTTCAATCTTTAAAACAAATCGTGGTGAGCCATCTTCTGTTGGAACTGTGAGACCAAGCCCTTTGCGTTGACCGATTGTGTATGTATAAGCACCCTTATGTTCGCCCAACTTATTTCCATCTTGATCAACAATCGGACCTACTTCACTTCCCATGCGTTCGCGTAACCAACCGGCGTTATCGCCTGATGGAACAAAACAGATGTCATGGCTATCGGGTTTTTGCGCCACAGCTAATCCACGAGCTTGAGCCTCTTTACGAATATCAACTTTTTCAGTGTCACCTAAAGGAAAGATTGCACCGTTAATCTGTTCGCGATTGAGCACTGCAAGTACATAGGACTGATCTTTAAGCGGATCAACGGCGCGATGGAGAGTACGTCCATTCTCACTTTCGCGAGTACGCGCATAATGGCCAGTAACAACGCCATCAAATCCCATCGCCTTTGCACGATCGAGAACGGCAGCGAACTTAATCTTTTCATTACAGCGCAGACATGGATTAGGTGTGCGACCTGCCTTGTACTCACTCATAAAATTTTCAACAACACCCTCGTGAAATTCATCTGCCATATCCCAGATATAGAAAGGAATGCCGATGACATCGGCAGCACGCCGCGCATCATGCGAATCTTCGATGGTGCAACACCCGCGTGCGCCACTGCGGTACTTCTGCGGATTTGAAGAGAGTGCAAGGTGAACGCCAATTACCTCATTTCCTGCTTCAACTGCGCGCGCTGCAGCAACTGCTGAATCAACTCCTCCGCTCATGGCGGCAATGATTCTCATCGCCGACCCCAGCTCATGGCGGCAATGATTCTCATTTTCTACCCACTGCATTCGCAGCTAAGCCACGTTCAATGACTCCAGGTAAGACGGAGAGCGCATAAGCCACATCTGCTTCAGTATTAGTAGTTCCAAATGAGAAGCGCAAAGAAGATTGCGAAAGAACATCGGTAAGGCCCATCGCCATCAAGACATGGCTAGGGCGATGAACTCCTGCGGTGCAGGCAGCACCGGTAGAACAAGAAACTTTCTGTGAATCCATCAACAGCAACAGTGAATCACTCTGTGTACCTGGAAAGGTGATGTTGGAAATTCCTGGAAGGCGATGTGCACCTTTTCCATTGATCACAGCGTCAGGTCGAGCTGCAATTACCCCGCTTTCAAATGAGTCACGAAGAGCCGCTACTTTCTTGGCGTCATAGAGATGCACCTCAACAGCTGCAGCAAATGCAACGATAGATGGAGCGTTGAGTGTGCCACTTCGAATCTCGCGCTCTTGTCCACCGCCATGTAAAAGTGCAGGGATTTCAACTGCACGTCGCAAAATCAGCGCACCGATTCCAAGTGGTCCCCCGACTTTGTGGCCACTAATTGTCATTGCAAAGAGACCAAGTTCTTTGAAGGAGAGCGGAACTTTGGTAAAGCTCTGCACAGCATCGCAATGCACCGGAATATCTTCGGCAATCTGCACGACCTCAGTAATCGGTTGAATGACGCCGGTCTCGTTATTGCTATGCATGACCGAGATGAGCGCAATCTCTGATCTGCGTTCTGCAACGACCTTCTTGAGAAAATCTAAGTCGAGAGTTCCCGAAGAATTTACGGGAATCTCGATCAGTTCTGCGCCTTCATGTTCGACCAACCAATGCGCGGGATCAAGTACTGCATGGTGTTCGATGCTAGAGACAATGATGACTTTCTTATCGGTATGCCAGAACAAGCCTTTGATGGCGGCGTTATCTGCCTCAGTTCCAGAACCGGTAAAGATCACTTCACTTGATAAACAATCAATAGCCTGTGCGATCTTTTCGCGCGCATCTTCAACATCTTTGCGCGTTGAGCGACCTTCGGTATGAAGTGATGAAGGATTTCCCAATTTACGAAGTGAAGCGTTCATCGCGTCGATGGCAACATCGAACATCGGCGTAGTAGCCGCATGGTCGAGATAGACGCTCATTGGGGCAGTCTAGTTCGTGCTGGCAGAACTTACTTTTTAGCGAGCACGCCTTCGGTCGCCTTAGGCAGCACGTTGAAGAGGTCACCAACTACGCCGAAGTCAGCGATATCGAAGAGTGGCGCTTCAGGATCTTTATTGACGACAACGATTGTCTTTGATGTCTGCATACCTGCGCGGTGTTGGATCGCTCCAGAGATTCCACATGCGACATAGAGCTGCGGGCTGACTGTCTTTCCAGTCTGACCGACTTGATGTGAATGTGGATACCAACCCGCATCTGTTGCAGCGCGAGATGCACCGACTGCTGCACCCAGAGAATCCGCAAATGATTCGACTGCACTGAAATTGCCATCGGTGCCGCGGCCACCTGAAACAACAATATTTGCTTCGGTAAGTTCAGGGCGCCCACCCTTAACTGGAGGTTGGGATGAAGAGATGGTCGCCTTCTTAGCATCGGCGCTAATGGAAGCTGCACCGTTTTCTATTGTTGGTGAAGATGTCGAGAAATCAGCTTCGATACTGTTGGGGCGAACAGTTATCACTGCAACGCCATGGGAAACTTTTGAATGCACTGTAGTTGATCCACCGAAAACCAATTGAGTTGCAGTGCCATCGGCTGCCACATCAACAGCATCTGTGATGATTCCAGAGTCAGTAAGAACAGCAACGCGCGCTGCCACTTCCTTTCCAAATGCATGAGATGCAATCAGAACTGCTGCCGGAGAATTCTCCTTGATAATGGCGGCGAGTGCATCTGCAGATGCGGGAACTCCGTGAGTTGCGAAATCATCTGACTCAATAACTAATACATTTGTAATAGGGCCTTGGTTGACGGTTGCAGCGAGCGCCGCACCTTTGCCAGATCCTGCTAGAACGACTGCAGTAACAGAACCGATGCACGCAGCTGCTGTGGCAAGTTCTGCAGTTGTCTTTGTCGCCTTATCTGCCGAAAAATCAGCGAGAATTAATACGTTGCTCATATCAACTTCTTTTCTACGAGGAAGTTGACCAGCGCTTCTCCACCGTTTCCTTCGTCAGTAACTTTCACGCCAGCAGCACGTGGTGGGCGTGGAGTCGCATCATTTACTTGTGACCATGCGCTCTGCGCGGAAACGCCAACTGCGGCTAAACTTTTTTGATCAATGGTCTTCTTCTTTGCCGCCATAATTCCCTTAAAAGATGGGTAACGCGGTTCGTTAATCTTTTCTACAACGCTGATAACAACAGGAAATGCAGCAGAGATTTCATCGACGCCGGCTTCAGTAACGCGAGTAATAGAAACTTTTCCGGCTGGATCCACAGTAACGTGTGAAGCAAATGTCAGTTGCGCCCAACCAAGACGTGCGCTGATCATCGCTGGCACTACGCTCATGCGAGCATCAGTTGATTCTGTTCCACAGATAACGATGTCATAGCCACCATCTGCAATCACCTTTGCAAGAACGCTTGAGGTTGCAAGCGCATCGGAACCTGCGAGCGCGCTATCGCTGACCAAGATTGCATCGTTTGCTCCCATCGAAAGCGCTTTGCGCACAGCTTCAGTTGCGCGTTCTGGTCCCATCGAAATGACTGTGACTGTGTGTGGGCCACCTTCATCATTTCCACCGTGAGCCTCAGCAATTCGAAGCGCTTCTTCAACGGCATATTCATCAAGGTCATTAAGAACTGCATCAACATTGTCGCGATCGAGAACGCCGTTGACCATCTTCTTCTCTGCCCAAGAATCAGGAACTTGTTTAACGCACACAGCAATCTTCATGGGCTGTATGTTACTGACGAGTAGGGCTTTTGTGAAGCGTCTCAGTGGCCTCTCAACCCTCAACCAATGCTTCACCTTTTATTCAGGGACACGTAACCTGGTCGCGAATTCTGAGATAGGTGCAGACCCCACTCTGCAACCATGATTGAGACGCAAGCTCATCAGACGTTGAGGATTGCCGTCGTTACAGAAGCATTTCTTCCTCAAGTAAATGGCGTGACCAACTCTGTTCTGCGTCTCCTCGAATATTGCAAGTCACAAGGACATGAAGTTTTAATCATTGCACCTGAGAGCGAGGGTGCACCTACTAGATATCTTGATTACAAAATTAAGCATGTGCCAAGTATCTCGATGAAAAAGTTGATTCCGATGGGCGTGCCTCGCAAATTTTTGGAGCCGCTCTTAGAGGGATTTTCTCCAGATGTCATTCACCTAGCATCACCGATTTTTCTGGGCCATTACGTGGCACGAATTGCAAAGAGAATGGGAATACCAACGGTCTCTGTCTATCAGACTGATATTGCAGGATTTGCGCGGCACTACGGACTCACTATTGCGCATAATACTTTGAAGAAGTGGATCTCTCGAATTCACCAAGCCACTGATCTCACTCTTGCGCCCTCAAAATGGGCAAGTCGAGATCTAGAACTGAGTGGAGTTCGAAACGTTCGAATCTGGAAACGTGGAGTTGATCTGGTCAAATTTGATCCATCCAGACGCGATGACTCTCTTCGCACATCTATAAAAAATGGTAATGATAAATTTATCGTCGGGTATGTCGGTCGTTTAGCGAATGAGAAACGAATCGATGATTTAGCAATTCTGGATGCGCAACCTCACATTCAACTCGTCATCGTCGGCGAAGGACCTGCTGAATCTCGTTTAAGGAGAGAACTTCCCAACGCGCTCTTTGTGGGTTATCAATCAGGTATAGATCTTGCACGCTATGTAGCATCGTTTGATATCTTCGTTCACACTGGAAAACATGAAACGTTCTGCCAAGCAATTCAGGAAGCTCTTGCTTCTGGGGTTCCTGTCATTGGACCTGATTCAGGTGGGCCCGTAGATCTGATTGATCATGGGGTGACGGGCTTGCTCGTCGATACCGCAGATCCACATACTCTGCTTGATGCGGTAGAAACTCTTCGTCTGCACTCCTCATTTGATCTTATGCAATTGGCTGCCCGCAAAGCAGTTGAGCACCGCACATGGGATTACATCAACGCCCAACTCATGGTCCACTATCGCGATGCTATAACCGGCGATACCAAATTTCGGGAGTTGGTCGCATGAAGATCATTCATATTGCCAACTTTTATGGTCCAAAATCAGGTGGAATCAAGACCACCTTGCACAATTTAGGTACTGAGTACCAAAAGATTGGCCATGAATTTATCTACGTGGTTCCTGGAAAGAAATTTTCACGCGAAAAGATGGAACATGGTGGCTGCATCACTCTCCCATCGTGGGTAATCCCATTTAGCGGTGGATATCGCGTGATTCGTTCTACCCGTCAAGTAAAGACAATCTTGCAATCACTCAAGCCAGATCGCATCGAAGTTTCAGACCGTTTTACTCTCTCCTGCCTGGGAAATTGGGCACAGCGAAAAGGTATTCCAGCCATTGTCTTTAGCCACGAAACGCTTCGTGGTCTTGTGAAGAACTACTTGGGCATCTCTCTGAAGCCGATTGTAGGTTGGCACAATTCACGACTTGCTGGGAAATTCGATTTTGTTGTCACGACCACAAATTTCGCAGCAGCAGAGTTCAATGAAATTGGCACTTCAAATGTCGTTCGAGTTCCACTCGGTGTCGACCTTGATACATTCTCTCCCAACCATCGCAATGAAGAGTTACGCGCCAAGATGCTTAAAGGTGGCGACATACTTCTAGTTCATTGCGGTCGCCTATCGCCTGAAAAGAAACCTGAAAGATCGCTACAAACATTGAGAGAATTGCTCAAGCGTGGAATCAATGCTCGTCTAGTTTATATAGGAACTGGTCCACTTCATAAAAAACTCTACGACTCATCACGCGATATTCCGGTGACTTTCTGGGGCTATGTCGCCAATAAGAATTTGCTGGCGCAAATGATCGCCTCTGCCGATATCTCACTTGCGCCGGGTCCGATTGAAACCTTCTGCCTAGCAGCTCTTGAATCACTTGCAAGTGGTACACCGGTTGTCGCATCGGAAACAAGTGCAGTCGGTGAGTTCTTAACTCAAGAAAATGGTGACTTTGTTGGGCTCACTGCCGCAAATAACGGAGCAGCCTTTGCAGATGCAGTCGAAATCATTCTCGATGAGATTCGAGAGGATTCAACCCTGTCAGATCGATGCAGATTACAAGCTGAGCGATTCCCTTGGTCGCAAACTATTGAACGGTTAGAAAATATCGCAACGGAACTGGTGGCCTAAAATGCAAGAAACTCTTACCTTTGCAATTATCGGTGATAGCGCAGCATCAGGAGTAGGCGACTCTGATGCAAAGGGAAATCACTACGGCTGGGGCTTTCATCTAGCGCAAGCTTTTACTGAACCATTGGTCTACATCAATGCATCACGCCCAGGAGCGCAATCAAAGGAAGTATTACACGAGCAGCTTCCCAAGGTTCTTATTCATGAGCCCCAACTGGTAGCTGTAATCGTGGGTGGCAATGATTTGCTACGCAATGGCTTTTCGCCCAAAGTCTTTGAAGAAAATCTCAATGAGACATTAGCTCGCATCGAACAAGTTGGCGCAACTTCTATGCTCCTTGAGTTACATGACCCAACAGTAATTGTGCCCATGCCTCGCTTAGTCGCTCGCGTCTGTCGTCGAAGAGTCAATGCGGTCAACAGCATTACTCGGAAGTTGGCTAATCGATATAGCTCGGTACTTCTTGAAACTCGCTCGCTAGAAAATATCTATGCAAAAAATAAGTGGCATGTTGACCGTATGCATCCAAGTCGCCATGGCCATCAATTCATTGCTGACAATTTCGCCCACCTTTTGAGAATGAGGGGTTTTGAAGTTGACCCCGTCATCTTTACTTTCAAGAACAACCGCAGTCGCAAAGACTCCATTATATGGATGTTGAAGAATGGAACTCCATGGTTCCTCAAGCGAAGCGTCGATCTACTTCCGGCAATTCTCCTGCTCTCAATCTATGAATTGATATACATGGCTCGACATCGCAACGAGGTCACAGAGCCAGTCACAGAACCAAATGTTTACTTTCCGGATTTCGCAGCAAATGCTGATGTTCATATAAATCGCCTTCAAAATGAGAGAGTTTCTTAATGCAAATAAAAGATAGAGAAGGCAAGATAGGCCAATGCTTCCAGCAGACCCCCGAATTCTCGGCGCCACCCTTACTGATGGTGGATGCAACTTCGCTATTTGGTCGAATGCAGCAGATGCTGTCGAACTCTGCCTCTTCAATGAAATCAATGGGAAGTTGGTTGAGACCCGCTTTGCGCTCGCACACAGAAATGGGCCGATCTGGCATGGCTACCTTGCCGGGGTTCGTGCCGGTCAACGCTATGGCTACCGAATATATGGACCGTGGATTCCACAGCAGGGCGCACGATTTAATCCTGCAAAACTACTAATTGATCCATATGCCCATCAACTAGATGGGCAGGTGCATTACGTTCCCGAAATCTATGGCCACACTGCTAGCGATGGTCTAGGAAATGGCGATACAACTATTCGTGATGACCGAGACAGTGCAGAGTTTGTTCCTTTATCAGTCGTCGTTCCGCATGGACCGCGCCACATCAATCGCCCCATTTATCCGTGGGCTCAAGAAGTTATTTATGAGGCGCATGTTCAGGGGCTTACCGCTAAAAACAATGACATCCCTCGGGAAGAACGTGGTACATATAAAGCACTTGGACATCCCAGCACAATCAACTATCTGAAAAAATTGGGCATTACTGCGCTCGAGTTACTACCTATACACGCATATGTCACAGAACCTGCAATTCATGTACGAGGCCGTAAAAATTACTGGGGTTACAACACCATCGCATTCTCTGCACCTCACGCCGAATATGCGTCAACATCAGATCCGATTTCTGAATTGCAATGGTCGGTAGATCAATTGCACGATGCAGGTATCGAAGTTTTTCTCGATGTTGTCTATAACCACACTGCCGAAGGTGGAGTTGGTGGCCCGCAACTAAGCTTTAAAGGAATCGATAACCGTGCCTGGTATCGCGGCGATGGTAAAGGCGGATATATCGATGTCACCGGGTGCGGTAACACTGTCTCGGCTTCAAAGCCTCATGCGGTTCGCCACTTCATTGATTCACTTCGCTGGTGGGTAGAAGTTATTGGAGTCGATGGCTTCCGTTTCGATTTGGCATCAGCTCTCTATCCAAATAATTCTGCGTCTGAGTCATCACTACTTACTGCCATTGAATCTGATGCCGTCTTGCGTAATTTTAAGATGATCGCCGAACCTTGGGACATCTCACGATACTCATTAGGAGACTTTCCTCATCCGTGGCGCGAGTGGAATGATCGCTATCGCGACTCTGTACGCCAATTTTGGCTCGGCGATTTAGCACGTGGATATGGCGAAGGTGTATCCGATGTGGCATCGGGAATCAGTGGTTCTTCAGATGTTTTCTATCACCGTGGACCAACCTCATCGATTAACTTCATCACAGCACATGATGGTTTTACTCTCGCAGATTTGGTGATGTATTCCAATAAGCGTAACGAACCAAACAACGAAAATAATCGTGATGGTGCAAATGAAAATCGCTCATGGAACATGGGCGTTGAAGGCATCAGCAATGATCAACATTTAAATGAACTTCGGCATTCACTTCGTAAATCAATGATGGTGACTCTCCTATTGTCGGCTGGCGTACCTATGATTCTTATGGGCGATGAAGCAATTCGCTCCCAAAATGGATCAAATAATGCATATTCCATGCCCGCCATGATGCACCCCAACGATCCTGACACACCCGAAAACTTTATGGGCGGATGGGCCCTGCCATGGGAGCTAAACGAATTCCAAGAAGATATGCGCGACTCGGTCGCAGAATTAGCCCGAATAAGAAAGACCTACCTAGAAGATATTGCATCAGAGTTTTTTACCGGCCGCGTAGATCTTGGAACACAGAGAAAAGATATTGCTTGGTTCAGTATTAATGGAAATGAAATGACTGAAGATCGGTGGGAAGATGGCGCAAGGCGAACTCTCACCGTCTTTATTGATGCAGGCCCGACACAAGGTCTATTGCTACTCTTAAATTCTGAACGTCATGATGAAGTGATGACTCTTCCCGGTGATCGTTGGGGAAATAGTTTTAGAAGAATTTTTGATTCCTCAACTTTTGTCAATTCGCATGAACCCATCATCAGAAAACCACAAGAAAAAGTGGAGATTCCGCCTCACTGCGCTCAAGTATGGTTAGTTACTCGTTCGTAATCCCATATATTTACTTCATGCTCGCAATCATCGCTCCGGGGCAAGGATCACAAACTCCGGCAATGCTCAGCGCCTGGCTTGAGGACTCGCAACTTCGTACTCTGGCTCAACAATTTTCGGAGACGATTGGACTAGATATTCTTCGTTTGGGCACAACTGCTGATGCCGATGAAATAAAAGACACCGCAAATGCCCAACCACTCATCGTTGCAGCAGGACTTTTAAGTGCACATGCACTTGGAGCAACCGAATCTGCTGCATATGTCGCTGGGCACTCGGTTGGCGAAATCACTGCAGCAGCAATGGCTGATGCGATTTCACCGATTGATGCAATGACTTTGGTGCGCACCCGCGGTGTTGAAATGGCAAAAGCAGCTGCAATTACGCCATCAGGAATGGCTGCAGTACTCGGTGGAGATCGCCAGGTGGTGCTTCAGGCGATTGCAGATGCAGGACTTGTTGCAGCAAATGACAATGGCGGTGGACAGATAGTTGCAGCCGGCGGCCTCGATGCCATCGCACACCTTGCTCCCGAGGGAGCTCGTGTTCGCCCACTTGCAGTCGCCGGAGCATTTCATACTCCGTACATGCAATCTGCCGTCGAACCACTGCGTGCGCTTGCTTCCACAATGTCTACTTCTGCTCCTTCTGTCGGAGTGCTGTCCAATAAAGATGGTGCAGTTGTCACAGATGGCGCAGAAGTTCTAGATCGCATAATCAATCAAATCGCAAATCCCGTGCGCTGGGATTTATGTATGCAGACCCTTGAATCGCTGGGCGTTACTGGTGTTGTTGAAGTTGCACCCGCCGGCACGCTCGTGGGGCTTATTAAGAGAGCTGCGCCATCGATTGAACAGTTCGCACTCAAGAGCCCAGACGATCTCGATGCAGCTCGTGCATTCGTCACACTACATGGAGGAAAGTAATGTCAAAGACAATTGCGGCCAAAGTTGGAAGTGAGAGCCAAATACTCTCTGTCGGCTCTTATCGACCAAAGCGCATTGTTCCTAACGATGAAGTTGCAGTACGCATTGATTCCAGTGATGAATGGATTCAACAGCGCACCGGAATTGAAACGCGTCGCTTTGCTGATGAATCAGAGACAGTTCTAGATATGGCGATATGGGCTGCTGAAGATGCACTTCGCAAAGCACGGCTTACTATTACAGATATCGACACCATCATCGTTGCAACCATCACCTTTCCTTTTCAAGCACCATCTGCGGCAACTGCCATCTTGCAACGATTAGGACATCCCAAAGCTGCTGCATTTGATATCAACGCTGCGTGCGCGGGATTCTGCTACGGAGTATCAATGGCGCATGATTTCATTAAGGCTGGAACTTCGAACACTGTTCTGGTTATTGGTGCTGAAAAGATTTCAGATTTTACAGATCCTGACGACCGTGCAACTGCATTTATCTTCGCCGATGGAGCAGGTGCAGTTGTTATTAGTGCATCACAGGAAGCCGGAATCGGACCCGTTGAATGGGGCTCTGACGCCGACGAACGTGATGCGATTCTTATGAACCCGTCATGGGTTGAAGTGCGTGATGTCGAAACTCAATTGACTAAGGCTGGAAGTAAATGGCCCAACATTTCTCAAGAAGGTCAGAAAGTTTTCCGTTGGGCAGTATTTTCAATGAGCAAGGCTGCACTCAATGCACTTGAAGTAGCCGGACTCACCGTCAACGATATCGATGCATTTATTCCGCACCAGGCAAATGTGCGCATCATTGAAACAATGGCGAAAGAGATGAAGATGCCCGAATCAGTAGTGATTGCTGATGACATTCGGAAAAACGGAAATACATCTGCAGCTTCAATTCCACTTGCGATGGATTCACTTCTTGAAAATCATCCTCAACTCCATGGAAAGTTGGCACTTCTTATCGGGTATGGCGCAGGTCTCGTTTACGCGGGGCAAGTTGTGAAATTGCCCCCAAAACCTTAATTTTTTCGGGAATACCCACCCATTTACTGGGAAGTAAGCCCTTCTGTCATACACAATTACACACCTGTCCCCCATACCAAAAGCTAAATATAGCGATAGATATAGCAAAGGAAATAACAATGGCGCTGTCACAAGCAGATGTACTTGCAGGAATCAAAGAAATCGTTGAAGAAGTAGCGGGTATTCCAGCTGCATCAATCGAACTCGGTAAGAACTTCACTGACGATCTAGAAGTTGACTCACTCAGCATGGTTGAAGTCGTCGTTGCATGCGAAGAGCGCTTTGGCGTGAAGATTCCTGATGAGAAGGTAACTGAGCTCGCTACTGTCGGCGATGCAGTCAACTTCATCGTTAACGCTGCTGCGTAAGAAGATTTTTTTAGCAGTATGTCACAACGTCGCGTAGTTGTTACAGGCTTAGGTGCTACAACGCCTCTCGGTGGCGATGTCGATTCAACCTGGAAGGCTCTTCTTGCTGGCCAATCAGGTGTTCGACTTCTCACTGAAGATTGGCGTGAACTCCTACCCGTGCACTTCGCTGCGCGCGTTGCGACAGAACCTGGAGATCAAATGGAGCGCGTTGAAATGCGCCGTCTTGATCGCTCAGAACAATTTGCACTGGTTGCATCTCGTGAAGCCTGGAAAGATGCAGGGTCTCCTGATGAGATTGATAAGGAACGACTCGGCGTAGTCGTCGCTTCCGGTATTGGTGGAGTAATCACTCTCCTCGACCAATTCGTCAATCTCAATGAGAAAGGCGCACGCGGAGTAAGCCCTCACACTGTTCCGATGTTGATGCCGAATGGCCCTGCTGCCAATGTAGGTCTTGAACTTCAGGCAAAAGCTGGCGTACATACTCCCGTGAGCGCATGTGCATCAGGTGCTGAAGCAATCGGATATGCCTACGAAATGATTAAGAACAATCGCGCCGACATCATCGTTACCGGTGGAGTTGAAGCTGCGATTCATCAATTACCTATGGCTGGTTTTGCTGCAATGAAGGCGCTCTCAACACGTAACGATGCACCTGCGCGAGCATCTCGCCCCTACGATGTTGATCGCGACGGATTTGTACTTGGCGAAGGTGGCGGAATTCTCGTTATCGAAGAGTATGAACATGCCAAGGCGCGCGGTGCAAAGATGTACTGTGAAATCGGTGGACAAGGTTTAACTTCTGATGGTTTTCACATTGCAGCTCCGGACCCAGATGGCAATGGAGTACAGCGCGCCATTAAATTTGCGCTACAAAATTCAGGACTTTCTACCAAAGATATTGTGCACCTGAATGCACATGCGACCTCAACCCCTGCAGGCGATGTTGCTGAAGCCAATGCACTTCGCAAAGCGCTTGGTGCGGATGCAGATCATGTTGCTGTTTCTGCAACAAAATCGATGACAGGTCACTTACTTGGTGGCGCTGGCGCAATCGAATCTGTATTTATCGTGAAGGCTCTGCAAGAACGCCTTGCTCCCCCAACAATCAATATTGAAAACTTAGACCCAGCTGTGACCGTCGATGTTGTTCGCGACACACCACGCCAATTGCCTGCGGGAGATATCGCTGCGCTCAATGATTCTTTCGGATTTGGTGGCCACAACGTAGTACTTGCATTTAAATCGCTCTAATCTAGAGCCATGCCAACGAAGGTCTTAGACCCCGAAGAACGCATAGCCAAACTCCTTGATGCAGGAAAGTACGAACTCCTGATTCCGCGCACCGATTGTGGAATGGTTGCAGCAACTGGTTCAATCAAGGGAAATAAAATTGTTGTCTTCGCATCCGATCCCACGATTAAAGGTGGAGCGCTCGGTATAGAAGGTTCGCAAATTATCGTTCAGGCATATCGCGCTGCGATGGGCGCGCAAGTTCCTGTTATTGGAATTTGGCACTCTGGTGGTGCGCGCCTCAGTGATGGCGTTGCATCACTCAATGCCTTTGGCGAAGTCTTTCAAGCGATGGTCACTGCAAGTGGTCGCATCCCCCAACTTTCTTTAGTACTCGGACCAACCGCTGGCGGCGGCGCATATGGACCTGCACTGACCGACATTGTTGTTTTGGCACCTGAAGGTCGCATCTTTGTTACCGGTCCAGATGTTGTGAAGTCAGTGACTGGTGATGTTGTTGATATGGCTTTGCTGGGCGGCCCCGAAGCGCACAGTAAAAATTCTGGCGTTGCTCACGTGATTGCTCCTACTGAAGATGTTGCTTATCGCGAGATTCAAGATCTTGTTTCACTCTTTGCAAACCAAGGATTGATGTCAGCTGATGTAGATGATGTGAAACTTGCCCACTTAGTTCCTGATTCTGCAAAACGTATCTATGAAGTACACCCGCTCGTTGATGCGATACTGGATAGAGACGCTGAAAAACTTGAGCTCCTTGATATGTGGGCCGAAAACATGACCACAGTAATTGGACGCCTGGGCGGGCGCACTGTGGGAGTTATCGCCAATAACCCACAAGTCATTGGAGGGGTGCTTGACTCTGCAGCTGGCGAAAAAGCTGCGCGCTTTGTCCGCACCTGCGATGCATTTGGTATTCCGCTTATTGTGATTGCAGATGTCACAGGCTTCTTGCCGGGCATTGGCCAAGAATGGGAAGGTGCTGTACGTCGCGGTGCAAAACTGCTCCATGCATTTGCTGAAGCAGTCGTCCCGCGCGTTACCGTGATTACACGTAAGGCATATGGCGGTGCATTTGTTGCGATGAACTCGAAATCATTAGGTGCCACCCGCGTATTTGCGTGGCCGCAAGCAGAAGTTTCAGTCATGGGCGCCGTTGCTGCTGTGCGCGTACTTCATCGCAGATTGCTCGCAGATTTACCTACAGATCAACGCGAAGATATGGAGCTAGAACTTGCTGCCGAGCATGAGAAGGTATCGGGCGGAGTCGCACGAGCAATTGAAATTGGCGCAGTCGATGAAATGATCGATCCAGATAAGACTCGAAGTGCAATTGCGAAAGTTCTTGCAGAGACAGATTATCGCCGTGGTTCACACGGCAATATTCCGCTGTAATTACTTAACTGAGAAAGTTACTGAGACCGTTGAGGTCACAGTCTTTTCGATACTTGATGTGTCATAGGCGCCAGTATCTTGCGTCATCGTCGAATCAGGTGTGGTCACCTGGAATACGCCTGACTTCACTGATTGCACCGAACCAACTTTTCCACCGACTGCCTTAGTGATTGCTTCAGCGCGGATCTTGGCATCCTTCATCGCTTCTTCCAGCAACTTAGGGCGCATAGTAGGAAGTGTTGAGATGTAATACTGAGGTCCATAATTATTGACAGTGACACCTTGCTGCAAGATGGTGCCAATTCCTTGAGAAAGCTTTGAAACTAATTGCACATCTTTTGAGCGGACTACGACATCGCGAGAAGCGCGGTAGTTGAGAATTTTACCCGTGTTATTGCCGTTCACCCATTGCTCATTTGCATATGTAGAAACTGAACCCAAAGTAAGTGCTTCTGCTGGGATTCCACCATCGGTTAGATACTTGCTGACTGAAGCAACATCATTTCCTACTTTGGTGACAGCTTCTGCGACTGTTGGTCGAGTCAATGAGACGTTGAGCGTCCACACCACATTGTCAGCAGTTGCTGATGTCTTAGCCGATCCAGTGACGGTGATTCCATTTGCATTACGTGCTGCAAAACCTGCACCTACTTTTACTAATCCACCACCGAGCGCCACTGCAAGAATCAGCGCAATTGCAATGTAGAGAATTGACTGTCGACGCTCTGTAGAGCTCATAGGTGCTTGTGATGTCATGAGACCATCATATCGCTCGAAGTCTTTGAACTTCCTGTAGGTCAACCCCGCGATATGGTTCTAGCGCTTCATCCCACTTGGTTCCAAGTGCTACCGCTAAATTCTCACGAATTTCAAGATCATCAAAATGTGCGAGCGCTTTGCGAACTACATCTTCGCTCACATAAATAGTTCCCACTTCATCGACCTTGGCGCGATGAATTCCGAGCTCGGGAGTGCATCTAAAAAGTTCGCCGCCGTTAATGCCCAGTTCACTCACCTCAAAGCGCAGGTAATGCCAATTTTTGAGCGCCGTTGCAATCTTTGAGGCTGTGCCAATAGGTGCGCGAAATTCAAGAGTGGCTCGAACAGTTCCGGCAGCTAAAGGTTGATCACGCCAATACAGATTCTGTGGCGCGCCAAGGAGTGAGTTAAGCCCCCACTCAATGTGTTGGCGCAGCGCAGTTGGCGCGGAGTGGATGACGACCAAACCGGCGAGGTTTTTTTGATGCATGTGGTGCTCCTAGCAAGGTTGCAATTTGTGCGACCTTCCCCGATCCA